>Ga0308156_1000470_pt1 | contig 82621 bp, 100 predicted proteins | sample PhyAR2_FD_201041 | JGI IMG/M metagenome (GOLD analysis project Ga0308156, IMG submission 201041) | Phyllosphere microbial communities from UC Gill Tract Community Farm, Albany, California, United States - DLSL A.R2 | ecosystem: Host-associated > Plants > Phyllosphere > Unclassified | place... | reverse complement strand
AAGCAGGGTCATACGGCTGGTAATGTACTCATGATAATCAGCAGATACGGGCAGTGGCAGCGCTGGTGTGAGTTTGTCAAAATCCTTTTCGGGCATGAGGTAATCATCAAAATTTTTGTAGCAGCGCGAGCCTTTAACCCAGATATCCCCAGATCGCAACGCACCTTTAAGCTCACTGAGAGCACAAATTTCATAGTACTGCCTGTCAATACCCGCAGGTGTAATCACCACCTTGCGCCGTGATAACCGCCATCAATAACACGCTTATCGACCTGATGGCCGCAATGTCGCATATGGACTGGCTGAGCCGCCGCCTGCGTCAAAAGCAGGGAATTGAACGGGTACATACACTGGGGGAATACCGGGGTAAACAGATCGATCAGGAGCTACATCAGAAAGTCTTGTACTATCGACAGGTAAAGAAACTGAGTATCCAGGAAACGGCTGATACTACGGGCTACAGCGCGTCACAGGTTTGCCGGATACAAGCTCTTCATAAAACCTAAAAAGCTGAAATAACCGTGTTTATTTGTAGTCATGGCGTAATAGTTAACTCCCTGTGACAAGCAGCTCGACACATCATCTACGTAAGTAAAGTCCGCTATGTGCCAAAAGCGGACGTTATCTGCTCCCTATTTCGGAGGAAACTCAGTTTCGGGCAGCACTTAGGCCAGTTCAAGTTCTAATATCACGCGCCTGAGTTCAGTGAGCTGGTCTGCCCGCAGCGGTAATAACGGACGGGACATCAGTCAGGCCAAGAAGACCGGCGGCAGCTGATATTATCCTGAAGCTTCCTCTGTGCTGTTTAAACAGCGCCCAAAATGGGCTGAGGCGTTCGTTTTGTGCCCGGACGGCAGTATGATTGCCTGCCGCCGCTGCTTCTGTGATCCTTTTTGCCACAGCGGGAAATAAGCCGCCACACACCGAATACCAGACCTCGCAGCCGGCGATCAGGCCTGTGGCGGCCGAGCAGTCACCGCTGATGCCGATGGTTACGTCTGCAGGAAGCCTGTTGCGCAGATTTCTTACCCGGAAAGATGCCGCCTCAGAATCTGCAGAAACGCCCGGGATTTTGATGAAGTGTACGCCGGGCAGCGCTGCAGTTTTACCGTGCAGCTCATCGGAGAAGGTGAAATGGGTTGTGCCCGGATTGTCGTAGACGCAAAGCGGCACCGATGCGTGACGCGCGACCGTTTCGAAAAGTCCGTATACCTCGTCATCACGCAGTGCCTGGTATGAAACCGGGAGCAGCAGCGCACCGGCATTGGCTGCCTGCGCATCATCGGCAAGGCGCAGCACTTCATCCGTACTGACCGCCCCACACACACCATTACCGGAATGCTTCCGGCATTCTCCACAGCCAGTCTGGCAATCCGCCCGCATTGTTCACGTGTCAGATAGGCGTAGCTACCCGTAAACGGAGTAAGTGGAAACGCGCTAAGATCTTTAAACATGACATATTCTTTTTAGTCCGGTTCATAGCCGATTTGCTTAACGGCAGGCCCGGTGCTGCGGAAGCAGTTTGCAGGTCGGGTCTGTTTTCTCATCGAGCTGACGGGCAGTTGAATTATTCAGAATGACATCCAGGGGAGCAGCAGCCACCGTTTTCAGCGGCCTTTCTCATTCACCGTCATGGTAAACACGGTTGCCTCCGGGCCACTGTTCATATAGGCATGGGGCGCATCGGTTCTTGCAACCGCTGCCTCCCCAGGGCTTATCACGTAAGTGGTGTCGCTGACGACGAGCGTCAGGATCCCGCCGGACACATGGATCAGTTCAGTAGTGCCGTCTGGATGGCCGGGTGACTCAAAGATTTCTCCGGGGTAAAGCACCCACTCCCACAGTTCCACCATGTCCGGCCCGCTCGTGCCTGCAAGCAGACGCGCACTGCCACCCTTTTCTCCTTTCCAGAGTGCGGGAATGTCACCGGCCCCGATCAGGTAAACGGAGGGCTTGCCGCCCACATTGACAAAATCGACCACGGATATGTTCATCGAAGACGCAAGGCGGCAGAGCAGGGCAATGCTGGGGTTGGCCCGGCATCCTTCGATCTCGACCAGCATTCCCTTACTGACGCCCGAGCGGCGGGAAAGCTCAACAAGCGACATTTTATTCTGGCTGCGGTAAAGCTTTATGTGCGCGGAAACGACCTCGTTTACCTTGGCCGCATCGGTATTGGTCGTTATATTGACTTTACTGGTCATCGGTCATTATCGTGTAATAAATCAGTCATTACAGGATTATCATATGTCAGCCGTGTTACCGTCAATCAGTCTCGAAATTTAGCGCATCGCGCCGGGCTTTCGTGCGCTCAGTATCAGCGTAGAGGCGGCCCCCGTGGCTGATAAACGGGTGGGTGAAGTCGCGCTTCAGGAAGCTTGCGAGGCCGTTCGGGCAGGGCAGCCTGTCTGGGCAGAGGCGCACCTCAGCGCATGGGCGGATGTATTCCGGGCATTTGGTGCAAAGCCAAAGCGCACGCCCTTTTCTGCGGAAGCCCTGAGAAAGCGCGTCATAAAAGATGGCACAATGACCGCACTCGATCCTGTGGTTGATCAGTATAACGCCGTCAGCTTTCGATACGCCGTTCCGGTGGGCGGTGAAAATCTTGCGGCTTACGTCGGGATGCCACAGTTGGTTGTGGCTGACGGAACCGAAATTTTTGAAACCATAAAAGATGGTCAGCCGGGAAGCGAATCACCGGAAGCGGAAGAAGTTATCTGGCGCGATGATACCGTCGTGACATGCCGCCGCTGGAACTGGCGTCAGGGGGACAGACACGACAGAGCGTGGCAGACAGCAGAATGTGGTTCATCCTTGAGAGTCTGCCGCAAATGCCGCTGGAAGAGCTGCATGCTGCCGGCAGGATGCTGACTGAGGGCCTGGAAAAAAATGATGCCGGGTATGCGCTGTCATACTGTTCTCATCAGCGAGTGGCTCTGAGATAGCCATTATTGATTCGGATAAAGCACAACAAGAGAGTACTTCCCATGTTCCTTAAGATGTACCAGGTTGACGCCTTTTCTGACAGTGTCTTTGGCGAAAATCCTGCCGCCGTTCTGTTGCTTGATACATGGCTACCGGACAACCTGATGCAGTCTATTGCTGCCGAAAATAACCTGGCTGAGACGGCTTTCGTAAAACGCACTGGTGACGGCTGAGATCTGCGATGGTTTACTCCAACAATGGAAGTCGATTTCTGTGGGCATGCCGCGCTTGCGACCGCGCACGTTCTAGTAACGGAATATGAAGTAGCTGGTTCACTTTCATTTTCAGCTCGTGTCGGGCAGCTGAAGGTTGAGGTAAAAGGGGATGGCTACCTGCTCGATCTGCCCTGCATCCCCCCGGAAGAAATGACACATCTTCCGAAGATCATCCACCCTATTTTCAGTGGTAAGGCTCAACACTGGTTCAGGAATTTCGAAAACATTTTTGTGGTTCTGAGCGGAGAAGACGCGGTCAGATCATACCAGCCAGATTTGCACTTACTTGCCAGACTCGGACCGGTTGGCGTGGTGATTACAGGTTTGGGTTCAGGAAGTCAGTACGATTTTGTTTCACGTTACTTTGCGCCGGGTGCGGGCATTCCGGAAGATCCGGTGACAGGTTCTATACATGCCACCCTAGTCACCTATTGGGCAGGAAAGCTAGGTAATAATCGTCTGTCTGCATGGCAGACATCCCTCAGAGGCGGGCATCTTATTTGTGAGCTGAAAGGAGACCGGGTCATTATTGAAGGTAAGGCGGTTACGTTCATGAGGGCTGAGATTTACGTCCCGGTCTGAATGGTGAAGGTCTTGCCTGGTAAGCGGAGTGAGTGAAAATACGCTCAGACCTTTAAACATGGCTATCCTTTTTAGTCTGGCTAAGATACGGGTTGTTTAACGGCAGTCCCGGGGTTGCAGGAGTTTTTTGCAGATCGGGTCTGTACCAGGAGTCGACATTACTGACCTCACAGTTCATTAGTACAGTCAGCGTAGGGCCGTAATCCAGTTATTATCTGCTTTTTCTTTCATCATAAAAGTGTCAAACATGCCAATCATGTGATCGACAAAGACACGCACTTTTGGCGTCACTTGTCGCGTACTCGGCCAGAGAATATGAAAGGTGGTGATGTGAGTAATATAACTGTTCAGTACGTTTCTGCGCCCGCTGCTCTCGAGTGCAGCCTTTACCGAGTAGTCTGGCAGACAGGCAATACGCCCCCTCTTTTACCATAAACAGCAGAGCTTCAAGGCTGCTACAGATAAGCGTTGATGGGATGGCGGGGCTTCCTGCGGCGCTGATTCTATGTTTTAGCGGCCAGCTAGCGATTTTACCGGAACCTTGAAAGCGATAGTGGATGCATGCATGATCAGTCAGCTTATCGGGCCGTTCAGGTATTCCGTTACGCCTGAAGTATTCCACAGAGCCAACGATACACAGGCGAAATGACCCAAGCCGTCTGGTTATGAGCCTTGAATCAATCAGGTCGCCACCACGTATTACAACATCCATACCTTCGTCAATGACATCTGTCAGTCTGTCCGAAAAATCCAGGCCGAGTTCAATATCTTGGTATCGCGCCATATATGATGAAATCATGGGTAGCATCAGACCCGCAGCCAGCGGAAGCCCGATAGGTAGCCTGCCACACTGGTGCTGATTCATGGCCGATAGTTCATCCTCTGCGGCCTGGATTTCACTGAAGATGCGGTGACAGCGTTCAAGAAAAAATTCGCCGAATGAAGTGATGGTTATCGGTATGCTCACGGGTGGAGCACTGTTTCCCATTCAGCTTGAGGGCGACCAGAAGCATCGTACCGGCCTGCAAATTGATATCACTGGCACTGAAGGTGTGCTGCGTATTACCAATGCACGTGGATTTGAGAATAAGGATGACAATTCAGTAGCGATAATGCGTAATGGCGTTGAAATCTTTGAGAAACTACCTGTTCCCGTGGAATATGCATTCTTGCCGGTTTCCCACCTTGACGCTAGTTCCCAGAACTTTGCTTATTTCTACGCAGCCTATGCCCGAGACAAAGCAACGGGTTCTAATGATGCAACAACCTTTGAGGACGCACTGCGCCAGCATCAGCTCATCGACTAAATCATTGAATCGTCTGCCCGTTTCTTCAGCTAACAGCATATATGGACAAGGATGTCTGCTTTTCGCTCAAAGCTACCTGTCAAAGTGGTCAAGATTTACCATAGTTCAGAGGTACAAAAAATAACCTTAACGTACAATAATTTTCGATATCCAAACTGCCCCCTTTAACGGCAGGTTGCGGCAGGAATACCTGCATGAGAACTGGTTCTGGAGGATGCACGGTGCAAAATCGAGGCCTGGCGCATGCACTGTAATCGGAGTCGTACCCATTCTGCACTGGGCTGGATGACGCCCTCCGAATTTGCCGAAAAATCTGCCGGTTGCCAGAATATGCAGCCAGAATGAAGCCAGTTATTCCTGATTATGAATGGATTACATACGGGGAGCGGATCAAATATATACTTAAACAAAGTATATGATGGGTTAAAAGCATAGATGCTATGCTTACATTGACTGAAACTAATGTGCTGAATTAGCAATAATTTCAACTGTATAATCATTCGTGATAGTGAAAATGCTAATCGAGTATTTTTCATATTTCAAACTAGATTCATCTGTTGGGGAATATTACGGAGGTATAGTAATCAGTGTATCCTTTACTCCTCTCAGACGCTGGTAACACTCGGACACGGAGCTGATGGCTCAGTGTCCGAGAGGGAACTATAGCTGGGCGAATGATGTATAACGGAGATTTCGGGTGTTCCAAACATACAGCTCTAGTTATAAAAAAATCATTGTGGTTAAGAATATACTCAGCGCACGTTTTCATATGGTTGAGCTTCAGGCACCTATGCTAAAACTTTACAGCGAGGAGAAATTTAAAGTTTTATTAAAACCCAGTATATTTAACGTTATAATATATAGATAAAATCAATTATGAATTATTTTCACATTGTTATAGAAAGCTATTCTATTTCTACATCCGATCTTAATCATCAAATTCCTTCTTATTGCATAAACCGTAGTCGTTTTAACATTTAGTGTTCTTGATATTTCGTCCAGTGGCATTCCTGCAGCAACAAGCGAAAGGAGTTGCCTTTCTCTAAACGTTAATCTTTGTTTCCATCTTGTTTTGTAAAGTGCTTTTTTGGAGTTTTTCAGAAAAAAACTCAATATATCTATTAAACTAGCATTCGCATCGATAATTATTTTAATTCCGATTTCTTCCGCCTTATAATAAGATAAATCGTTAGAAACAAAACCGATAATTTCCTTACTGCTACCTTTGTTAATTTTAATGTCTTCTGCTGTGATACTATCAAAATCAATGATGATAACGAAATCCCGGATTAATATATCACCTAACAAAGAGCATAAACCTTGCTCAAAGAAAAAATTATGACTGTAAATAAACTTAGACATTATCATACCTCTTAAATGTACCCTGTTATTTTTAATATTTCAGCACTTGCAGAATCAATAAAAAGATGGATTGTGATAGTTGCCGAGTGATTAAATAAAAATTAATTTATTACAAGCGAAGGAAATTCAATCCTTAAAGTTATGAAAGCTATCATTACCAGTTTTTTGGGTAAGCAAATTAGCAAAGAAATACAAAATAATATCTGAAATCCAGTAAAACATAAAAACACCTTTTCTTTTTTTAAATGAGTCGAAAATGGAAGATAGTCGACCGAGTACCGGCAGGTATAATATTGCTCGATATAAAAAAAGGACATCACTGATAAGAGTAAGTCAGTCCTATCACTGCTTTGGCTGTTCCGGATTTCACAATCTCATCAGATTTACGAATGTAACTGAAACCAAACTGAGTGCTAACCCGGTTATTTCTCGAAGGCGAAGCCGAACCAGCACGCTGGATGAAATATTTAAGTTGTCCCGGCACGCCAGTGGCGGAGCCGTCCGGACCAAATCTCAATCGATTTCCGGAGGGGCCTGTTACAGCAAATCCTACGCCCTTTGCTGTCGAATCAGATGTTAAATTGGCTATATTCGTGTTGTTAGATGTATCTGACAGATCGACTATGGATACGGATACGTTGATATTCGGATCGCACGAGAGAGAGGCTGTATATTTTTTAGTCCCAATAAGCGTCGAGGAGTCAGCCTTTTCAATGGTGCTTTGGGCAATTTTATCCATATCTATAATTGCCGTACTGCTATCAGGTGTGCAGCCAGTCACCGTGCCGATAACAGTTATCGGAGACAATATGTAATTGTATATTTCCTGCGTGACTCCGCTGCTATCCTGACATAAATATCTTAACACAGTCTGTTCTGGAATTTGTTCAGAACCAGAAAATCGTGTTTCATCTTTATATACATAAACTCCGGAAGTTATTCTTAGACCACTTGATATCCGGCTAGCATTAGCTTTATTGCCAGTCCAAATGGTGGTAGTGTCAGGTGAAAGAGGCTGCCAGTTTGTGGGATAACCAGAATCCGTCAATCCTCCCATCGGAGACAATGAAAATCCAAGAATTCCAGACTCAAATAAAGAAATAACCGGATGAGAACTGGTATCCTGAAAGGTGCGACCAGTCCAAGTTGCAACCGGAACAGATAAAACCTTAGTAAGATTATAATTAACAGAGCTGCTATTGCAAATACGTTGAGAATTACTACTGCCAGAATTATAAACGATAGAACCATAGCCATCTGCATCTGCAGGACCGCTGACATTAAATGTTCCTGGTGAGGATAACTTTTTGTCAAATTCTAAAGATGCCGATACCTGGCTGAACGGAAGAGAAATAAAAGCCATGGTTGTTATGAAAACATTCTTAAGTGTGTACATGTTTTTTCCTTATTTTATCCGTGTTGGCACAACAGATTTGATAATGTCATCATATTCATTATGGAAATTAATCCATGAATCGCATTCAGCCGAATTCGCGACACCTAAAGCGACTCTTTCATCAGGCTTGATGTTAAAAATTTTACCGCCTTTCTCATTCTTATTCTTATTTAAGGAAATGGTAAATATGAAATCAGAGTTATTTACGAGCATGCAATGATTATTTTCATTTATCACCCCAATCTCATTGAAAGATGATTCATTCAGTTCCTTGTGGCGATAAATAATTTTAAAATGATTTCTTATCGCCAGAGAAACTGAATTCACATCATTTATATCGAGTGATTTCGGAATAGCAGTAATCGTCAGGTTAATGAGTTTATCCTTGGGGGTTGCCATTTTTTCTTTTGAAATAATGGTAATAAGATTACTGTCATTCTTTTTCAATAACATTAAAGGCGGCGTTATGATAACGTTAACATCGTCAGTGTTGCTTTTTATAAGATAGTCACTTTCATTGTCATTGAAAATTTTAATGTTAAGGAGTTGCGAATTATCACTCATAAAAAATCGTGTTCCTAATACCGAGACACCACATAATCCGTTGCTAGAAAAAACGGCAAGAAATAAAAAAAAAGCTCTTCTAATCATAGGATAACTCAAAGTTTGCTACGCTGAGCACTTTTCCAGGAGAGTAAACATCGCTTACTCTTACGTAACGAGCAAAAAAATTGAAAGTGTTGATTGATGAGACGCGGCTTATTTCTAACGTTTTTTCATTTCCGTTAATATTTATTTTTTTATCATCATCATCAAATAAACCCAAAGCGATACCCTTTGCGGCAGATTCAGTTTCACTCGAGTTTTTCAACAATGTGCTCATAACTGAATCAGATTCACCTTTAAATACAATATTTACTGAGGAAATATTTTCCGGACAGCTCTCTAAACTGATTGAGAATTTTGTACCGGCAAAAGGGATTCCTACTAAACTATTTCTAACATCACCCGACTGCAAAGTAACTGTTTTATTTAATGAGCTTTCAGAAATAGTACAACTACGTTCAATGACATTAGCATTGATATTGATAGCTACCTTTTCGCCAAAACTCTGTGCTGGCAGGATCATTAGCATAATGATGGGAAAGATAACTGAATTATTCATAATATATGTCCAGATACACTATAGAAGAAGCATTACCAGATCCTACTTTGCTTTCTGTTGATCTGTACCTCAAAAAAAAATCAAGTATATAGGTATTGCTGCTGATAGTTGTGTTGAGAAGACGAACAGAATTGAGATCTATTCTGTTTTTCTTATCATCTAAAATTTCTATAGCAAGACCGCTCGCTAGCCCTTCTTCCTGATTGCCACCTTTTCCGAGCACTTTTAGAAGTGTAGAATCGGACTTGTCAGCCTCGCCTGAAAATTTATATGTCAGGTTGCTAACGCTTCCTGTGCAATTTTCTAGGTGTATCGAAAAACTCTGTTCAGCACTAGTAGCTCCCAAGTAACTGAAATCAGCAGGATTCATATCAGGAAAATTAATGTTTTTTATTAAATCCTGACTGGACACATTGCAGCTTTGTGCCAGAATTCCTCCGGTTATCTGTATGGTCACATCCACTGCACAGACTGAACGGCAGTATAGTCCCAATATTATTATCAAAAACTTCCTCACAACTTATTCCCCCCTAATTACAATCAGAATTGATATTGTTAATACTCTTCATACCTTTCCTGTCATCATAGCTGATCGTAAACCGGCAGGTATTATTACTGTCAATCTTCACTCTATAAATATCACCCGACTGAACGCCAGTTAGATAAACAGTGCTATCATCATTAACAATCGATGTTCTGCTGTCTGAACCAGATGTTACAAGTGTGCCAAATTTAATAGGTTTATTCTTGAATTTTAGTAAAACTACAAAGTTATAACCTTTACGTACATCGAATACAACCTTGCTTACTGCTCCCCGTGTGGGGGCAACTTTCTTAACTTTTCCATCAATATCGTAGCCGGCCCCAAATGTTTCGGGTGATATAGCAACATCGTTGTAGTGATAAGCAGTAGCATAAGGTACAAGTGCATATCCGGAACTGTTAACTTTAATATTATCTGCTGTGTTTTCAAGCTCAGCGCCTGGCGCGCCTTTAGCTTCCACCAAGATAGCAGTATCAGCTGCTTCCCTTGAGAAAAGGAGCCCGTTCTTATGGACGAGAATGGAGCCTGCCATACCGTAGTCAAACCCGCGCGAATCTTTGGTTATTGTTGAACCTGCATGAACTTCTGCAGAGTCTGCCTTGTAGCGTGCATTGATGTTCGAGGTATCTTGAGCGTTATTACTAATCGTCTGATAAATATTATAATTTAGCTTATTATCCAGTATATCCCCATAGATACTCGTTGAGTTGCTAACTCTTGTTTTGTTGAAGTTAACGCTGTTTGTAAAATACATCCTGTTTCTGTCAACAATGTTAGATAGAGGCATGGAAAACGAAAGATAAAACATATCATCGCTAATGTTTTTATATTTGTTTTTATTGTAGCTTAGCGACAAATTTATATTATTCAAATCAGCAAAATTTTTATTCCATCCAATCTGGGTGTTTTGTGATTTCATATCACTACCCCAGTAAGAAATTATATTTCCCCATAGATACAATTGTCCATAACTGGCCAAGCTCTGGGAGAGATTGACCTGAAAACTGTTCTTTTTTCTTTCGTATCTGGAATATTTAAAATAGCCATCTACTTCTCTTGTATTATTGTAGCTGGCCTCAGTGAAACTGTAGTAATTTGACGTCGAATATCGATACCCCGTCAACTGAATATTTGTACCCGTCTCACTAAATGATTTGGCATACAAAATACGATATGAGTTTCCAGCATAATTTTTTCCATTTACCTTTGCCTTCGCCTGAATCGAATCAACTGACACAGCCCCTATATTACCAAGGTCTTTACCAAGACCTGCACCAAAGGCAAGGTAATCTTCCGATACCTGATATCCCGTATAAATCGTTGTGTCCAGTGGTAATCCATATCCGATGGACCCCTGAATGAATTTGTTTTTATCTGCCTGAAAAATATCAAGTTGCCCGGCGGCAAGAGCGTAATTATATCGTCCGTGGCGAAGCAAATTAGGTAAAGAGGAGTAAGGGACAGTATACTTGGTAACTATTCCCTGTTCAGATGTTAACTCTACTTCATAATCTCCGCTGGTTCCTACAGAGTTTAAATTATCTATATTGTAGGGGCCCGGATTTATAAACTCTTGATAGAGAATATTATTGTTCTGCCTAATAGTCAATTTTGAGCGTGTTTCAGCAACTCCCTTGATTACCGGACTGTAGCCTTTTTCACTTTCAGGCAGCATTTCATTCGACGTAGCCAGAGACATCCCAATGAAGTTATTTGAATCAAACAACGCTGAGCCCAAAATACTTTGACCTAGTGTCAAAGTCGACTTTATTGTGTTCAAGTTTCTTGTGACAAAGATATTATTAGAATTCCATCCCTGTGTTGAATAGTTTCCCGTTTTACTTTGATTATAATAGATACTAGAGTTAAATCGCCAAGGACCTAGATTTACTCTTTGATTTACACTCAAAAAATTGGATGTATAGTCATCCATGACTTTATTTTTGGTATACGACCCGTTAAAATTATAGTTTGTTATTAGAACTGGTATACCATCATCCCAGTCACTTTCATTTGCAAGAGTAGAACGAAGGGATTTCAGATAAATTTGAGGTATCTGCAAAGTCAACGTAAGCTTCGACAAGTCTACATCATAACTAAAGTTCTCAATATAGCTTGCAATATCTACACATTTTTCATTTTCAGAGCGTGCGTTAATTCTACTTAAGGCATCCTTATTAAAAGGAAGCATACCAATCATTTCATGGGTAAAACAAGCTGAAACTTTTTTCTGCTTATCTTCAACGAAATCTACATTCATGCTTCTCAGAAATATTTCACCAGCATTAATACTCAGAAAGTATTTCCCTGGTGTTACATTGTTACCTGAGGATAAGTAAGAGAGATCATTAATAGAATCTACATCAGAACCCAAAAATAGAGGGTTAAAGTAATCTTGCGAATATGAATAAGAAACATTAAAACTCAAACCTAATAATAAAATTTTTTTCATAGTTCGCATTTCTGACTTCCATGTTAACCAAATCTGCATTGATTATCTTTTATTTGAACGCCATAATCATTAATAAAATTAAATTTTACATCTTTCACTTGAGCATTCGTATCTATAAAAAATGCTGTCATAGGAGCAATTGTTTCAGCTGCAGTAACTTCTTTTCCACCTATCTTCAGTCCCGTAATATTCATATAAAACTGTGTGGGGTTATCTATCTTTAATCTTCCATTTTCGTAGCTACAATTAATCCTTTTATATGACGTAAAAGAATCTCCTTTAAGTCCATTTGGTCTCATAAACATTTTTATCTTTGTTGTCGTCGAGATTAAAAGAGCATTGTCGAATTTTTTTTCATCTTCGTTTAGCGACGGAATAACTTTAGCATTAAGAAAATATAATTTTTCTCTGTCGTTGTATAATTTACTTTTATCACCTGTATAGACCACATTGAGTAGACTATCCGATCCAGCTTTAATTATAAAAAGTGGTGGAGTGATAATGAATCCTGAAATTTTTTTATCATTTTCGTCTGTTATCCATGACTGTACCAGGTAGTTTGACGTAGTGTCGCTATTATATATTTTCAACACTACCTGGTCTTGATCAGTAGGGTAAATGAGCCGTGTTGCGCCAAGAGATACTCCGCCTGCATTTGCCGAATTACAGAATATAAATACGGACGTGATAAGTGTAATTTTTTTTAACATATAAGGTCCATTAAGGTAATCAGCCATGACCGATTACCTTTTACGAATTAAATCTTAATTATAAGTCAGCATAAAATTAGCTGCAGACTGTACTTTACCTGCAGTAACGACTGCACCTGTTGATTTATAATCGACGGAGAGTGGGATCGTAGTAGTATCAGTAAGATTAATTTTACTGCTTAAATTACCGACATTAAGAGCAGTCCCATCACTGTTAAAAATCTGCAAACCTACGTTTTGAGCAGAACCCACGCCGGCAGTATTAGCCAAAATCCCGGGTTTACCCTCAACGGTCTGGCCATTGAAAGTAATTTGAACGCTTTTCCTAGTGTCTGTATTGCAATCAAGCAGGCTGATATTAAATGGTTTTTGAGCATTTGCCAGCTGATCTGCTGCCGTAAAAGTGTCTGCTTTTACAGTATCCAGAGTAACGATTTTATCGGTGTCCGAGCTGGAGACTGCACATGCTCCTGACGTAACCTCCCCGTTAAATGTAATTTTTCCGCCATTCACTGTCAGCGGAGTTACAACTTCATCCTCCGCATTAGCAGCGCCACAAACCAGAGTGGCAATAACGGCTGACGCTAAAGTCATTTTTTTGTTGATGATCATATGTATATCCTTATTTTAATTTTAACAATAGGTGTGAATAATTCCATCAAATGTGATATTTAATAAAAACATCACATGTCATGACATCTATTCCCCAAATAGATATTGATAATTATACACACAATCCATCCTATCCCAGCTGGACTAAATATAACTTTCGGTATCGCCATTTTCTACTGATTCAATCAATGCATAAATCTATCATTGCTACGGCATCCTTTCTATAGACATTCTAACTTCACATCTCATTGGGTGTTGTTAAAGGTGTTAACATAGTGCATTCAATGTTGTAGGAATATACACAAATAAAAGTTTTAGTACAACTACCACCCTTCAAATTTAACGGTCATTTTTTAAAATGTGTTTTCTATAGAAATAAAACAGCCCTAAAGTTATTATATATGTATATATATCATATAGTTGGGATAAAATTCACAACGTTTTTTATTGTGGCGCTCCGTCAGGTTTGTTAGTCCTTTTGTATAGGAACTTTATTATATCCATGTTTTTTTCATCTTTGATTCATATACGTGAGTATTTTCCATTAAATATTACAGTCCGCTCTTTTCTAGTCCTTTTATATAGGATTTTTGTTAAGCACCAGTTCTTTTCTGTTTACCATTCGTTTAATAACTTTATCTCAATTCGTCAATTCAATTTATATAATTGCCGTTTTCATTTTGTTCACTCCATTTCGTAATGGAATTATTTGTATGTATAGTTAAAAAAAATTAATTCTTTCCTCTTCTTTAAGCTCATTACAACATAACTATAGTTTTTCACGGCTAGTATTTTCTTTTATGAGCCTTTGACAGTGTAATGGTCTAATCAAACCAGACACTTTGCTGGAGATTGTACTGACCCCACACCCGTAGACAAATTCTGTCCTCACGACGAGGCCTATTCGAAGTCCTCCGGACGGACTCCGCCGAGATGACTGTGGCGCCGGGCCCGGTTGTAGAACACTTCAATGTAATCGAAGATATCCGTCCGGGCCAGATCCCGGGTTTTGTATATTCTCTTTCTGATGCGTTTTTTTTTCAGTGAACTGAAGAACGATTCGACCACCGCATTATCCCAGCAGTTGCCACGCCGGCCCATGCTCGGCGCCAGGTTATTGGCCCGGCAGAAGCGCAGCCAGTCGTCACTGCCGTACTGGCTGCCCTGATTGCTATGTACGATCACCTCGCCGTCCGGTTTTCGACGCAACACGGCCATCATCAGCGCGTCCAACGCGAGTTCGCGGGAGAGAGTGGGCTCCATCGGCCAGCCAACCACGTTACGGGCAAAGAGATCGATAACCACCGCCAGATACAACCAGCCCTGCCAGGTGCAGATATAAGTAATATCGGTGACCCAGACCTGATTGGCCCGGACAACGGTGAACTGCCGCTGCACGCGATTAGGGGCAGCCACTTGAGGTCGGCCAGCGATACGACGCGGAGCTTTATAGCCGCGCACAGCTTTAATCCGGTTCAGTTGCATGATCCGACCCACCCGGTTTTTACCGCAGGTTTCACCGATTTCATTCAGATCGCCATGAACCCGCCGGTAACCGTATACGCCTCCGCTCAGGAATTATGAGTCACGGATAAGCATCAGCAGGTGCTGGTTATCTTTATCACGCGCCGAGATCGGATTATGCAGCCACGCACAGAATCCGGTCCGGGCGACATTCAGCACCCGACACATCGTCATCACACCCCATACAGTGCGGTGCTCATTGATAAAGCGGTACTTCAGTCGGGCTCCCTTGCAAAGTACCGCGCGGCCTTTTTGAGAATACCCCGTTCTTCCTCAGTGCGCTTCAGCTGTGCCCTGAGCTTCAGGATCTCGCTTTTGGCTTCCTGTAAATCCCGGGCATGCTGTTCGCTGTTATCAGGCTTGATAGCCCGTAGCCACTTGTAGAGGCTGTGCGCAGAAACGCCCAGACGTTCGGATACTTCGGTGTTAGTACCGATGTAAAAATGCCCCACATGCCAATGTAAAACAGACCCACCTTGGGTAAAAATGGCAGCTTTGGAGCCGCCTATGTTGACATTAGAGTTACGCGTGGAGATTGCAGTTCTTTTACGTCAGGGCATGTTGATTCGGGGTATTGCCCGGCAGCTTTCTTGTTCCCGGCAGACCGTACGCCGTTATATTCGGATGCAGGACTCACCTGATAAAGCCCGTAATTCTGCTCGCCTTTCCCGACCCGGGAAGCTGGACCCGTTTAAGCCCTATATTCTTGAGCGGGTTGAGGCTGCCAGACCCCATTGGATACCGGCCAGCGTTATGCTGAGTGAGATCCAACTTCGCGGTTACTCAGGTGGCTACAGCATGTTGACGGCTTTCTTGCTTCCGCTTAAGCAACAGCCGAACGATCCCGTCGTGCGTTTTGAGACGCAACCTGGTGAGCAGATGCAGGTCGATTTTACCGTGATCAGACAGGGCCGGAACCCGCTGCTGGCATTTGTCGCCACGCTGGGCTGGAGTCGGGCAACCTTTGTACGTTTTTATCCTCGCCAGGATACGGCGGCCTGGTGTGACGGTATTGAACAGGCGCTTTTGGCCTTTGGCGGAACGCCGAGACATCTCCTGTTTGATAATGCCAAGACAATCATTCTTGAACGTGACGTGTATGGTGATGGCCGCCACCGGTGGAACCCGCCATTACTTACTCTCGCCGGAAGTACGGTTTTACGCCCCGGGTGTGCAGGCCTTATCGCGCAAAGACCAAGGGTAAAGTTGAGCGATTCAATCGTCATCTTAAGCATAGCTTTGTCGTCCCTCTGGACACCACGTTTAAACAGGCTGGACTGCTGCTTGATGTCGACTCAGCCAACAGTCGCGTCGGGCCGTGCTTGATCACCGTGGCCAACGCCCGTAAGCATGGCACGACCGGTGTTCCGCCAGAACACCGGCTGCAACAGGAGTTGGCTGCGCTGCTTCCTCTTCCTCGAGTAGCAAGGCAGTATCCGTCGTCGCGGATAATCAAAGGGTTATGCCAAGCGAGAGTTGTCAACATCCACTGTCTGTCTATCAGTCGCTGTTGGAGGCGGGATTATGAGCCTTCAGCATCAACGTATCAGCGAGCTCTGTGCCGACTTCAAGCTTGAACGTATTGCCAGTGAGTGGCCCGCACTCGCCCAAAAAACACTGGAGGATGCCGGGACATTTGGCGACTTTCTGGAACAGCTTCTGCAACTGGAGACGAACAGCCGTAACGAACGTCGCCGGCAGACGCTTTTGCGGTTATCAGGACTGCCAGCATTTAAAACGCTGGAGCAGTTCGACTTCAAGTTCGTCAGCGGCGCGCCGCGCGCTCAGCTTCAGGAGCTCGCCAGGCTGGCATTTATAGAGCGGCACGAGAACATCGTGTTACTGGGTCCCTCGGGCGTAGGCAAGAGTCATCTGGCCTGTGCGTTGGCACATAAAGTGGCAATGTCAGGCCAGCGTGTTCGATTTATAACGGCAGCAGACATAATGTTGCAGCTGGTTGCCGCTCACCGACAGGGAGATCTCAAAGGATATTTAGAGCGCTGCGTCAACAAGCCGCGGCTGCTGGTGATTGATGAGGTGGGGTATCTGCCGTTCGGTAAGGAAGAGGCTAATTTATTCTTCCAGGTTGTCGCCCGGCGCTACGAGACCGGAAGTCTGATCCTCACGAGTAATCTGCCGTTTACTCAGTGGTCAGGTACGTTTGGTGATGATGAAACGCTGACAGCAGCAATGCTAGATCGACTACTTCACCATGCACACATCGTCCAGATAAGTTGTCAGAGTTATCGCCTGAAAGACAAACTGAAAAGTGGTCAGTTAAAGAAATCGAAGGTCACTGAACCACAGGAATAATCATTGGTGGATGGGTCAGATTTACTTTGGCGGGGTGGGTCACAATTCAATCGGTATTGACACATTTGCAGCCGCAGCTTCGGCGAACGTATTACACAGCTTCAGGATATGAGACAAGCTGTCTGCCATTACGCCGAACGCGCCGCCGAGAAACTCCGCCAGGAGCGGCAGTATTGTAAACACTTCAGCGTATTTGTCAGAACTATCCCCTACGCCGACGAGCCGCAATACGGAAACAACGCCAACCAGACGCTGATGCTGGCCACGCAGGATTCCCGCGATATTGTCGCAGCAGCGATGAAGGCGCTGGATAGCATCTGGCAAGAGGGCTACCGGTTTCAGAAGGCGGGGATCGTGCTGAACGACTTCTGTGATAAGCCCGGACAGATAGACATGTTTGACGAATCGCCGCCGCGTCCCAACAGCGAGGCGCTAATGGGCATACTCGATCACATCAACACAAAAGGCATGGGAAAAGTGTGGTTTGCAGGACAGGGCATCGACAAAGGCTGGAAGATGAAACGCAAGATGCTCTCCCCTTATTACACTACTCGTTGGGAAGAACTTCCTACAGCAAGCATTGGATAACCTAATAAAGTCCAGACTATTACGCCATGCAAAGCATGGAAAGCATGGAAAATTTTAGAAAAATATGTGTGATTCAAAATAAATACTTGTGTATTACATTTGTAATCCGTAGTATTTACTTCAAGAGGCGATTCAAGAATTGCCGCATGTATTACATATATATTTCATAGCGCGAGGAACTCCCGATGACTGAAATCTCTGAGCAATCTGAACTCACTAATATGCCCGATACGCAGGCTAAAATCGTCGCCATCATGAACAACAAAGGCGGCGCAGGTAAAACCTCAACGATCACCAACCTGGCCATGACGCTCGCTCAGGCAGGTCGGCGGGTATTGCTCATTGATGGTGATCAACAGGCAAACTCTACAGAGGTTATGGCCAATGGTAAGAAATATTATGCCCAGTACGGCCATACCATCTGCGATCTCTACAACAACCCTCGTTTTAATACCATGGATGCGATTATCCCTGCAGTAAGCGGTGATGATAAAATCAATAACTTATTCATCATCCCATCAGATCCTTCATTTGAACGCGTAATGGAGAACTGCCTTACTCGCCATCACCGGGAAAAAATCCTGTCCCGACATCTGCAGTCAGTGATGGAGAAATTCGACTACATCCTGATCGACTGTTCTCCCGGTTTGAACCTGTCGACAACGAACGCAGCCTTTATGGCAGACCATGTCATTATTCCGGTGGATGGTGGCAGTTTCGCCCTGACAGGGCTGGATGTCGTTCTTGACTACCTGGATGAAATCCGGGAAACCCGCTTTACTCAGTTCAGCGTTTTCCGCAACGAATACAATGCAGCCAAGAAGAAAATGAATACCTATTTGCATGAGCAACTTAGCAGCAGTGAGAGGACAAGAGATAATTATCTGGAAACGAGGATCCGTACAGATGAAAATATTTCTCAGGCACAGGTGGCCTGCATCCCCCTGTATTGTTACAACAAAGGCTCGCTGGCTCTGAATGATTACCGGGCGCTGATGCGTGAATTAGAAACTATCTTATCGAAAGAGGCTCAATAATGGCTAAAGGTCCACTCTCACGCCCGGCAATGGTTAAACCTGAAGCCATGCCTGGCGAAACAAAAACTCGCCTCTCTAACGTCAAGGTAAATCGGAACCGGACTACCAGCGAGAACCCCAAGACTATCCGCATGACGCCTGCAGAAAAAGTCATGTGCACTGAACTTGTTGATGAAATCCAGGAACTGACGACGAAAACTATTACCGATTCGACGGTATTGAGGGCTGCACTGTACCTGGCACGAGAGGTCGGTCCTGAGAAAGTGTTGGAGATGATTAAGGAAAACTTGTAATACACTTAAGTTACATTTGTATTTTTTATGTATTTCAATTCAGAGGGTGAGATCATTGAGTCTCATCCTTTGCGTTATACTCGACCTCAACGCCTATTTACGGTTGAAGGCCCGATGGATAGTACGCTGAAAAATCCCCCCTCACCTTGCTCCAGAGTATCAAGGAAAGCCTGTTGCTGCTCTGAGGTTCCGTTGATTTCAAGCTCTGCAGCCTGCTTTTCGATTTCTGCCAGCTCTTCTTTTTGTGCACTGATAAAATTATTTAAAGGTGCCATGAATTTGGCCATGACTTCGTCAGCACGGCGCTGCCATTCCACTTTGTCCGGTGCACTTTTCACGTAATCATTCTGGGCCTGAATTTCAGCGTTAATTTCTTCCTGCCGGGTATCGGTCAGAGAAAAACACGTAAAGCCAGAACCCCAGTGAATAGCGAGCGGATATTGATCAATGAACATAACTGGCTTGCCGCCTTTGCTGATTAACTGACGCCGGCGCTTATCCATCATTTCATGGGAAGGGCCAAAATCCAGGCGAGGATAGTGTGGCGTAATGCCTGCATCTGCGGTCAGTTTCATTCCCACATCACGCAGTTCGCCAACAAAACTATCCACCACAACGATCACAGGTTCATCGACAGCCTTCAATGCATCAGCCATGGCCGGATATTTTAAAGTCTGCATGTTATGCCTTATCAACATTTGGGAGAGGACGGTCCATCGGAGAGCCAATTCTAAATACGTAATACACATGAACTACATAAAAATTACACCACCCGATGATAAGTCGTTTTATATCAGCTACCTACCTATTCTTCTTCGTTGTAAACCAGGCATCAAACTGCTTATGCCGGCTTTTAGGAATAGCGTCCTCATATTGAAATACTGCCAGGGTTCCAGAAGCCATATTTGATCGACAACGTTAGCCTTGTGGGTGTTGATTTTAAAATCCCCGGAATTAAAGGTGATCCGGTGGCTTTTACAAAGCACCGCAATCATCTTTAACTGACTGGCGGAGTACCCGACATCAAGATTAGCCAGCCATTTCGGATCGCTGAACCGGTCAGGTGCTCTGATTTTTAGCTGTGCCAGAACCGATTTCGCGCGTTCCTGCCTTGAGGTTGCCCTGGCGGCCGCCATAATTTTACGCACTTCGGCTTCTTTTTCTTCCCCGAGCAGCTCTCTGCCACCCACAAAAACAGGGACGAACTTGTTAATGCAGGCAGAGCCCCCCCAGAGTGAATAATGTGTGAGCAGGTTAGTTATCTGAAACTGATAGCGCAACCCTTCGTTGTCACACAGCTCGCAGGTTTTGTTGATGGAGTGCGAGTCTATAAATCCCCTGGTGACCGACCACTCTTTCATGACCGCCGGCAACGCCTGACCCGAAGAATATCGCAGCATGTTATCTCTGGCTTTATCTAACCAGCTGGCCATAACTCACCTCCGTCGGAATAACGCCCATATACGATCCAGAATACCGCAACTGAGCGCTGGGAGCAGCGTAACTGTGCATTTCATACAAGAATCAAAATGTAATACTAATAGATTACACATGTAATTCTTTTAAACTACATTTAACTGGTATTTCACTGTCTTCAGCGGATGATTAGACAAAACAGGTAGAGTGTCTCACTGACCACGTCCCGGCTCAGCTCGCCGTCAGCCCCTGCCACGCAAGGCCTGAGCAGACCTGCCCACAGCGCCTGGTGTCCCAATCCCCTCTTCTCAGCAAAAATGTGTTACGACAAAACCCGCATATTTCGAATTTTGTTACCTCATCACCTGACTTGCGGCGATTTATTCCCGTGGCGTCCGGCCTCTGAGGCTGTCAAAATAGACAAAACCGGCAAGATTGCGCTACGCGAATGTTTTTGAACGGGCAGGGGGATTACCCACCAGAATTTGCACAGCGCACGCATGAAATACTTATGTATTACATCCAATGGAGCGGAACGCTATGGTAAATCTTGAAGACATATTTGGCGATCGCATTAAAGCCATGCGGGAAAGAGAAAAAGAGTTTTTACCGGACGTTGAGTGGTTCTCAAAAATCGAACGGGACAGGCTAGATACCTTTATGACCAAGTATCCTTTTCCGTCTTTTGATGCGATCCCCCAGGACAACTCGGGACTCACGTTTCCTTTATTTAAGGACCTGCAGTTTTATATGCCTAAGTTCCCACGTTCCCAACTATGGAAGATTGTTGAAGTTGACGGACTGGCCTTTCTCAACGTTTTGGGAGACGGTGCATTTTGTATCGATCCGCGCCGGTGGCACAAAATTAAAACCTACTTTGCTAAAGGAACCGTTGAATATCCGCAGGCCTCAGTGAGGCAATTTGGCGTATCGGACGGACGGCATCGCACGCTGTTGCTGATGCAGCTGTACAACCGAAGAACCATTCCTGTCGTCGTGCGCGAAAGTCATTACGATAAATTTATGGCTGAGGCTAAGAGCCGTGGTGCGGTTTAAAGGGCCTGGCGGGCTTAAACGTAATTCTATTGAATTACATATGCATTCATACTGTAATACATTTCAGGAGTAATGATGTTGATGATAACTGGTGATCGCCCTGTTCCTGTGACGCATTATGAAACCGCCATAGCCCTGCGCCGGATGGCGTTGATGCAGGAACATCTTCCGAAATATTTGCTGGCTCCTGAAGTGGCCGTGCTGCTGCACTATCTTCCGGATGAACGCCAGCGCATGCTGTTCGCCACGGTGTGGAACACCGGTGCCCGTATCACTGAAGCCCTGACGTTAACTCCGGAAGATGTACAGCTGGATGGTCCCCGACCGTGTGTACGTTTGCGTACGCTTAAACAAAGGCAAAGGGGCAGAGGAAGACCGTCAGCTGACGAGAGGATTGCCAGAATAGTACCGCTTCTGGACGCCAGTTATGTTGAACAGCTGAAGCGGTACCTGGCGACATTCAGGCCCGGGCGCCGTCGGCCACTATTCGATGTCAGCAGAAAAACGGCCTGGCTGTGGTTACAACAGGCCGTGAAAAGGGCAGGAGATGAAGGAATTCAGTTCGCGCTGCCGGCACTGAATCCTAAAACCTTCCGGCATAGTTTTGCGATGCACTTGTTCTTTAACCATGTCCCACCGAAGGTCGTACAGGCGTATATGGGTCACGAAAGATACGAGAGTACCGAAGTATACTTGAAGGTGTTTGCTCTGGACGTGGCACCGCAGATGGGCGTAACATTCTCGATGGATCACCGGGAATATGCGCACTTGCTGACAGTGAAATAGAACACAAAAGATCTACATATGTAATACTTTTGTATTTCAATTGAAACTTATCAGTCGCTTAAATAGCAACTGCTGGATATCCTGCTTATGCGACAAAACCGCATGAGCGGTAATGGTTTCATCTTCGACCGAATACAGGACACGATAGCCATCTTCCGTATTGCATTCACGGTATTTAGCACATCCTATTTTCAGCAATTCCGGGCAGACCTGACACCCAAGAGGAAAATCACTCACTCGTTTTTCGAATTGCTCAATAATGCCGGTGATCACCTCTTTGGGTTTCGCTTCTGTACGACGTAAATAGCTGGCTATATCGTTGATACAAATTTTTACGGTATGAGTGTATTGAAATACAACGCTCATATTACAATCCTTCCAGCAGCTGGTCCCTTGAGTAGACCTTGCCGTCAGTTTTATCCTTCTCAGAGAGGGTGAGCAGCTTAAGTAACGCAATTGCGTTTTCACGCTCCTGCTGAACATCGTATGATTCAATCACATATGCTGGAACGCCATTCTGAGTAACCAGGATTGGCTCTGCCAGATCAAGCGTAGCTGCGTTTTTTTTCACATAACTGATAGTTTCGACTCTCACGATATATTATCCCCTTACGAAAAGAGTTTAAATTTAGTCTAAATATAGTCTTATTGCAAGATTGCGCTTAGGGGGGTGTAATGGTCTAATCAAACCGGACACTTTGTTAGAGATATAATGAGCAATGCTAACGAGGTGAGCGTTTACCCATGAGTTCAAGCAGGAATGTGTCAATTTGGTTGTGCAGCACAAGTATCCGGTGACCCAGGCTGCTGAAACGATGAATATCGGTCTTTCAACATTGCAACGCTGGTTACGCCAATATCGCGGAGAAGTCAGGGGGGATACTCCCATCGCCACCGCGATCACGTCTGAACAACGACGAATACAGGAACTTGAAAAGCAGGTACGTCAGTTGCAAAGCGACAATGATCTGTTAAAAAAGGCTTCAGCCTTCTTCGCCATGGAAATGAACAACGACAAAAAGTCGCGGTGAAGCTGAAGAAGGCCGGGGAAAATATCCAGCAAGTATGTCGATGCCTGTCGCTCACGCGCAGTGTATTTTACGCCCGAAGCAGGCGGCCAGCTTTCAGAGCAGATGTTCTGATGCTTCATGCGGCGGCCAAGCATGTTCATGCTGAAATGGATGCGACGTATGGCAGTCGGCGCATGTGTATTGAGCTGCGTGAACAGGGTTTTAACGTTGGGCGATACCGTGTCCGTCAGATAATGAAGACCCTGATGCTGGTTGCGAAGCGTCCCGGACGTCATCGCTATCCACGTGGTGGTAAACCGGCTGTAGTGGCGGCTAATCTGTTGAATCGACAGTTTAATCCAGAGACATTAAATACCTGGTGGTCAGGTGATATCACCTATCTTCGTACCGCTCAGGGCTGGTTATATCTGGCTATTGTCATGGACTTATGTTCAAGAAAAATAGTGAGTTGGGCCTTCTCGGACAAACCGGACAGCGCCCTGACTATCCGGGCATTACGACTGGCGGTTAATAAACGACGGCCCCCAGGCCCGGTTGTGTTTCATAGCGATCAAGGTGCTCAGTATACCAGCGCCCAGTTCCAGTCCTGTCAGCAGGAACTTAATGTGACGGGCAGTATGAGCCGCAAGGGAAACTGTCTGGATAATGCCGTTACGGAGAGGTTCTTCCGCAGCCTGAAAGCAGAGAGAGTTAACCACCGTCGCTATGAAAGCCGAAGTCAGGGTATTGCAGACATTATCGATTATATCGACAGTTTTTATAATCTGAAGCGTCGGCATTACCGGCTGGGCAATATATCGCCGAATGAATATGAACGCCGATTACAACAATGTGCCTAAATCCGTGTCCGGTTTTTGTTGACCATTACACCTGAAAGCAGGTGCCAGTATCAGCGCCATTGCCCGCGAGTTTAGTACCTCACGACAAACCATCATGCGCCTGCGTGACGATGCAGTCAGCCCGGAGTGGGGAGGGGAACGAACCACCCCGGCACAGTTCCCTGAAGGAATGGCAATTCCGTTCAGCGCCAATGTTAGCTTTTTCCGGGCTGTGATAACATCTTAGGGTCATTTTTCAGAGCCAGGGCTGATGAAGAAGAAAAGCAGCACACCCACACCCCACGATGCCACGTTCAGGCAGTTCCTGACGCAACCGGATATTGCCCGGGATTTCATGGAAATCCACCTGCCCGCAGAGCTGCGTGCAGTCTGCGATCTCAGCACGCTGAAACTTGAATCAGGCTCGTTCGTTGAGGATGATCTCCGCCAGTATTTCAGCGACGTCCTCTACAGCCTGAAAACTACAGCCGGCGACGGATATATTCACGTTCTGGTCGAACACCAGTCAACGCCGGACAAACATATGGCTTTCCGCCTCATACGCTATGCGGTAGCCGCCATGCAGCGCCACCTGGAGGCAGGGCATAAAAAACTGCCACTGGTAATACCGGTGCTGTTCTATACGGGTAAACGCAGCCCGTATCCGTACTCTACCCGCTGGCTGGATGAGTTTGACGATCCGGCGCTGGCAGGCAGACTCTACAGCAGCGCTTTCCCGCTGGTAGACGTTACGGTCATTCCGGATGATGAAATTGCTGGCCACCGTAGCATGGCCGCCCTGACCTTACTGCAGAAACATATTCATCAGCGGGACCTGGCAGAACTGGTTGATCGGCTGGCGCCTATTTTGCTGGCCGGATATCTGTCTTCATCGCAGGTCATATCGCTGGTACACTATATAGTGCAGGCAGGCGAAACATCCGACGCCGAAGCCTTTGTACGCGAACTGGCACAGCGTGTGCCGCAACACGGAGACGCACTTATGACCATCGCACAACAGCTTGAACAGAAGGGTATCGAGAAGGGCAGGGCTGAAGGTCTGCGGCTCGGTGAACAGCGCGGTGAACAGCGCGGTATTGAAAAAGGCCGTTCAGAAGGTGAGCGTCAGGCCACTCTGAAAATTGCCCGTACCATGCTGCAGAACGGCATTGACCGTAAAACGGTCATGAAAATGACCGGTCTTACGGAAGACGACCTGGCGCAGATCCGCCACTAATCATCCTTTCCTGACACTCCCTGTCCGGCCATCAGCGTAAACTAGTGGGGCAGGGAGGTATTCCTTTCAGGCTCTGCTTGCCATATCTGATTTAAGCGGCTGGGGATAAATTTATCAGCCCAGATTTTTATGACGTCGTTCCCGCCTTTTAGGGCAGGGGAAGAAAATTTATGTATATCGCCCCGAAGTCATCGTTTTGAACTGGAGAATAATAATTCAATATTTTCAAAGTGTTCTTTTATTATGCTAATAATAAAATCAAGTGAACCTTTTAGAAAGATAACTTCATCATTCTGGAAATACAATGTCCCATTACTGAGTGATGTAAGACTGTTTAACTTATCTTTATCATTTGTAATAATAGCATTATTATGTATACATGCATTCCTTAAGCTGGCAAGCTGGTTTAATAATTTCATGTTTTCGGAATGAACCATTCCGAAGATTTTTTTAGAATAATGTTGCACTTTTCGATCCCAGTTCCGTTTATATCCTTATAACTCAATGGGAATTTCATTGCATCCATTTTTTTATTACAAAAATTAGTAAGATGAAATTCCAGCATACTGTAAATTGTCAGGAAAGAGGAACGTCTGAAACAGGATGGTAATGAAACCGTATAAGTATCAACGACATCCTCAAAAGAATAACTGGCGTATTGTTTATATGAATAATATTCAGTGTCTGGACCTTCGTCTACTTCTATTACATGCATTGAAGGTTCGTTTTATTCAAATGCTTTTAGCGAATGCTATATAACATCTTCTGTTTCAGATACAAGACACTCCATCAGGACCGTTGTATTTTTTAGTTGAAAAACGAGAGCATCAAAAGGAACTAATAACTTCATCGAAACACTCCAGTAAATATTAAAAAGTCAAAAAAGCCTTGCCAGCAACAGCGCCTACTACATGACTAATCAAACCAGCCATCTGCAGCGGCATATCCGGCTCACTTCTCAACAGGCGTGATAACAACAGGTAAGTTGTCCACGTCCTCGGAGTTCACTGGTACCGGGGGCAACCACTTTAATTTGGGTTTCCGCTTATGGGCAAGTTCCGGCTTTTTGCTTCCCGTCCAGTATGTATGCCAGTGCCCCCGGCGTATATGAGGACGTTTGCCGCCCGTTGCTGTCGGTCGGCCTTCACCGGCGGGTTCAGACTGGCGATATTGACGTATGGCCTGCCCCATCCTAATCCCCACATCCCATTCCCTGATGGCTGTTGCCGGCGATTCATGGTCCAGGTGAACCTGCCTTTTATTCTTCTCTGGACGTTTGAGTTGACTGACTTCTCTGATTTCATTCATCTGTGAACAGATATAAAGCACCATTGATAGCTGTGCGTTAAGAAGATTTAATTCTCTTTCCCTGAAATCCTTGATTTCCTGATTAACCGTCACAACTACCTCGCCGTCGATGCATTCCATCTGCCGTGAATCGATAAGTCCTTCACGTGAGTCCTTTATCCGGATAACATTGTTAACGACATCAACGTCTTTTTCTTTCAGGCCAGAAACTCCCTGACCTTGTTTCAAATCATCAATAATGAAAAGGCGGATAATATTTCCGTCATTATTATAAAGCGGATAAAAGAAGAAGCCATTTATTGGGTAGGAAGTGGGAAGCTCAGTGTGCAGTTCTTCGGCAGAAACATAAATGCTCCATGCGGGAAGCTCCTTCAGAACCTGAGCCGGAATGTTATCAACATAGGTACCGGCCACATCGCTGATAATATCAGCGCTCAGTCAGTAAATTTTCTTTGTATAGCGCCAGTATATAAAACTCAGAACACTGTAGGGTGATAATTTGTTTTTCTGAAAAAGATATTCTATTTTTGCGGCCTGCTTTTCATCTTTATGCTGACGCTGAAGAAGATTCATCAGGATTCGTTCTTCATCCTTTCTGTCGATAAATACGAATGGATTATCACTACGTTTTTTCTTTCTGAATGAAAAAAGTTGGTCTTCAAGGCCAGGGATCGCGCTAATAGCTTTCTCTATCTTTTTCAGAAAACCTGGTTGTTTTAACTGCGACATATCCCTCTCCTTATGGTGCCCTTTAAATACCTGAAATAATCATATCATGCGATTTTGTGAAAGTGCGCTCCGGAAACCTGACGGGCTACCAACATAAACTGATGAGGCAGGGAGGCATCCTCTGCTGACTCTGCCTGCCAGCCACAGCGGTTAAACAGCTTTACCACACCCCCAACATTACCGGTCAGGCGCGTCAGCAGCGGATTTATCTGTCGCCCATCGTCGTCAAATGCCGCATCGAGGTTCGTCCGCGAGAGATAAATGCCGTTCACACCGGCGTTCAGCGAAACGGCATACCGGCCTGACCATTCCCGATCGCTTAACAGGCGGTAATTCCAGCTCATGTCTTTCGCGGTTTCCAGAGCATACGTCAGCCGGAACAGGTCGTTTTGCTCAGACAGTTCGCCGGTACAGGAGCGCCAGAGGTAATTCAGCTTGCTGGCCAGCTTCGCACTGACGCCCAGCTGGCGTCCCTGTTTCAGAAGCCACTCGATATCGGGCGCCACATCACGCGAAAAACGTCGTTGCTTCAGCGCGGTCGCCAGCCAGCGGGTGAGAAAGAGATTTTCCTGTGCCGGTGACAGCACATCGCCGTTCTGTCTGGCCAGCGCAAGCGCCACCAAGGCACACCATGCCAGATGGCCCGATTTTTCTGTCAGCGTCACTGAGTGCTCTTTTCCTTCTTTATTCTGTCCACAAAATTCTGGCGGGTTCCCGCTTACGATCATACTGAGAGTATTTTAACCGGAACAGCAACAAAGTGGCATCCGGAACAGTCTGCATCCGCTCAACGCATGGCCCAGGCGTAGTGTTTTTCCGCATAATCGTACAGCCAGTAAGAGTTCTGCTCGTCGCCACCAAAAAAAATACCGTTATCCATTATCCCCTCCGCCAGCTGCTGCGTGTACCGGTGCGCAGCCTCATCCAGCTCAGCCCGGCTTCCCCACGCCCCTGCTGCTTACGCCAGTTCAGCCTCACGGCATTCAGCAGGCGGCACATCTGCTGGCAGATGAAGTAGCAGACGACGACGTTGCGCGCATCACCCACAAAGACCACATAGCTGTCCGGCCGCATCATTTCATTCCACAGGTAGATATCGTAGCAGCCCAGCATCATGACCACGCGTTTTGCCACGAAACCGCCGTACCAGTAATACGCGGTGCGGGGAATGTTCAGCCGGCGGCTCTCGGCAATATTACCGGTATGAAATGACAGCAGGTCAGATTCCGTCAGTTCCCGGACCAGCACCCGGCACCGCGGCATCACTTTCCGCCTGAAGGGACAGTTTACGGCACAGTTCCTCGCGCTCCACCAGGGCATTCAGCATGGCATCAGTTGTCACGTTCTGTGCGATGGCCAGTGTCGCGACACGTTCACGCAGGTCGTCAGAGAGGAAGACGCCCGGCCCGGCGGCCACCGCCGACGGTATCCTGACGCGGTGTGATACGGGCTTGTAGATTTCGCCGGTCTCTGGCCTGATTTTCAGGCCTGCCTTAACCCAGCGGCTCAGCTCCTGGGGAAGGATATCCGGGTTGTCCTTCAGAAAACGCGCCCGGTTTCCGCGCGCCGTTCCGTACACGCTGTCAATGTAGTCGGTCAGCAGCATAACGATATCCACAGAAGTGTTTATAAACATAATCGTTTATATCACATGCATACCGGACTGGCGAGCAGTGCGCAGCCGGTCCACTGAATGGCGCGAAGCGACATGGAGGCGCCAGAGGGTGTTGAATATAGCACTATCGCTGAATGGCGCCGTAGCCCGGCGCAGCCGGTTACTGAGTTAATAGGTTCCACCGATCAATCCCTTCGTCCTGCTAAGCCATAACCCGCTTATAGCCATGATGTGGTTTCATTAAGCCCTTTTAACTCCGGTGAGCGGGCTGTACGGCGTTTGCGACGTACAGGGCGTGATTTCCGGAGCCGTGGTGCCGGCACAGCCGGTGCCCGGGGGCTGTACAGAGGGACCTGACGCGATGTTACTGGCAGCCACTCAAAAATTTAGTTACATCATTCATCATTAAAAGCGACGTTGTTCCGGGCCGAAGGCCCGGGGCGGCCTCGCTTTTCAGTGGTGGGGAGGAGTTGTGAGGTTTCAGACGGGCGCTGTTTGTGCTTAGGTGATTATTTTGCATGTTGTAACTACTAGGGCGCTTGGGGGCCCGTCGCGTAGCGATGGGAGCTACTTAAGGTAGTTACCGAACCGGCGCGGACGTTAGTCCGCTGCAAGGGCGGACATTCTCAGGAGCCTGTCCACAGGTCAGGCGACGAACAGGTTATATATTTATATGAAAGATATAAAAGATATTTAAAAGAAGTACAGAGCAGGTTTTTAAAGGAAACCACGCACTTTGAAATCAGGTCGTATGGCGCTTTGTCAGCATAACGGTTGTAACCTTATGGGAAGGTCCCTTGCAGTTATTTGTGGATAACTGAATTCAGCAACCGAAAGTGACACCAGCGATGAGATTTCTGACCATTCTGATGACAGGATGAGCAAAATATTGGTGGTGAGAATGACCGCTCCGCGCAGAAAACAGGCAGTGACAGACAACAGACGTGCAGAATCCTCCGGCGCCAGCCGGATTTTTCAGTCAGGTAGGGTTATATGGGGACGGTGGCCAGCCGCGTGTAGTTGTTGCCACGCGACATCAGCATGCGCTCTTTCACGCGACGTTCCAGCTCGCGCTTCATGGCATCGAGCCCTCCGGTAAAGAGCCCGGTGGCATATTCCCGCGTCAGCTGCTGTTTCACCAGCGTCACAATGTCCTTGCGGGTTCTGTCCGCGTCACGACGTGCACGGGCACGTTTCAGGCCATGTTGTTTACGTTCGGACTGGTAGCTGCGGAACCGTTCGCGCACAAACCGCCAGGCTTTCGCTATCAGCTCGTCCATCTCCAGCGGCTTCAGCCTCTGCTTCTGACGCTGCTGATTCTCCCATTCGACGCGGCTGCGGCGGGCGGCCACAACAGCTACGTCAGAGACGTCGAGCGCAGAAAACAGTGCCGGCGTGAAGGTGATATCGGTCGGGATGTTGCAACCAATCTGCGGATCGTACTCGGTCTGGTAGGTAATCAGCCCCAGCTCAGCCATAAACTTCAGCGCCCGCGTGGCGCGGGTGATGGACAGGTTGCCGGTTTTCGATTCCGTGGCCAGACCGCATTCGATGGCCATATTGGTAATGGAGCGCTGTACACGGTTGGCCAGCGGGTCGTAGTGGAAGCACAGTCCCTGAAGCAGCGCATCAATGGCACGACGGCGCAACAATGGCGGCATCCGATGACGCTTACCGAGCGAGCGTACGAACGCTACATGGACGGAAAAATCAAAACGGGACGTGAAACCTTCGGCTTTCGCCATCAGCTTACGACAGAACGGCAGGGTCTTTTTCCCCTCGCGCGGCGTGAATACCGGATTCGGGTTTTTGACCTGACGATAATAGGAGAACAGGGTCTGAGCGTCAGTCACCCCTTCCCGCACTTATGTTGCACGGAAGGAGCAAATGGCACAGAAACAGGTATTGCAGTTTTCTGAGCATAAAACTATACTCCCTGCATAGAGCAACAGCTTCTATACAGTTTAAGTAGGCCCCGTTAATCTTTCGTTCCCGCCAAGAAATGAGAAGATTATCGGGGTTTTTGCTTTTCTGGCTCCGGGTAGACACCTCATCAGAACCAGTTCCCTGCCACCTTGCGGCGTGGCCAACCAAAAATCTCTAAACGATCAGTAATCTAGCACTCACCGGGTAAAGGATCAAGATAGTAACTTAGTTACTATCTACTCAGCATTATGTCTTGCTGCCCTTTCCTTCCGAATCCAGTGCTCAATCATTTCTGTCTGAGTTAAACCTGAATCTTCGCAAAGTTGCGTCAGTTCATGCTTGAGTTCGCTCTGAATGAAGACGTTGATCGCTTTATGCGTGTCTTTTTTCCGGGAAACAGACATCCGCTGTTTCTCAGCTCCAGTGAGCGGATTACCTTTTCTATAAATACGTTTCGATGAGGAAGTTACTGCATTTTCGATCTGCGACATCTCTGCCTCCTCAAGGATCAAACAAGGATCGTTTCGCAGAGGATACTACAGATTCCTGAAATCAGCGACTTAACTTCACATCAAACTGTGAGCCACGTTGGCGCGCGACTCATTAGGGAGGAGAAAAAACAATTAACGAGGCGATTTAGCTCAGTACGAAGAGTGCCATTCTGAACCGCCATCCCAGCGGGATTGCCAGTGCGACAGATATGTCTGTGCCAGTTCCGGGACCTCACGGATCACCAAAACGTTTTCCGAATTTCGGGAAGCACCAGACCTGGTGAAATTAAAGCTACCTGACTCAACTGTATGATTATCAATAATAATAACTTTATCGTGCATAATGGCGAAGCGGGCGTTTGTACGCAGCGGTATGCCAGCATTCACAATTGTATTCATGGCAGCCAGGCTGGTTTTGTTCTGATTACCTTTCTCATCAAGCACAATTTTTACATCAACGCCACGCTTGTGAGCAGCCACCAGCGCTTTCACCACCTCCGGAGACGTGAAGGAATAGCCCATCAGACGGATATTATTTTCAGCACTGTTAACCGTATTCAGGATCAGCTGCAGCGCGCTGCCTTCAGGTGAAAAACCTGCCTGAACGGAGGGAGCAGCAACTGCGGGCTGAAGAGAGCACAGAGAAAGGCATACCAGACTGGACGCAGCCAGCTGGCGAAAGGTGAACTTACGCATTAAATAACCTCAGAAATACTGTTCGGACGTGTTGTTAACCAGAAACGCCGAAGACGGGGAAAACTTGCTTTTACCCTTCTCCGGGGTTGAACAACTGAGCACAGCGAAGGCGTCAGTATCTTTTAGCGGTATCAGGTGGTGGACACCTGATTATTTTTTGGTATCACCGGCAGCATGATTGATGGCCTGCTGCAGGGCCTCCGCGCTGGTGTACCCAGGGATAGCCGTCACGTTATCAGCACTGGCACCGGTTGACGGGAGAACCACCAGGGCTGGCGTACCGCTGAAGCCCAGCTGCTGAGCCAAGGCATTAATACCCTCCAGCGTTTCCTGAACATCAGGTGCTGTCTTCGCATTAAATTTCACGGCTTTTGCCGCCGCACTGATATCAGCATCGGTCAGCTTGCCCTCGTTGTGCCCGGTGGCGTAAATCGCGTTGTGATAGTTAAGATAGGCATCGGCCCCCTTCTGCTTCCAGACCTGCAGCCCGGTTTTCGCCGCACTCAGCGACGCTGGCCAGCGCTCGCCAAATATCGGGAACTCCTTAAAGACAAAGCGCACCTTCGGGTTTGCCTTGATGACTTTCTCCAGCTCAGGCGCGAGGCGGGCACAGTAGATGCACTGGTAATCGAAGAACTCTACAACCGTAACTTTTGCATCAGCCGGACCATAAGACGGCGTGCCTTTATCGTTCAGCAGCGCGGTCTGATTCTCTATGACAGCAGCACTCATCGCCTGTTTTTGCTTCTCCTGCTGCTGTGCCTGTAACTTCTGACTGACCTCAACCAGCACCTCCGGATGAGCCAGCAGGTAGTCTTTCGCGATTTCACCAATGCGGGCTTCCTGTTCCGGGGTAAAGGCTGAAGCTGGTTGCGACGCGGCACTGACCAGTCCGGACACAACCAGCCCTGACGCCAGCATCATTTTCAGCATGTTATTCAGTTTCATTTTGGCTTTGATCTCCAGTGTATTTATCATTATTCCATTCAGGTGCCTGTTTACGCGCACGTCTTGCATGCTCCTGCACTTTACGCGTTTGGGCGAAGGCGGCTTCATCGGGGGTTATCGCGGCCACAGGCTGACCATCAACGTTTTTGCGCCATGCCCCCACCGTCATGGCATCGAGATACTCATCCGATCGGGTAATGGCAGCAAGGCACTGCTTCAGCTTTTTCGTGGAAAGTCCCAGCTCCCGCTGCCGGATATCCTCAAGCAAAGTCTGACGAATATCCACGGCCAGCAGCTGCGGTTTACCCTCATCAACCAGGCCCGGCCAGTGTGCCTGAAGGAGCGATATTGCTTCCTTCAGCGGCATCGCTTTCCGGTATACCGGACGCGGGATACCCTGGTTTTTTTCTGCCTGTGGTTCTGCCAGCTGCGGCTCCTGCTTCGTCTTTCTGACAGCCAGAGCCTTTTCTTCCAGCGCCTGCTTTTTCGCCTTCCAGGCCGGTGGTGAACTGACCACAATGCTTTTTTTGCGCGTTGCTTTTAATGCAGGCTTTGCACTTGCGTCTGACGCAGAACTGACTGATTCAGCTGCACGGCGCAGCGTCTGCGTCGGTCGCTTCTGCTCTTTCATCATGCCTCCCGATAGTGGTATATCTTATGGCGCATACTGTACCTCATCTGTGTGCTGCGCTTGCCGTTACATCGCGATTAACCCCAGGACGGCAAGATGTACGGTATAGAACAACGGAAAAAATTCCCGTGGCCAGAAGCGTGGAACCATCCGACAGCTGCGGCTCAGCACTGTCAGTGTCACTCCGGGGATGACCAGGCCCGCAACCGAAAAGAGCGGACCGGGCCCGGCATTCAGGCTCAGCAGGATAATGACCATGCAACCGGCCAGCCCGGTACGGGTGGTGCGCCGGGCCGTCATAAATACCCCGCAGGCCAACAGCAAAAGCAGCACACCCGGCAGACCAAAGCTGCCGCCAGAGAAGGGCAACCAGACAAGAACCAGCATCAGGGGGAGTGGCCATACTTTTGGGCCATACTGCTGCATCAGCCAGAGAGCCTGTCCACAGACGGCAAAAACAAACAGGATATTGCCTTCATCCAGACGCAAACCTGCCAGTATCCAGCCCACCTGGGCCACAACGGCCCATACCCAGAGGCGGTTAACCGTATGCTGACGGATACGCGAATGTCTGGCCATATTCATTGCCCAGACCAGAGCAAAAAGAGGAAACGCGCCTCTTCCGGCCATCCTCAGCCATTCATTATTAAGGCCAAACAGCAGACTGATGTGATCGAGCACCATTAACACCATTGCCACGGTTTTAATGAGATCCATCTGCCCGGGAGTCCAGATGACCAGGCGCTGCAACCAGCAGTCGGCCACGACCACGAGGGGGAAAAAGATATTCTGCTCTGTACGCATATCAGTCTCCCCCCAACGTTTTCTCACGCTCAAGGTCACGCACCACCTCTCGCTCCATCTGTTGCAGACGGTCGCGCTGCACGTTCTCTTGTACCACCTGTGACACCGCATCATCCCGACGTCGTTCCTCCGGCCTGTCGGGCAGCGTGATAGTCGTGGGAGACACCTCTTTGGCCCGGTCCATGTCGCGCATAACATCCTGTACCACCTCTGCAGCATCAACGGGCTTATCGCCACCCCGGGCCATTTCCCGAATCACCTCTTCAGCCCGCTTTTCAAGCTCGTGTTGCAGCTGTGCTTCCTGTGCCTGCTGCGCCAGCACTTCAGGAGGAACAGGCTCCCCATGCTGCGTACCGGTGCTTTCCGGTATGCTGTCCCCCCATACGCGGCCACCGGTTATCGCGCCGGGATTCCACGGACGATCCTCGCCCTCGAGGCGTACCACCACGCCACTTTGCGGGTTCTCCCGCGCCAGCCTGACCGCCTCGTTCATATCCCGAGCAAGCAGGGATTCGCCGTTCTGACTCAGCTGTAGTCCGGCAAATTTTGCCTCCTCGCTCCCCAGAATCCGGCCCTCATGACTCAACCCCCGAAGTTGCCCGTCTGTCGGAAGCAAAGAGCTCAGCCACACACCGGCTGGCTTCCCGTTACCGTCAAATGCCGGCAGTGCCACATGAGGCTGCGGATACTTACGTCCGGGTGAAATAAAGCGGGCCATCGTACTGTCCTGGCTGAGTCCGGCCTGACGCAGTACGGCACGACCTGCCGCCACATCCCCCAGCGGTTTCGCCGTTTCCATCAGCCGCGCGGCATTGCTGACAGCACGGTCATTACGTGGATTAAGAATATCGTGCGCCGTACTTCTGGCCTGTGACTTCTCCATCGCCGCGATCCAGTTTTCACGGTTATCGGTATACACCTGGGCATGTTGTTTCATTCGGCTCAGCGCCACATAAGCGGATTCGAAGCTCACCATCTGTTTCCGCGCCCCCTCCGTTCCCTGCAAAGAGATGGAGAACGGTTCACTCGCCCCCTGAGAACCGTTAACGGTGACAGCATAAGCCAGATCGATATGCTGCTCCGCGCGCTCTGCTGAAGGTGTCAGGGTTCGGGTTTGTTTTCCGTCACTCAACGTGACGCTGTCACCTTTAATATCCCTAACTGACCAGACGCTGTTGGCCACAAAGCCTCGTTCATTATCGCTTTTTGAAAAACGCATCCGGTCACCTGCAGACACGGTGATGGAATTCTGCCGGTACAGAGTGACACCCTCAGTGACGGCCTGCGAAGGTGATAACTGGCGAATACCGCCTTCAGCGTCTTTCAGGGTGACCAGATGGGCCTGGGTGTCCAGGTCGTTTATCCGGTAGTATGTGTTGTCCAGCAGGACCAGGCTGTCACGCGCCTCCCGCCATATTGCCATCCGTCGGAGTTCACCGTCACGAATATTGGCGGGGGTGAGTACCGGTAGCGTGACCTCCTTTTCTCCCAGTTCACCGGCTTCTTTACGGGCATCATGGATCATAGAATTCACTTCGCGACGATCCGCATTCAGGGCTGTGATGACGATGGTCTGAGCCTGCGCCTCCGGGGTACGTCCCGTATAGTCGCGCACGATGGCTTCCAGCAGCGTTGCCGGCTGTTCTCCGGGGTTAATATCCTCCGCTTCCAGTGCCTTTTCGACAGCCTGCTCCTGTTCGCGGCCGAACTCTACAACAGAGCTTTCGGGCTGCCAGGCACCCGCTTTACGCGGTACCTGCTGTGGTGCCACGCTCTCGATGGTTGTCAGAGCGCTGCTGATATCACGATCAATCAGGCTGTACACGGCGGGTTTAAGTTCAGGTGTCTGCCGGACAATCTCCTGCATCACCGCCACGTCAATGGCACTTCGTTTTTGCAGCAGGCGGAAAGGCTGACCAGGGGCAATGGACTGCAGCTGGTCAGTATCTCCACTGGATACCGCACGTCCCCCACCGCCGGCAATGAGACCGTAGGCGCGAGCCATGTCAGCGTTACCCACCATCGAGCTCTCATCTACCAGGAACAGCACGTTGCTGAAATCAGGCTTTTCGCCACCACGCAGCTGCTGCTGTGTGTCGTGAATAAAGGCGGCCAGCGTCTGACTTTCCGGCACGCCGGCGTCACGCATCTCACTCACCGCCCGGTGAGTGGGAGCCACGCCAATGACCCGCGGCTGCTGCTCAACGGGAAGCGTGTTAATGGCTGACATCACCGCCCGGAACTGAGTGGTTTTACCCACCCCGGCGTAACCCTGGACCAGGGTGAAACGGTCGGGGGACTCCAGAATCATCCTCGTGGCATTGCGTTGCCCGGATGTCAGCCCCTCCATCTGCGCCCCTGGCACACTGTGCATCAACGGCGCAACGGCATCCTTACCTTCCAGCACATGACGGATAATGCTTTTCTCTGCGTTGTAAGACTGACGGGATACCAGCAACTGCAGCCCATTTCCCGGTGATACCGGTACCGACATAAGCTCACCGCTGCGCGTCTGCCTGTCGGCCTCATGCTCAATGGCCTGCAGGCCCAGTTCCCCCTGAGCAAACTCGTTTGCTGCAGCCATCAGCTGTGGTTTTGTGAACGCCAGCCCGTTCCCCTCCAGTGCCGGAATGGCCAGATGAATGGCCTGCTGCTCTGGTGTATGCAACGATGATTTCTGGTGCGCCATGGCATCATCAAGATTGTCGCGCCCGGCAGCATCCTTAATCTGTTCAGAAACGACGCTCCAGGCAGACTGTCGGGACAGTTTTTCTGTTGTTTTCTGCTCCGTCTGCGCGGAGTAAAGACGCACGTGAGGACCACTGAGCGCCAGTTTGTTGAGGGTCGTATTATCCAGTTCACGCTGAGCCAGTGAGGCAAACACGGTTGCATTATCACTCACGGTACGCCCCGGAGATTCCACCCATCCCTGACCGACTTTCGGGGCGGTGAAGGGATTGTCTCCCGGAGAAAGCACAACATCCGCTTTACGCCCCGACAGGCTGACGACGAGCCCCTCCTCACCGAGCGCTTTTACGGTTACCGTGTCGCCCCCCTTCAGTCGGGTTCCCTGACTCTGGCCCAGCACCGCAAGGCGATCCCCTTCGGCTACCCGCAGTGTACCGGTGCGGTACAGAGACCAGCTGCTGTTGAGTTCTGACAGGCGGGTCACTTGCGTATCACCCTGCGCGTTGCGCAGCGCCAGACTGTTGTTGCGGGGTGTCACGCGGTCAATGACAAAGCGCTCCCGGCTGCGTTCCTCCGCATTCCAGCGCTCCATGACCATCCCCTCACGGTAATGATCCCGTACCTGCTGATGGCGACTGTCCAGCCAGACCGGTTCCAGTGTGGTGATGCTCATTTCCCTGTCGCCCAGCACCTTTTCCGCCTTCAGCGCCTCACGAACAGCAGTGACCAGCGCCGCCTGTTCACGCGGACCGGAAACCTGTGCCAAACTGTTTTCCCCCGCACGAATACTCTGCGCAAAGTCAGTCGCCAGGCGGTCATAACGCTGGCGCCTGTCGGGTTCACTGATAACCGTAACCTGCGTCTTTTCGCCGTCCTGCCATGTAAGCGTGTTCACACCCGCCTCTTTCATCACGGTCAGCGCACTGCCAGTGCCGGTACGCTGGCCGCTGTCGGCAATCAGCAGCTGAACGTTGTGACGCAGTGCGCCATCGAGCAGCGTCAGGGTCTCTTTCAGGGTAAGCTTTTCGCCCTGATCCACAATCAGCGTGCTGCCGGGCAAAAAGGTCATCCCTTCCGCCAGCCCCCGTTTATCAGTGATATGCTCTCCGCTCAGCCGTTCATCCTGCGAAAGCGCGTTGAGCGAACGCCTGTCAGCAGCAATAATCTGCACATCACGCCCGTGCTCACGTGCCATCATCGTAAGTTCCGCCACCCTGTCACGCTGCCCCGTTGCGCCCCCCTGACCGGAAATGATGGCAACAGGGGGCCTGTCCTGAGCCAGCACAGTCACAGCATCACTGTATGACTGACTGCGCGGGACACTTTTATCGGCAAAGACGTCCACCTGGCCTTCCCTCTGTAAGTCGCGGGTCATGGAAGAAACGGACAGCTCGTCAAGCACATGAATGTTAGAGGTAAAAAGGCCTTTCTCTTTATCAAGTGGGATTAAATGCTCATTTTTTATCGCCGCATCAATGCCGGCACGCGCCTGCTCCACCACTCCTGGCTGGGCTGGCAACTGGCTGATGGTGGTGGCCAGCAGTTCGGAGTAAGTAAAGCGTGCACGCCTGTCGCTCAGCATCCCGATGGCCTGCCCGACCGTGCTGCCAATGTCGATGGTTTCCGGAGTCGCGACGGGGATATTCCCCTGCAGAACCCGCTGGTCAGCCGCTTCACGGTAGGCCCGGATATCAAATCCCGTTTCTTTCAGGGTCTGCATCCATTCCGTCATGCGCTGCTCCGGGTCGACCTTCTCCTTTGACCGCCGGGTATCGAGGGCGGCCACATCGCGGGACTTCAGGGACGCGTCATCGCCGACTGTCTCCTGGATAGTTTTGCTGCGACTGGAGAACGGCTCCCTGGGGATATCTTTCAGCTCCCACATACCGTGTTTGCCCACCACTTCGGTCTCATAACCCAGAGCAGTAACATCTGGCTTCAGTGCAGCGCGGTAGAGTTTGCCGAAGGCGATTTGATTGGCGTAAATATTCTCAATAAATCCGGTCTTTCCCACTTTGTCGCTGCTGAGCGTCCGCCAGTCGTCACCGTGTTTTGTCACGTTACCCACCACCACGTGCGTATGGATCTGAGGCTCCTGGTCACGGCTGGTATCATGGTTAAACAGAGCCATCACCAGATTACCGGTGAGCATCGTCTCGCTTTTGCCGTCCGTCATCACCCGTGTGGAGGCCATCGCTTCAATCTGCTTAATGGCGGTATCCACCGCGCGATTGTGCGCGTCAATGAGCCGGGTATCACCACCCAGCATGGCCATGACGGAGATACTTTTGGGGGCAGAGAACGTCAGGTCATAGCCAGGGCGGTGTTTATTGGCCCCGTCCTGGGTACGGCTGAGGTCGCTGCCGTCCGGCAGTCGACCTTCAAGTACCTTTGTAAAAACCTTCTGATCAACACCACCGCTAAGGCCCAGCTCTTCCGCACCTTTCCCGGCCCAGCGGTCACCCATACTGCCAATGACGTAGTAATTATCCTTGTCGGTATAGTAGTTACCGGCACTGCCAGCAGATTTAACCGTTGCGATGCTCATCATCAGATGTTGTCTCCGGGTTCAAGATCCTTTTCCGGTTCACGATGGACATTGATATTGACTTCTTCGCGACGCTGCATCGCCTTAGGAGACAGATTTTCCTGCTCCGCCTGCCATGCTTCCCAGGCTGCCATGTCCACCACTTCGCCACTCTCATCGATACCAGGCGGCAGTTGTTCAGCCTCTTCCACCTTTGTCTTCAGTTCCTGTTCTGTGCCGCCGGTTCCTGCTGCGGTTGCTGAGGTAGATGCGGATGCCGGGGCAGAGACAACTTTTTTGACGGAGGGAATAGGCTGCTGTGGCTGCTGTGGCTGCTGTGGCTGTTCAGCCTCAGGTTCAGGCTCAACGCCTGCTGGCACAATCACCTCTGCATCCGGCTCAAACAACATAGCAATGTTGCGGGATTCATCCTCCCGGGCAGCCAGCGAAGCATTCAGACGTTCTTCGGCTTTCCCGTCTATCGTACGCTGGATGAATTCCGGAGCGACCTTCGGACGTGGCTGATACTTCAGCGCCATCTTCACTGCAGGATATGGCCCGGGAAGCGTGACGTAGCAGGACAGGTCCGGCAGCGTCTGGATGTCGGAATAGCTGACCAGTGTCTGGCGCTCCATGTCTTTCCCGACCGACGTACCGTCACGGACCGGGTCCACACCGTAGGAATATTGCTCAGATGCCTTTCGGAATTCCTTTTCTCCAATTTCACCAGCTGCGAACTCAGCGATATTTCTGGAAGGTGAGCGGAAAAAAGCACGGGTGTTCAGCACGTCGAACAGCGTTTCAGCAGGCTTCTGCCCGTAGATATCTTCCAGCTGGGCGTAAGACTGGATGCCAATGACATAGCAGCCGCCGAACTTACGCGCTTCCGGCAGGATCTCAACCAGGTCAGGCAGCTTGTGCAGGGTCGGTAGCTCATCGGCGAAGATCCACACACGGCGGTTACGGTTCTCACCCATCGCCAGCAGGCCACGAATGGCGATGGACAGCCACATGGAGATAACCGGCTTCAGGGACGCATGGGTATCAGCATTAGAAGAGATAAACAGCCAGCCATTCTTCCTGTCCTCACGCACACCGCGCATCCAGTCACGGATAGTGAATGATTCACCGTTGTTCTCGATGCCCTGCAGATAGCGGATGGCTTTAACGTAGTTGGTCAGCACGGCCCGGATGGAGATAGCCGTTTTTTCGATCTTCTCTTCCACCAGGTTCGCCGCAGGTGAGTTTTTCAGGTACGAACGCAGCTTCTCAATTTTAATGGAGAGCAACGTGTCGACCAGTTTGCTGTAACTGCGATCCTTGTCGTTGCGCATCAGATAGGCCGCTTCGGCAAAGATGGTGCGACCGGAGCCCTGCCAGAATGGGTCTTCTTTCGTCCCCATCGGGATAAGCGTATTAGAAACGCTATCGAAATCAGACTGTGTCAGGCACTCACGCCATAAATCCCAGGCAGCACAGCGTGCATCCAGTGGGTTAAGAATTTTATCGACTGACGGATCGTAGTAACTTTTGACGAACTCACAGGAGCGGTCATACACGATGACCATGTCGCCTCGCTGGCGGGCATAGTTCATCAGGCGACGGATAACCTCGGACTTCCCGGAACCAACGGTGCCATGCAGGCAGAAGTTCTGGATTTCCGAGTCCTTAATAAGCGGCAATTCACCGATTTTGATATCGGACGCTAGACCGTCACGTTTGAGCATTCTGGCCACTTCCTTAGGGTCATCAGTCAGCTGGCGCCCACCGATGATTTCATCTTCACTCTGCTGTTTTCCCTGATGCCCAAGAATCCAGGTTGTAACGAAGAAGGCAATGACACACACGACAGCCGCAATGACAGCTGCAAATATAAATGCCGTCCATACCTGATCTGCGCACCAAATGATGTATTTATCCTGTAATACCTGTTGCGCATTATATTTAAGTTCATGACCGTAATAGCGGATGGTATATACGGGTTGACACTTGAATATGTCCCGCATCGGTGCCAGTGTCTGACACCAGTAGTACACCATGCCATTAACAAACGTCTGCCAGGTCAGTTTAATCGACAGAGTTATAGCAACAATTACACCGAAGAGAATAACGAGACAGTAAACGATAATATTGGCAATTTGACTGAACATACGGATGCGCATGCTCGCGATCTGACCCCCTTGGGTCATATCCTTAGCATTAAAACTCATATTATCCTCATTGAGGTTTAGAATACTTAGACCAGATATTCAGGATGAATATTCAGAAGGGCAAGCATAAGAAACAGCCCGAACATGCGGGCTTGGTTATTAAAGACGTGTAATTAACTCAATTGCAATGACGCCACCCTTTAGGGCTTGACCAGATTATGTTATTCACATTGGTTATATCGTTAACTACAAACCCATCACCACCGTGCCAAACCAACCGTAACTGTAGTTTATTTTTTTCTTTTTTTTCCACGTATGCTTTGTAGTATGCAACCCCAGAGTATTGATAAGGTTTCGCCTCGTAATCCTCTCTACATATCAAATCACCAACTTTAGTATCAACCTCCATATTTCTTTCTCTCATTACCCGTTCTTTTTCTTCCATGTCGCTACGCTGACGCTCAGCTGACTTTAGTTGTTGATCTCGTTTACTTTCATATCCCCAATGGTGGCTGGATTGAATCCACTTATCTGCAGACTGAGATGGTCCCCTTTCAAGGGTAGTGAATCCATCAACCTTAAAAATAGGGATATCATCTACTGAGCACCAACCATCTAAAAAAACACCTGATTTACTTTGACAATATAGAGACATTGACTCTCGAAATGAGGTTTTAGTGCAATGAAGACCAGCATTGCTGGATGAATAATTTAATCCATAATCATTCACAAATATTTCCCCAGAGCTAAAAAGCAAATCGTCTATTTTCCCTATACATCCTGACCGTTTAACCACATCAGAAGCATAATCTGCAGCACGATGATATTTACTCGGGTCGGTATTTTCTACGTTATGCACGCCGCACCCAGAAAGAACGACTGAAGATGTGACCAGTGCTAATAGCATCCTTTTCTCCATAATCCTCACTCCTTTTTTACTCAGCAATTAAATAATTATCTAGTTATGCCTTGATGAGCCATAGGGATTACCTGATATATCCACCCCCCCTATCATGGGTAAACCAGTAGCCGGGTTATATCTATCAAACTCAACAGAATTAAATTCCAACTCTACCTCTTTATCATCCCCTGATGAATTTAAGACAATTTGTGACTTAATCCAATCCTTATAAATTTTACACCCACTAACTCTTCGCAATTCATATAAAGACCCAACTACAATTGCCAGCAAGGTAAGTAGTGGCGGGAATAATGTCGCAATAGGTATAATTGCATACCAAACAATTTTATTACACTCATATCCAGAAAGGCCATTTCTATCTTGTATTCTGGAGAATAAATATAAAAACAACCCTTGCCATAGAAAAACAAAAAAGATAAAAAATAGTATATCCGGCAACGGCCACCCTGACAGATAACATGCTACGAATTGTATAACCATCACTAAGCACATTTGAAAAACATTCTTCATCGTACTCTCCCATGTGTATCCTTACTGCTTATGTTTATCTTGATACTCTTTCGCCTTCTTCATCAACTCTTCAGGACTATCCGCCCCCGGCACTCGTTCTTGAGATTCTTTTTCCATATTATACGTATTCGCCTGCGAAGATTGCTCTGACTTATGATGTTTTTGCAGATCAGAATACTGTTGATTTATGCCACCCTCTTCATCGCGTATACCTTCTCGAGTATCAGCTATATTTTCTCTCGATGTTGTGAGCATATTATCAACTTGGCCTTTTACATTATCCTGAATTCCACTATCCTGAGTACGTTGTTCAATAGTAGCCTGATGAGACTGATGATCGGCAATAACATCGCTATTCCCACCCCCCCCAGAAACGGCTCCCATCCCCTGACCAATATTACCTTTAGCTTCTGAGTATGATGCATCAACGCTCGGTTGTACCTGTTCCTGAACAAATCCCCACGCCAGTTCCCGACGTTTTCCTGCAATTTCTGATGAACTGGTATTAGTTAGCAATGTATCCGCATCTTGAGGCGCATGTTTACGGACATACTGGGCAAATTGCTGGTTTAGATCTTCGCTCATTTGACCACTCATACTTTCTGTGCGGGACGCCATTTCAGCATACTCATGGCTACGTGCCTGACTTGTGGTGTACTGGTCATAGCTCTGCTTTGCTGAATTCAACGATGCCGAAAGTTGATCTGCTCGGGAAGCGGCATTATTGTCCGTATGACTCCCAGATTCACTAACCTTACGACTAGTGAAGTAATCACTGGCCTCCTTAAAGTCCTGGGTTGCTTTTGCATCCATATCATGGCGGGCATCGTGGCTACCTCGAGTACTACTGGTTGCCTGGTGAGTATCATCATCACTCCAGTCGACTCCTGCTTTTCCCCCAGCCTGAAAACCTACACCACCACCGTTACCAAGAAGTTTAAATCCAGCACTTCCTTTGGCGTGAACATCACCATAAAGCCCAGCGGATGCTCGAGAACTCCGCGCTGACAGCTCTTGTGTGGCCTGTTCATTACTAATGTTATGCCCCTTCGCATAGCTTTCTACTGCGCTGCGCATTCTGCTGGCCATCATAGAATCCTGGGCACTCATAGTGCTGTCTGCACCACTGGTCATTGAATCACTGCTACCACGGTTTGATCCAAACTGACTGAGCGTATTCCATGCGCTACTTAAACTACTGTTATATCCATGCAATGCACTCTCGGACTGGGTCTGTGCCTCGCGGGCCATTGCCTGCTGTGCGGTTGCAATCTGACGAGTCATGTTGATACTCATAGGAATACGTGACGTAGCGCCGCTGGAATCCGTAACCACGCTACCATCACGCATCTGCGTCGAACTGGCTCCGTTCGCTAACTGCTGACTCATCTGTCCAAATACTGTTGAGCTATTGGTATTCCAGTTAAAACCACTCACATTTTCTGTCTGCATGTTGGCATAAGAATAGTTGCCATCGACAGCACCAGAGGCGGCCGTTGCTGCCGGGCTGATGGCCGAAGACGCCAGGTGACTATAAAGGTTGGAAAAACCAGCCCCAAGGCCTTTAAGCATCCCCCAAGCCAGCGGAGGAATAAGCATCGACAAATAACCCGCCGTAGTAGCCAGGTCAGAGTATTTAACCTGTACCTGCGATAACTCTGACAGCACTACCGGTGTTCCATTAGCTTTAGCATAAAAGGTCATACAACTATTCAGAATGGCGTACAACAGCGGCCAACTTTGTACCCACATAATGGCCAGTACATATCCTTTGAGAACGTTCAGCGTGACAGCATTAAACACCCCCCCCAAAATCATCAGAGGGAACAATCCAATCGTCAGTCCAACAATCAACGTCTGAGACATAGGTAGTGAACGTAATGCCACCTGCCCAACTGTTGCATGTGCAAGACGTTGTTTTTCCATCGATGAGGTAGTGGCTATATTCAGCAGGCTGGAGGTATCGCCGTTACGGGCTGCATAGCTCATAATGCCGTTTCGGAGTGCATTCATAGTAACGTTCTGACGGACGATTTGAGCTGCGCTTTGCCCGGCGCCATAAAAGTAGTTGTAGCTGTCACCAACCATCTGACTGAATAAAATGTCTGGGTTTGGACGCCCTCCAAATACCTGGCGTACATAATAACTCCAGGTTTTTCCTCCTGTCTGAGTATCAAGCGCCAGTTTAGGTTTTATTACCGCAGCAGCCTCTTCGCAGGTCAAAAATTGATTGTTATCGTTAAACAATCCTCTTAAAGGACTTGGTTTAGAAAATATCAGCGTATACGGATCAGTGCTATTCATCAGCTCTTCCATGCTGTATTTCCCGTTAAGAAAAATATCGCCCATCACACAGTTCTGAACATAGTCAGTAAACATGGTGGTAATTTCCGGGTTCTGTGACAAAAAGTCGGTGCTGCGCGAGACCAGGTTGGCGCCAAATATCATACCGGTTTTACTATAGGTCACACTGTCTGGCAAAGAGAACACCATTTCATAGCCCTGTACCAGGGCATAACCTATTTTAGTAGTTAACGACGCGGGTAAGGCCAGTCCCACAGGGACATTATCAACCTGGTAGACCTTAGTCAGGTCGCTGTTATCGATAATTTGCACCGGTGTGCGAATACCAACCAGCAAGGAAATTAGTACAATAACGCCTACCCACCCCAGCAAATCCATAACGTTATGCCGACGTATCCAGGTAATTGCTACGGCCAGAACAGAAAACGCTGTGACAATGCGTTTAATAATAGTCCAGTTATCTGAGCTCATGAATGTTACGATGGCATTCATAGATTCTCTCAGCCAGTCACCACCTGCAATGACATAAATTTCCTGCATCAGCGAGCCCCCCCAAAATGGTAGTTATTTTGATAACGTTGCAGCATGCGGGCTGAGACTTGCTGACGCATATAGCTCATCTGGCGATCGACAACCAGCAACGCATCTTGCTGGACCTGAACCTGCGCCTGAAAAGAAGCGATCTGTCGAGTAGCTTCATTAAGATTGTTATTGATACTATCGATCACAGCCTGGTCGTAATTCCCTGTGGCGACCATCGCCCTGGCCTGCTGAACCAGTTCCTGAATATACTGCAGCAGGATGTCGTAGCCGATATAGTCCGTTAGTTGGTAAACCAGACTATTAGAAACACCCAACATCTGTGGGTCCATCAGATATTTAAATACAGGTATAGTCGTGCTGGTAATAAAGCCCTTTTCTTTTTCTGTCAGTTTCTGATCTGTAACCGCTTTATTCTGAATACTGGAGAGAATGTCTTTGATCTGATTTTTTAAGGCATTATTCGCACTAATAGTAACCGTTGCGTCTGCAACCACCTTCAGACATTTATCGCTGTCATTACAGTGATATACCTTTGCAGTTCCACCCTCCATCATGGCCCGGATCAGATCACGGTCAGTGGTCCTCGCAGGAAGTGGAGTTATATTGCCTTTCTCATCAAAGACCATCGTCCCGGTCAGAGTCATGATGAACTCCTTGAGCTCTTTATTACCATCAAACATCCGGTTCTTACCCAGCGCATTCCAGATGATGTTGATATTTTTAGTGATACGTTCTTTATCCTTGTCACTGGCTTTATCACGCACGCTGTCCATGCTGCCCCCGACCGTGCAGCCCTGTCGGGAAGCAGCCCAGTCCGCAAAAAGATTGCTTTCACCGGCGATATCCTGACAAACCTTTTGCTGCGAAACCTGAGTGCGCGGAAATAGTCCACCTACAATGCCCTGAGCGGCCTGGCAGGAGCTGAGATTCATACTGTTTATGTCGCTGGCCATCTTCTGCAGAAAGTCTTTCGCCGTCTTGATCTCCGGAACCGTTGTCTGCAGCGCCAGGTCAAAGAAGTAGCCCGCCGCGTTGGACATGATTTGTTTGGCAAACCTCTGTAGCTGCTCGCTGTTGATATAACTGAAAGAACCCAGGTAGGCATCTATGCCCCCGCAGCCGGCGTTAATATCGGGAAGCGTCATTGAAACCAACTGAATTGTTTTCACCTGAGTGCGGGCATAAAGTGAACCACCAGAGGCGTATCCTGCTGCCTGCCCCTGCCAGACCTGTGGCTGACTGGTATTGGAATCAAAACCAAGTTTATTAAAGAAGCTGTTCATATCACTGTTCACATCCGCACAGACCACACCAGACCAGACAAGCAGAGCGCCGCAAAGCAGGGAGAGAGGTTTACGGTTGAACATCGTGATGACCTCCTGGCCTGCCGCAGTTTCTGATAGGTTGCCACGTATCAATCACCAGCCCGATACACCCAATGATCCCCACGGCAATAAAGCCCGCTGCCAGACTCCCGAACGACAACGGGATGATGTACATCAGCAGGTTCCAGAGCGTTTTTAGTTGCTGCATCTCCACCGACAGAGAGCCAGTAAATGCGGCAGCGAAAAACGTCATTGTCAAAACACGGGACAATATTGCCGCGATACAAAAGGCCAGACCAGTCCCCAGAAACAACCATGTCAGTCGCATATTTCCTGTAGATTTACTCATTATTTTTCTCCCTTGCGCATCTGTAATACGGTATCAACACGGGCCATAAACCCTTGTTCATCAGTCGCCCCCTGCAGCAGGGGCAAGGCTTCCAGCGTGTTAACGTTCACCAGGAATGTTGTAGGAGTAGCCACTGGCAGGTTTGGGAAAAAGGTTCTCATCACATCCGCTGGTGCCGGCAATGCTTCCGGGTAGGCGGCATCCCCCTGCCCGTCGAGGGTATAAGCCATAACGCCAAAACCTACCCGCTCAGACAGTGACTTCAGTACCGGATCGAATTGATGGCAGTATGGGCAGTGGCCCTGCATAAACAGTACAACCTTCCACTCTGCCAGATTGACCTGCTGTCCGTTGCTCAGACGAAACCAGAGCGGTTTATGCACAGGTGCCGGAGCTGTGGTTTCAGTCGTACCTCCGGGGTCAGTCACCTTTAACCCCTGGGGATTCCACAACTGCCGGACCTGATCCATTGTTGATGCCTGAACGGCAATGCTGCTGATGAGCAGGCTAATAGCCAGTAAGGAAGGATTAATCTTCATGATGGCTTACCTCTGCATCCTGGCGGTATTTCTCTTCATCGCGTCTCTCCGCCTCACGGGCCAACCGGAGCCAGTGATTAACAATCCGGTACCCTCCCCAGAGCGCCATTGAAACACCGATGATTTGTGCAAGCAGAATGGCCATTGAAGGGTTAGGTCTGATAAGGCGGGAAATAATGTGAAACCAGATCCCAAGGGTCAACACCCACAATCCAGCTGTGTCAAACTCGGGCAGGCGAAAACGATATTTACGCATGCGTCACTCTCCCTGTATTAAAAATTGGGTGCAAAATCGGTGGAAACATTGAGGAATTGCTTAGCCAGGTCGTCGCCGCTGATAAAGCCGTAGGAAACGGGTTTAACGTTCCCGCTTTTCGGATCGGCCAACATCAGAGCCGGGAAATAGCGAATGCCCAACCGAGCTGCCTGGCCTCCATCAATACGACTGTCAGGCAGCAGCGGATTAATGATGCCGTCGACCGACACGGGGATAACGCTCAGGTGATATGTCTCGCGAAAGTTTTTAATGACCTGTGCCAGCTGACTGTCAATCGGGTCCTGGCCCCGGTAGAAAAACATCACGCCATAGTGCTGTGCGAGTGCTTCAATGGCTTTACGCTGATCGGCAAAGTCCGCCGCCAGCTGATTACGAACGGTTCCGTTGTAGTGGCTGTGCTGCAGGTTGTAATCCAGCTCAGGATGCTCGAGCATCGCTTTTTTGGCACTCATCGAAAACAACCCGGCCTGCTGCGTCCAGTAGTTCTGCAATCGAAAATATCGGGTGAAGTTGTCCACGCCCGGATAAAGGATAGCTTCATACATGGCACGTTTTGTCGCCTGCTGTAGTGCAGCCAGTTTGTCCATGATGTCCATCTGAGCAGGCGATGATGACGGTGCCGCCTCCGCAGTTCGATCATCAGGCAGGCGGTTATGGGTTTCGTTGTACCATTGCCACCCGGCATCTTTGGCCAGCAGCGGCAGGCAGACTGACATCAACAACAACCCCAGGGTGACGATAAACATGAGGCGCTTATCCATTGGCCCTCCTATTTTTTCTGCAGCTGAGACGCAATTTGCTCGCGGATACGTTCAGTCAGCGCATTGTTGTCAGGGATATTTTTGTTGTTTTGCAGATCTTCGTAGAAGTTGCTGAAGTCGAGCTTGTCGAACTGTATTTGCTGCAACTCAGTCTGAGTGATACCCCGGCAGTCCGGACTACTGGCTCCGCCAAAGCCGATATGAAGCTGCCCGTTACGCCCCTGCTGCTGAACAATCTGAGCAAGTTTCGAGTCAAACTGGCAGTAGCCCCGCTTTTTCTCAAGGCACACACCCAGTACTTTTTTTGAACAGAATTCACCAACACTGATGGTGAGTTTCTTCTCTTTGGCTTTACCTAACGCTTTCTCTTCAGTACTGCAGTTAGCCAGGCCGATATCCTGTCCCCAGCCTGAGCCTTTGCAGCAGTTACTGAATCCGGCAGCAAATTTTTTGCAGAATTTAGCACTACCAGTAAATGCCCGAACGTCAACGCCATTAAGCTCTGACACATCTTTCCCGGCCGCTGCCAGTGCGGCCAGCGCGGAAACGACGGGGCCGAAATCGTTGTTTTTCCCCTGCTGAGCAAGTTCACACTCTCCATCAAGGCAAAAAGTATCACCACCGCAGATCATTACCTGGCCAGAGGTTCGGGTTTCGCAGGAGTAAGTGGCATATTCTTGAAGACATCCACTGCCATCTTCAGCGCTGAAGGCACACTGACGAGAAGCAAGCGTACAGGCGGGATTATCCATATACGTCTTACAGGAACCGGCATCCTCTGCCTGCGTCATATAGGTGTCTTTATATGCCCAACATGCCTGGGTAATCTGATAGGGTTTACCTTCAACTACCACGGTCTTAGTACTGCCAGGCTCAATGCACTCGGTTTTCTTGAGCGTGCCTTCGTTTTTGCTGAATGGACAAGATTCAACCCATTCTATCCGTGGATTCCATTTACGGGTTTCTACCCTAAGGGTCATTTTTAAGGTAAGTTTTGCTTTACCTGAAAGAAAGGCCTGATAGAGAATATCATCGACCGTTCCCGTGCAACTACCGCTACCAGAACAGCTGGTACCACTAATATTTTGTCTCTTTGCTACACTCATCCCCCCGGCATTGAGCGCTATATTGTCATTCTGATATATAAAAAAACTCGTATTCATAAAATCGACTTTTGATTTAAATAAATACTGGCTGGATGCAACCTCAAGATTAGCACTAACTATTGTTCCGGTTTCTGGCATAGAAAAACTAAATACGATTTGTTTACCGCTACGAGAATAAGTTGGTGCAAGCTCAAAATACTTATTATCCCAGTCAGCAGACCAGTCACCTTCTATCGTTGCCGTCCGGGTGCAAGCCTGCTCAACCAGCAAATCACGCTCACAGGTGTAATTGGTAAATTCGCTGTGCGTAATATTCTGAGCCTCACACTGTGTCTGCCCGGCATTGCCAATAATAGTGTCCGCTCTTGACTGAACATCCTGGCTTGACTGGATGAACGGCGCATCCGGGGAGATGGGTTCTTTGGGATTATTAATGAAAGAATTGGTGACTGCCTGGGTGGCTTCATTCGTAGTCCATTGCTGCGTCCCGTCAGCTTTCATAGATCCATCACCGGTAGCGGTAACGCCCCCATAGTATTTTTTCTCCCCAGGGGAGTCGGTATAATTGGGAATATTGTCTGATGGGTTAAAGTTTTTCAGACTGTTTTCGCCCTGTCCTTTTATCTGGTGTGCAAAGTCTGAGCCGGATTTATATTCAGAATCAGCATCAGCCATCACATTCAGGCTGGTCAAACAGACAGAGAAAACCAGCACTATTAATCCTGCTTTACTCATTTTGAGCCTCCCTGATTCAGCAGTTCCCGGGCTTCGTCTTTGCATTCCCCTTTATCCACGACCTTCTCCAGCGCCTGCTTCAGGTGCAGGTTGCCGCGAATGACGTCATGACCCGGCTCACAGAAGACCACCAGAGACGGCACGCTGGTGATACTGAACTTACGGTACTGTGTTGGATCTATCTGCACGCCAGAAGTGGCGCCATCCTTTACCAGCGCCTGCACAGCTTCTGCCGTGGTTTTCATATCATTTTTCACCATCCCTCTCAGAGTGGCTGGAATGCTGTATTGGCGCGCTTCTGCCAGCATCCTCTTCAGGCCTGTTGGTGGGATAGAAAATGAAACAAAGTACAACGCACCACGGGCGGGTTGTTCCTGTTGAGACTCCCGCTGACTTTGTTTCAGCTCGCCGATAAAACGTGAATCGCTTTCTGATAGCGGGTTCTGGCGAATCTGCTGTTCCAGCATTCCACGTAAGGGAGCGTTATCCTGTTTTCTCAACGTCTGGCTGAAAGACTCCTGCTGCCGGATAAATTCACGGTTCTCATCGGTTGCATAATTCTGCGCGGCACAACAGTGTGCTGACAGCAGCAACAATGCAGTCAGCGCGGTCACAGTTTTCATTGAAGATTCCTTTTTTCAGAGGTAGACGCAGTTACGTTTACGCCACAGCAAATAGCCGAAGTTCTTCCGCGTGCTGGGAGGATTCCGACCGGTCTCCCAGCGCATGACCGTTCGGCCTAGTGGGTGACACTGCGCCGCATCCGGGAACATGTTCACCATCTGATAACGCCAGCGCTCTTTGGGGATAATGGGAGACGGGTACTCATAGCACACAGCCACATCAGCACCCACGCTCTCCAGAATTTGTCCCTGCCGGTGCAGTTTGAATGCCATACGTTCACTGACCAGCAGTGAGGACTGAAGTGGGCTGGATTCATTACTGACCCAGCCATTAAAGGGATACATTGAGCCCTGAGAACCTGCGCACCAGAACAAAGGATCAAGCGGTTTGCCTACAGCACTGGCTATCGCATCGGCAGCGCATGCTCCCTGAGCTATAGGATTGGCAAAAATAACGGCTTCGGGATTCAGGATGGAGGTCAGCGCGCTGTCCCCCCAGGTGGGATCAATCTCGGACAGATAACCGATATCCATATCACCGCCCTGCAGACACCCGAGTGAGGTGATGATGTTCAGCCAGTATGTCAGCGGATATTTGTACCAGTGCACGTGGTAGAACGCACCATTGACCTGCTTATCGTCTTTCTTCGCGGTCCCCATCCCCATCTTGCCCAGATTGATGAAAAAGCCGCCCAGGTTGACCATACAACCCGGCGAGCGGGTCACATCCGTCATGGCCATGGGTTCCCAGTACCCAATAGCCAGACCGATACGCTGAAATATCGGTGGCGGCATCGGGCATATCTGGATTGGGCTTCCTGGATTAGGGGTATCCGGTAGATCGCCACCAGTGACCTGTGCGCTCCCCAACGATAACGGAAACATACAACGCCAGCAGATGTCGGTAATGGGATTGACAAAGCGCCCCTCACAGGCCACATCGGCAGCCATTGTGGTATGAGACATCCCCCATAAAAACAGGGCGCTACAGGCCAGAAATAATTTTCTCACCTTGCACCTCCACCATCATATTGCGTCATTAGTGGTGGGATAATTTCCACCTGCAGACGCAACCCGCTGGGTGCGGCGGTAACCCGGGCAGGAACGTCGCTTATCCCGAATCGGGTGGTGAGCGCGCCGTTCTGGTCAAAGTAAATCCGGCTGTCCAGCTTCTCTGACGTTTCCGGAATATTGCCGCGCACCAGGATAATGCGCGAAATGAGCGTATCTGGTTTCTGCCGCTTCACCCAGGCAACCTGCTCAGGGTCATCACCGTTGATGAACAGCAGCGTTTCATTAAAGGGAGTCACCTCCAGTGGGTTAAATACCTGCCCGGCCCAGGCAAATATGTTGCCATGATTGTCAGAAAGGTCTTTGTCAACCCGCACACTCGGGTCGAACCAGCGGCGTTCGTAACGAATTGCGCGCTTAATACCTTCAACCGGTGGTGGTCGCTGGCTGTTTCGTACCACTCGCTCCTTAAATTCGGTCATCTTCCTGTCCATTTCGCCGGACTGCTGCAACGACTGTAGGCGGTTTTCAATAACGGTCAGCATATCCGGCTCCTCCACTGGCCAGAGATCACCCCAGGTTCCCAGGTCAGTGGCCACTGCGCTGTAACTCAGCAGTATCAGGCTCAGGGTGAGAGGGGCTCTCATGGCTCAGCCTTCATCCGGCGGGAGACGTCTTTCTGAATCTCCCGGGTGATGTCCGGCGCGCCCTGCACCACGGCGGGTGCCACCAGGATGAGGCCGCGATGACGGACCTGCCAGTCCTGCAGGCTGGCTTCCAAAGCCGTGTTAAAGCGCCCGGAAAGTGCCTTCGTCTGGGCCTCATCCAGCGATTTACGGCTGACACTGTCAAAGAAGGCATCCACCGTTGACTTCATGTCAAAAACCGCCACCACAGGAACACTGAGACGACAGGTAAGCCAGCTGACACCCGCACTGGCGAGCAGCGTGCCGGCAATCAGAGAAGCGGTTATGAGAGCGTGTTTTTTCATACGATGTTCTTCCCTTCATGCTCCTGGAGCCACAGCTCCAGAGAGGTCATTTCTGGCCCGGATTTTTTCCAGGCCAGCTCCCAGACTGCTTCGTGAATACTTAATCCTTCCCGGCGCCGCTGCTGCAGGAACTCAAAGTCAGGGCCATCCGAGGAGTACATTGCCCGGCTAAGCGGATCGACGAACAGACGGTGCCAGGACGTCAAATGCTCAACCGACAACATAAAGCTACTGAACCACTGATCTTTGGCGCTACCGAAACGAGCGATCATGTCACGCTGCAGTTGGGTGTACTGGTCCGGATACATCTGGTTGTACTTCGCAAACTCCTTAGCCGACTGCTTGAGGATGATTTTGTACGACGAGTTGCCCCATGCCGCACGTGCTGCGCTGGAGGCCGTATCGGAGTCGAAGTCGACGATATTCTGGGTAATAGTGATATAAGAGCCGGTATGGCGACGGGCGGTACGGTATCCCTTTTCGATAAACGCCCCGACTTTGTGGTTCTTAAAATCGAGCAGGCGCCAGCCTTCATCAATAACGTTCAGCTTCTTCAGGCTGCGCGGCGTGCGGTACATGCGGTTCTCAATGTAAAGAATGAGCGAAAACATGACGGCCACCAGGAGTGACGGCCTGTCTTCCAGACCACCCAGCTCCAGTACCACCATCCGGGCATCATCCTTCAGGGACGGTTCATCTGAGTTGAAGTAGCTGCCGTACACGCCGTCACGGGTGTACTGGGTCAGAAGTACTACCATCTCATCAAGGCGACTGCGGATGGTCGGGGAACCTTCATATTCTTCGCTGTCACGGGACATAATCAGGTAGTCCACCACATCATCAATGCGTGCCTGGTTTTTCTTCGCAAGCCAGGTGGCCTTCACGGCCTTAAGCAGCAGCCCTTCATGAACTTCATCGAGATTTCCGTTAGGGCTGGCCATCACCGACAGCTGATCGCGCAGACGCTCCGCCATTTCATTAATGGTATCGTCAGTAACGTTGGCGAACGGGTTGAACTTGAGAGTTTCTCCGTCAAGGTACACTCCGCCCATGTTCTCACACAGGGACTTGTAGCCATCCCCCATGTCGAATACAACCGCAAAGCCACCTGAGTCGATAACGCTGCGAATAAGCGGCTGGATAAGACCGGTTTTACCGGCGCCGGAAGTGCCGCAGACCGCCATGTTATAGTTGGTGTTGCCCATTCCGCGGCTGAACAGGTCAATGAACGCCAGCTGGTTGCGATACGTTGGCGCAGGCAGTCCGGAGGTCGCCAGTGGGCTGTCAGCGACCACCGGCATCAGATTGGCCACGTTGAAACTTTCCGCACGCTGGACCACGCCGGACTCCTTCAACTGCTTAAACAGGCCACCACCGGCAGTGAATGGCAGATTCGCAAGGAAATTTCGCATCTGATTAAACCGGGGTGCTATCAGCTCAAAGCCATTCTTACGAAAGCTGTTCAGCACATCCTGCTCGATTTCCAGCGCCACCTCCTGATCGTCACGGCAGAAGACCGTTATGTTCAGGAAATAGCTCACCAGCGAAGACTGGCCAGAAGAGAGGCGCTGACGCAGGTCTCCCCACTCCCTTGCCTCCTGCTCCACGCCCGGGAAGAACTTGGCATAGCTGGTTTTGGACTTCTTCTCCAGATCCATGAATTTCAGGTTGGCTTCGTTCTGCGACTTCACCTGATCCTCTACCGACAGGATCAACGTCAGAATAAACGGGCAGGAGATGGACAATTCAGGACTCAGCAGATTGCTGTAGTTGTCTGCGCTGTTCCACAGAAATGCCATTTCAGGGTTACGGGTTAGCTGAAAATTCATGATACGGGCAGTGCTGTTTTGTCCGTTCTCTCGCAACCCCAGCGTCATGTAATCCGATTTAACCTTCAGATCGAATGAATCATCCACGCACTGGTAATTCAGATCTTTCAACGGGTCGAGTTCGCGGGTCGCCGGATAAAGTACATCCGGGTTATGGTTCACCATCTCGCCGACGATACGGATGAAAGCATCCGCATCCACGGTGCGGGTACTGATTTGCGCACCCTGCAACGAGGCCCGGATAATTTTCACCTGGTTTTCCATTTCCATCACGCTGGCCTTGCTCCCGCGCTTGCGGGGGACACAACAGGAGAAGTAAACCCGATAGTTCCGCAAGGTCAGGGGCAGATTAAGGTGATCGGGCAGTGGGAAGCCCTCTTCTGCTGCCCTGAGATAATAGGCGCGCGTGATGGCGTTAAACTTCACAGCCTGCTCGCCCGTCCACGAAAGTTCACGCAAGCCATACTCGATATCCTGACCAACCAGATGGCTGGACACCAGGTGAATGGCAATCGGCACTTCGCGTGTGAGCTTGGTGCGTAACAGGTTCTCCAGCGACGAGACTATGGTCTCATTCGCGCCGTTGATGGGCTGCGCCTCCAGCATGAATCCCATCGTCTTTTCATTCATGAACAGCCCCGTTTCGCCATCATAATCACGGTATGGCAACAGGCGACTGAACTGAGGGAAATTCATCTGACCGAGAACATCATTGGCTTTAGCAGACTCATCCGGCATCTTCAATGCCGTGACCAGGGCATTAACCGTACGGGTAACGGTATCCAGAGGATTACTCATGCTCGCCCCCCTGTTTGCCATCATCAGTACTCATCCGACTGGCCGGGGTACCATAACGGAAGACACCAGAACGCATACCGCTATCAAAATGACGATGGAAATAGGGACGTTTTCCTAGGAACAGAGCCATCGCAACAAACACCGCAGCCATCACCGCCCACAACCCCGGAATAATTTGTAGCGAACTGTCAATATGTGCGGCATAGCCTTCCGCGTCAGTGATCACACTGTCACTGCATACGGTGCGCTTTCTGTCCGAGGGAGCTTCGGGAAAACGACTGTCTGGGGTTTTATCCTGGCAGGCAGGAATGCGATATTCCCCCGAGTGGACATCGTATGTGACGGAGGCAATTTCATGCGCCATCATGGCACCTGGCGTGGTGTTATCCATACGAAACAGCATGATAAGCAATAACATCAGAGTGGCTGCTGGCCAGACGAATACGTACTGAGCACACCACCCCAGCCATTTCACGACATACAGCAACACGGAAAGGATCTTAAAGGTCATGCTCAGGACCTCCGGACTTTAACGGAAACCAGACACTGCAGTTATTTCGGATAACATCGGCGAGTTTCTCGCCGCTCTCGCCGCCATAAATATCTTTAAGCCGGCTGACGTCAGACTGTACAAAGATAAGACGAGCCCTCAGATCCGACTGGCTGTGACTATCACGAGCAGCACCAATAAAAATGACGCGCATACCGGCATTGGCACAACAGTGAGCCAGAACGTTAAGATGGCGGATTTTTCCCGGACCGCCGTTATTGATTGTCATGGTGCTCATCTCCTGAGTCCTTTTTGCTACTCTGGTTATCTTGTTGTTCTGGCTTTAATTTCATCAGAATCTCAAGCATGCAGGTTGTCTTCCCCGCCCCGGTACTACCCAGAACTATAAAATTGCCTTGCTTAGCGATTGTTCTACTCATCGATCACCTCAGATAGTGTTTTTGCCGGATCTCCAGAATCCGCTGGCATTCTGTGCAGGTACGCACGCCCGGTACTGCTTGTTGACGCCCTGCAGGAATGGCGTTTCCACAACATTCACACCAGGAGAGGCTGTGACCTTCGGTGCGAAAATACTGCCTTGCAGCCTGAATATGAAGCTGATTAAGCAGTTCATCTTGTTCCTGTAATTGATCGAGTTCGTCTGCCATCGACACTCCCTGCTCTATACTGTCCGGACACGCTACCGCCCATCCCTTTTCACGTATCAGGGCACGCGTGATAACGACTGACTGTTAAACCAGGTGCCACCCAGGGTGGCAGTTCAGGACTTAGTTAACGCGTGGAGTTCCCCACGCAGACGGTTTCACCACAAAGAAGACCCGGGTCGGCTGGTGATATACATCCAGGGTATCGATGTATGGTGCTATCCACAGACCTGCCGTCTTCTCCCCTACCCGCAGTGGGCGTGGATCAACAACCATCTCGCGGGTGGAAACAGGCACGGGCAGAGGCTGATAGCTGACAGCTCGGGTGGCAGGCACAGAAACCTTCGCAGGCGAAGTTTGGGTAAATGGTGACTTCACCTGCTGTGTGTTGCGCGACGCAGAGGCCGTCGTCGTTGCGGGAACGAGTGGTGTCGTCAAAGGCTGAGCTGAGGCGGTGCGAAAATTACCCTCAGCCAGTCGTGGCAGTGCGGCCACATCCGGCTTTACCGTATTGCTTTCCTCCAGACGTTTGGCTTTGTCATTGGCCTGTTCGATGGTCATGCAGGTATCTGACGTAGTGGCGTTACATTCAAAGTCACTTGCCGTGCCGGCACATCCAGACAGGAGAAGAAGGCTTCCCAGAGTCATGACGAGTGGTGCTAACTTGTTCATAAGCTGTTCCTTTCCGTGGTGTTACGGTGTATTTGCCGCTGGCATAAACTGACGCTGGTCGAGTTTTCCGAGTTTTTGCAGCATTTGATCGGTGTTAAACCCATTCATGCCACCCTCAGGAACTGAAGGCGCGGGAACCGGGCTTTTCCCTTCGCCTTCTGCAGACTGGCGGGAAGAGGCCTGAGCCAGCTCTTCAATGGTTTTCAGCTGAAAACCATCCTGGAAAACCACCGTCACTTCATTACCGGCGCCAATCGGGATCACCGGGTGATATTGCTCAGCACGCTTGATGTAGTAATCGCTGAGTGTCTGGGCGGCTTTGGAAGCACCGCCACCGATCCCCATTTTCATGACATCACCGGCGCCCAGACTCGCAGTCGCCCCCAGACCGACTGTCGGTTGAGAAGCGCTCTGTACCCCCTGACCAATACCGTCAACAAATCCAGCCCCCCATGCCCAGCCAAGGATTTTGCCGTTACGCATAACAACCTCACCTTTAATGCCGTTCTTGCCCATGAAGCTCACGTGTCCGGCAATAGGTTGATCAATGGTGACGCCGTGTTTCAGGCAGCTGATATTCCGGGTTCGTACGATGGCGCGTTCGCTGGAAACATCCCCCCAGGCTTCGAGCCCCACAAAACATCCGGTCAGGTCGTAAGTCTTGCTGTTAGGCATTTCCACTTTTCCGGTCAGGCGTAGCTGCATTGGCACAGTGGATTCATTGCCGGTGACAGACGCATTAGCATCAGCCCCCTCAATCAGCATCGATTTGGCAAAACTTCCGGAAGGGATATATGGCAGAGAGGGGCCTTTCTGTTCCGGGCCATAGTTGAAGGTCTGCCGCCGAATTTGATTGGGTACGGGAATAGACTGGTAGTGCACCTGCGGTGGAGGTGCGACGCCGTTGCCCGGATAAAAGGATGTAGGTGGTGGTACCGAACTGCCCGGGGTCTGTGGAGGGAATCCCGTTGGTTGTGGTTCCCCCTCCGGACCAGGTGGTGGTGATGGCGGCTGCGGCGCAGGTTCTCCAGATGTAGTGGCAGGTTTCAGACCCAGAGCGCTGACCTGTGCAGACAGGGCAGCATTGTCCTTGTTAAGCTGGTCTATCTGATGCTGGTACCCCGCCTGTCCTTTACTGAGCAACTCAAGCTCACGACGCATCTCGTCGTATTGCTTTTGCATTCCAGCCGCCGTAGCCTGCATTTCAGTCGTCGCATGCTGCTGCACCTTCTGGTCAAAGGTACTGTCCACCACTCCCGTCATATCTGGCGCGGGTTCGTTTGCGGTCGACGTATCGCTACTTCCTTCATAACGTGCATCGGCCAGGTACCAGCCGCCGCCGCCAACAACGCCGATGGTGGTCAGCACGATCCCCAGCCAGACAAACTGTTTACGCTTCACAACGGAATTAATACTGGCCATCTGATGCCCCCCCGCTGCTGATGATGAACACCTGCAACGACCCACCGGCAAGTAACTGACGGGCAGGCTCAGTGAACAACACGCCACGGATACCGCTCTGCCAGAAATCGCTTTCTGTGAGATTGCGAACAGACCCGGAAGCATTAGTCACGCGGTAGCGAACCACCTTCAGATGATTGCCTGTCCACACCCGTTCGGCGCTTGCAGATAATCCAGCTGGGGCGGTAAGCGTTTCGGTTGTTACCGGTATAGCCTGCCAGCCTGCTGGCAGCTTACCGCCCAGCAAATGCTGGCTGAGGGAAACGAGCGTAGTTTCATACGGCGAGGATTCTTCCCAAGTTCGGGCCTCCTCTCCGGTACCTGAGAGTTCGCTGACCAGACGAACGGTACGGCCCACACCCGCGCGGGGGACTACCTGTACAGAGAAGTTCAGCCCACGCTCTGTCTCGAGAATAAAGGTGAAAGGCTTTTTGTTCAGGGTGCTGACAATGACACCGCCACTGGCCGTTTGCTCCTGGCGAGTCAACTCACCATCCAGACTCGTCAGGGCTGTCACGCGATCTCCGGCTACCGTGAACAGGTTCGGGTCAGTGTTACTGATTGCGATACTGGCCTGTCCACCATTCGTCAACGGCACGATAGTTGCTGAGAGTGCCGCAGGGGCAGCAAAGCAGCGTCCCGAAGCCAGCACCAGCAGCGTGAGTACCGTCAGGCGGCTATTTTTTCTCATCGCTAATTTCTCCGAAGTGGCTGAGCCAGCTGATCCCGTCCTGGCGTTCAAACTTCAGGACGTACTGTTTCAGCTCCGGGTAGGGTTTTGAGTCGCCAATCCAGGTTTTCAGCTGACCACGCACATCCACGCGATTACTGGCCGGATACACCTTCACGCTGGTCATGTAAAAAGCAGAATTAACGTTGTTGTCTTTAATACGTTTGCCATCTTCGGCGAGTTTGATTTTCAGCGCGTTCTGAGAAGCCGGGCGGACGTACGTCAACAATTGTTCATGGGAGGCATCTACAGTTTCTGGTGTAACATTGACGCGTAGTGCAATAAGAGAGAGAGCCTGTTGCTGAAGATAAGAAGCATCAGCCTGGTTTTGTGACACTGCAAACGGTGCATTAAAGAGCATGGGTGTCACAATGGTCTTTTGTTCGTTCTGAAGGCGATAGTTATTTATGCCCTGAATAACGTTGGTGCTCAGACTCAGCAGCAATAACGTGCCCATCGAGATAAACCCGATGCCAATAACCCGCTGGGTACTGAGGCGTGCTCCATGTTCCATCTGAATATCCCGGTTTATTTAATCCATTGCCGATAGCAGGAATCGGGTACATTGTGAAAAATGCCTCTCAGGAGTGAGGTCGGCATATACCAGTACACCAGGTCCCGCAACCACGAGCTGCCCCGCCCTTTCTTCAGTTTTTTTATCCCCATGTACGCCAGTACGGCAGCGATAATTCCCGGGATATAATGTTGGGTCCAAAATCCCCACCCGAGGCAAACGACCGCAGGAATTAGCTCGTCAACAGGCAGGCCAAACCAGCGACTCTGATTGGTGAGGGTTTCGGGGAAGCGATATTTTTTAAGAGACTCATCTGCCATTTCGTTTTGTCTCGAAGTGCAGCTGGCAGTACAGAAATATCTGCCAGCTGGATTACAGGTAAAGCACTCCCCTGAATGCCAAAGGGCATTCATAAAACACGAAATATGTCGTATGTCGGGAGTGGCTTACTGGCTTAGAGGGTATTAATACCCCGCAACGGACATCCCAACGGTAACGAATACTGAAAGAATGGCGAAGCCGGCAAGGAACTTCAGGTTTTTGGTGGTCATATACATCACCGCACCCACAAGCACCTCGGCCAGGATTACCCATTTAACGACACTGGAATCCTTGCCGAACGTCCCTTTAACGGTTTCATCACCGCTGGACATCAGGTCCTTGCCCGCACCAGCTGCCAGTACGGTTTCCGGGAAAAAGGCGGCCAGAGTGGCAACCGGCAGCGCGTACTTCAGCGCTTTCAGGAATGCAACCTTACCGAATTTCTTCTTGGATTTAGCAGATGGTACTGTTTCGATAATTGATACATTAGTCATTTCATTAATCCTTTAATTACACCAGATAGATTTGTTGAAAGTAAAAATCCCAAATGCTAGTTTTGTGACTTGGGTTCAATATTGTTTGGAATCACCTCCGCCATTTCAGAGTTGTAGAAATCAGGATACTTTTCTAAGTGATCACGCAGCCGCAAAAGTGCCTCAGCTGATTTTGAACGACCACTTCTGTCTTTCGCCTTCAATATAAGAAGATCTGTTTGTGGATCTAAGTAAATTGACATGGTGACAGTTGGACCACGAAGCCTGTGACGTCGAATCATGTTTTCCCTCTCAAAATTCTCCTGCGCACGAATAGTGACACGTAAAATCCAATTTATTCAATACGCGATAAAATCCACTATTTTTTTAACATGAAATTAACATTCATTGATTTAAGAACAACTAATCTCGCCTTTTCGTAAGAGTCCATTTTCAAGCAATAAAGTCTGAAATCATCATAGTCAGCAAAATGCTTAGCAATCTCATTCTTCACACTAGAAAGCCTGCTTGAAATAGCTTTCTCAGAAACGCCAAGATATTGTGAAGTTGTATGAAGATGAAAGCCAAGAATTGAAAAACACAAAGTAATCATTTTTTTAGTTGTCAAACCAGAGAGAAATAAATCAAAATCAAACCCATCTGCTTTGTTCTTATTTGATGTATGAAATAACGCCTGATAATCAGGAAAGAAATTTATGAACCAGAGAGCATATATTTCATTTTTAACGGAACGAATCTCAACACGCAACTGATAATACTCACCATTGAAACTAAACGTCCGACAAATAGCAGTGCCAGCTCCCATAACAAATGCCTCTAACTCTATTGTCGATAAATCCAACTCGACTTCATCAGCATCGAAGCTGACACCAGAGAATGATTTAGATAAGGGATGAAAAAAATCTGAAAATGCGTCATTTTTATAAATTGCATTTCTGAATTGATCACGAATGCAGAAAGGCAAAGGAGAGTCTTTATAAAGTACATTGAAATGCTTTATCACATCATCTAGTGATTGACTTGATTGGGAGAGATCTTTAGGATCGCGCGGGTGCATTGAAGCCTCCTAGAAAGGTTTCTGTGTATAGTCGGTACATCGGGTCTCTACCCCGGTGTACCGGCGAATCGACAAACAGGTTGTCGACAATCAAATTTTAGTTAAGACTGTATAAAATATAACAACTTCAGCTTACATTGTCACCCAAAAATGGTAGATCGATAATCTATTTATCTTACTTTTTCAGTTAATTATCTTGAGAATCATCATCCTCTTTAGGGAAGAACTGAGATACAATCTCTTCAACATCTTCCCGAATAGATGTCACCATTTCCTTGAATGCAAATTTCTCGTTACCTTCCAGGTGTGGACTAAGAGAAGTCATACCTAACAGCTTACTGGTAGTGAGTTGTGTTTTAAGAATGTTCTCCAGAATGGTTTTATTAAAAAGCGCCTGGTTAAACCCTGACATTTTTCTTTCCATTTGTGCCTCATAAACACGCAACCCAAGCTCAAGCAGCATAGATGCAATACTGGAATAGCTAATATCTTTCTCTTTAGCACCTTCGGCACGCCGCTGAACGGCAATCGCATTAATTTTTTCTGCGACATTGTCATTAACATAAACCTGGATCTTAGCCATAAGCCCTCTTATTTAAATATCCATAAAAGCCAAATATTACCGACTCTAAAACTACGTATTTCTGTGCGACTCACCATTAGAATCACCACGATAATATGACGATTCTCATCACGAATCATCACTCATTTAATGACGAATCTAATATAGATTCACGACACTGGCAAATAAATGTTTTTTAAAAAAATAGTCACCACTGAATCGCGTGCAATTCAATAGCGACTCGCTTTGGATTCGTATGCGAATTGCTTCTACACATTAAAATAATTTATTTCACATTAATTTTTCTCTAACTGCATGTTTTTGAATGCCAATCAGCAAAATTTTAATTTTGCGTGGGGTGTGGTGCTTTTGGTGGTGAGGAGTGCATATTAGTTGAGTCTGGACATGGGATGGGTTAACGTATTTCCGGCATCGTGCCCGGAGGGAAGAAATGAAACGGATTGCTCTTACGTTTTTAACGTTGGCTTTTTCTGGAATGTTGAACGCTGCTGATTGTTTTGATCTGGCAGGAAGGGATTATCATATAGATCCTGATCTGCTTCGGGCAATTTCTTGGAATGAATCGAACTTCCGCACAGACGTTAAAGGCCACAATCCTGTTTCGGGCTTTGGCTCCGGACTTATGCAGGTGGACTCCCAGCACTTTAACGAACTGGCTCGTTATGGAATAAAACCTGAGCATCTTATTTCCGATCCGTGTATGAATATCTACACCGGGGCTTACTATCTTGCAATTGCATTCAAAAAGTGGGGAGTCAGCTGGCAGGCCGTGGGGGCGTATAATGCAGGTTTCCGGAAAACAGAAGAACAAGCGCAGAGAAGATATGTCTATGCCAGAAAAATCGAGGCAACATATCGGGCGATAAAGAAAAATAAAAATGCAGAGCAGTTTCTCCCGAAACAATAAAAAAGACCTCAACACGAGGTATTTTTTATCCATGTGGTCTTTAACTCATCAATCAATAGCCCGGTAGATCAAATATGCTTCAGGGTGTTTAATTATGCTGATATAGTCTTTCAGTGCATCCTGACGAGCGACGAGGTGTTTACAGACTTTCGCATATTCAGGCCCCATATCCGCAACCTGCCAGGATAACCAGTTCATGATCATCAGCGTGGCAATAATTCCGGCAGCATCAGCGCTGACCTCTGATTCAAAATAATTACCTGGAATAATCATGTTATAACGTTGCTCACCTTCCGGTGCGATATAACCGGTTTGTGTCGTGGTGAATATGACACAGTTTGGTGCAATGTTCCCACCAGTACCTTGTGGAATAATCCAGTAATTCCAGAAACCGCCATCATAATCCGAATGCTGACGTAACCAGCTGGCAATCATGTTATCAGCAGAAGGCGTAAAAAAGAGCGAAGGAATAAAATCCAGACGTTCATCACCATCTGTAACAGAGTAGCGCTGGCGTTCATCGATTTTAAATTGTTCGGCTGATTCACGAGTGGTGGTTTTGACGTTTAATGTGTACATTCTGGTTTTCTCCTCATTGGGTTATTACATCGTTCGACTTCATCACTGAGCGGCGAAGGGCAATAAGCAGCTGACAGAAAGGAAATAAAGGGGCGCGCAGCGTTTATATACCCCTTTATTTCCTTTCTGGCTGATGCTAAAAGCAGCCCTCCGCGAACTGATGAAATCGGGCGATAGTCACACCAGGAGAATGCACACATCCCGTAACGGAAAATCGTCACAGGACGAATTACCGTTACGGATATCAGAGTGTCGGTAATTTATTACCGACACGGTGAAAGCGGCGCATCCTTTCAAGATGCAGCAAGCGTTGATTTTAATTTGCGTCAGGATGGAAGCCCGAAGGGCGGAGACGGTTTACCGGCTCCGTTCACGACAGCCGTGTCCCTTCAGGGGCGACGCCCGAAAAAGAAATGATAATATCCATATCAGCGACAGAATAATAAAGACCATCGCCAGCAGGAGAATGAAGATTATTAATCAGCTAACCAAAAGACAGGAACTTCAGACAACCTCGCGCCGGAATAACGCAGGCAGCGCGTCAGCGCAGCCTGTTTATTCTGCGCCGCAGGCGCGCGGCCTTTGATGCCACAAAAGGCAGGATACTCTCTGCCCTTCTGGATTGTTATGCAGCGTCATTTATACCGCGCAAAAATTCGCGCATGGCACTGATACGGCGCTGATCGTCCAGCCGCTTTCCAAAGTTGTTGATGTAGTACACCGGCGTATACCGCACCCTGTTTAACTGCATCGTCAGCGTATTGCCCGTGACCACCTCGGCAGGAATACCCAGCAGGGAAAGCTGAATAAACGCCATATCGGCCGCGACAGGATCGATATCGATGCAGCTTCCGAACATATGTTCAGACGGGTTATAGCCCGCCTCCAGCAGATATTCCGCATACGCCACAATCATTCCCGCCGCACCCTTGCCGGATCGCTGACGGTAACGAATCCCTCACGGCGTATCGTTTCGTCGACGTCCGGCATCAGCAGCCTCGCCAGCAGTGACTGGACTTGATACGGCGTGAAATACTGCCCGTTGCGGTCGTCGCCAAGCTCAAGCTCCATGAAGATCGCACCCAGAAAGTCGTGGAATTTCGCCTCCAATGCGCAGACCATCAGGCAGAAAAGCGTATGCAGGTTGCTGATATCGCTCGCGCTGTACTTCGCGCAGATTTCACGACTGCGATCAATGTTCTCCGGCGTTCTTATCCGCGCCATATCCAGCTCGCTGGCCGCCAGCGTGATAAAGTCACTGAACACCACCCAGCGGCGCAAATTACGGGCGGTGTCCATGAACACGCTGACAAACTGGCGGCGGGCGTCCCCGATGGTCATCATCCGGTGCGGTATCGGCCGCGCGTTTATAGCGGGCAATGCGGGCTTTGCGGGCGTGGCTGGCGCGGCCTCTTTCGCCTGGTCAAAGAAGCTGGCAAAACTGAGTTGAGACATCGTTCCTCCTTAAATGCCGCCCCGTAAGGAGCGGCTCAGTTATCAGTTAAATGCCCGCTTTAGTTCGAGCATGCGTAACACCTGCCCCCACTCACTCACTCGCATGGCAGGAATACGAACGGAGCGCCCCTTCTTCCGGCAGTGCGCAATGTGACGACCCAGCGCCCGCATTTCGGCGCTGATGTCGTCACGGTCGATATCACTGCGTTTAATACGCGCCTGTTTTTTTACGGGTTCGTTTTCCGCCTCAAGCATCTGGACATACTGGGCGGTCGGTGTAACAATCGAAACTTCACTGAATTGCATTGGTTTGTTCCTTTTGGTGAAGGCCGGATTCATCGTTCCTAGGCGAATAAATCCGGCGGGTTAAGGCAGGCGAAAGCCTGCTTTTCTCATTTCTGGCGCTGCTCAACCTCCTTAACGCGTGTTAGAATCTCCGCGTGGTCAAGGTTGCTGTAGTCACGCATCCGGTAATAACGGATACCGATCCGCGCGTAGATTTCAGTCACATTGCCGCAGACCATTTCCGCCAGCATGAAGGTTTCGCACTCGCCGTTCTGACTGCTGCGCCAGTTCATCGGGTACATCAGCCCTAGCGCATCATGGAAGGCGTGAACATCGATTTCAGCGGGCGCGGTCAGGTATGACTTTTCGCGGCTCAGCCAGTACGCGCGTTCGGCCTCACTGGTCGCGTAAATACCCGCCTCTATGCTGGATTCGGTCAGATTCAGGTGCATGGTTTATCTCCTTCTGGTTAATGGCGTTGATATTTCGCCGTGGTGGTTATTCGTCGAACGTGATGCCGGAAAAATGCGCCATCAGGTGCAGCGTGTCGGCTATATCGTCGACTTTCTGCTGAATGGCTGGTGTGGCTTTCAGTATGCGCATTACAGCGGTTCTGAGTTCGCCCATATAGCGGCTTGCAGACTCGCCCAGCGCCGTTTTGTCCGTATTGCTCTGGAACTTCATCAGGGCTTTGCTGACGTGGTTTTGCAGGCTTTCAAGCTCGCTGAGCGCGCTTTTCTCCCATGCGTCGAATCCGGACGTGCTGTTAGTGTTGCTGTTGCTCATAATGTTTCTCCTTCGGATTAAACAGTGACAGCCCCATGCCGCCACCCCGATTCAAAAATCAGTCGTGATATGGGCAGGGTTCTCCCCTGTCGTTATTACATCCGGAGCAATTTTCCATCTCGTCACTGACAGCGGCATGATTCCGGCCATGCCACCAGGCGGCAGCCAGTTCAGGAACATCGGCAAACATGTGTGGCAAGGTGTCACTGTCTGACCTGTAGTCGTGATATCCCGCGACTTGCGCCTCAAAGGCCACTTCTGACATTTCATCCTCAGCCCTTTTCGCATCAATGACAGCCATCACGCGGGCTTTCCCCCACGCAATACGGATATTCAGCCCGCGTACCTGCCCACAAAATGCAGGTGTTTTCACCCATCTTTCGGAAGATTCTTTGGTGGCGGTTTTGACGTTGACGTTCTGTGTGTTCATCCTGCTTTTCCTCGTGTCTGGTGGTTAATCCATCTCTCGGTGAGTTCCCTGGCGGCAAAGGGCAAAGGAGCAACGGCGGGGCGGCAGGAGAAGGGCGGAGACAAAAGTTTTTGCGACCCTTCGCAAAAAGTTTTGGCGGAGTTCATTTCACCCTTCGGATGACGACACGGCGGTGCTACGACAAGCCCTCCGCCCGGGGACTTAACGGGAGAGGGCTCGCCAGAGGTATGAGGAGAGGATGAACACACCCGACACGGCGGAACGACGGGGCGTCAGAGGACTGTCGGCAGTTTTACTGCCGACAGGGTGAAGCAGCGCGTCCGTAAACGGACGCAGCAAGCGCAGGGGTTGACGTTGCGTCAGGATGGACGCCCGAAGGGCGGAGACGGTTTACCGACTCCGTTCACGACAGCCGTGTCCCGTCAGGGACGACGCCCGGATATTGCCGTACCGGTGATGCCAGCCAGTTCATTAGCCAGCCCCGCCAGCGTGTACCGTTTTTTATACAGCACATCAGCCCGCAGCATCAGGCTGTTTATCAGAAAGGTATCCAGCACCGGCATTCTGCGCAGACATTTAATGATGTTATCCGAAAAGCATGTGTGCAAAAAAATCTCGACAGGCCGTCAGCCATCTTCAGCCTGCCAGCGATACAGACAGCTCAGGGACAGGTTCAGTTCATCGGCAATACTCCGCACATTTTCACCCGTTTCGTTGCGGGTCTTCATTCTGCGCACGGCCTCCCGCCGGATCTCTGCGCTGACCCTTTTCACTGCAGGGGAGGTTTCCCATATCCGGTTTATGGTCGCCGTTCTGGAGGATGACTTTTGCTGTAGTGCTGAGGGGCTGCTTCGGTCTTTTTTCCTGGCGTACCCTTCCGCCATCATCCTGACCTGCAGATCAGGGTCCAGCTCGCCGCTCCGGATACGTCTGATAACGTTGTCCCGGCATCTGGCTGAGTGTTCGGCACTGGCAAGCGGGACATGTTTCGCTATACCCCAGCGCTCGCGATATTCGCTTACCGACATCTCATGTGTCATACGCAGATGCGGAGCCAGGAAGGAAAACGCCCTGCCGCACTCCCTGCAGACGATGTTCCCCGGCGTATTCCGTTCTGTTGCCATCACTCCACCTCCCTGCCGTCGCCGTATCCCTCAGCCCAGTCGGTAATCTGCGCATCAAGTACGTCCAGCTGCTTCTCCACTTCTTCGGTCAGCATGTTAAAGTCGCACTCCAGACCACCACTCAGGCCATCCTACTCAACCGACATATCGGTGAGCTTGTTTATCATCGTTTTCAGTCGTTTACATTGACTGCGGGCAATTTTCAGCTCCTGCCCGTACGGATTTGCTCTCCTGCTCATGTCCCCTCCCGGAACGTCAGCTTGTTCGGTACCATCCAGTGCTCCAGCTGTCGTACGGGAACGGAAGCCTCTTCTGTCAGCAATCCGGCCTCAAACACTATGCTCCAGAGCGGTTCGCGGGCAAATTCATCCCGCTCCAGCGCCGACAGGGAAGAAAAGCGCTCGCTCCAGCGCCAGAACATCTCCTCCAGGTCATACTGGCGCAGCTCAGTCCCCGACCAGCGCGCGCTCCAGCTGCTGACCGTTTCCGGTGTATGGAATGCCAGCTCAATCTCCGCCTGCCCCGCCAGCGCCTGGTACGCCCGCTCACGCTGACACTGTTCTTTGTGACGCTGGCGGGTGTATTTTTCATCCCGCAGGGCGTCCTGACAGCGAACCCGCTCAGTCTGCTGAAAGGCCACCTCCGGAAAGAGGCGCTGACCCGCACCGACGGGAAGCGGCAGCCAGCAACACGTCCCGCGACTTTCAATCAGCGCATCGATGGCACTGAGCCAGCTGTCCCTGCTGCCCCGCAGCTCCCGCGCCGTCAGCACTGGCGCAAAATGATGGATTTCCCTGAGTGAGATGCGCGTGCTGCCCGTGAGCCGCCGGAAAAAGGCGCTGGCATACGGATACACCGTGGACACCGCGCCGCGCGACCGCCGGCGTTCAACCTCAGCGATGGCCTCCATCGCGGCGCGTCGCTCTGGGCTGAGGGGAACGAGGGAGAGATGTGAGGGGATCATGCCGCGCCCTCCGCAGCCAGAATGCTGATGATGCTGGCCTGACTGTATCCGTCCGCATCGAGACGCGCCGTCAGGCTGACGGTGTGGCTGACAAGCTCCGGCTGGTAGCCGCTCAGTGTACGAATGACGGAGAACGGGCGACCGCTGGCGGGAACGAACACCATCATCCACGCCGGACTGATGGCACCTGGACTGCACACGGCAATATGGTAGTTGCCGTGCGGGGGCGTAAAGCGCACCTGCACGGGGAAGAAGCCGCCGAACTCGCTGCGGTACTCGCCGTTCACATCCCAGTTTTCAGGGCAGGACAGGTCACGCATGACGGCGTGGGTCAGTTCGCGGCGGAAGTCTTCGCCGCTGTCTCGCCAGTCCTCAAACTCATCGTGGGACATAGTTTTCAGTACATCGGGGGTCAGAATAGTACGCATGGGGATCTCCTTATTGCCGCCCCGCACAGGGCGGCTCTCCGTTATCAGGCGGCATGTGCCGTGTTGGTGGTGTCGTTGTCAGTGCTGTCGGTATCTGAAACAGCGTCGTCAGCATCGGCCTTACCCACTGGCTCAGGCCCTTTCAGCCAGGCAGGAACCCAGCGGGTGTGCTGCATAAAGTGCTCCGCATGCCCTGCTGCATCGCCCTTCTTCATCTTCTCCGCGTCACCCGCCGCACCCGTCAGCCCCGCCTCTTTCAGGGAGGCGACAATCTGCGGATGTTTCAGGCTGCCGAAGTAGTTTTCCTTCGTCGGCTGCCACCAGTCGCGCAGGTGGAATCCGATTGCCGCCTCGACCGCATCGAGGGTACTGCGGGAGGTGTGTCCCATATCGCGGGTCTGTACCCCGTCAACGGAACAGGCCGTGCAAAAGGCCATCAGCGACATCAACACCCCGCCGTCGAGTGCAAAGAAGGTGGTGAAGTCCTTCTCCCACCCTTCCGGCAACAGGGCTTTCAGGCGAGCTTTTTCGGCCATCAGGACGCCAAACGCTGCGCCCTCCTGACCGGACGGGGCGTTTTCCGTCAGACTGCTGTGGGAAACAGTCAGGCTGATTCGGAACGGGTGCGTCGTGGTCAGACAGCCGGAAAAGACGTAGGTACACATGCGCCAGACCATCAGCGCCACCGCCTTTTCGGGCTGCTGCATCAGTGCCGCCTGTACTGCCAGCGTACGCTCGGAGGTCATCTTCGTAAGCCGCGGGACGCTGATCCCCTCAGCGGCGTCGGGCTGGCGTGAGGTGAACGGCACCGTTACGCTGCTGGTTTCGGTATCTTCTGGCATATCCGCTTTCAGGCGCGCACCGCGCTGCACGTACACCCGCCCTTCGTACAGGCTGACCATCACCCCCGCACCTGACTTCATTTCGGCAGTCCACGCGCTGACTTCTGCGACCTGTTCGATGGCTTCGATCTCAGCTTCCAGCGCGTCAGTCTCGTCGCAGCGTGAGTCGTAGCTGTCCCACTGCTCACGGAGTTCATCAAGACGCTGCTGCTGCTCCGGGGTGTACGCCGGATCGGGTTCGTCGGGCTGAACAAACTCTTTACCGTCTTCTCCGTGGTACCAGATGCGGGCTGCACGTCCGCGACTCCATGCCCAGCCCTCCTGCTGCTGAATGTCCAGGGCGATACGTTCCAGCTTCTCCTGCACCAGACGCTCAACCAACACGCTGTCAGCCGTGCCGTCGCCCTCGTCCTGGCTGAACAGATCTTCACGGACGTAACCACCTGCCGCCTCGTACGCTTCGCGTCCGATGAACCGGAATTTTGTGTTGTCGGTACGCATCTCGGTTTCAGTAATGGCGCGTTTAATCAGGTGCGCTGGGGCATTCGACCAGCTGGCTTTTACGCTTTCGAATACCTCAACCTGACGGGCAGGATCGTCCTCGAGACAGAGCGCCTGACACTGCTCCACGGTCAGTTCGTCCTGCGCGAGCTTCACCATCAGGGCAGGTGCAAGGTTTGCCAGCTTCAGCATGCGCTGGACGTGGCGGGAGCCGAATCCGAGCCCGTCGCCAATCTGCGCGGGGGTTTTGCCCTGCTCTGCCAGCGTGCGGAAACCAGCGATCTGCTCTGCCGGATGCATGGCGGCACGCTGCTCGTTCTCGGCAACCGAGGCAAGGGCGGCAATGTCGTCCGGGACGCGTTTCACCATGACGGTATGATCGGTCGCAAGACGGTCTTCCTGTGCGAGCAACTGCAGGGCAGTCAGTCGGCGGCCACCTGCGGCCACGCCGGATTGTCCGTCCGCGAGAGTGTGAACAATCAGGTTCTGCAGCAGTCCGAGTGCCTCAATGGAGTCGGCCAGACCACGAACGCTGTCCACGGAATACGGAATGGTGCGCACGTTAAGCGGGGATTTAACGAGAGCGGACAGCGGAACATACTCGATGACAGCGGCCTCAAGGGCGGCTTTCAGGGCATCTTCCTGCGCCTTCGTGATTTTTTTGCTGCTCGCTTTTTTGGGTGCTTTTGCTTTAACATCGGTTACTGACATAGTTGATACCTCACTGGATATTGATGATTGTCCGGCCCTGCGGAGTTACCGCTCCGGCAGGGCACCTCTTTCTTACTGCGGCTTGCGGATACCGTAGTCCGCGATATAACGGTTGAGCCAGTACGTGCCGCCCGGCTCGAAGTTCCACGTGCGCCAGACCATCTCGCCGTCCTTACGGACAACCAGACGAAAATGCGAACCCTGCTCGTCCTCAATTGCCACGTTGGTGTACTGCGCCGCAACGGCCTCAGCCTGTTCGCGGGTAAAGGTGTCGTCGGGTAAAACCGCCAGCGCCTCGCTCATTTTGTTCCTCCTTCTGAACATGTTTTGCTTTTAAAAACCATCACCCGTTGAGTTGCCGGGGCCGCGGTTTTGACGTTTTGCGGGGACCTGCTGAACCTGCCCCCTGGTTGTTACCTTCACCCGTTTGAGAGCCGTTCGCCGCAGGGGCGTACCAGCGCAGGCGATGGCGGATGTCCAGGGCGCGGTTTACCGCGTGCCATTTATCCTGGACAGCTGACAGCGACTGTGCTTGTCTCAGCCCCGGCGAAAGGACTCAAAAGGGTGAAATGACCAGGAGGAAATGAGCAGGAACCCGCCGCAACGACGGAACGCGCGGGCGCGAAACGGCGTTGCCCCGAAGAGGCACGGCAGCATCACCGCCGGGCTGGTGAGAGCGGCGCATCCGTTCACGGATGCCGCAAGCGCGGTGTTTGCCCTGCGACAGTGCGATGGAAGCCCGGCAGGGCGGAGACGGTTTACCGGCTCCGTTTACGACAGCGCCGGTTCCCGGAGGGAAGTCGCCCAGCCGGAAGAAAAGCCGACAGGACAGCGATATCAGCCAATACACCATCGGTATGGCCACTATTGGCAACGGCAACGTAGGGATTATCACCAGAACATAAATAACGGCGACCAGCTGCAGCACACATATATGCATACCCTGACACCACCGGGGCATCAGGAACTGACGGTGATGCGCGGCGCCGCAGGCGCGGCGTACTTCGCCGGCAGGCAGAGCCTGCCAGGGGTTTTAGCGCGGGCTGACAGGCGGCTAAACCGCCTGCCGGGGGGAATCAGTTGCTGAAGACATAGCCGTTATGGAACACATACCCGCTGCTGAACAGGTCTCGGGCATACGCCTCAAAATCGAAATAGCTGCGCAGCGGTTCCGGCACCTCATTTAACAGACCGTTATCCTCCACCATCTCCTGCGCGTAGTCTTCCTCGCTTTCCGCCTCGCCGCGGTACGCATCATCAAACGCGTCATAGTCACACTCGCCGGTATACTCCGCCCAGGCGATAAAAGCGGCTTCCCTGCCCTCTTCTTCGGCCCGTTTGTAAGCGGCGATAAAATCCCAGTCAATCGCGCTTTCAGAGACGAACTGCGACGGGATGCCTTCCTGGTCCTGAAACATGAATTCGGCATCCCATTCATCGGCATGCAGCGCCTGGCAGGCCTCGTAAAAATCCTCCCTGCCGTCAAACTCCGTCAGATCAAACCATTTGCCGAAAATGCTGCCGCAGTTGTATTTATGGTAGGTACCCACGTAAACAGCCGGTGTGGTGGTCGTAGTGCTCATAAAAAATCCTCCATAGTCGATGTCGTCTGAGTTCCGGCTTACGCCGTGCCGACACGACAGCCGGGCGAAAAGCGGAGGATGCAAGGGCGTCACCGAAGCCGCAGCGCAGTAAAAAAGCAGGAACAGGCTGGACGGTTTGACGGCGAAAAATGAGCCGGAAAACGACGGGAAGACGGCGGATAACGTATGAATTAAACTGCGACCGGGTGAAGGTGACGGCGTTTACGCTTCCCTTGCATCAGCCGCGGCCCGGCTACAGTAGAGGCACGGCGTAAGCCGCAGGCCGCATCGGACACTACTCACCGCGAAGCCGGAACAACGTGGAGGAAGAGCCGTATAAGCGGAGCCGGCGACATCATTATCCTTCGATGTTGATTCAGGGGGCCGCTGCCCCCTGCTGTTCGCTACACTGGCCGGATTGCTGACAGGGCATTGCGGACAAGACTGATTTCTGTACGCGCTTCTGCCATGACCTCGTGTAACAGGGTTAAATCCATCCACCGGCGCGGAGGCTCGCCCGGAATTCGCAGCACATCTCACATCTGGCCACATGCCAGAATTTGATCCACCTTGTCACTGATGACAAAGAACTCAACGCAACTGTAGTGTGTCTCTTTGTTCAGGATGGCATCGAGCACCACCGATAGATTATCGTCATCGTCGTCCAGCCAGCAGGGCATATCGTTTTCCTTCACAACCAGACGGAAATTTCGGGTCTGCCGATAAAACAGCGTTTCCCCGCGCGTGGTCAGCGCCGCCTTTATCCGGCGCGCATCCTCCCATACCTCCCCGGAGACATCCCGCACGGCGCGGGACAGGCAATCCGTTACAGCCTGAATCTCCGGCTCCGTCAGCCATTCTCCGGCCCAGGGGAAAGCTATCTGAGTTCCGTCCTCCGGAAACTGCGGCACGTCGGCATAGCGGCTGCCGGATAAAATAATCTGCGCTGGCGTCCCGGCTATTTTTGTCATGGCACTTTGCAGCTCTGCGGGTACGTCACCGGTACAAAGCAAAGGAAGCAGATGAACAATATTTGCCGCATCCAGACGGACATAAATGCTTATCCATCCCGGTTTATTTACCGGATCACGCTGATCAACATCGGTATGGTCGGGCCAGCCGTAGTCAGCAATCAGATCGCGCGCCCGGCGCATCACAAGGGCGTTTAACGTGGTGGTTTCCTGCATAATGGGTTCCTTCTGAACGGGTTCAGTACACGCCGCCCGGGCGGCGTGTTGATTTCAGTTTTTCAGTAACGCGCGAACTTTCGCCGCATCAGCCAGGCGACGGATAACGCTTTCCGGCACCGGATAATTGCTGTCACGGGCGCTCCATTCCCTGTGCCATAACGCCTGTTCGGCAGTAGTCAGCAGGGTTTCAAGCAGGCCTGCCGGCACCATCACTCCCGGCGCGGCCTGTTTCACCTGTTCAATCAGATCCATCACCGCACTGGCAGACACGCCCGACTCAAGCCGTTGTTCCTCCGGTATGGCGTCCATACGCGCCAGTACCGCCCTTGTCTCCTGTTCCGAAACGGCATATTCCATTCCGTCGGCCAGCGCTTCGATATCCGCCGGGGACCAGATAATCAGGTTCAGCGGGGTTTCTGCGGGATACTGCTCACGCAACAACCGGCAGAGGGTTTCACAGGTTCCGTACATGTTTTTATCTTTAGTCCTTAAAACAGGCATCCAGCTCAAGAATTTCGTTGTGCGCCGCCATAAGCAGGGCATTGATGCGAAAAAGGGTCTGACGGGTCAGGCGTTCGGCCAGCACATCGGAGTCAAAGCGATAGCGGTGCTCCATCCCGTTCAGCATCGCCCGCAGGTCACACATGTTGTTGGCGACGTCCGCCACTTCTGCGCGGAGTTTTTCGTGTCCTGCATAGTTCATTACGCGGCCTCCGGGAACTCGTCGTTAGCGGCCGGATACTGCATAGCGCGCCGGACGGCGGCGAGACGTTGCTGTCCGGCACGGTGATACTGCTCCAGCAGTTCAATACCGATGTAGCGGCGGCCAGCCTGGAGGGCGGCCACGCAGGTGGAGCCACTGCCGGCAAAGGGGTCGAGCACAATCGCACCGGGATGTGTGAAGGACTCAATCAGCGGTTGCAGGCTGGTTACGGGTTTTTCTGTCGGGTGGTGCCGGTTGCCTGAATATTTCCACGCTATCACGTCATTCAACGGTTTTTTCGGCAGGGGCGGACGGCCTTTCGCCAGGATATAGGCACATTCGTGGCGGTAGCCCACATATGCGGCCTTTGATGTGTAGGTTTTAGGGAAAACCAGATGACCAACAACACTGAACCCGGCCTGTTTCCATGCAGCCATAAAGCGATCGACGCGGTTCCAGCCGTAAAAACTGACCATCAGCGCGTCTTTTTTCAGCACGCGATACATCTCATGGCAGGCGGGTTGCAGCCATTCATCGGTTTTATCGCCGGCGATGGTACGCCCCTGACGGTCACGAAAACCGACGAGATATGGCGGGTCGGTCAGAATGAAATCGACAGCATTATCCGGAAAGCCGGACATGATATGGACGCAATTACCCTGGATAAATCGGGACATGGTAGTTCTCCTTTCTCAAATGCGGCGCCAGTTACGCCGTGCCGATACGACAGCCGGGCGAAAAGCGGAGAATGCAGGGACGGTGCCGCAAGCCGCAGCGCAGTGAAAAAGCAGACGCTGGCTGGACGGTTTGACGGCGAAAATTGAGACGGAAAACGACGGGAAGACAGCGGGTAATGCCTTTGAAATTAACTGCGACCGGGTGAGGACACCGGCAGAGCGAACCCTTGCATTCGAAGCGGCCCGGCTACAGTAGCGGCACGGCGGCCACACGATGGCAGGAACCTGAAATACAGCCTATGTTCTGAACTGAAGAAAACACAGATTTTGCATGCGAAATCTTCACCGGAGAAACGATAATGTGCGGTCGGTTTACGCAGTACAACTCCCGCGAGGAGTACCTGGCATTTCTCGGAGAAGAAGCAGAACGGGATATTCCGTATGATCCGGAGCCCATCGGCCGCTACAACGTTGCGCCCGGAACCAAGGTATTGCTGCTGAGTGAACGCCGCTCGCAGCTGCAGCTTGATCCAGTTCACTGGGGTTATGCCCCGGAGTGGTGGAACAAGCCCGCTCTTATCAACGCCCGAAGTGAAACTGCGGCCAACAGCCGGATGTTCAGGCCACTCTGGGAGCACGGACGGGCCATTGTTTTTGCCGACGGCTGGTTCGAGTGGAAACAGCAAAACGGCGTGAAACAGCCGTTTTTCATTTACCGCAAGGACGGAAATCCACTCCTGCTCGCTGCCATCGGGAAACCACCTTTTGAGAACGGTAATGACCAAGAGGGATTCCTGATCGTCACGGCAGCTGCGGATGAGGGACTGCTGGACATTCACGATCGGCGACCGCTCGTGTACTCACCGGATGCTGCACGTAAATGGCTCAGCGAAAACACAACCGGTAAAGAGGCGGAAGAAATCGCCCCTGAGGGCGGTCTTTCCGCCGGAGATTTCACATGGCACCCGGTCAGCCGGGCAGTTGGCAATCCAAAGAACCAGGGCCGGGAACTCATTGAACCACTGACGCAGTAGTCGGTGATATAGCAGACATCCACTCACAGGGTTATGCACCGTTTCTGTGGATAACCCTGAGCCTGTTTTATCTGGCAGAACAAGGACCTGGCGGGAGCAGGTAAAATTTTCCTTGCAGGACGGGAAATATCTTAAATAATACTGTATATAAAAACAGTTATTTGAAGAGGTATGCCATGATTCTTTTTGTCTCTCCCGCATCTGAGCCAGCGCTATTCACCGCACCACTTTTCACAGAGCGTTGCCCGGCAGGTTTTCCATCGCCGGCTGCGGACTATACCGAAGACGAATTGGATCTGAATGCCTACTGTATCCGTCGCCCCAGCGCGACCTACTTTGTCCGGGCCATTGGCGATTCGATGAAAGATATGGGCCTGCATTCAGGTGATCTGATGGTTGTCGACAAAGCCGAAAAACCTATGCAGGGGGATATTGTCATCGCGGAAACAGATGGCGAGTTCACCGTTAAACGCCTGCAGCTTAAGCCCCGTATTGCCCTGCTGCCGATGAATCCGGCTTACCCCACGCTTTATCCGGAAGAACTGCAGATATTTGGCGTGGTGATGGCATTCATACATAAGACGCGGGGTACGAACTGATGTTTGCGCTCGCTGACGTGAATTCGTTCTATGCGAGCTGTGAAAAAGTGTTTCGTCCCGACCTGCGTAACAGGTCCGTTGTGGTTCTCAGTAATAATGATGGTTGCGTAATCGCGCGCAGTGCCGAAGCGAAACGGCTGGGAATTAAAATGGGCGTCCCCTGATTCCAGTTGAAGAGGGCACAATTCCCGGAGCCGATCATCACCTTCTCGAGCAATTACGAACTCTATGCGTCTATGTCGAACAGGGTTATGTCTCACCTCGAGGAACTGGCGCCGCGCGTGGAGCAGTACAGCATCGACGCAGGCATCATATAATTCGCCACCGTCGAGAAATTTAGCCGGATCATAGCCTTCAGCATAAGCAACGGTGCGCCGCCCGTCCTTACTTACCCCCTCGGATGACAGAACATAAATCCCTTCATCTTTAGCCAGTAACATCGCCGCATCGTACTGTTGTATTTCAGCCACAATAGGTAACAGATTTTTGGTAGTAAACTTCAACATGCTGATCTCCTCATCAAAAAATACACAGCGTCAGGCTGACGCGCTTCTCAACTCTCCAGTCTCTTTTCTGGTGTCACCCTTTGGGTTTCACGCAGCACGGGGAGTCTGGCTCCGTGGGAAAAGACCGAAAAGGGGTATCAGCGAAGCGGTCAGGGGCGGCGTCAGGCCGGCGAAGCGTACCCTTGACCGCAAAGCGCCCCGTGCAAGTGTCTGCCACGGAGAAAGAAGCCCCGCAGCGAACACCGGCATAAAGGGGAACGCCAGAAATACCGGCGGGCCGGTCCCTTAAAGCCCCAGCGGGGCGGTGAAGCGCTGACGCCAGCCAGCTGCAGGGGTTGACCTGGACGTTGCCATCAGACGCTACCCGGGAGGGACGAAACCCGCAGGGGTTCGGCGGAGACTGGCCGGTGCGCAGCAACTGCCAGGCGGAGTTTCGCAGATGCGCAGCAGCTGCCGGCTGACGACCGGACCGCGCAGCGGGTCGGGAGCCGAAGGGGGGCCATGTCTTTGACGTGAGTCGTTAATCAAGGGAGAGAGCAGCCGATCACCGGGGATAATGACCAAATACAGAAATCAGCGGAAAGTCTGGAGAGAAAAAGCGGGCAAAAAATAGATACGGACCCTAATCGGCACGGAGAAAAGAGGTGGCGCAGCCACCTCCCAACTCGCGGCCATCGGCCGCAGGTTTTTCGGCAGTAAAAGCAGGGTTCCCCCCGCCCTAATAAACTACGCGGCAAATCCAGACAGCACTTTTTTCATCGCCTTCACGCGATCACGAAATGCAAACTTTTCAGGCCAGTCGTTAAGGTAATACACGGGCGTGAAGCGGGTGCGGCTGAATGCCATCGTCAGCGTATTACCGGTTATGACTTCGGCAGGGATACCCAGCAAACTCAGCTGAATATAGGCCATGTCAGCCGCTTTCGGATCGATATCAATACAGGATGCCCAAAGCTGCTGGGAGGGACGAAACCCGCAAGGGTTCGGCGGAGACTGGTAGGTGCGCAGCAGCTGCCTGACGGAGTGTCGCAGATGCGCAGCAGCTGCCGCCTGACGACCGGACCGCACGGCGGGTAGGGAGCCGAAGGGGCCATCATGTTGTTGAGGTCAGAATTGAATTGTCAGAACGACTGCAGAACATCGATGCAGAATCACATCAAAACTGAGAACGTGATTAACCAGGGACACTATGTTTTAATGGAGATTATGCAGATGACGGGTGATTTTGCGTGGGCCGGAGGCCACGGAAAATGGCACGTTCCGCCGCAGGCGGAGGGGGTTTCGCGCGCGCAAAGAAGGCGGCTGGTCACCGCCTCTGGCACTTACTTTAAGGCAGCGTTCTGCCCGCGCTGAATGATGAAGGCTCCGCCGATATAGACGGAACACTGTCACGTCATGTAGTAGAAAATTTCTTCAATAATGCGTTCTGTTTTAAGCGGCGACAGGCCAACTGACTGGCGACTCTCATTAACAGCGGTTTTATATTGGCGGATAATGTCGCGGGTTTCGGGACTGAGTTTCATACGGTTTCCTTTATGGCAGGGTTTCCCCTGCCGGTTGCCAAATCAGGCAGAAAATACATAGCCATCAACAAAAACCAGTTCTCCGGTAAACAGATTGCGGGCGTAGGCTTCGAAATCAAAATAATCGCGCAGGGACTCGGGAACCTCACTGAGCAGGCCGTAATCCTCCAAAAACTCGCATGCATAGGCTTCTTCACTGTCGGCTTCACCCCAGTATGCTTCGTCAAACTTGTCGTAATCACATTCGCCGGAATACTCAGACCACGCAAAAAATGCTGCCGCCTGCCCTTCGCTCTCAGCCTGCTTATAGGCGTCGATAAACGCCCAGCTGACCTGAGTCTCAGATGCAAACTGAGTGGGAATTCCCTCCCAGTCCTGGAACATGAATTCAGCATCTTCCTCATCAGCATACAGCGTGCTGCAGGCCGCGTAAAAGTCTTCAGCTGAATCAAAATCGGTCAGATCAAACCACTGGCCGGCAATGCTGCCGCAGTTGTATTTGTGGTACGTGCCGACGTATACAGCAGGTGTCGTAGTGCTCATAGAAATTCCTCCGCAGGTTATGGGATAACAGCTTCGGCTTACGCCGTGCCGATACGAAAGCCGGCCGAAAAGCGGAGGATGCAGGGGCGCAAACGGAGGCCGCAGCGCAAGCGAGGGAGGGAGGTAGTCTGAACGGGGAACGAGTGAATATTGAACGAGTGAGCAACGGGAAGAGTGCCGGACGATGAGTGCGAACGGGTGAGTATTGCGGCGAAGCGCACCCTTACAGCCGCAGCGGCCCGGCTACCGTAAAGGCACGGCGTTAGCCGTCACAACACCGGTCGAAATTCATCACGGGTTGCAGATCTTCAGGGCTGTAACCTGAAAAAAGCGGAGCGGGGGACGTCCTTTGTGGGGTCAGTTTGGATATCGAAAATTATTGTACGTTAAGGCTATTTTTTGACCTTTCGACTTTAGCTGGTCTCAGCCGACGAAACTTACCGGAAGCCGGTATCCGATTGCTTTTCCAGATATAATCGCCTGTCAGATTGATGTGCTCCCAACCTAACGGCGATAAATGCGACAGCAGTTGTTCGTTGATCTTCAGCCCCTTACGTTTAAGGGCATCGACCGCTCTTTCCATATATACGGTATTCCACAGAGAAATCGCCGCTGTCAGCAACGTCAGTCCACTGGCGCGATAGCTCTGATTTTTCGGTTTCCGGTCCCTGATCTCTCCCAACCGGTGCATGAATACCGCACGCGCCAGGGCGTTACGGGCTTCACCTTTATTCAGCCCTGCCTGTACCCGCCGACGCAGTGCAGGATCGCGTAACCAGTCGAGCATAAACAGGGTTCGCTCAATGCGGCCAATTTCTCTCAGTGCTTTGGCCAGCCCGTTTTGTTTGGGATAGCTGGCAAGCTTTTTCAGCATCAGGGATGCCGTAACGGTTCCCTGCTTTATTGAGGTCGCCAGACGCAGCACTTCACGCCAGTGAATTTCGATCTCTTTCAGATTCAGGCTGGTCGTTGATATCAGTGACTGAAGCGCCGGGTATTGGTCCGCTTTGCCTTTGATAAACAGCTTCTTGTCGTGGAGATCCCTGATTCGCGGACAAAATGCAAATCCCAGCAGATGCATCAGGGCAAAGACATGATCGGTGAACTCCGCGGTATCGGTGTAATGCTCCCTGATTTCCAGGTCGCTTTCGTGGTACAGCAGGCCATCGAGCACATGGGTTGAATCTCTGCCCCGACTGATTATACAGGTGTAAAACGGGCTGTATTGGTCCGAAATATGGGTATAAAACTGACGTCCTGGCTCCTGCCCGTATTTCGGGTTAACCTGCCCTGCGTAGCGGCCTTAGCTGCCTGTTCTGAAATTCTGTCCATCTGATGATGACGTTTTCCCGTCTCCTCAGAAGGCCGCCAGCGGCCTTTTCCCCTGCGCATTTACCAGCTCTGCAAGGGCGGCTGAATAGGTTTCGTCACGGATGTACCATGCCTGAATATCTTCGAGTGATGATTTGGTGCTCCCGGGGCAGGCCTCTGCCATTTTGGTCAGGCCAAGATTGATGCCATCCGCAAGAATGGTGGTGAGAAGCAGCCGGGGATCGGGACGGGTAAGGTCATTTTTTATATGCGCAAAATGTCGGGTAAACATCGTCCAGCTGTTTACCTCATCGAGAATTTCCGTGATTTTAGGTCGCGGTAGCATGCTGTAAACCAGCTCTGCCAGCGGTGAAACCTGCGCCGGAAC
>Ga0308156_1000468_pt1 | contig 82918 bp, 66 predicted proteins | sample PhyAR2_FD_201041 | JGI IMG/M metagenome (GOLD analysis project Ga0308156, IMG submission 201041) | Phyllosphere microbial communities from UC Gill Tract Community Farm, Albany, California, United States - DLSL A.R2 | ecosystem: Host-associated > Plants > Phyllosphere > Unclassified | place: USA... | reverse complement strand
GCGTGCTCAGTTCAATGTATGACATTCCCCATTTTTCCCCTGGGAACTGAGGATCGATCCGTCCTGTGCCTATTTTGCCATCGTAGGTGAAGGTGTAATCGATACCGGGCCCTCCAGGAAGGACTCTTGGGTCATCAAACGGTTTAGAGCTGAGATAGAGGTGGCCTTGCTTAGTGAGCAAAAAACCTTGGTCATTCACTACGGTGAAAGACACCACGTTTTCACGATCGGGACTGGTTCCACCTCCGGGCTCAACGCCATAGGGGACCGAGGCGTAGGTAATCGCACGCCATGTTTTCCCATAGTCTTTGGAAACAGCAAATCCATCAGCTTCCCATGAGGTCAGGGCGATATAACGTTCTGAGGGATGTATAAACTTACCGGCAAATGCTCGATAAAATTGACTATAAGGCTCAGAGCGAATACCTCGTTTTGTATCAACATAATAGACAGCACCCTGACAGTTGTAGCCTTTAAGTTCCAGATAGCGATGGTCATCAAAACGGTAAATAACCTGCGTTGGAATTTCCCTTTTTTTTGCCTGACAGCCCGCCGTTAATAGTGTCAAGAGCAGAACGCTTATCAGAAATGTATTGGCGTTCATTAGGCATCCTCGCCGTATTGATACGGAACCACTCCTAACTAGCCTCATGCCTATTCCAATCCCAAATCAGGATCGCATTGCATATGATCCCATCCGGTATAGTTTTTTACTTCAGGGACTTTGGAGGGTAGCCCTTGCCATTCGGCTTTTTCTTCATTCGTCTGGCCTTTTAGCGTGCTCAGTTCAATGTATGACATTCCCCATTTTTGTCCTGGTGAGCGGGGATCTATACGACCTGTGCCTATTTTGCCATCGTAGGTGAAGGTGTAATCGATACCGGGCCCTCCAGGGAGGACTCTTGGGTCATCAAACGGTTTAGAGCTGAGATAGAGGTGGCCTTGCTTAGTGAGCAAAAAACCTTGGTCATTCACTACGGTGAAAGACACCACGTTTTCACGATCGGGGCTGGTTCCACCTCCAGGTTCAACACCATAGGGGACCGAGGCGTAGGTTACTGTTTTCCATGTTTCTCCGTAGTCTTTAGAAACTGTGAAACCGCCCGAATCCCAGCCAGGAATAGCAATATAACGCTTGGATGGATGAATATATTTTCCGGCAAAAGCACGATAAAATTGGCTTTCAACTTCTACATGTATTCCTCGTTTTGTATCTGTATACCAAAGAGCCCCTTCGCAGTAGTAGCCTTTAAGTTCCAGATAGCGATGGTCATCAAAACGGTAAATAACCTGCGTTGGAGTTTCCCTTTTTTTTGCCTGACAGCCCGCCGTTAATACTGTCAAGAGCAGAACGCCTATCAAAGCGATATTTATGTTCATTAGGCATCCTCGCCGTATTGATAAGGAACATCGCCATAGCCTGCTGGTTTAGGCATATCCCATTGCAGCTGAGCTACCTCGTGGTTTTCAACTTCAGGGTAGCGTGCCGGAATAACTTTTCTGGCATTGTAAAATTGATTTACAACGCCAAATTCACCGGAAGGTAAAGCTTCGTTGGCTTTGTTCATAAATTTTTTTGTGGTGAAGAAGTCATATTTTCCTGTCTGGTAGTATTTTTTAGCCGGTATATTGGGGTTATTTTTATTTCGCCAATCTGCACGCCATAGCAGGCTGTTCCAAAACTGCCCGCCCTGTAATTCAAAGGCAAGACATTGCCCAATGGCTAAATCGTAGGCCATCGCCATTTTAGGCACCTCGGGGTTGGCGACAATGGAAGAGTGCTGGCTGTAGGTGACCGGATCGCTTTTTCGCCACTCTTCATCAAGCTGCTGTTTGGTTTTTTCACAGCGTAGTTCTAGCATTTTATTCGCGTCGTTAGTGCCCACAACTCGCCCACTGATCACCGGCGTTGGCTGATCAACACTCACCACGGCCAGTTCACTGGGGGTAAGCACATGTCCGATAGTTTGATAACGCAGGCTGTAAGGTAAATTCACCACTTTAGGCGGGGCTGCGCGTTTTAGCGCATTGGCGCGGGCGGAATAGGATATATTTTCGTCCTGACTGCCTTTTTCAATATTGTGTTGATACTTTTTATTCACCTTCTCGTCGTTATATTGGCCCTGTAAGCTAAAGCTGAATACCTTTGGCAGAGCTTCACCGTTAGGGGTGACGTCGGAATAGCTGTAGGGCTGGTTAGTTTTGGCGGAATAAGCGTAGTCATCGCTGCCAGCGGGTGGTTTTCTGAACGGCGTGGACGCTGGCGCTCCCCCAACCGGATAATTTTGATAAAACACCCGCTGGCGTAGATTCGGAATGCTGTTTGCTATTGCATCAGGAATGCCTCGCCAGCCAAAGCCTTGCACGCTTCTGAGAGATACGGTGCCATCGTTTGGGCAAAAGTAGTTATAAACCTTGCCAAAGTTATTTCGGCTGTAGCGAGGATCGGTATCCCAATGAGATTCTCGTGGTAAACACACACGGTCTTTTAATCTTTGGGTATCGGCAGCCGAGTGTTGCCCATCGGCGCTGGCGTGCGGGTTGGTCGCCATCAGTTGGCAGAAGTGCTTGAATGTCTCCTGACGTGCTTTGTCTGTTTGGTGATGACCATCTTGCACGCCTTCCAGCACCGTATTGGCTAGCGCGTAGGGAGAGTGGTTGAGGATCACGCAGTCGGCGGGATCGGCACCTTCCTGCTTAACCAGCATATTGGCCAACATAGTGATCAGCGTGCCTTGACTGTGTGCCACGATATTAATCGTATCGTGCTCGGTGGGCTTATTTTGTCTAATAGTTAATATCAAGTCAGCCAGCCGTTGGGCGGCAAAGAACTGGTAGATACGATGGGGGTTTTCATAGATGGGATGGGTAAAATCACCTTCGTTTATCCAGTTGGTCCTCGACATAAAGCCGATGGTCGCCATGACCATGCCTCCGGCACCGGGCCCAAGCATATCGGGTAATGACGTGGTGGCATTGGCAAACGTGCCGCCGCCTTTCGCCGCGGTGGAGTCCAGCACGTTACCAAAACAGTCATTAGCGAATCGGCTGTTATTGTCGTTACCGTATTGTTTTAATTTATCAGGGTTATTTTCCTGATAAGCATCATATGGCAACGGGGTCTCTGCGCTGTTCTTGCTCTTTTTCATCGCCGCACGATATTCGCGTTGGTCCGCTTCCCATGTCGCATGATCGACCGGTTTGTACCCCCAATAGAATGGGATCACCGGTGAACGGCCCGGACCACAAACGCGCATTTGCGGCGTCTCCTCCTCAAGGGCGTAATCCTTCCACTCATGCGGATATAAATCGTCCCTACCCAACCGCTGGTTGAGGCCCGCAATCATACCGGACTCTTGGTTTTGGTACGCCTCACCCACGTCATTTACACCATGCACCAGAATAACGATGCAGGGCATCGGGCGTTTGAGGCCGACATAGCAGGTGGTCATTGCCCCACCGGTTTTAGCATCCACCCCAAGTTCATTTTTGGCCACGATAGTGGGATTGTAAGGGCTGGGTTTACTATTTTTTGACGACGGGGTATTCATGCGGTTTCTCCATGGAGCAGTTCCATTGTCACCTGTTCTAAGTCAGTCATGTCGAGTAGGGGAGAGCATCCTTGTGCATCCGTGATCCCTTCCACGGTTTCGCCGTTGGATTTCGTTAAGCGAAACTTCTGGTGGGCAATCACCTGTTTAGGATCGCCATCGGCATGTAAAGCAAAACGACGGGCGAACGTCCCTGATTCAAAGGCGGGAGCCATGGTTTTGACACTTTCACCATCTTGGTACACCAGCACCGGCGCTTTTTGTGAAATTTTGGTGGGCGAGAATATCTCTACAGAACCGTCCGTATTCACGCGTAATCCACCGCCGCCGCACACCAGTTGCAGACCTTTTTTGGCACTCAAAACCATCTGCCCATTGACACTGGTCATGCTGAACTGTTGGTCAGCAAGAATGCCGATGGCCCCTTTTTGCGCCTGCATCGTGACATCGCCAGAAGCGGCAATAAGCTTAATGCCTAATTTCCGCGCAAAGGCGGAGATCCCTTGCCCTACGGCAACGGATAGGTTCTTAAGGATGTTAATGCTGCTGCTGTTCCCTGCGGTTAACACCATATCTTCGCCCGCCGAAAGCTGGAGAGAAGCGGGGGTTACCTGTGCTATCCCCGCATCGGCGTAGTGCAACATCCCCGGTTGAGAGAGGCCATTGAGTGCTTGTTGCAGCTGTTGCTGTTTGGTGGCATCAACCGGCGTTGCCTGTGCGATACTGGCGCTCTGCTGCAAAGTTTTTGCCAACGTTAGCGCCTGCTCGAGCTGGCGTATGGTTGCAGACATATCCAGTTGCTTGCCTTGGGCACGAGTTTGAGGCTCGGTGGTAACTAAGATCCCTTCGGCGGCGCGCAGCGTTCCCTTTTTATCGGTTCTGACCTCAAATCCTTCTCCTCGCAGCGCATGCTCCGCGTTGACCAAATGTCCCATATTGAGCTGGGTTTTTCCCAGCTCGGTGGCGACCTTGATGTGCTCTTCTCCGCGCTTATCCTCAAGGCGAATTTTGTTATTTGCGGGGGTACGGATGACATTGCGCGTATTGTTTCGATGAGTCACCACATCGGGGTTGTGCTCATCGTGCATGGCGTAGGCAATGTAGGGGCGTTCTGGATCGCCGCCTTCAAAGGCAATGCCCACTTCCGTATTGTCTAATAGCGGAAAGTGATGGCCGTAAGTATCACCGGCATAAGGGCGAGCCAGACGAACCAACATACTTTCGTGGCCCTTTTCTTCATCCTGTCGATCAAAATCAAATTTAACCCAGTAACGTCCTTTCGCATCAAGATGGGCATAGCGATCGTTTGCCGTCAACGATGACACGCGTGCTGGAACGGTACCGCTGATGCAAGGTCGAGGAAGTCGCTCTGGGCGGAAACAGATGTCTTCGCTGTAGGGAATACCGCTAAGTTCAACACAATAGGCATTTTTGCGGGACGCTTTAGCGACCATGGTAGTCACAATAAATCCCGATGCAAAGGCTTCGGGGATATCTCCGGCAATCGTTAATTCCATCCCCGGCGTGATATCTGGGCTATCAGCCGTTGCCGAAAGCTGAGTCTGTTGGTTGAGTAAAAATTCATGGCGAATACGGGCATAGAACCAGGTTGTTTCTGCTTCTTGATCTTGCTGCCACCGATCGCCGGGGGCATGGTGAATATCGGCGTAGTGGTATTCACTGCCGTAGGTTGTCGTGTCTTGACGCGCAATATCTGCCTGTGTTTCCAGTGTTTGCGCGCCACCTAGCCGGTAATCATAATTTCTGACGACGACTTCAGCCGGTACAATACAATGACGCGCTTTTAAGCTGTGAACCGCGTAGCGGTTACTCGATAAGCCACTCGTATCAATGTGGTTGATTTTATGATTGAAGATATAGCGCTGCTGGCTATCCGCGAAGACCATCACAATGATAAACGCATGTTCAGGGTGAGCCTCAAAGCGGAACCAAATTCCGACCTCGGAGAGCAGGCGTCGAATAAACTGCAGGTCGGTTTCGCCCCACTGGGTAATCATTTCCCGATGTGGATAGCGGCATGATAGGTTATCGAAATCTATTTCATACCCTTCAAAATTGTGACTTTTGAGGATTTGTTTCACTAATTCTGGAACGGTCGTATCGAGATAAATCGCGTGGCGCCGTGTTCTTTCCAACAGCGCTAAAGGGTGTGAGAGTTCAACCTCATAAAGTGACTCATCTGCCGAGGTGCTAATGCGCTCAAAAGCCGTGAAAATACCTTCAATTCGCCGTGTCTCCAGCCACTTTTCACTGCTTTCAATATAGGTCGACCACGCGGTATTTGGCGCACGCATTAACAAGGTGGCCTGTTGATTTAGGATATCTTTGGGTGAAATGTCTTTTGTGGGGGAGGTAAATCGGATGGTATAGCGATAGGGCGTACTGAGTGCTTCATGGCCGATGAATGACTCGACATCAGTCATCACATTGCTATGTAATATCTCAAGCAAATAACGGTTTAGCGTTTCTTCGGGGGAATGGCTGGCCAAAATAAATCTCCTTATTTAATGCCAATACCGCTCCGCGATAAGCTAACGTTGATGTCGGATCGGTTAACGTTCCTTATATAAACGATTAACCTTACTAATGAAAGGGGGTAAGTCTGAAAGCGAGAGTAAAACGTACCAACTTGTGATCTCTGATAATAAGACAGCTTTATTAACAGTCTTTGAGATTTTTCCAGCCAGTTTGGGCAGGGGCTTTTAGCTACAGAGTGCGGAAAATAATTGAACCCCACAATAGAGTGTAGAAAAGTATAAGTCTGCCTTTATTCATGAGGCGGATATAAATATAGGTTTGAGCACCAATATTGCCGCCATCTGGCAAACTCTGCATGATACCCAGTGGTCAAGTTTTCCGGCTGGCTTAACTATATGGGCACGCCTGACTGATGCTGGGATATTATTCTTTTACTTAATTGATTAATTCTCACCAAAACGAATATCTGTTTAACATGGTGACAGTGACGGTCCCCCCTACATTTTGCGGCATGGTCGTAAGTCTTGCTCAAGTATGAGAGGCTATTTTCGTCTCTTCAAGCACGAACACCCTCAGTATATTCTTGAAAACTCCCATCACCATGAAGGGCAATTTATTCTCACTCTCGAGCATTGTTAAAAGGCTGGCTGCTTTATATAAAGCCATAACCTCTGCGTTAGTCTGAAAATCTTTCGCTCTGACTTCATGAGAGGAAACTCACCGATAGTATCCACCGCTATAGCTTTTAGGCATTATGGGTAAAGTAATAGCGTCAGTCATTTTTTTGTCGCAAGTGTGGGACAATATATATTCATCACATAGAAACCCCAAACCTGAGTTCATGGGCGGATGGTACGTGTAGAGTTGAGGTTATAGTTGACCAGCCCTGTCATAGGTTATTTTTTCAAACGTGCCATGCCACACACTATCCAGTCAGTCTCCAAAGATTTGTTGAGACTGTTTTTGTATGACCAATAAAACCAAACTACGCCACGATAGAGGTAAGCGTTAAGTGAGCGCCGTATTGACGTTTATACTGATGTTAGATCAACGCTCCAGAGCTGGATTCGTTTACGCGGTTAGATGGCCAAATTCACTATGCCACTATAATCTAGGCTGCGTCAGACGCTTTTCACAAGATGCGACTAATCGCGAGTGACACAGCCTAGTTATAGTGAAAATAGATTAAGCAGGGCGCGGATGATTTTCGCTATCAACGACGGGTACATCTTCTTGTACTGGCAGATCATTCGCTGTCAGTGCAGCATCGCCGACGCCATGGGGTAATGCGGCAGTCAGTGCGGCTAATGAACCACCGGAAAGACCCACCTCTCTGAGTAGGGAATCTACAATCGGCGCATGTGTACGATAGGATAGCGCGGCCGTCATTGCCTGTTCTGCTAGATTACTTCCACCGCCGGTACTTGGTTCAGATGAAGAGCCTGCTGCGGCAGAACCACTACGGTTTAAACCGTCAACCTGAATGATTTTGATACCGTCGATAGATTTCATTGGTTCAACGGACTTCTCAATAATACTTGGCAGGGACTGCAATAGTGCCAGTTTGAATTTTAGGCTGGTTTGATTATCGGACAGTATATTGACCGCATCATTTAATGCCCGCTGTGCTTCAGCTTCAGCAAGCCCTTTTTTCAGCGTCGCCTCTGCGAGTTTAATAATGGCTGCTGCTTGCATTTCGGCCGCTTCTTTCTCGGCCTGCGCCTTCAGCGTTAGCTGTACCGCTTCGGTTTCTGCGGATTGTTTTGCGACGATTAGCGCAACTTGTTTGGCACGATCTGCTTCGGCGGTTTCCCGAGTTGTAACCACGTGTTCTTCAGCGCGTACAGCCTCGGCTAATGCATCGTTTGCTCTTGCCTGAGCTTGAGATTGCTGCTCTGATTTACTGGCAATCGCAATATCTTTATCCTGCGCGGCGATTTCAGTCACCTGTTGTTGTTCAATCTCTTTTATTCTAATTTCACGTTCAGCTTCTACCTTACGAGTGCGAACAGCCTGCTCCCGTGCGATTTCCGCTTCTTGAATTTGACGTTCGGTGCTAATACGGCTCTGTTCAGCCTCTCGGCGGCGTTCCGCTTCAAATACGGCAATATTAGCGCTTTGCTCTGCGCTGCGAGTTTTTACCTGCTGCTCTTGGTCAAAGGTCATGAACGATTCTTGTTGCTCAATTTCCAGCTTACGTGACATGGCATCGCGGTTCTTTTCACGTACGGCGACTTCAATGTCTTGTTCGACTTCGTTACGTTCACGGCGGCGGCGTTCAGTTTCCTGAGTCAGTTTGGTTAGACCCTCTGCATCAAACGCATTGTTAGGATCGAAGAATTCTTTCGAGGTTTGGTTAAAGTTAGTTAATGAAACGCTCTCTAACTCCAAGCCGTTTTTGGTTAAATCCTCTGCGACCGTATTCTGTACGCCTTGAACGAAGTGTTCGCGGGTATCTTGCAGATCATGCATCGTCATCTGTGATGCCGTTGCACGCAGCGCATCCACAAATTTATCTTCAATAAGAATGCGTAGATCTTCCGGTGACAGCGTTCTTTGCCCCAATGTCTGTGCTGCGGTAGCAATTCCTTCAATGGTTGGTTTTACACGCACAAAGAATGCAACGACAACATCGACTCGCATACGATCTTTAGTGATCAAACTGTCTTTCATGGAGCGACTGACTTCCAGTTTGAGAGTATTCATATTGATGTGAATAAGCTCGTGAAAAATCGGAAGTACAATGGCGCCTCCGCTCATCACGACTTTCAGTCCACCCAAACCAGTTCTAACAAAGGATTGCTCTGCAGAAGCGCGCTCATAGAGTCGAGAGAAAATAATCCCGATGACCAATAATATGATTAATACGCCAAAAGAAACAAATCCCCAATAAGGAATGTTATCCATTTCAAACATAAAATTTCCTTGTGATATTATTAAGTAAGATAAGTTTTAAAGTAAATTAGGCCACGGGTTTTTGCTTGCTAAAAATCGCGCTGACGTTATTTTTGCAATAATGAGCACGCGTTCTCCCCGCGTAAAAATAACGTCTGGGTTTTCTGGCTCAATCAATAAATAGTGAGATTGTCCGTAGGTATCAACAATTTTACATTCTGCTGACATCCCAGGTTGCTCTGCGGATTGGGTTACAAGGGCCATTGAACCGACAAAGCTATCCTCTGACACCGCGAAGGATTCATCTTTGGGAAGATAAGGAGCAAGCCATCGCCCTATGAAATGTAAAGTGGGCAGTGATAGCACAAATGCAATCAGAGCCATTAAACCTGCCGATAGCGGCTTTTGAAGCAGGCTAATCATGAGATACTGCCCGCTGATACCAATAATAGCAAAACTGCCAAGCAGTAAAACGAGCATAACCAGCAATGGAAGCTTGCCAATGTGCAGCCAACTCAAGGCCTGTACGAGTAAGTTATCTCCACTGGCAAGATCAAAATGAGATCCTAAGGAAGAGTCTAAATGGCCAAATGCACTAGCACCTATTAGTAGCGATAATATTTCCAATACACCAAGAGAAATTATAAACGCAAGCGCGCAGAGAAAAGGGGCATTATAAGCAGACAGTAGTACCACTAGGATTCCTTTCGATCTATATCCATAATATGGTCATTCTATCGTTATTTCTTGCTTTAGGATATGGAGGGGGAGAAATATAGGATAATTGCTGTGAAAGATAATTTTCAAGGCATGTTTGCCGCTGAAACATCAATGGTTAAAATTGCTTTCGTCAAGTATCAGAAATTAACGTTAGGGTTAGAGAAATATTTCACCCTAAGGTTAGATATCAAAATAAAACAATCGTTATCAATATAATCTCGATATAAATCGGAGATATTCACTACGTGAAGATGTAGTAGACCGCGTTTACATTTTGACTATGAATGAATTTCTCTTCGATATTTTCCTTTTATGTTCTTGCATCAGGTAAGGTTTTTATAGAGAGCCTTAAGCGTTTCTCGTAACCAGATAATTTTAGGGTTATGGCTGTTGCGTTTATGCCATAGCAGCGTGAAGGGAACCATCAGCTTTTCCCGTAGTGCTTCGTCGAAGGGGAGCGGGCGTGCGACCAAGGGGAGTTGGTGTAATTGATTATAGCGTTGACAATAGAGAGGCGCGGTTGATATTAGCGAATGACCGGGTTGAGCAGCCATAAACAGCGATTGCTCGAAACCAGGCAGACTCAGTGCGATATTGCGTTTATGCCCCACTTCCTGCAATACGTCATCTAGCGCCCATGTATCGCTTTGCTCCCAGCAAATACTGATATGGGGATAGCGTAAAAAGGTTTCTAAATTCCATTCCTCTTGTAGCGCAGGGTGATCTTCTCGTAGCCAAACCCAAGGCAAATCAGAAAACAGAACTTCATAATCGATCGATAAAGGCAGCAGGCTGAGCTGTTCGCGCGATCGCGGATGGCTTTCGCGACCGGTGAAGCCAATATCTACTTCGCCACGAGTAATGGCGTCTAGTGCATCATAATCCCAGTTGCGTACTTTGATCGTTGCCTGCGGATAACGCTGGTAAATCTGCTGTGATAGGGAATTGAACATGATCATCATTAGCGGAGATTCTGCAACCAGCTCGAACTTCAGGCCATGCGGTGTTTCATTGTGTGGCTTATCAAGTAACAGATTGCTCATCTGCATCCACTCGGCCAAAGGGTGTTCCATACTGATCATCAGCGGCGTAGGCGTTAACCCCAGCGGCGTATTGACGAACAGCGGATCACCAAACCATGAGCGGAGCTTCGACAGTGACTTGCTCGCCGCCGAAGGCGTTACGTTCATACGCTTTGCCGCTTTGGTTACGCTGCGTTCTTGCATCAGAAGCTGTAGGCATAACAACAAATTAAGATCGAGACTGCTGATGGATTTCTTCATGGTTGGGTACAGGACTCTTGAGCGTAACGAGCATGATCAATGAGAGACTGACTATGCTACAGACAATCAGAATTGCGATCAGCATATTCAGCGCATCGATGCCGATTATCGCTGCTAGCCAAATCCAGAATGACGAACCGCAAACTTGGGCTATGCCTAGCACAGAGCTAGCCACGCCCGCGCGCAGTGAAAAAGGCCCTAAAGCCTGACTCATGGCCACACCAAACCCCACAGAGAAACCCGCGCAGATTAGCGTTAAGCCAAAGAGCGCCACGGTATTTGAGTTTGCGAGACTTAACACCACGGCGGCGACCAGAAATAGCCCCTGAGACGTTATCATGAGCGTCCGGGGTTTAAACACATCCAGAGCAAATGGGGTTGAGAATGATACTGCCATGCTCACACCCGCCGTCAACGCCATGATCATGGCATATTCTCCCCGCTCGAACCCCATAATCTCCATCAACAATACCGGCGAGGTATTTACGAAGGTGAGGATCACAGACACGCTCAATGTGGTAATGGCTAACCGGCTGAGGAAGACACGGGTGAGCAGTGATTCAGCAGTTATTTGTGACGGTGATGATGCGGAGGCTGATTCAGGACGAGTCTCTTTCAGAACAAACAGGGACAGCATACACGCCAAGAAACCCATGGTCATCATGGTGTAGAACAGGCTTTGCCATGGGAACTTGAGCATAATTAAATGCCCAAAAACAGGGGCTAGAACTGGCACAATGCAGGTAATTCCGTTTAGCAGTGAGAGTACTTTTGCTCGTCGGCGGTCGTCTAGCGTGTCTCGCAGAATGGCAAATGCCACGATATAGCAACTCCCCGCGCCGATGCCTTGAATAAAGCGTCCCGTTAGAAATAACAAGCTATCTTGTGCTAGAGAGCAGAGTGAGGATGCAATAATAAAAATCACGCTTCCCACGATCGCCACCGGTTTTCTTCCCGACCGATCGGCGATTTTACCTGCAAACAACATGGCACAGCCCATTCCAGTCAGATAGACGGAGAAGGCGATATGTAATTGTGATTCGCTGGCGCTGAGATCGGCTGCGATGCGAGGTAGTCCCACTAAATACATATCAATTCCAGTGGGATAGAGCAACACCAGAATAAAACTGCAGATTAGAAAACGTGTCATAGCATCCTCACAAGTAGAGTGGCGGCAAGGATAACGGCAAGGTGTGAGTGAGGCGAGTTGCCATTTGGACAACACTAATTTCCATATGGGACATCGACGTCAACATGGTCGCGATGTTGAGACGCGTCCAATAAAGACAACATTTTCTAATATGCTAACTTTGTTATTTTTTGTGCCTAGACCGAATCATGGTTGTTCAGTATTGCGATTCACTGTCCATCGGGGATCTGCAGGGAACAGCCAGCGGGCTTCATTAGTGAGTTGTTCTGCCTGAATCGGATCGTTTAAATATGTCGCGATTTGAATGCGAACGGCATACAGATTGTTGTCTGGATGGCGAAGCGTATAGTCTGCGGCCCACTGTTCAACGTTACGCAACGCATTAATATCCTGAACGTGATTAAAGCGTAACAGTTCCCCCATTTGCCGATCATACTCATAGCGATCCTGTTGCAATACCGTCTGCCAAACCGCACGGGACGGGAGTTCATACTGTGTGCCATTCCTTTCAACGGTCGTTAGCTGATTCTGTAGGTACAGGGTTTGGGTTAAAACACCGATGGCGGATACGGTGAAAAATATCATGCCTCCACGGATCCCTTTCATGAACATCGGCATGGTGCTTGTGGAGTACGGACGATCCGCGCAGCGCAGCAGCACAATCAGTAAAATCCAGTGTGGGGCCGATTGATATAAGGGAAATTCCGTCATCATATGTAATGCAATAGGAGAGGCGGTTAGTAACATGGCTCGTTGAAGCCGACCCCCATTCAGCCAAAGCGTGATGATTGCCATTAACAGCATTAACATTCCTACGGCGGCAAATATCCCACCTTCCACCAGCCACAAAAGTATTTCATTATGCGGATGACTGACGGTTCTGATGCCAACGTTAGTGATTTGTCCGCCAAACTGATGCAGAAAAACGGACTCAAAACTACCAACGCCCCATCCAAACAGCGGATGCATACTGAATAACTGCCCGCTATGCTGCCAAATTAACAGCCGAGTATGGGTACTGTCGGTGTGAACTACGGTAGGAAACTGTAGCCAAACATGCACGGCAAACGACAGGATGCCCCCAGCCACCAAGCTTATGATGGCGGCAAAGATGATAAAACGCTGCGACCAAAACAGTCCTAAACAGGCGAGTATGACCAACGCCGTACTCAGATAGCCAATTTGTGATTGGCATGCGTAAAGAACAAAACCTTGCAGCGTGAGGCTGATATGCAGCAGCACGCGCTTCCACCGAGTAGTTTTGCTGCGATATAAAAGCAATAACAGCGTGGCTGCTATGCCGCATGCGATAAAGCTCGCTAAGACATTAACCTGCTGGAAAATACCATAGGGGCGTAACTGCGCGGGTGAAAACTCCCACCACGCCGCTGCTTTGAGATGAAATAGCTGAATAACAGCGATGACACACTGCAAAACTGACGCTATCCACAGTGTGGAGAGTATCGCGAAGAGGTGCTGCCGTCGCCACGGTAACTGGAGTAATAAACGGTAGAACGATAATCCGGCGACTATACCGATTGCGACGATCAGTGCGTCGTTAAACCAAGGTAAAGGGGTGAGCAGTGCTCGAATAACCAGCACCACACATCCTGCATAAAGCCAGAACAGCGATGCTGAGCGACGATACCGCTGCCAGACTTTAGGCGCCTGAATGATAAGTAGCGCAAAGCAGCATAAGGCTATCCAACTCAGGATATTCAGAGGTAAAGATAGCCCGCTTCCTCCCATGTTGGGCAGGTAAACGGTCATCACGATACCGCCAAAAAAAAGAGCTGGTACTAATGCGCTATAGTAACCAGCTCGCAGTGAAATTCGGCGCATAGTTAAGCAAATCCCGTTAGATGGCGGAACGTTTGTGCCAGAGACACTGTGCTGGTCACATTGAGCTTTTTCATTAAGCGCCTTTTGCGATAGCTAACGCTTTTAACGCTGATACCACTGTTGAGAGCAATCTGTGTGAGTGATTGTCCCTTGAGAATTTCCTCCATTAGCCACCATTCTGTATGGGTGATGCCATACCTCGGCACCGAAAATGCCTGATTGCGGTAATGCTCAATGCTTTTACGGATCATACTGCTGTAATAAGGAGCGCTAAACGAGGTTAAGCGCAGGTGTTCCAGCATGTTGACTAATTCTTGGGGAGGCTCTTTCTTGCAGAACCAACTCGCCAAAGGCAGCTCGGTGAACAGTGCTGACAGCAGGGGAACTTGCCCCTCTTCAACGAGCATAATCAACTGACGTTGCTCACCTTTCAAATATTGATGACGAAGTAGACTTAATGCTTTAAACCGTGCCTCAGGTAGGCTAGCAATATCACAAAGTATGATTTGCTGTTTATTTCCCCAAATAGGTGTAGCAAGGTGATCGACGAGTTTTTGAAAGTCGCGATCAAAATATTCCAACGTAGATTGTGTGGATATATTTTTGGTATCAATAATTGCTTTTATTCCCTGAACGAAAGAAACGTCACTGTCAAAAATACAGAGTTGGAGTTCCATACGATATTAACCTTTATTGATAAGTCAGCGTATAATTCGCCGTGGCGGTAAATGGCCCCAGTGTTATATCTCCATTTTGCAATGCAGTTGGTTCGCCTGCGACCCAAGCTTGAAATGTTAAATCCATAGAACCGTTAGCAATATTTTCTGCCGTAGTCGGTTTATTGAGTTCTATTGCCGAACCATTGCTTTCTTTTAAACCAATTGCAACCCCTGAAGCTGAACTTGGAGAGACAGGATTTATAATCAGATGATTAGGAAGTTCTGTACTTTCTATTCCACTAAACGTGACTGAAACGGTTTTAAATACGGCATCACTGCAATTTTCTAGAGGTATGGTAAAAGGAACGGGTGGACTCGTTTTATTACTATATAAATCTTTAGTAGATATTTGTTTGAAATTAACACCGATTTTATCTCCTCCTGGTTTGACGCTGCACGGCAGCGCCTCCACGGTTCCGTGGAAGCGCATGTCTCCGCCAATGAGCTCCGTCTGCGCGTAGATAGGGCCACTCAAAAGCAGAAAAATAGCGGCACCGTATAATTGATGGCGTTGTGGCATCGTTGCTATTCTCCTTGGTTATTGAAACTGTGCGACGACGGTAGCTGCAGCATCGAATTCCCCTTCAGGGATAATACTGCCCGGTTTTGCAATCGGCGCGGCGGTTAAATTCCATACACCTTGGTTATTATTAAACCCAGGGACGTCGTAGAATTGATTGGGTACTACCGTGCTACCTGATGAATCTTTTATGACAATGCCAAGATCGCGACGATCGTTTGCGCCATTTGTACCCAAATAGTCAGAGTTAAAACTTGCCACACCTGAACCGGCAGACTGAATACCCAGTTTTATATTAAGGTATCCCGTATCAAAACTGCCCCCCTTACACTGAACTTGAATAGGGACTTGCTGCACATAATTATTGCCATTTAGCTTTTCACTGGTATTAGGAATGGCTCCAAATTCGACGCTAATTGGCGTGCCTTGGTTAATAATACATTTGTCTGGAACGGTAATAATGCCAGAGCGAATATTAATAGTGGATAATGCCTCAGCTGATAAAACGCCCGCGGATAATAATCCACGGCGACCAAATACCTTAACCAGTTCGTGATCCACCAATACAATACCGTTAATAACGGGTTTGGTGATACGGAAGGTTATTTTCCCTTTTGAGCCCGAACGCACGTTGTTAAAACGAGATGACGGCGGCCTACAGCTTTCACTATAGCGGTTGGTTTCATCGGTAAAGGGCGACGTCACATACTCGCTTCGATTCCCTGCAATCCAGACCTCTACTTTAACGTCAAAATATTCATTTAAGCGGTAGTAGCCTGGGTTTGACGTTGATGGGGTCATGGTTGACGTCGTTGAGTAATAACGAGCGTCATTAATCCGTTGAGTACAGTATTCAGTGACGCCGAAATTACCGCCCAAATCCCATGACTTAGAGATGGTTCCCCCTATGACGTTGTTGGAGATATCCATCGTTTCCAGATCGAAGTCATACGTATGTGTACCACTGTTAGGTACGACTTCACCTTCGATCCAAGCTTGGGCGCTTGATGTATACGCTAGCGCAGCAAGAATGAGAGCAGTACTCCAACGGCGGCTAAACTGATTTACTTTTTTCATTACTGATACTCCATGATTAGCCGCAGTAGGCTGCGAAAGTCACCGGCGCTGATGCTCGACTGTGTGGATTCCAGTGCGGCATTAAGCTGTAGTTCGTTATCGCCGGGAGAGAGCAGCCAAGTGTTTGCTTTTTGGTTAAGCGCTAATGCGTGTCCTTTGTCATCAAGCAGGCGAATTCCCGCGCCTTTGACGGCGCCTTGGATACGTAATAGGTCTTGGTTTATTGGAGACGATTCCCCTTCCAAGCGGAGAGAAACCGCCTGTTCACCGCTGGTGTAGCGCTGAGTCGGTTGTCCGACGCTGTGACTTGTTATATCGCTTGCGGACTGAGAGGCGCCCCTCAAACAATCACGCAGGCGCAGTGTGAAAGGAATGAGTTTGCTGCGGTCTCCTGACTGATGAAACAGCCGAGCGCTGATATCTCCCAGATCGATATATTGCTCACGAGATTGGGGATCGAGCACACAGGGGGCGACGTAAACATTTCCAGAGAAATGAACGACGCCGTTTTCCCCTTCGACATGACTGAAGTCCTGTCGAAAGGTCGGTGCCGCCTGCAACATGAGCGGCATTGCGGCTAATACAATTATTGGTAACCGGAACTGTTTCATCACATCCTCCTTTATGTAGGTCAGCGAGGCTGCTGATCGGCAGGTAATGCCTTACACACGCTTCCTTGGCAGCTGTACTTCAGTTCGGGATGGCCGCCATAATCGTTGATGTACATCATCGCGAAACTGCTCACCGCGGAATTAGTGACGTCAATATCGAGTGATGACTTCGGTGCAACCAATACACCAGGAAACTGGGTCAGTTTGCCTCCGCCTTCTTTCACCGTTTTCTGCGCCAAACCAATAATCGTGATGTAGTAAGGCGTTGGATTTTCAATCGTCATCCGGTTACCAGATTGCTTATGGAAAACGACTTGGTTTTGCCATATCTCACCTTTGCTTTTTGGCACGATGGCGCTAGGGCGGTAAAACAGCTTAATGCGTGACTGCATAGCTAACTGCAACACGTTTGGCTTTGTCGGTTTAGGCGGAATTTCTCTGACATTGAGATAAAACAGGCTTTCACGATCCTGTGGTAAATCATCGATGCCATTGGTCTTAGTGACACGAGCCACGCCTTTTTGCCCCCCGTTAATTCGCTGGAGAGGAGGTAGTACCACTAACGGTGAAGTGATTTTTTTGCCTTCAGCATCTTCCACCCAAGACTGGGCTAAAAAAGGAATATCAGGACTGGTGTTGCTCAGGTTGGCGCTGGCCGAGCGATCGTTACCCGTGATAATGAGGCGGGTACGATCCAATGAGATCCCAGCGTGTGCGCTTCCTGTAATGGCGCTGAATAGGCATAGCGTGCTTAGCCAACGTTTGACTGTTAATTTGTTCATATTATTCCTTTCGCTATTAAGCAGGCCGCCATAAAGCGGCCGTTATTTCACTGGCAAGGCAGTAGTAATTGTTTGGAAGAGTTAAGGTTATGGTCAGGAATTTTCAGTTGGCACTGGCTCTTGCCGTTCCAATTGGCTGAGAGTTTTTCCCCCGGTGTCACACCCGCGATCCACGCCATACCGTTATCCATCACCATGGCCACGCTCACACCGTCGCGATTGACGATTTCTGAACCAAACGGAGGGAAAGAGCCATCTGCAAGGCGAATGAGTGCCATCATTTTTTCACCCTGAGCAACAGCAAAGCGCTGATAACCAATAGCCCCTTCGGTGAGCGTCGTTGTCGAAATTGCTTTGCTGGCTTCGATATCCTCATCCAGCGCATCAACGTCGATTCGAGTATCAAAACTGTTGTAGCTCACGACATCAGGTACGACGGCGACACCTTGGCTGTTGGTCCAAGCATGCTTACCATTAAGAGGAACACCGGCGATGCCGCTGGTATCCACCATGATGCGAGCCGTATCGAGCGTCGCGCTGCTGTTATGCAAGGCGGCTCCGTATTGCGTGGCGGTAAATCCACCGCGCATGGTGCCGCCGACAGAAACATAGCGAGATTGCTGATAACTCAAGTTAGCGTTGAGTTCGGCCATCTGAGATCGATGCTGGTAATAACCGTCCATCGCTGCGCGATCGTTTTGACCTAAACCGGCTCGTACTCGCCACAGGTTGTTGTAGTCGCTGTTATCGCTATAAGACGCTAACTGAGTCGTGCTGCCTGCGCTGTTTTGCAGGTCATAGCCCATCCAGCGGCTATCGCCGATCGGGATGGAGAGCGAGAGGGCAAAGCTGTCATCGCGTCGGCCCTGATAGTCTGAACGCCAAGCAGATACGTTCGCCGTGATGCCATTGACACCAGCCAATCGGAAAGAACGCCCAAGCGTGATCCCGTAACGATCTTGCCCGCTGCGATCCCAGTAGTTTTGATGGGTGTAGGTAAGAAACATGGTGGTCGCCCAGTCAGGATTGTCAGCCCAAAAGGTTTTATTACCCGTAATGGTGTACATCTCTTTTTCTCGACCCACGTTGTCGTATTTCTGGTAACGCTCATCAAGATATTGAGAGAGAGAACGGAATGTCTTTTGAGAAAAGCGGTAGCCTGCAAAGGTGATTGCACTGTTATATTCGTCGAAGGTTTTAGCGTAGCTAAGCTTAAAGGACATCCCTTTTTGGCTATCCTGATCGGGGACGCGGCTGATGGATTGCGTCACGTCAGCAGATAATGCGCCAAGCACATTCAGGTCGCGGCCAAGACCTAAAGACCATGCGTTGTAGTCATTACCCGTCAGCATGGTGCCTCCGTACAGTGACCATGCATTGCTGATCCCCCATGAGAAGTCTCCGACGTAAAAAGCCGGTCCTTCTAGCTGGTGGTTATAGCGTGATGGCTTACCGATAGAGGTGTTGTAGCGCACGTAGCCAGGGCGTGTGAGATACGGGATATTGGCGGTATTGACTTGAAAAGTCGAAACCGAACCATCTTGTTCTTCAACTTTAACGTCCAACGTACCGCGTACAGAACTGCGCAAGTCCTGAATATTAAATGGCCCCGCCGGCACGGTCGTTTCATAAATAACGCGGCCACTTTGGCTAACGGTGACCTTTGCGTTGCTTTTTGCGATACCGTGAATTTCAGGCGCGTAGCCCTGCAGGCTTGGCGGCAACATGCGCTCATCGCTAATCATGTTGATACCGGTGAAGCGTACGGTGTCAAAAACCTGTGAGTTAAGATAGATTTCGCCGACGGTCAGTTTTGACGCCAGACTTGGCAGCGGGCGGTAGGCATACACCTGATTCCAGTCAAGATTATGCTGGCCATCATTGTCGTAATTTGCCTGATATTCACCACGCATACGCCAAGCACCGGCGTTAAAACCGGTTTGACCATAGGCTGACAGCGAGTGTGTGCTATCACCTTCTTTAAGCTGGTGAGTCATCTGGCCAGAAAGGCTGTAATCAAATACTAAGCCAGCCACGCCGTCATCCCAACGTTCTGGTGGTACCCAATCAGGATCGTTATATTTCATCCATGCCTGCGGCACGGTGATATCCAGAATCCCTTCATGATTGTTGAGTTCAACGCCAGGGATCGCTTTGATGTCGAGGCACTGTGGGTCAACGTGGTGTATTTTCTCCTGGGCTTCTTTTTTTAAAGCGAGAAAATCGACCTGCTCTGGCGTCAAGCAGACAAAGCTGGTGTCAGCATTATTTGCTGTGGCGCGATAGATTACGTTTTGCTGTGATACTGCTTGGCCATTAACACGGATATCTAAAAGATAATTCCCTGGAACGACATAGTTATCGGATGAGAATCTCTTTAAATCGACATTTTTACGATCGGACGCATCTAAAACGTCGGTGTTAAATTCCACCATAGGATCGGCCGCGACCCTGTCGCTGTAGCAAAACAGGGCGATCAAAACAGCCAGTAAATTTTTTTTCGTTTTCGGTGAATAAAGCATAATATCACTACGTTATATTTTACCGGCTGTCATGCGCAGCCCTTAAGAGCGAGCTAAAACGCCCCCCGTCAGATATTCCCTTCATACTTCAAGCTGCATCTTTATTAACGGTGTTTACTCTTTTTCCACCCCAATGCGGCTCGAATTATTTTGGATATACATAGCTAACCTGCCGTTGAGTTACAGGTAGTCCATGAAAAAACGCGCCGTGGCATAGAAATCGCCCGCACGAATATTTCGCCCTGTTGAGACGAGTGACGCGCTGAAATTTAAAATGTTGTCACCATCCATCAAGGCATAATCAGGTGTGTTCTTACCCAGTGTTAATATTTCACCATGAGTATCAGCTAATTGAATTGCAAAGCCTCTAGCTTCCCCGTCAATGGCTAATAGTTGGTTGTCGGATGAGTCAGGTATGCCGGTGAATGTTACGTTTGCGCTATGGTAATAACTGCCGGGTTTTATAACGCTAGCCAAAGCACAACCGGTTAGCTTGATATTAAAATTTTTTGTGAGTAACACGCCGGAACCTTGCGCTATATCCCTCGCTGAGATATTTCCAAACTCGATCCACTGTTCTCGGTAGAGTGGATCAATCACACAGGCAGCTTCGATTAATTCACCTTTCATACTTAGGCTACCCGGTGTTATATTTCCTGTTTGCGCATGGGCAAGGATCGGAATTACACCGATAGCAATATATAGCCAGCTGCGGATAAACATGATGTCTCCCTGTCAGGAATAATGTTCTATCCAAGGGTGAAAATAAACGCGGGAATGCTCCCGCGTTGTACGGCTGATTTATTGATAATCAATCTGGAAGTTAACGGTAGATTGGAATGCACCTGGGGTTACTGCACCAGATGCATTGTCAGCTTTCAGGTAAGCGACAAATGGGATCTTGTTAGTGCCGTTAACCAACTGAACTGGTGTCATTTTTTGACCCCAAACCACGTTGTTACTTGCGTTGTCTTTCAAACCGATACCTGCGCCTGAAGCGGTGCCAGAAGTGAAGGCAGCTAAGGTATTATCGGCTGTGTTAATGGTGTTTGGGTTATAGGTCACCGTCGCAGTTTTTGCCACAGTAGTATCGCAATCCTGCAATTCAATATTCTTCTGAATATTGCCGGCTTGCTGGCCATTAGCTAAAGCTGAAGTTGGGATCTGGCCAAAATCAACAACCACTGGGCTAGATGATGGCGCTAAACCACAGGCAGAGTTGACCAGTTCACCCTGGAATTGAATTTCACCTGTAGTTGGAGAACCCGTGTAAGCCGCAAATGCAGTCATAGACGTCATGCCAGCAGCTAAAGCTGCAATAATTGCCAGTTTATTCGTTTTCATATTGTATATTCCTAGAGATTTAGCGTATTGCTATCAATAAGTAACAGCACATGGTGAAAATTTATGTACTTGCTACTCTATTTTATTCAGCGGTTTTAAATGTCGATTTTTATTAAATGAAAGATATTTCATAAATCCATTTAACAAATCAATATTACAATTATTTTGTTTATACATAAAAGGCTTTGCTAATCAATAAAAAGAATTCGGTATATTTTTCTAATTGTTATTTTATCCTTAGAGGTTCAGATCGTTTGTTAACAATGCTTGTGCTGCTGTTGGAATAAAAGTCCTGATATCTGGATTTATTTGGAATGTTCCTAGTTAATTCATGGGTGAATTAAGATAATTCCTTATGGTTTTATTTTTAAATGATTTAAATTACAAAAATGCAACATCTTGATATTATATAAACCTTAAACTTGTGGGGTTTATTCTTAATGGTTTAATAATTTGGCTCTAGGAAAATATATAGGGTATAAATTCTTGGCAGGTTTTGATGACGTGCTGGAGTAAGGTAATGGTTTTGGTTATGGGTTAACTTATTTTCATAAGAATTTTCTCTGGATTGATTATATCTCGTTATTTGACTGCTTAATGGACGGTTGATCTAACATGCATCTGAGCGTCAGGGGCAATTGCTACATCACACTCTTTACAATCCAAATACTTTGCAACTATTCATTACTCTCTCATCGTGCGTAGAGTGCTAGAGTTGCGCCTGAAGCATGTTGCTTAAGGCTTGAGCCTCTTGAGGTGTACCATGAAAAAGTTAATTGCTATCGTGTTGTTTTCAACGCTGCTAGCGGGTTGTGCAACAGAATCACCATGTGTGCCGAGCTATGATTCGGAAGGGCGATTAGTGCATACCAATACCTGTATGAAAGGTACGACTCAGGATAATTGGGAGACGGCGGGGGCTATTGCTGGTGGCGCAGCGGCGGTTGCTGGTTTGACGTTGGGTATCATCGCGTTAACTAAATAACGCTATCGTTTAGACTTCGTTAGCGGTAGGTAAACAAAAACTCAGCCTAGGCTGAGTTTTTGTTTTAATGCTTAGTCGCGCCATTTTATTCTTTCTTTTCATCTTCATAGCGTGTTTTTGCGTCCAGTGCTTCTTGATGTGTTGGATGCTCGCTGATTAATGTATTGGGACGAGGGTGATCTGCCCGTAGCTCATACCAAATTTCAGTTGCTCCCTGTGTACCTTTACGGATTTCAACGATCTCTGCATGTCTTGGATAGGGCGGTTTACCTGCCATTTTTGCTCCTTATTGTCTGATGAAATCAGTGTGATAGTTCTTTTCAGTATAGACAATGTTGGTGAATGCCCAGATAAAACCGACGATTCTTAGAATTAGGGGAAAGATCCTTTAAGGCGTAGATAGACTTCGGAAATGTAGCCTTCCAGATGAGCAATAAACGCTTCAACCAGCGCCGAAGAAGGACGATGCTTCGGTACAATCAGACTTACGGTAAAGGGGACGTCAACGCTAAAGGGTCTGATTTCTACGCCACACCCTACGAAATCCAGCGCGGTGAGCGGATTGACAATCGAAACGCCAACTCCTTGGCACACCATTGCACAAATAGACGCGGCGCTGTGGGTTTCTACCACCATCTGACGACTAACCTGCTCGCGATGAAAGAGTGCGTCTAGCGTTTGGCGATAGCCATCGTTAGGCGACAGACTGATATAACGTTGTTCCTCAAAGTCTTGGGGTGTCAGCCGTTTTTTACTGAGCAATGGATGATTGCTCGGTAGTACGCAAATCTCGTTTAAGGTAGCCAGCGTCCGGCGTTCAGTGCCTGGTGGCGTATAAGTGTTCTCTGTTAATCCAAGATCGTAGCGCTGTGCGGACAGCCACTCTTCTAATAAAGGAGACTCTTGTGGAATCACATTTAGGCTTACGTCTTGGTACTCGCCCAAAAATGTACGGCAGACATTGGGCAACAGAGACTGCGAGAACGCGGGCAGACAAGCAATAGAGAGCTGAGCCTGCTGGAATTGTCGAATGTGAGTTGCAGCGTCAACAATACGCTCAATGCCATAGTATGAACGCTGTACTTCCTCAAAGAGCTGTAGCCCCTGTGCTGTGGGTCTCAGTCGCCCACGAACTCGGTCGAATAGAGACATCTGCAGCAGTTTTTCAAATCGAGCTAACTCACGACTGACAGTGGGTTGTGACGTATTTAGCAATGCCGCGGCTTCGGTCAAATTGCCTGTCGTCATTACCGCATGAAAGATTTCGATCTGGCGCAAAGAAATAGCAGACATGGTCGACGAACTCCAAGCGAGATAAAGCCATATCATAAATGAATAGACTTGCCCTAAATAGATATTTTATTAAAGGCACACTCAGTGGCAATAATCGAAGCACAACATCAAATAACCACAAAATCAAATAACCACAAAAATAGACTGACCGCCGAGAGGATGCCATGCCACGTTCGCTAAACGATCGCACTACTTCGCTGAATGCCGATAATCTCATTACGCTACCGTCACGTTTTGGTGGCCCTGTATGGGTTTATGATGGCGAGATCATTAAACAGCAGATTGAAAAACTGCGCGAATTTGATGTAATTCGTTTTGCGCAAAAAGCCTGCTCGAACATTCATATTCTGCGGTTAATGCATCAGCAAGGCGTGAAGGTGGACTCCGTTTCTTTAGGGGAAATAGAACGTGCACTGCTGGCGGGTTTTCAACCCGGAGGCTCGCCAAGCCAAATCGTGTTTACCGCTGATGTACTCGATGAAGCGACGATTGCTCGCGTGGTTGAACTGAATATTCCCGTGAATGCTGGATCAGCCGATATGCTGAAGCAGTTGGGAGAGCGCTCGGCAGGGCATCCGGTCTGGCTGCGTGTGAACCCAGGGTTTGGTCACGGCCACAGCCAGAAAACAAACACCGGCGGTGAGAACAGCAAGCATGGTATCTGGTTTGAAGAACTGCCGCAGGCGCTGGCATTAATCAAACAGTACGATCTAGAGCTGATAGGTTTACATATGCACATTGGTTCAGGTGTGGACTATCAGCATCTCGCGCAGGTTTGCGATACGATGGTACGTCAGGTAATCGAGCTAGGTCATGATATTCAGGCGATCTCTGCGGGCGGCGGTTTATCGATTCCCTATCAGCAGGGTGACGAGTCGATTAACGTTTCTCACTACTATGGCTTATGGAACGACGCGCGCGAGCGTATCGCTCGTCATCTAGGCCATCCTGTGCATCTGGAGATTGAGCCGGGTCGCTACTTGGTTGCAGAGTCAGGAGTGTTGGTGGCACAGGTACGCGCGGTGAAAAATATGGGTAGCCGCCATTTTGTTTTGGTTGATGCGGGTTTCAACGATCTTATGCGCCCAGCAATGTATGGTAGCTATCATCATATTTCTCTCTTGCCTGCGGATGGACGAGACGTGACTGCTCAGCCGCGGGTTGAGTCTGTGATTGGTGGGCCGCTCTGTGAATCTGGTGATGTGTTTACGCAAAAAGCGGGCGGGGAAGTTGAAACGCGTTCAATACCGGCCGCACAGGTAGGCGATTATCTGGTTTTCCATGATACCGGTGCATATGGTGCGTCGATGTCGTCGAACTACAACAGTCGCCCGTTGCTACCTGAGGTGTTGTTTGAAAATGGTGAGTCGCGTTTAATTCGCCGTCGTCAGACGATTGAAGAATTATTGGCACTAGAGATGGTATAATTTTACTAATTATATTTATTAATAGTTTCATGTGCGTTAGCGAATTGTTGACGCACATGTTCAAAGAATAATGGTTATTATTTGCCACCATTACAATGGCAATAATTGTCATATTTAAGCATTCAGATCATATCTATTCTGGTTTTCTTTCCCGTAAAATAACCGACCTAATCATTTCACGCGCATCATCTTCAGTTATGAATACCGTCAAAATACAGTCTTCGACCAGAATGAATCCGGTCTGGCAGGATATGCTGCATCAGGCCACACAAACGCTGCTTGCTCAGCGAACCCTCTCTGAGCTGATGCAGGCTCTCCACGGCTTGTCATTTTCCGTTATTCGTTTTGATCGCGTTAATATCTTGCGCCTCGACCCTCTGCATAACCGTATAACACATTATGGCTATGAGCCTGAAAGCAAACAGATGCAGTGTTCCAATGATGTTTTATTGGCTGAAGGACCTGGGGGGAAAGTGTGGGCGGATCAGCAACCTATTTGCTGTCAGCGCGAGCAGTTTATTCAACAGTTCCCTCAGGTTTCAGAATTAGCGCAGTATCGCTCTCTTAATGTTTATTATCAGCTACCGCTGACGACACCACGCCAAAGATTAGGCGGCATTGAATTCATTAAACACGGTAATCAGCAGTTTAGTGAAAGCGAGTTGGCGTTGGCTTTGCCGTTATCTGATGTGGTTGCCAGCGTACTCGAGAATATTCTTGAGCGCGAACATGTTCAGCTTGAAGAAGAGAGCCTTCGTCGCGAGCGCGATCATTACCGCATTTTAGTCGACGTAACCAATGCCGTGACTTCTAAGCTAGAGCTAGACGCACTGGCCGCTGAGGTCTCCAAAGAGATCCATCGTTTCTTTGGTATTGATTACATCGGCCTATCTATTTTTGATGAACAGGAAGATCGCTTCAAAGCCTATGTAGCCTGTTATCAAAGTGGAAAGCCGGTGCTGCGCGAGCAAAAGTACTTACCGCTGGAAGGCTCTCTTGCTCAGCAGGTGGTGCAAAGTGAAGAGATGCTGTTGATGGATTTGCAGGACTCCACACGTTTGGCGCCACAAGATCGTCAGTTAGCTCAGATGTTAGAGTTTGGTCATCAGACGATTTGTCAGCTTCCGCTGGTCTTCGGCAACAAAGTGTTGGGCGTGCTTAAGCTAGCTCAATGTCAGCCGGCCATCTTCAGCGATAACAACCTTAAACTGCTACGCCAAATAGCGGCTCGTATCGCTATCGCGGTGGACAACGCGCTGGCCTATGGTGAAATTTCTCGCCTGAAGGATAGTTTGGTTCATGAGAACCGTTATTTGACCGAGCAAATTCGCCAAGATAGTGATTTTGGTGAAATTGTGGGGCAAAGCGCCGCCATCAAAAGCGTGCTAGAGCAGGTCGAAATGGTCGCTTCTAGTGATTGTAGCGTGTTGATTCTGGGAGAAACCGGAACAGGTAAAGAGCTGATTGCGCAAGCCATCCATAATCTGAGTTCCCGTAACCAAAAACGCATGGTGAAGATGAACTGTGCGGCAATTCCAAGCGGGCTGATTGAAAGCGATCTGTTCGGTCATGAAAAAGGGGCTTATACCGGAGCCACCTCGCAGAGAATGGGGCGTTTTGAGCTAGCAAACAAAAGCTCACTGTTTTTGGATGAAGTGGGAGATATTCCTCTCGAGCTACAACCTAAACTGTTGCGAGTACTGCAAGAGCGCGAAATTGAACGTCTGGGTGGGAATAAAGTTATCCCTGTCGATGTGCGTCTGATTGCGGCCACCAATCGTGATTTAAAGCAGATGGTTCTGGACCGTGAATACCGTAGCGATCTCTACTATCGCCTAAATGTTTTCCCTATCGTGATCCCGCCGCTGCGTGAACGTCCAGAAGATATTCCGTTACTGGTTAAATTCTTTACGCGCAAAATTGCCAAACGGATGAACCGTACCATTGATAGCATTCCAACGGAAACCATCCGCATGCTGTGTGATTTGCCATGGCCGGGGAATATACGTGAATTGGAGAACATCATTGAACGCGCAGTTATCTTGACGCGTGGCCCTGTGCTGAATTTACAGCTTAACGAACTGCAATATCATCTTTCACCGCCGTTGGTGAATAAGCCTGCGAGAGAAATACCGTCTTCTTCGTCGACATGGACGATGCCAAAGGCCTCTAAGCCCGCAGAAAAAGTGCCGCATGAACAAGACGGCGAACTTAGCGAACGTGAACGTATTCTCAATGCTCTGCGAGAAACTAACGGCATTGTGGCTGGGCCACGCGGTGCTGCGGCTCGCCTAGGATTGAAACGCACGACACTGATTTCCCGTATGCAGCGTCTGGGCATTTCTGCTAAAGACTGATTTATCTCTATGTCACGGGCGAAAATTGGCTTTTTTCGCCCGTGACATTTTCTTCGACATAAATGTCGAAGCGTCATCATTCCTCGTTTCATCATCATGTTTTTTACGCCTTCTCAATGAAATGCCGAAGTTAACCAATTGAATAATATCAATTATTCATTAATTTTACTTTTTGGCACGGATTATGCTTTGTATGGATTGAAACGTTCAACGCTGCTGGATTACGGCCTGATTGAGCGTCAAATCTATCAATGGGGCTAAGCCCTGAGTAACAAACTCCAACCCACAATGTGGAGCGAGGCAAAGAAGCATGAAGGTCAGCGAATTAACCGAAAAGTCGCTTTATATCCATGACAAAAATGAAAAATTAATGGCGCAATGGGCTCTGTACAAAAGCAGCCTGATTAAAGCCGCGACCTCTTCAAAACTGAAGATTTTTCATGAGTTCAGCTGCGGGGATGGCGATAGCGTTAACTTCACCGTGTTTGATCACTTTATGGTTGAAGTGAAGCTGGCAGATGAGTTCTACAGCAAAAAAATTCAGTATGGCCTGCGTATGAACGATGAACAGGGTGAAGATCATTTTGTTGAAATCAGTCATTCGACAATCGATGAGAATGGCCTGATTGACGGTACTGTCAACAATCGTTCTATGGACGCTGTGCTAGAGCACTATCTGGATAAAATTCATGACCTGTACGAGACCTTGTATCAGGCGATGAATACCAACCAGCCTGTGCGGGAGTTGTTGGTAGGTAAATTAGGGGCGCATTAGTTTACCTATCCACTTCTGGCTGCATAACGGCGGCCAGAAGTGGACAATATGTTTCTTAGCAAATCCTCGGTAACGGCTCGCTATGCGGTAAATCTAGCAGGCGTGAAGTGCCATACATTCCCGTTAAACGCACCTGTTTGCCTTCGGTAACGTCACCAATGGTAGCCGCATCTACGCCGAGTGGGTGTGCATGCAAGCTATCCAGTACCGCTTGTTCAGCTTCAGGCGCTACGGCAATAACCAATTTCCCTTCATTGGCGAAGTTCAGCGGTTCTAGGCCTAATAATTCACAAATGCCTCGAACGGCATTTTTTACCGGCAGTGACTGCTCAATCACATCAATACCGCATCCGCTGGCGTTGGCGAACTCATGCATAATGGCTGTAACTCCACCGCGCGTGGCGTCTCTCAAAGCGCGTACACCAGGAATATTTCGTAAAGGTGCAATCAAGGGAGCGAGAACAGCGCAATCGCTGATCAATTCGGCTTCAAGCCCAAGTTGCTCACGCAAATTCAGGATTGTCGCGCCGTGATCGCCCAAGGTGCCGCTGACGATCAGCTTGTCACCCGGTTGAATTTCAGAAGCTCCCCAATGGATATCATTAGGGATCGCGCCGATACCCGCGGTGTTGATAAAGATCTTATCTGCCGCACCGCGCTGCACAACCTTAGTATCGCCGGTGACAATCTGAATATTGGCGGCTTTAGCGGTTGCAGCCATGCTGCGCACGATCTTTTCCAAATCCAGCAACGGCAATCCTTCCTCAAGGATAAAGCCGCAGGAGAGGTATTTAGGCTGAGCACCGCTCACCGCTAAATCGTTTGCAGTGCCACATACGGCTAATTTGCCTATGTCGCCGCCGGGGAAAAAGATCGGATCGATAACGTAGCTATCGGTCGTGAAAGCTAGGCGATCGCCGTGCTGATTAAAAATGCTCAGCGGCAGGCGAGCCTGATCTTCACGTTCATCTAAAGCGGGATTGCTAAACAACGGTAGAAACAGCGTATCCAGGAGTTGTTGCATGGCGCGACCACCGCTGCCGTGCGCCATTGTGATCACATCATCTTTAGACCATTCACTCATTATTCGTACCTTTTTTATTCAAGCCCACGACGATATTGGTAGAACGCCGCACAGGCTCCCTCAGATGAAACCATCAAGGCGCCAAATGCGTTTTGTGGATTACAGCCTTCACCAAACAGAGGGCAGTCGGCGGGTTTACAACGGCCGGTTAGAACATCGCCACAGCGTGCTCGTGGATCGTCTGCCACTTTCTGTTCTTGAGGATGAAAGCGCAGTTCGGCATCAAATTGAGCATAAGCAGGGCTTAAGCCAACGCCAGAATGAGCAATTTCTCCCAAGCCTCGCCATTCGCTGCTGTCTTTGGTTACAAAGACGTCATCTAATACTTTTTGCGCAATAGCATTACCGTGATCGGGAACGATGCGGCGATATTGATTTTCGACGCTGCAACGCTCTTCTGCTATCTGAGCCACCAGCATATCCAAGGCTTGTAGGATATCTAGCGGCTCAAAGCCGGTAATCACCAACGGCTTATGGAAATCTTCGCAGATAAACTCATAAGGATGAGCACCTATCACCATGCTGACATGACCCGGCGCGAGGAAGCCGTCGATGCGCACGTCAGGCTGCTGTAATAAGCTACGCAGCGTTGGAGTAATGGTGATGTGCTGGCAGAAAACGGTAAAGTTTTTCAGCCCTAGCGCTTTAGCCTGCTGCAAGGTTACCGCGGTGCTTGGCATGGTGGTTTCAAAACCAAGTCCAAAGAACACGACTTCTTTATCGGGGTTTTGCTGAGCCAGCGTAAGCGCATCAAGCGGAGAGTAAACGATACGAACATCTGCGCCTTTACGTTTAGCATCTAGCAACGAGCCATGGCGTCCGGGCACGCGCATGGCATCCCCAAACGTGCAGAAAATCACGTCTGGTTGGTTAGCTATTTCAACGCATTCGTCGATACGTCCCATAGGAAGAACACAGACAGGGCAGCCGGGGCCATGCACAAACTCGATCTCTGGTGGAAGTAATTGATCCAGCCCGAATTTGAAGATCGCATGTGTGTGTCCGCCGCAAACCTCCATCAACTGTAAAGGAAGTCGGCAGTGTGAAGGCAAGGAACGAACCCGTTCGGTAATGCGCTGAACCAGTTTTTTTGCCAGTTCAGGATTGCGGAATTCATCAACGAACTGCATATCTTATATCACCTTACTTTTCACTGACCTGTGGCGCTGGCTCGCCATTACGGAGAAAGTAGCCAACGTCTTCTTCGACTTCTTGCATTGCCATTAATGCGTCTAGCGTATCTTTGGCTTCAGCCTCATCCAGAATGCTCATGGCAAAGCCTACGTGAACCAATACCCATTGTCCGAGCATATCTTGCGGTGAGCCTTCGCAGACCAACGCAATATTGACTTCGCGTTTCACGCCGCATACGTCGACCGTGGCCATTTGATGAATATCATCGCCAACGGCAACCACCTGTCCCGGAATTCCTAAGCACATACATTTGTCTCCAACCAAGCGAGCCAAGCGTCCATACCTTCGCCGCTGGTGGCAGAAAGCTGAATCACGGTGATCTGCGGATTCACACGTTTAGCGTTGGCGATGCAGGCTTCAACGTCAAAATGCAGATACGGGAGCAGGTCGATTTTATTGATGATCATCAGGGAAGAGGCTGCAAACATATGAGGGTACTTCAGCGGCTTATCTTCGCCTTCGGTAACGGACAGTACGGCAACTTTATGGCGTTCGCCTAAATCAAAACTGGCTGGGCAAACCAGATTTCCTACGTTTTCAATAAACAGCAGGCTGTGGTCTGGTAGATCCAGACGATGCATGGCGTCGTGCACCATTTGAGCGTCTAAATGACAGCCTTTACCGGTATTAACTTGAATGGCGGGTACACCAGTGGCACGGATACGTTCAGCGTCGTTGGTGGTTTGCTGATCGCCTTCAATGACGGCACAGCTATACCGATCAGCAATACGCTTCAATGTTTCAGTTAGCAGCGTTGTTTTGCCTGAACCAGGGCTGGAAACTAAATTTAGCGCAGCAATGTGCTGTTGGGTAAAGTGCTCACGGTTGTGCTCTGCCAGATGATTATTTTTACCGAGCACGTCTTGTTCAATTTGCAGCATACGGCGCTGAGTCATGCCGGGCGCGTGGCTACCGGCTTCACCTTTTCCGTAGTGCAGATCGTTGTCCTGCTGTTGTGGTACGAATTTTTCTTCGTGTATGTGCTGGTGTTTACCTTTGTTTTTATTCTTATTTTTATGTTTGTGCTGATGATCATGAAGATGCAGTTCGGCATCAGAAGCCAAAACATAATTATAGTGATGATGATGCACGTCGCCGGTGTGGTGGTAATGGTGATGGACGACGACGGTCTGTGGATGCTCATCTTGTGCGTGGTGGTGATGCCCATGGTGTTCATGGCCGTGGTGTTCATGATCATGATGGTGGCCGTGCGCATGTTCATGATGATGTTCATGATCGTGATGATGGTCACCATGCGGGTGTGTATGCCCGTGTGCATGGTGATGCTCATGATCGTGATGATGATCGTCGCCTTCAATACGCTGTTCACCAGCCGCGCAACCGCAGGTAGTACACATAAATTCTCTCCCGAAAACTATTCGATTTCGATTTGTTTGATTTGCATGCTGTCGCCGCTGTCCACGCGCAGATTATGGCTCTGGCAGTGTGGGCATCCGGCGTCATGTGCAGATACGGTGATTGACTGACTACAGTCCCAGCACCACGCCTGTGCAGGCTGGGTGGTGATGTGCAATTTGCAGCCTTCGGCCACGCTGCCGCGGCAGACGATGTCAAAACAAAAATGTACGGCGCTCTCTTCAATACAGGATAGAGCGCCAATCTCCAGCCACACGCCCGTTACGCGCTTCACGTTGTTGGCTTTAGCCTGCTGTTCAATGATGTCAAATGCGCTTTGGCATAGGGTCAGTTCATGCATAATTATGATCTTATTTTTTATGGCGGGCATATCCTCGGCGAATACACCCGATGAGACCTTGATTACCGTCATTAGATAACGCATTGGCGGCACCGTGGTAGCGTGACGTTTATGTCTTTGCGATCGTCCTCGCATCCGATAGCTGTACGGCAGCGATCACGGCTTGTCCAAGTGCTAAGGCGCCATCGCCAGCAGGTAATTTCTGCGGCAGCAACAGCGTGAAATCCGCTAAGTTTTGCTGTAACAGCTGGCGCAGTAAGCGGTTATGCAATACGCCCCCTGACATCACGATAGTGCGACAATTTTCAGCCTCGGCATGCACGCGAACTAAATCCGCCAGCCCTTGGGCTAGTGCCGCATGAAATGCGTAGGCACGCTCTTCTGGAGGTGCCTGCCAGCTTAACCACTGCTGCCAAAACACTGCCATGTCGAGGTTATTTTGCTCATCTAAGGGGAGGGATACGGGCGCATTTTTGCTTTGTGCCTGTTGCGCTAACGCTTCCAGGCGGCAGGCCGCTTCACCTTCAAAGCTGATGGCTTCTGCACAAATATTTAGCGCAGCAGCGGCGGCGTCAAATAATCTTCCCGTAGATGACGCCAATGGGCTATTAAGATTACGCTCGACCGCTCGCTGTAAAATCTGCCATGGCTGCGACAAAATAAATTGGGCTTCAGGATATTGCTGCCAATGGGGTACGAAGCGTAGTAGCTGTGCTAAAAGATTACGCCACGGCTGCCGAGCCGCTAAGTCTCCGCCGGGCAGCGCAACAGCAGGTAAGCCGCCTAGGCGCTGCATTTGTCGATAATCGACCCGCAGACACTCTCCACCCCATAGCGAATCATCCGTTCCGTAGCCGATACCGTCGAGCGCAAGCCCAACGAGCGGTGGTGTATCCAGCGCAATATTGTGCTCGGCCATGCATGCGACTAGGTGGGCATGATGGTGCTGAATCGGCAAACAGGTTAAAGCCGCCTTTTCTGCCCACCGTTGAGCGAGCTGAGTACTGGCATAGGCTGGATGCAGATCGCAGGCCAATGCTTCAGGCACAAACTGATAGATTTGGTGCAATAGCTCCCATGTTTGGGTGAATTGCTGTTGTACGCGCTCGTCGCTCAAATCACCGAGATGTTGACTCAGCACCGCACGGTTACCCTTCAGAAGACAAAACGTATTTTTTAAATCTCCACCCACGGCGGCAATCGAGGGTAAATGACGAAAATCCTCTGGCAGATCGAAGCTGTCTGGAACAAAACCGCGTGAACGGCGCAGCATTTCGCTGCCGTTGGTGTGCCAGCGAATAACGGAGTCGTCAGCGCGCTGCACGATGTCGCGATTATGCAGTAACCAAATATCGGCAATGCCAGTGAGCTCGTGCAGCGCCTGTTGGTTGCTAAGTGCGGGTGGTAAACCATTGGCGTTACCAGAGGTCATGACAAGCGGGCGTCCGATCTTTTGTAGCAGCAGATGGTGCACAGGATTGGATGGTAGCATTACGCCGACTTCGTCTAATCCAGGCGCAATGCCATCAGGCACTAACGATGATTTTGGGATCAAAACAATGGGGGCCGCGGGACTCTTTAACAGCGAGAGTAAATCGGCTGAGACGTCGTCTCGACAGAAAGCGCGCACCCAATGTTCATTGGGCAACATAACGGCCAACGGCTTTGCTGGGCGTCGCTTGCGCTCGCGGAGTAATTGTATGGCCTGTGGATTGGAGGCATCACAGGCCAGATGGAATCCACCAATTCCTTTAATGGCGGCAATACCGCCGTTAAGCAATACGTCTATCAGTTCTTTCCACGCCTGTTGTCCCGTAAATGGCTGTCCTCCGGCCCTATTACTGCACCATAAATGAGGGCCGCAGTCGGCACAGGCAGTAGGTTGTGCATGAAAACGCCTGTTGGCGGGATTTTGGTACTCTTGAGCACAGGTTGGGCATAGCGGGAAGCTAGCCATGGCGGTGAAAGGACGATCGTAGGGCATACGGTGAATAATGGTGAAACGTGGGCCGCAGTGGGTGCAGTTGATGAATGGATAGCCAAAACGGCGATTGTCGGGATCGCTCATTTCCCGTAAACACTCTGGGCAGGTAGCCGCATCGGGCACAATCTGGGTGTCCATTTTGCCTTTACCACTTTCCACAATGCAGAATTCATCGGGCAGTTCGCCGCCAGTCCACTCGTGTTCACTGATGCTGTCAATACGTGCTAACGGAGGGCATTCCTGACGCAACAGATGACAAAAATAAGCCACGTCGGCAGGTAAACGCAGTGCGATTAATACCCCTTGAGCATCATTACTGACTTCGCCTTGTAGTTTTAAGCGTTGAGCGAGTTGCCACACGAAGGGTCTAAAGCCAACACCTTGGACTTTGCCTTTCACTCTCAGCAAGATTGATTGTTGACTCAAAGGGGCTCCTGAACACTAACTCGTGGGAATGACAAAACTTCGCCACATCGAAGAGGCCTATTTTCCGTACTTAAGCGATAAACATCTTTGATGTGGGGCAGCGAGCATGCAAAAAGGGTCAAATAAATACAGCGATAACTTTCCCATTGGGCAGTTCTAATGCCCTCCCCAAATTCGGGGAGGGGATACTAAACAGATTGAGAATGGTTAAGCGTGCGCCATCCTGCGTTCTGCATCCTCAACGTGATGGCGAAGCCGTGATTTCATCTCGTTATAGGTCTGAGAGGCGTATGTCTCAGCCCAATCCTGATCGATAATTGGCTCAACCCGGACCGCGCAGTATTTGGTTTCTGGCGTTTTTGATACCGGATCCAAATTATCCTGCGTTAGCTCATTACAAGCGCCAATCCACCACTGATAGGTCATATAGATCGCACCTTTGTTGATGCGTTCGTTGTAATTACAGCGAGAGATAACCTTTCCGCGGCGGGATTCAACCCAAATAATTTGTTGATCGAGTATGCCCATTCTCTGCGCATCTTCGGGATGGATCTGAACAAAGCCAGGCTCATCGGCCAGCGTCTGTAGCGCCACGCAGTTACCCGTCATTGAACGACAGCTGTAGTGACCAACTTCGCGTACGGTGCAGAGTACTAAAGGATAGTCGGCATCGGGTACTTCAGCGGGAGCACGCCAAGCGGTGGCGAATAGCTGACCCTTACCGGTTGGTGTATCGAAATGGTTATCTTTATATAGGTAAGGCGTGCCCGGATGATCTAACGTTGGGCACGGCCACTGTATATGGCCCATTTCACCTATTTTTTCGTAGGTCGCACCGTAATAAAGTGGGCATAGCTCGCGTAATTCATCCCAAATTTCTTCGTTGCTGTTGTAATGCATCGGGTAGCCCATCTCGGTCGCTAACAGGCTGATAATTTCCCAGTCGCGTTTAACGTTCCCTTTCGCTTCGATGGCCTTGCCAAAGCGTTGGAAACCACGATCGGCGCAGGAAAAGATTCCACCGTGCTCGCCCCAACTGGTAGCAGGTAAAATGACGTCGGCTTGCTCGGCTGTTTTGGTCATGAAGATGTCTTGCACAACGACAAATTCCAAAGCCTCGAAGCCCTTGCGAACTAGGCCTAAATCAGCTTCGGTCTGTAATGGATCTTCGCCCATGATGTAGTAGGCTTTTACCTTACCTTCTAACGCCAGATGCGGCACTTCAGTGATCCGATAGCCGACATCGGGATCCATGTCTTCGACGTTGATGCCCCATGCTTTGGCAAATTTGGCGCGGATTTCAGGATCGGTGACCGACTGATAGCCTGGAAACTCATTGGGTAGCACCCCCATATCGCAGGCACCCTGCACGTTGTTTTGCCCACGAACGGGCCCCACTCCAACGTTAGGATGGCCTAAGTTACCGGTGAGCAAGGCTAGACCCGACAAGCCTTTCACGACGTCAACGGCCTGACCAAATTGTGTCACGCCCATGCCCCACATGATGGTAGCCGAAGGGGCTGTGGCATAGGTGCGCATGGCTTGACGAATATCTTCGGCAGGAATACCCACGAGTTTTTCAACCGCTTCTGGACTGTAGTCGGCGACAATTTTGCGATATTCCTCGAAACCCTCGGTGAAATTAGCGACGTAGCTTTTGTCGTACAGGTTTTCTTCAATCAGCACATGCGCAAAAGCGTTAACCAAAGCCATGTTGGTTCCGTTTTTCATTTGCAGGTGCTGATCGGCAATGCGTGCGGTTTCTATTTTTCGTGGGTCGCACACGATGATTTTGGCACCTTTCTCTTTGGCTTTGATCACGCGGCGGGCGACGATAGGGTGAGAATCCGCGCAGTTATAGCCAAATACCAGCAAACATTGAGAGTTTTCAATATCGCTGATGGAGTTACTCATGGCACCGTTACCCAGCGTTTGTTGCAGGCCTGCAACAGAAGGGCCGTGGCATACGCGCGCGCAACAATCGACGTTGTTATTGCCGGTTACCGCACGTGCAAATTTTTGCATGACATAGTTGGTTTCGTTACCGGTTCCGCGAGAGGAACCGGTATGCATAATCGATTTCGCACCGTACTTCTGTTTGATTTCTTTTAGGCGCTGAGCGGTATAACGAATGGCTTCGTCCCAAGAGACAACCTCGAACTTTCCACCTTTCTCACGGCGGATCATGGGCTCATTCAAGCGCGGCGTAAGCAGTTTGGTGTCGTTAAGAAAGTCCCAACCGAAATACCCTTTCAGACATAGTTCGCCCTGATTGGTGACCCCATTGGCGCCCTCTGCGCGTACTATTTTGCCGTTTTCAACACACAGGTTAATTTTGCAACCTGCGCCGCAGTATGGGCAGACGGTAACAACTTTGCTTTTCCCAACCACATCGTTAACTGCAACGTTGTGGTTCACGACATCTAGATTATTGACAACAATTTGATTATTCACGATAGGTGAATTCATAACGAGACCTTACCCCGAACCGGGGATAATGAATGGTTGTTAATCAATCCCTTACGTTTGAAGCCGCAGTAAATTCACTGCGACGTCAATCAATAGGGACTAAAACTGCTTAGCAAAAGAGTTAAAACATGAAATCAATGGTGGTATCGAGTGCGGCACGGCGGCGTTTTTCGTTGATCAGATCCTGCATAGCATTGCGGTCGATCAGTTTCAGCGCATTGGTTGGACAGGTTTCTACGCAAGCGGGGCCATTTTCACGGGTATGGCATAGATCGCATTTGTTAGCTTCGGCTTTAGACGAAACCATCATAGCGGAGGCGCCATTTTGGCGAACGACCGGCGAGGTTACGACTTCCATCGTGCCATATGGACAAGCCACTACGCAGGTTTTACAGCCGATGCATTTTTCTTGTGATACGTAGATGAAGTCTTTCTGGCGAGAGATAGCACCGTTCGGACAGACGTTTGCGCAAGGCGCGTCTTCACATTGGCGGCACAGGATAGCGGTGCTAACGTTTTGCCCTTTAATCACGTGAATGCGTGGAGTGAAGTTGTCTTTGGACAGGTTGTGAAGTTCGCTATCTTCACGGTGAGCCATGACGCAGGCGACTTCACAGGTGCGGCAGCCGATACATTTTTTAGGATCTGCAATGACGAACCGGTTCATCAATTAACTCCTGATTTCTCATTATATTTGGTGGGGCAGAACGGAACTGCCCGTGCTCAGATTGCTTATCGGTACTAGCAAGCACACATCATGCCAAGTGTGTTTTGTTTGTGTTTTTTTGTTTTAAATTAGTGAGTTGCTTCTAGCACTTATTTAAGATGAATGAAAAGAACAGCGTGAAAATTCAACCTCGACAGGAGATTCGACAGAAGTGTCGAACCATTTTCGCTATTACCATGTGCCACATTATCGTTGGTCTAGAAATGTGACTCGTTGATCTTGGTGGTGATAATCGGCGTGTTAATTTGATAAATCGAAAATGTCGATTGCTTAGGTGATTGAGTTAGCGATGATTAACTTTCTTAAAATGAGAAACGAATATGATAAAAAAACGCCCAACATTGCGGCTAAGCAATGTTGGGCGTTGGTTTCAACTTTGGCTGAAAAACTTATCCTTCAGCGGCTACGCGCAGGCGACGTTTGATGTTGTCGTACTCACGTACTACGTACTGTTCGGCTTCTTCCTGATCTTTGATTGCATCAACGCTGACAGCACAGTATTTGTACTCAGGCGTTTTGGTAATCGGACTCAGGTTTTCTGCTACCAGTTCGTTACAGGCACCGATCCACCATTGGTACGTCATATAGACCGCCCCTTTATTTGGACGATCGCTGACCGCTGCGCGGGTAATGACTTTACCCTGTCGCGAACGTACCCAAACCAGCTCTTGGTCGCGGATGCCAAAACGTTCGGCATCTGCGGTGTTGATTTGGATATACCCCGGCTCATCGGCCAATGCGGCTAACGCTTTACAGTTACCGGTCATAGAGCGGCAAGAGTAGTGGCCTACTTCACGTACGGTAGCGAGCACCATTGGGAATTCGTCGCTGACTTTATCAATCGGCGGACGCCATTCGCAGGTATAGAACTGGCCTTTCCCGTTCGGCGTATCGAAGTTACCGCCTTCGTACAGGTATGACGTTCCTGGACTGTCGAGCGTTGGGCATGGCCATTGAATGTAGGCCAAATCGGCCATTTTTTCGTAGGTCGCGCCGTAGTAGATCGGGCACAGTTCGCGCAGTTCATCCCAGATTTCCTGCGTATTGTTATAGTGCATCGGGTAACCCATCGCGGTGGACATCAGGCTAATGATCTCCCAGTCGCGTTTGACATCACCTTCAGGCTCTACCGCTTTGTAGAAACGCTGGAAACCACGGTCGGCTGCGGTGTATACACCTTCATGCTCGCCCCAAGAGGTTGCAGGTAGTACAACGTCTGCAATCGCGGCGGTTTTGGTCATGAAGATATCCTGCACAATCAGAATATCTAGCTTTTCAAAAGTACGGCGGATAGTGGCCAGATCCGGTTCGGTTTGCAGCGGATCTTCACCCATCACGTAGTGTGCTTTGATCAAGCCGTGATCGATATTATGTGGTACTTCGCTCAGCGCGTGACCGATATTCGCTGGCAGGGATGGAACACCCCAGGCTTTGGCGAATTTTTCACGAGCGGCTTCGTCAGTCACATACTGATAGCCCGGATAAGTGTTTGGCAGCGCACCCATGTCGCAGGCACCCTGAACGTTATTTTGTCCACGAACTGGGCCTACACCGACGTGTGCTTTACCCAGATTACCCGTTAGCAATGCTAGGCTGGTTAAGGTACGCACGGTTTCTACACCCTGGTAGAACTGGGTAACACCCATGCCCCACAGAATGGTTGCCGTTGGTGCTTTGGCATACATGCGGGCTGTTTCACGGATCATCTGAGCACTGATACCGGTGATCTCTTCAACCGATTCTGGTGTGTATGGCATCACCAAATCGCGGAAGGTTTCAAACTCTTCGGTATGCTGTTCGATGAACTCACGATCGTGAAGATTTTCTTCGATGATGACGTGTGCCAAAGCGTTCAGCAGTGCAATGTTAGAACCGTTTTTCAGCGGGACATGAATGTCAGCGATACGCGCGGTTTCAATGAAACGCGGGTCGCAAACAATAATTTTAGCCCCTTTCGCTTTCGCCTTGATGATGCGGCGAGCCACGATAGGGTGGGAGTCCGCGGCGTTATAACCGAAGACGAAAATGCATTGAGTATCTTCAATCTCAACGATTGAGTTACTCATGGCGCCGTTACCGACCGATCGCTGCAGACCTGCAACCGAAGGGCCGTGTCAGACGCGCGCGCAACAGTCGACATTGTTAGTGCCGATGGCTGCGCGGGCAAATTTTTGCATCACATAGTTAGTTTCATTACCAGGACCGCGGGAAGAACCGGTGGTCATGATAGCGTCAGGGCCGTATTTCTCTTTCACAGCCAGTAAACGGGAACTGGCGAACTCAATGGCTTCTTCCCATGAGACGTTTTCCAGTTTTCCACCGCGTTCACGACGGATCATTGGTGACTTCAAGCGCGGAGTCAGGATTTTAGTATCGTGGATAAAATCCCAGCCGTAATACCCTTTCAGGCACAACTCGCCTTGGTTCGTCACGCCATTCGCACCCTCAGCGCGAATGATTCTACCGTTATCGACCACCAGATTAATTTTGCAACCTGATGCGCAATAAGGGCAGACCGTGATGACTTTCTTCATCAACATTGCTCCTATTTTATTCAGCCGGAAGGGACAGAACCCGGCTCATATTCATATCGCTCGGCAATCCAAGCGTTATTTAATGTTTATTCACCCTATTTATATGCATGTACTGTGCCAATTTGATACCCCTTGAGGGGGATGGCTAATGCCTTGAACTATAAGGGGTCTAGGGGGAGGAGTATGCTGATCGACATCATCAAAGAGGTGACGAGTTCGACAGTTTTGTCGATATTTGATGGGGGATGGGAATGGGAGCAGTGTGAGGTTTCGTACGCCTAATGTACCGAAACCGACATACACTCCGTGCAGGCGTCCGAGTTGGGGGGCCAATCGCTGCCCCCCAACACCCCAGCTTGGCACCGTTCTTCAGCCTGCTTCGCAGGTGCCCGAATCTCGTCATTCCGGCCTTAACGGAACGAACGGTAATCGCGAGTATTCGGCGCATCCCTGCGCCTCACCCCTTCGGGGCCAACGCAAGCGTTGTTCAAATTTGCTCCAGGCAAATTTGTCCATGCCTCCGTCGTTCTTTCGGCGACATCCCTGTCGGCGAATCCTAGCCTTCATTCCTCCCTTCGGCTGAAGAACAACGTGCCGGAAAAGGTCAACGTCAAAACAAAAGGCGTGGACGGTTTTTAGTTTAGGCATTCGTAGGGAGAGCCGGCACGACAGGGATGTCGTGACGGAGTTTGGGGCGCCCGGGATGGGCGATACCAAACCGGAGCGGAAATGGCGTCTCGGATAAAAGCGCGCGAGTTGAGAGCCCCCGCGCAACGGGGCTCTCATCGGTCGCCTTCGCCAGCGGGTCCATGGAAACGCATGTGCTGACCGGCGAACGAAACATTACACCATGCTTGTATAGTTAGTACTTAATCGGAGTGAAAATGCCATCCCAGTCAACGACATCAATCATTTCAGCTTTGACTGCTCACCCCAAACTCATCCTCACATGCCACCAGCAGCTCAAATCCTCCCTGTTCACCCCAGTGGCTAAGACGTTGATAAATGGTATCAACGGCGTCTTTGACTGGCTGCATCATTGGCGCGTAGAACGCGACAATCGCGGGTTGAATGCCCACGAAGGTGATGTCAGGAACATCTTCGCGTAGCTGCTCGATCAAATAGCTCAGCGGTAGGTTATGCGTGGTGACGATAAAAAGTTCTGCGATGTCTTTCTCATCAATGATACGGATTTCACCCGGTTCTAAGCCCATTTCGGTGGCGTCGACGATAATCAGACGCTCGGGTTTCATCTCACGAATAGCATGAGAATAGCTTTCTGGAGACGTGCCGCCGTCGATAACTGCCCAGCCTTCTACTGGGTGAGCGGTCACTTTCTCAGCCAGTAGGGGACCGGCACCGTCGTCCCCCATCATGCTGTTGCCCACGCATAGCAGCAGGTTTTTTACGGGGCGGATGTTCTCTTGCAAGGAATTAGCCATCGCGTCTTTTCACCATCAGATAGATTGCGGGTTCATTTTCGATCATCTGCAATGCAGCGATCAGTGCATCCGTCCATGTCTGTTCTTGCTCATTCATCTGCGGGCGTGCTTTGTCTAACGCGCAGGCCAGCATATGCGTGTGGGTACTATCAATGCAGATTTCACCATAGCGAGGCAGTCCTTCCAGTTTGCGGCGCGCAGTACTCTCTTCCGGCAGCTTAGCAACCCACGCCCGATAACCACTCAGTGGGCACTCCAAACAGGTTTTTAAGCAGTCGATCACGCCAAGGTGATGACCAATCGCGAGACTGTAATAAATCACTTCCTTCGCCTCCTGCGGAGTTCTGTCCTCATCTTCCTTTTTCTGCACGAATTTTCGGCTGAGGGAATAGAACACAACCATTGGATCTTGCTCATGATAAGGCTGGTGACGGGCGTGGTCGCTCATTAGACGTTGCCCCCTCGTGCTGCGTCATGACACACCGCTTGTAAGCGGGAGATAATCTCGGTTAAGCGAGGATCGTTTTCATGAGCTAAGAACTGCGCTACGCGCGCTTCCACAGTCAGATCGTTTTGTTGAGCGAGCAGATCCATGAATTTATCAGCGATCTGACGACCGTAACGGTAGCCAGACATACGACGAGCTTCGCGGTCGATCATCACACGCAGCTGTTGTGGGATCGCAGGGTGCAAAATAGTCGCCTGTTCATCTTCACTCTGCTGGTGGTGTTCGCCCTTCAGCTTTTGATCCAACAAACCTAACGCCATCGCAAAACCGTAGATAGTCGCGGCAGGTGTTGGCGGGCATCCTGGGATATAGACGTCAACCGGAACAATTTTGTCTGTGCCACCCCAAACGCAGTACAGATCGTGGAAGATGCCGCCGCTGCAGCCACAGGCACCATAAGAGATCACGATCTTTGGATCGGGCGCAGATTCATAGGCGCGGATCGCGGGAATACGCATGGAACGGGTAACTGCACCGGTAAACAGCAAGATATCTGCATGGCGCGGTGATGGAACGACCTTAATCCCGAAGCGTTCAGTGTCAAACAGCGGAGTGAGCGCCGAGAAAATCTCGATTTCACAGCCGTTACAGCCACCGCAGTCAACGCGGTAAACATACGCCGAACGGCGAATGTCTTTTAACAACGTGCTTTTGAGCTTGGCAATCTGCTCATCTACGGTAATCGGAACGGGTAAACCGTTGGCGTCGCGTGGGCCAATAATGGGTGAATTATTGACGGGCTGTTGCGTGATAATCTGGCTCATTGTGCCGCCTCCTGAGTCAGGTGACGTCCCAGCGTAATGCGTGCTGAGTGGGTAATATTGTGTTTACGTTTGCAGTTCGGACAGGTTTCAAACTGTGGACGGCGTTCTTCGGCCTGCTCCTCGGTTAGATTTCCTGCCTGCACCAGAAGGGCCATGGCGTAATCGATCTCTTTCTGTGCTGCGTAAGGCGCACCGCATTCAACACAGTTGCACACCTTGAACTCAGCGGTTTGAAACAGATCGTTTTTGTTCCAAACGGCTAGCTCAAACTCAGGTGTCAGCTTGATTGCGGCGGTTGGGCAGACTTCTTCGCAGCGCGCGCAGAAAATGCAGCGGCCCAGATGAAGTGACCAAGTGCGCGTCCCTTCACGTGCGTTGGTTTCCATCGTTAACGCGTTGGCAGGGCAGGCGGCGGTGCAGGCACCACAAGCGATGCATTGCTCTGGATTATATTCAGGCTTGCCGCGAAAGTTCGGATCAACCTGCATGGGTTTGGCCGGATAAGCTACCGTGGCATCACGATGCTTAAAGGCCGTTTTTAATAATTTCAGCATGATGTTTCTCCTGACCTTACTTCAGCGGTGAGTCTTTACGTTCCAGACCATAACGCTCGATTTCTTTGTACGGTACGGTAACGGACTTGCGCTTACGCACGTCTACCAGCGTTACGCGGTCAGTACAGGAGTAGCAAGGATCGAGGCTACCAATGATCAGCGGTGCATCGGATACGGTGTTACCACGCAGCATGTAACGCAGCGTTGGCCAGTTAGAGTAAGTGGCCGCACGGCAGCGCCAGCGATACAGTTTCTGGTTGTCACCGGTCATTGACCAATGGATATCGTCACCGCGCGGTGCTTCGGAGAAGCCCAACGCAAAGCGGTTAGGGATATAGGTGAAACCTTCTACCGACAGCGGGCCGCCCGGCAGGTTATCCAGACCAAAGTCGATCATGTTCAACGCGGTGAAGACTTCGTTTACGCGAACCTTCACTCGGGAGATGACGTCGCAGCCGGTTTCGGTGTGAATTTCCATTGGCAGCAGGTCGTAGCCTGCAAATGGATGATCGACTCGGGTATCACGGGCGTGTCCGCTTGCACGAATCATGGGGCCGACGTTACTGAAATCGCGAGCAATCTGTGGATCCAGACGACCTACGCCTACGGTACGCTGTTCCATATTGGGTGTGCTAAATAGGATATCGACTAGCGTTTTCACTTCAGCGCGCATTTCGGCAGCCAGAATGCGGGTTTTGATCATGTCGTCTTTCAACAGATCGCGACGAATTCCGCCGATCAGATTCAGACCGTAGGTCTTACGCGCACCGGTCAGGATTTCCGCCATCTTCATCGATTTTTCACGTACGCGGAAGAACTGCATGAAACCGGAATCAAAGCCGACAAAGTGGCACGATAAGCCGAGGTTTAGCAGATGACTGTGTAGACGTTCTACTTCGAGCAGAATTGAGCGAATAGCCAGCGCACGTTCTGGTACCTGAATGCCCATCGCATTTTCTACCGAAGTGGTATATGCGGTGCTGTGGGCAAACCCACAGATGCCACACACACGGTCAGACAAGAAGGTCACTTCGTTGTAGCCCATGCGCGTTTCGGCCAGTTTTTCCATGCCACGATGCACATAGAACAGACGATAATCGGCATCAACGATATCTTCACCATCAACGAACAGGCGGAAGTGCCCTGGTTCATCTGAGGTGATATGTAGCGGGCCAATAGGAACAATTTTCCCGCTTTTGCTTTCGTTGATAAATGGATAGGTTTCAACGTCGGTGGTTGGTGCTGGGCGCTGGCGATAATCCATTGAATCTTTACGTAGCGGATACAGTTCATCCGGCCAATCATCGGGCAGAACCAGACGGCGTTCGTCGGGCAAACCCACGGGAATGAGGCCATACATATCGCGAACTTCACGCTCGCCCCAGACCGCAGCAGGCACGCGTGGAGTGACGGATGGGAATTCTAGCGTTCTCTCATCGACCAGTGCTTTTACCGTGATCCAGCATTTGGTGCCGGTTTCCATGGATAGAACGTAGTAAACCGCATAGCTACCGCACAGCGGGCGCTCGTCGTTGCCGAACAGAACGGATAACCAGCCACCCTGCTTGTAATACAGAAACTCGACAACTTCCGGCAACATATTGGTTTTAATGGTGATGGTTGCCTGAGTATCGGTCTGCCAGCTTTCGTCCAGAATCGCTGTGGGAAACTGCTGACGCAGTTCCTGAATGTAATGTTGACCTGTTTTTTGCTGATTCATGAGCCGCGATGCCTCGTAAGCTGAGAGGATGAAACTAAAAATAAGTGAGTCAGAAATGCTGTCATGCCCGGCCTCACGCAATTAACCAAGATAAGAATGCCGCCGCAGCCAAGCCAAAACCGGCCCACGTGGTGTACGACGTTTTTAGGAAACGTAAACGGGCAACGCTGTTTTCGAATAGCGCAATCAGAGCGATGCCGACCAGCAGCTTGATAATTGCTGCGACGATGGCTAGAACCAATGCGCCTGCGCTGAAGGTGGTCATTTGTCCCCAAGGAACAAATACGCCGATAAACAGTTGTAAAACCACCAGCTGTTTCAGACTGATACCCAGTTTTAGTACTGCAAACGCCGAGCCGGAGTATTCCGTTAGTGGGCCTTCTTGAAGTTCCTGTTCTGCTTCTGCCATATCAAACGGGAGTTTGCCCATTTCGATAAAGGTGGCGAATGCGCAGGCCAACAGCGCTAGCACCAAGGCCAGAGAAGAATTCACATTCCACTCCAGTACGTGAAAACTCATCACACCAAGGTTGGTTGAACCCGCCAGCAGAGCCGTAACCCACAAACCAAGCATCAGGATTGGTTCTACCAGAATGCCTAGCATGGATTCACGGCTAGCGCCGATCCCAGTAAAAGTGCTGCCGGTGTCTAACCCTGCAATTGCAAAGAAGAAACGTGCAACGGCAAACAGATATACGACGGTGATTAAATCGCCGATAGGGGCTAGTGGGCTGATAACTGTCACCACCGGTAGTGCGGTGGCGATAGTTAACATCGTGCCGACCATGACATACGGCATCATCTGGAAAAATACGCCAGAGGCTGCCGGTGAAATATTCTGGCGTTTGAACAGTTTAAAAATGTCGCGATAGTCCTGAAAAATATCAGGTCCTTTACGGCTGTGTATTTTGGCTCGTAGCACGCGGGAAATACCGCTGAACAGTGGAGCCAGTGCTAACAGGGCTAATGCCTGAATCAGGGCTAGCACAAGGATGGAAAGCGAACTCATATCATTCTCCTCAGGCGAAAATCGCCACTAACAGCAGGGCGAGCTCAATCACCGCTAACGCGGGATAAATGCGCATAGCGCCTTCGCGTAGCAGACCACCAAACAGCGGTGCTGGATTGAATACCTGACGCAGACGATAAACAGGGGCGAACATCACACGCAGTGGTTGAGCAAAGCCTGTGGCTGTAACGACCATTCCGGCTTCATGCCCATAGCCACAGGCCCATGCGTCTCCATGACGACGACGTGGCAGGCGTGCGTTTTTGTACATACCCACCAACAGCAAAGGAATAATGGGGAAGGCCAGAAGTAGAATGGCAATCATCAGCGTGGACAGCAGGGTGGTGTTAGTCGTGCCAGAAATCATCACGGCACCCTGAGTCATCTGATGTGGATCGAGCATTAAACCGAGCGATCCAGCCGCTATTTTCAGCATGTAAGGCAGTACCCATGGAGCGCCAATACCGAAGGCCAAACAGCCAATGGCTAATAGCACCGGAGAGAACAACATGGATGCCGGAGCGCAGCCTGCGTTAGCCGCCCCCTCGCTGCGAGGAGCGCCGAGGAATGTCACACCGAAGATTTTCGCCACGCACATCACGGCCAGTGCGCCGGTAATCGCCAGAACAACCATCACCAAAGGGGCAATGATACGCATGCTCAAGGTTGAGGAGTGGCTGAGAGAGAACAGGGTCTGGTAGGTAAACCACTCACTCACAAAGCCGTTAAGCGGTGGTAAAGCGGCCATCGACATCAGGCCAATCAGCATGGCGGTTGCTGTTAGCGGCATACGACGTGCAACGCCACCCAATTTTTCAATATCTTTCGCACCGGTACTGCGGATTACCGCACCAGCGCCAAGGAATAACACGCCTTTAAATAAGGTGTGGTTAACCAAATGGAACAGTCCAGCCATTAAACCGAGTACGGCAAGCGTAGGTTTACCCAGCGCCAGCCCAAGCACACAGGCAGAAAGCCCAAGCAGAATGATGCCGATATTTTCCACGGTGTGATAAGCCAAGAGGCGTTTGATATCGTGCTCCATCAGGGCGTACAAACCACCGATAAAGGCCGTGAGCGCACCGATAATCATCAGCGCTGCGCCCCACCACAGCTGCGGCATTCCTAGCCAGTCAATGCTGAGTTTCAGCAACCCAAACAGACCCACTTTTAACATCACGGAAGAGACGAGCGTGGCGGCATGGCTTGGTGCGCTGGAGTGAACCTGTGGGATCCAGCCATGTAATGGAACCAAGCCAGAAACAATACCGAAACCGAGCAAACCGAGTACAAATACCCATGAGGCTAAGCCACGGCTGAGCGTGGCAAGGTGAAATTCGCTCAGCGCCAAAGTGCCACTATGGCGATACAGAATCCAAAATGCGGCAATGATAAACACGGTGCCCAAGCGTGACATCAGCCAATAAAGGCTGGCAGCCTTACGTGCTTTTGCATCTTGTGCTTGCCATACCAGCAGCGCGGTGAACAGAGTCATCAACTCAAGCAGTGCTACAAACATCACCGCGTTATCGGTGAGGACTAACAGACTGATGGCAGCGCTGAGCATGTTCATCAAACAGCCAATCAGCGCGGCTTTCTTCGGTATATAGCTTTTCAGATAACTAAAGGCATAAATAGCACACAGCAGGCTGACAGCGGAGGTCAGTAACAGCATTAGGCTGTTCAACGTGTTAAATAGCACTGGCGTGTGATTAAACAGGTTGGCGCTAACGATCTCTGGGGTAAAAGTAAGACCTTGGCACGCGCTCCATGTGCCCGCTGCGCCAGCAACGAATGCGCCTAACGCAGCAACGCGAGCGCCGAGCCAGCCAGAGCCGGTTGATCCTAATACCAGCGATAGCAGGGCGGAGATCAAATAAATACTGAGTGCGAAGCTCAATAATTCAACGGTATTCATTGTGCGTCGGACCCCTCTGCGAATGAACTAAACATCATCAAATCGGCATCCATGGCGTCCATTGCATTTTGACGTTTGGCGGCGCTGGCCAGAGCCAACTGGTTATCATCAACCAACATGATGGAGTGAGTTGGGCAGGCACGGACGCATGCGGGCCCTTGTTCGCTGAACTGACATAAATCGCATTTCACGGCGATGCTGCGGATACCGGGATACCAATCTAGGAATGGGCTAATGCCACGTTTGTTTGGCGGTGCAGGAAGAGCCATCGGCGTGTTGCTGTTGGCTGGAATATGCAGGGGCTTACTGCCGTTCATAGTGATAGCACCAAATGGGCAGGCAATGCCGCACAGTTTGCAGCTCACGCACAGGCTTTCGTTAAGCTGAATGGAATCATTGGTATGGGTAATCGCATTGACCGGGCAAACCTGTGCGCACGGCGCGTCTTCACACTGGTGACACATCACAGGCACGGAGTCGCGACTGTTTTTGACCACCACCAGACGCGGCTCAGTTTGCAGGCCGTACATCTTATGCTCTTCAGAGCAAGCGGCCATACAGGTGTTGCACCCGATACATAATCGGGGATCCGCAATAACAAAGCGGTTCATGTTCAGTCCTCTGGTTCAGACTACAAAAGTTAAATTCCCCTTTGTTAAGCACAAAACGTGCCAGTAGGTGTAAATTGGAAAATAGTTGTTTATTTACAGTTAGTTATTGGTCTTGGTGGATGGTGTTTTTGGGTGTCGGAAGTGTGTCGTTGTCGACACTTGAGGGCGGGTTCGACATTAGTGTCGAAGGACTCTTCCCATGACGAAATATCATTGAACTCAATGATAAAGATATTCAGTCGAGAGAAATGATGATAATTCACAGAAATGCTATGAGACTTATCATCATTAATGCGTATGATTGAGTGGTATTTCTATCAGATATGGTACTGCTATTCTTTAAATACTAATGCGATCGGTAATGGATGGCGTAGGCGTCTTTTTAATTTGGCGAAGAAACCTTGGGAGTCTTGCTTGCTGTAAAATGGTTTTGCGTCATGAATAAGGTTAGCTAATTTATTAAAGCGAGGACTGTTATCTGCGGTTAAGAAAATAAGTTCTATATTCATGGGCAGCAAGGACATGTAATTCTTTTTAATTTCAGCAAAGTGTTTGTGAGTGCGTTCTTTATCACCGCAATCCAATAGCATCAGTAATGTGAAGTTATCAAGACCTGATGTAGACTCCGTGACATTTGCAAGCGCTAAACGACAAGTATATATCTCTTTTTGGCCACTACAGTATAGATAAAGCTGGCGACAAAAATCCCGTGGCATATCAAGCACTGTTATGGTTTTTTGTGGCTGATTTAATTCGATTTTTTCGTTTTTTTCTTTAGCTGTGACGATCAGGCTCATTATTTGGCCATGCTCAAGGATTGCGTAGTTATCGCTATTTTCCGTAGCGACTAGCGCAAACCGTTCCATTGTTGCAAGTTTTAGAATCACGAAGCCATTAACAGGTGTCCACTGTGCTGAATTATCGCTTTCTTGTATGGCGGGAAGGTATTCGGGTTGTGTATTTTCATCTACAGATAAATAGCTGTATATTATTTTATCGCCCGTTTCTGGCAATATGTGAAAGATACCTGAAAATTCAGACTTACCGTTACTTATCGGTTTATGCTCGCCAAGTATCCAGAATTTTTGGTCGCAAAATGATTGGAAAAGATTATAACAATGCTCACTTAAATCTTCATTTTCATTAAGTTGAGCGATAGCATTAATTTGGGCGATTATCGGGAAACCCATAGTGAATTTTTCATCCTTGATATTAAATTCTGTTGTTAGCACTTTAAATAATACAGCAGATAATATTAAGGTGAACAGTATTATTATTTAATCTTGGCTACAGACTCTCTCACTTTCAACTCTCCCACAAACGGCTCTACAGGTTCTACAATCTCGCCACTGCTTAATCGCAGCGCTTGGGTAATTGCCGTAGAGATCATCTTATCGATAGGTAAGTAAACCGTGGAAAGCGACGGTTGTAGATACTCGGCGCTAGGTTCATCGTCGAAACCAAATAGTGAGACATCCTCGGGTACGCGTTTTCCGGCCTGATGTAAGGCGCGAAGTGCGCCGATCGCCATATCGTCGTTGCAGGCAAAAAGGGCAGTGAAAGGTTGCTGACGAGCAAGTAGTTCACAGCAGGCATGGTAACCACCTGCAACACTGCTATCACCGAGTGTAACTAAGCTGTCGTGATAGGTTATTTGATTTTGTTCCAGAGCATCTTTATAACCCGCTAAGCGAGACTGCGCGGTTGGTGTATTAATAGGTGCCGTAATGCAGGCTATTTGCCGATGACCCTGTTTAATCAGATACTTAACCACTTCGCTTGCGGCTTGCTGTTGCTCGAAGAAGACGCAGCGATCGCGAGCCTGAGGTAAATCTCGATTAATCACCATGAGAGCGTGATGCTGGCTGATCAACTGCATTAGCGCGGGTTCTTCCATAAAACGCGTATAGAGGATGATAGCGTCACAGCGGCGGTCAATAAGCAGGTGTACGGCTTCACGTTCACCTTCTGGGGTATCATGACCATCGGTCACAATCATATGTTTCCCGCTTGCTTCTATCAGGTGTGCGGCTTGTCGAAGCAAACGGCCAAAATATGGACCATCAAAATTTGATACAACTAAACCAATGGTATTGGAGGTTTGATTCGCCAATGCCTGCGCTAAGAGGTTGGGGCGATAGCCTAACTCCTCTACGGCTTTAAATACCGCTATGCGCGTGCTTTCTTTGACTTGGCCCGTGCCGTTTAATACTCGGGAAACGGTGGCCTTGGACACTCCAGCACGCAGCGATACATCCAGCATGGTTATCATCAATATCTTCCCTACTTTATGCGTAAAAATGCGAGATTATCATACCAACCGTGGCGTAGAGACCGAATGTCGACAGACGAGCGTGGGGCTGAACATATTGGTTGTTTCGGGGAGCGGCAACTGTTTGGATAAGGCCAGTGCCAACTCTGCGGCTTGAGTCGCCATTGCTACGACGGGGTAACGAATGGTGGTTAAGCGAGGTCGCAGATAACGCGAAATTAAAACGTCATCAAATCCGATCAGTGAAATTTTCCCCGGAACATCAATGCTGTTATCGCTTAGCACTGACAGTGCGCCTGCGGCCATAGGATCGTTATAACAGGTGACCGCGGTGAGCGTTTTACCATGGCCAAGCAGTTCGGTCATCGCCTGCTCACCACCGATTTCATCAGGTGAACCATAGGCAATCAGTTTGTCGTCCACCGGAATACCGTGTTCGTGCAGGGCATCCAAATAGCCTTGCAGACGATCGTGCGCATCCGAAATGGGATGGTTAGAACAGATGCAGGCAATGTGTTTATGTCCTTGTTGAATCAGATGGCGTGTTGCCAACCACGCGCCGTAGCGGTCATCAAGCGCTACGCACCGAGTTTCAAACCCCGGCAGTGTGCGGTTAATCAGTACCATGCCCGGTATTTGTTTCATCAGATGTGCCAGCTCTTCATCTGGGATCATTTTGGAGTGAACCACCAGCGCCGCGCAGCGATGGCGAATTAATTGTTCGATAGCCTGACGTTCTTTATCGATGTTGTGATAGCCATTGCCGATCAGTAGAAAATTTCCGGTTGCATAAGCAACCTGTTCAACGGCCTTAACCATGGCACCAAAAAATGGATCGGAAACGTCTGACACAATTAAGCCAATAGTTTCAGTTGCTTGTTGGGCTAATGCCCGCGCATTGGCGTTTGGGTGATACTGTAACTGCTCCATGGCAGACATCACGGCGGCGCGTGAGCTGTCGCTTGCTTTTGGCGAGTTATTGATAACGCGAGAAACCGTGGCGACGGAGACTCCCGCGAGCCTAGCAACATCCTTTATGGTAGCCATGGGATTATCCAAAAATACAGTGAAGGGAAAGCGTTTACACGCCAGTGTTGCGGAAAAGCCCCGATGCTGCAAGCCCCGCAACGTATCGGTTTTTAGCGATATGTCGCAGAACCGTAGAAATCACACCGCTAGTTACATTTTACGCACGAATGTTGCGATTAGCCGCTGGCGACAGATAGAACAGCGTTTTAATCTAAACATCCCAGAGGTATTGATTGGTGAGATTTCAGTACATTTGTGACTGAAGCCAATAAATTACACCGACCTACGCGGATGCGTAGGTTTTTTTTTGTTTCCCCTTCGTCATTGAAGCTGCGGCTGTGTTAGCTCATCGGGATTCACTCATTTGCTGCCTTGCCTGCTTCCCATTCGCCTGATTTATTTCTTGGCCGTGATTTTCCTTAAGGTGTTTCGCGTTTGAAAGCTAATTTACATATCGTTTCATTTGGAATGGTTATCTTGCGATTAATGCGTAGTGCAGGGACTGAATGTCTTCTACATTAACCGTCCCAGAGGTATTGATTGGTGAATTTTTCAGTACATTTGTGACTGAACCAATAAATTACACCGACCTACGCGGATGCGTAGGTTTTTTTTTGCCTCAAATTCTGCCGCAGTTTAAGTATCGCTTAAATCTTAAAAATCGATTAATTCCCTCCGATTACCTGAAAAAATATCAGCACTCTAGTATGCTCAGTCGAATTGTATTTGACGCTAGCGTATAGCCTTTTGAACATAGGGAGATGTGCATGATTTATCGCTTTTTCAGCGCTCTATTCCGCTTTTTATTCCGTATAAAAATAACTGGACTGGAGCACTCTTTCAAACACGACAAGTTGCTGATCACCCCAAATCACGTTTCTTTTTTAGATGGCGCGTTGATGGCGCTTTATTTGCCGGTGCGTCCCGTGTTTGCCGTCTATAGCTCTATTGCCGATAGTCGCTATATGCGCTTTATCAGTAAATATGTCGATATCGTCGCACTCGACCCAACAAAGCCGATGGCGATTAAGCATCTGATTCGTATGGTCGAGCAGGGGCGGCCAGTGGTGATTTTCCCTGAAGGGCGTATTACCGTGACCGGCTCAATGATGAAAATCTATGACGGTGCCGCGTTTGTTGCTGCGCGTTCGGGGGCCGCGATTATTCCTGTTCGTATTGAAGGCGCTGAGTTTACGCCTTTTGGACGTTTGCGCGGATTGTTCAAGGTGCGCTGGTTCCCACAGATCAGCATCAATATCTTACCGCCAACACATTTAGCCATGCCTGATGCGCCGCGCGCGCGCGAACGTCGGGTTTTAGCCGGTGAGCGTTTACACGATATTATGATGAAAGCGCGCATGGATTCTCAGCCGCGTCATACGCTTTATCAGGCATATCTCGCTGCAATGACGCGTTACGGTGCCTCAAAACCTATTATTGAAGATATCGCCTTTAAGGAAGACAGTTACCGTTCATTACTCAAGAAATCTCTTGGTGTGAGCCGTATTTTGGAGCGTTTTACGAGGCCAGGCGAACACGTTGGGATGTTGTTGCCCAATGCCACGATAACCGCTGCGGCGATTATTGGAGCGACGCTCCGTAACCGTGTCCCAGCGTTGCTGAATTATACGGCGGGCGTTAACGGTGTGAAAAATGCCATGTTGGCCGCCAATATCAAAACCATCGTGACTTCGCGTCAGTTCTTGGAAAAGGGCAAATTGACCCACTTGCCGGAGCAGGTCGTCGAGGCTAACTGGGTTTATTTGGAAGACCTGAAAGACACGGTAACGCGTGATGATAAAATTTGGATTATCAAACATTTGATGTGTCCAGCAAAAGCGATGCTGCCGCAAAAGCCTGATGATGCCGCGCTGATTTTGTTTACCTCTGGTTCAGAGGGGTATCCGAAAGGTGTCGTACATTCTCACGCGAGCTTGCTAGCAAACGTCGAACAAATCCGTACGGTGGCGGATTTTACTCCGGCTGACCGGTTTATGTCTGCTTTACCGCTGTTCCATGCATTTGGCTTGACCGTTGGCCTATTAACGCCATTGATGACGGGCAGTCGTGTATTCCTGTATCCAAGCCCGCTGCATTATCGTGTAGTACCAGAACTGGTCTACGATCGTAATTGTACTGTGTTGTTTGGCACTTCAACCTTTTTGGGGAACTATGCACGTTTTGCACACCCATATGATTTTGCTCGTTTGCGCTATGTGGTGGCTGGTGCAGAAAAGCTATCCCCAAATACGGCTCAGATTTGGCAGGATAAATTTGGTATCCGCATTCTTGAAGGATATGGGGTGACCGAGTGTGCCCCCGTGGTGGCAATTAACGTGCCGATGTCAACCAAGGTCGGCAGCGTTGGACGCATTTTACCGTCGATGGAAGCACGTTTGATTAAGATGACCGGGATTGAGCAGGGCGGTCGTTTACAGCTGCGCGGGCCGAATATTATGAAAGGCTATCTGCGGGTTGAAAATCCAGGGGTACTGGAAATGCCGCAGGCTGAAAATGCCGACGGTGTGATGGAAGCGGGATGGTATGACACCGGTGATATCGTGACGCTAGATGATAAAGGCTATTGTGTTATTCGGGGTCGCGTTAAGCGCTTTGCTAAGCTGGCTGGAGAAATGGTGTCTCTTGAAAGTGTGGAACAACTGGCGCTGAAGATTTCTCCCGATCATGAACACGCAGCGTCTTCACGTAGCGACAGCAGTAAAGGGGAAGCGTTGGTACTGTTTACTACCGATCCTGAACTGAGCCGTGATCGTTTGCTAAAACAGGCGCGCGAAAGCGGAGTACCGGAGCTTGCTGTACCTCGTGATATTCGTTTCTTGAAGCCACTGCCGTTACTAGGTAGCGGAAAAGTTGATTTTGTCACTCTGCGCCAACTGGCTGAAAACAAAGAAACTGCCGACGGAGAAACCGTATGACAGATGCAGCACACTCAACTGGGCCGTTATTAAACCGCAGCATGAAGGCGGTGATTCTGGCTCAGTTTTTTTCCGCATTTGGCGATAACGCGTTGTTGTTTGCCACCCTTGCGGTGATTAAACAACAGCTCTATCCCGACTGGAGCCAACCGGTTTTGCAGATGGCGTTTGTGGCGACTTATATTGTGCTAGCGCCGTTTGTCGGGCAGTTTGCCGATAGTTTTTCAAAGGGCCAAGTGATGATGGTCGCCAACTCGCTGAAACTGCTGGGGGCGCTGGCAATCTGCTTTGGTTTTAATCCTTTCTTGGGATATGCCTTGGTGGGGATTGGTGCTGCGGCTTACTCACCGGCTAAGTACGGGATCCTCGGCGAGATCACCAGCGGCGATCAGCTAGTAAAAGCAAATGGTTTGATGGAGGCCTCCACAATTGTCGCGATCCTCATTGGATCTGTGGCGGGTGGCATGATGGCTGACTTGAACGTGATTGCGGCGTTAGCCCTCTGTGTGCTGGTGTATGGGGCCGCGGTTGTGGCTAACGGGTTCATTCCGAAGTTAAACCCCGCACATCCCGCTCGCTCATGGAACCCGGTTCGCATGGTGTCAATTTTTGGCGATGCATGTCGTGTGCTTTGGAGCAATCAGGAAGCACGCTTCTCGCTGATCGGCACTAGCCTGTTTTGGGGCGCAGGTGTTACGTTGCGTTTCCTGCTGGTGCTGTGGGTGCCTGTGGTTCTGAATATTACGGATAACACTACGCCGACTCTGCTGAATGCGATGGTGGCCGTGGGGATTGTTATCGGCGCGGGTGCGGCGGCAAAACTGGTGACGTTAACGACGGTTAAACGTTGTTTACCGGCGGGCGTCTTAATCGGTGTCGTCGTAGCTTGGTTTGCGATGCAAAGCAGCCCATCGCTTTCCTATGTGTTGTTAGTACTGGTAGGCATTTGCGGCGGATTTTTTGTGGTGCCGCTTAATGCGCTACTGCAAGAACGGGGTAAACACACCGTTGGTGCAGGTAATGCCATTGCCGTGCAGAATCTTGGTGAAAATACCGCGATGCTGTTGATGCTCGGACTCTATTCGTTGGTAGTCAAAGTCGGCGTGCCCGTAGTGGGGATTGGCGTGGGGTTTGGCGTGGTATTTGCCTTGGCCATTGTCGGTGTGTGGGGATGGGACGTTGTGCGCAGGAAGCGCAGCGCTTAAACCTTATTCGTTTCCCCTCCCAATATCGGGAGGGGGCTTATCTGAGCTTTTACGGCGCCGGATAAGTGAAGCGACCATGGATCTCTTCAATCGCCTTCAGCACTTCTTCATCTAGCACTAGATTTCTGCTTTCGATATTACTTTTTAGCTGTTCAAGCGTTGTTGCGCCAAGCAGCGTGCTGGCTACAAACGGCTGTTGGCGCACGAAAGCCAGCGCCATTTGTGCCGGATCTAAAGCGTGTTTTTTCGCTAACTGAACATACTCCGCGACCGCCGCTTCGGTTTGTTTGCTGGTATAGCGCGTAAAGCGGCTAAACAGGGTATTGCGCGCGGTGGCGGGTTTGGCACCGTTCAGATACTTGCCGCTCAAGGTGCCAAAGCCTAAACAGGAATAGGCCAGCAGTTCCACCCCTTCATACTGGCTAATTTCAGCCAGACCCACCTCAAAGCTGCGGTTGAGCAAACTGTAGGGATTCTGAATCGAAACAATGCGCGGCAGATCGTGTTTCTCTGCTAGTTGGAGGTAACGCATCACGCCCCAAGGCGTTTCGTTGGAAACGCCGATGTAGCGAATTTTGCCCGCACGAACCTGTTCTGACAGCGCTTCCAGCGTTTCTAAAATAGTGACCACCGGTTTTTGCTCGGTATAGCGATAGCCCAACTGACCAAAACAGTTAGTCGGCCGCTGTGGCCAGTGAAGCTGATAGAGATCGATATAGTCGGTATTAAGCCGTTTTAAGCTGTCGTCCAATGCGGCTCGGATATTTTTGCGATCGAGAGCCTGATCGGGACGGGTCCCACTGTCATTGTTGCGGACTGGCCCGGTGATTTTTGTGGCGAGGACGATTTTCTCACGATTGCCGCGTTTGGCTAACCAACTGCCAATGTAAGACTCGGTAAGCCCTTGAGTTTCGGGACGTGGGGGCACTGGATACATTTCGGCGGTATCAATCAGATTAATCCCGCTGGCGATGGCTAAATCGAGTTGCGCGTGGGCATCAGCTTCGCTGTTTTGTTCCCCGAACGTCATGGTTCCTAAACCCAGTTCGCTAACTTCCAGCGAGCTGTGCGGAATGCGGTGATATTGCATAGCTGAGTATCCTTTAATTAGAACGTATTCTTGTACTCTTCATCCTTCATGCTGTCTCTGCGTTGGCTGCACTCGCTCACCCCAATCATGTACTTAGGTACGCGTCTGGGGATTTGCTCGTTTGCCGCCTTGATGCAACTTGAATGATTTTGCATATAGAGGATGGAACGTCACCCTCATTTTATTTCTGCTACGACTTTACCAAGATTACGCTGATTTGTGCTTGCGCTGAACTGTCATATTTCTAGAACAACTTTGTCACAGAACCGTCACTAAGGCTTCTTATACTTCCTGCAAGTTTGAAGTGAATATTTATCCCCTAACTCGTTGAAGTTACGTTAAGTCTGCAGCGAACATAGCGAAAGCAGGCTCGCCATCAACGATGATGGGAATAAATAGAGTATTTATTTACAAGGAGATAGTGAAGTGGCCTCTAAGAAAATTTTCCCGTTGTCTTTGGTTAGTCTGATGATGCTGATGCCTCCGTCCCATGCGGCGAATCCACCGATTGCTGATTTATCGGCGCGTGCCGCTCAGGGGGATATCACCCAGTTCGGTGGCGCTCGCCGTATGACTCAGGATCAAACCACCGCGCTGATCGCTTCGCTTAGTAATAAAACGGCCAAGAATGTGATTTTGCTTATCGGTGACGGCATGGGTGATTCTGAAATTACCTCTGCGCGTAACTATGCCGAAGGTGCTGGTGGTCAATTCAAGGGCATAGACGCGTTGCCGCTGACGGGACAATATACGCATTATTCTCTGAATAAGAAGACGCATAAACCAGACTATGTCACGGATTCTGCCGCGTCTGCCACCGCGTGGAGCACTGGCGTCAAGACCTATAACGGTGCGTTAGGTGTAGATGTTAATGGAAAATCTCATCGCACTTTGCTGGAGATAGCCAAGGCGGCGGGTAAAGCAACTGGTAACGTTTCTACGGCTGAATTGCAGGATGCGACGCCGGCTGCGCAAGCATCACATGTGACTTCGCGTAAGTGTTATGGACCCAGTAAAACGTTGGAACTGTGCCCAGGCAATGCGCTTGAGAACGGCGGTGAGGGTTCTATCACCGAGCAGTTATTAAAGACACGTGCTGATGTTACGCTGGGTGGTGGCGCTAAAACTTTCTCTGAAACGGTAAACGCGGGTGATTGGAAAGGTAAAACCTTGATGCAGCAGGCCGAAGGGTCTGGCTATCAGGTGGTGACGGATTTGGACGGCCTGAATAAAATCAGTGTCGCAAATCAACAAAAACCGGTGTTAGGGCTGTTTGCTGATGGGAATATGCCGGTGCGATGGCAGGGGCCGAAAGCCACTTATCACGGTAATCTGGATAATCCACCGGTGAGCTGTACTGTCAATCCAGAGCGTAGTGCGTCAACTCCAACGCTGGCACAGATGACAGAAAAAGCGATTTCACTGTTGGAGAAGAACAAAAACGGTTTCTTTTTGCAAGTCGAAGGGGCATCTATTGATAAGCAGGATCATGCTGCCAATCCGTGTGGCCAATTTGGCGAAACGGTCGATTTAGATGAAGCAGTGCAAAAGGCGTTGGATTTTGCACGTAAAGATGGCAATACGTTAGTGATCGTCACCGCAGACCATGCGCATTCTAGCCAAATTATTGCGCCGGAGAGCAAAGCTCCGGGATTGACTCAGGCACTGACTACTAAAGATGGTGCAATCATGGCAATTAGCTACGGCAACTCCGAAGAAGAATCACAGGAGCACACGGGGTCACAGCTCCGTATTGCGGCCTATGGCCCACATGCGGGCAATGTCGTCGGGCTGACGGATCAAACCGATTTGTTCTTTACCATGCGTGATGCGATGGGGCTGAAGTGATGGAGTGTCCGCGGATATAGCTATCGCGATACGTGTTTAGCCATATGAGACAAAAAACCAGATGTTATCCACATCTGGTTTTTTTATGTGCAGTGCTTACCTAAAATAGGTAGGAATTTTTATAAAGTAACGCTGAGGTATTTATTCATTGCATGATATGTTTTAGCTCTTAGTATTTCCTAAATAGCGTTTGTATTCAGAATTATCACATGAAAGAAAATAGCCCAGTAGATGGAAAAGCCTATATTGAGGGTGACGTAGAAGAACATCTCCGCTTTTATCGGCTATGTGGAATTATGGCTGCAGCAACCGCCGTATTTATTACCTTACTCATGGTATTGCTTTTCCCTGAAAGCATGTATGAAGAATCCTATCGTATTGCCTGCATTGTGTTTGGCCCCGTTACGTTAGTGTTAATCCTTGGAATGTTTAAATATCCGGTGGCCTGTAGCTGGATATTATTTGTCACTTTTCATTCTATGCTGCTGTACGCCTTTTTTGATGGAACAACGTTTAACCTCGTTATTTCTACGTTGTTTTCCTTGTTCTTTTTATTAGGCGCAGTTGCGATGACCCAATTTTCTTTTGGGGCTGCACGACCGCTTTGGTTGGCACAAAGAGGTTGGAAACCGATAACGTCACTCTGTTTACTGTCGGTATTGGTGACGCTTATCAGCAGCGGCTATGCCCTGCGCTGGATAGAGTTGAAAAAAGAAGATCCTTTGCAGTGGATTGAGTATCGGCGCGAAATGTTAAATCGGTATGTGAATGCAGCGCCGCAAGACGACCTTCAAGACAGTGCATTCAAATTACGCCGCGTCAGGCTGGAAGGAAAAACGCTGGTGTTTGTTTTTCGAGTATTGCCTCAACAAGACCAGATTGTTGAAGTGGCCTTAGCCGAACATACTAAAGAACATTTTGCATCTCATTGTCGTGAGAAAGGGATCCGCGAGTACAACATGAAGGTCATGTATGTTTATCACGTGGGGCAGTTAGAGCATATCTTTGTTAGGGATAAAAAAGATTGCGATAAGACCTGAATCGGCGATAGCAAAAAGGAGAACCGAGGTTCTCCTTTTCAATTTTAGATAATGACAGAGATATTATTCGCTGGTTTTCTCTTTCTTGCTACGCAGTAGGTTCAGGGCTTCTACCGTCATAGAGAAGAACATCGCAAAGTAGATATAGCCTTTCGGTACATGTATGCCAAAACTTTCTAAGATCAGCGTAAAGCCAACTAGGATGAGGAACGACAGTGCCAACATTTTGACCGATGGATGACGTGCGACAAACTCACCAATTGGGCGCGCCGCAAACATCATGACGCCAACCGCAATCACCACGGCCGCCATCATAATAAATAGATGATCAGATAGACCAACGGCGGTGATGACCGAATCCAGACTAAAGATAATATCCAGCAGCATAATTTGGACAATGGCGCCCAAAAATGAGTGAACGTTGCTGGTCATGTCCTCACCACCGCCTTCGATGGTTTCGTGGATCTCTTTTATTGCCTTGTAAATAAGGAACAGCCCACCGAGCAATAAGATGAGATCGCGGGTAGAAACTGGGTGATCAAGCAGGGTAAATAACGGATGAGTCAGACGAATTACCCAAGCAATAGAAGCCAATAGGCATAAACGCATTCCCATCGCTGCTAATAAACCGATTCGACGGGCTTTATTCTGTTGAGCTTTAGGAAGTTTAGCGACAACCAGAGACAAGAAAATGATGTTATCAATGCCGAGAACAATTTCTAGAATAGTCAGCGTTCCTAGGGCTAACCAGGCATTGGGATCCACAATCCATTCAAACATGACGAAATACTACCTAAATAAACGTTAAACGAAGATTATACGCCTTCTTGAGACTTCAGGGAGCCTTAGGACGTATTGAAATTCATTGCGAGCGGTCAGAATCAGAGTAGAAAGTGCCGTGCGAGAAGGGCTGCGGTGAAGTTTTTCTTCAGGTAAAAACCACGGGGTAAGGTGTGAATCGGTTCACCATGCTCGCCTGTGGCTTCGGTTAGCGCGCGGCTATTTGCCGCTTTCGGACGAATTTGCAGCACTTCGCCGTGGCGAGCGGTAATACGCTCAACTTTCCCCAGTACGATCATATCCATCAATTCTTCCCAATCGCGTTTAAGTTGCTCGTCTTCTTCTGCGCTGGGTGTCCAGAGTAGGGGGCTACCCACTCGGCGCTGTTCTAATGGAATTTGGCGTTCGCCTTCAACGGGTATCCACAACACACGCTGAAGCTTATGGCGTACGTGGCTGGACTCCCAGGTAATGCCGCTATTTCCCGTCAAGGGAGCGACACACACGAAAGTGGTTTCTAGCGGTTTTCCGCTTCTATCAATAGGGATGGTTTTTAACTCTACACCGATTTCAGGAAAATCCTGCTCGGGTTTGCTGCCTGCGCTTGCGCCAAGGTAAAGCTCCAGCAGCATGCCAACCCATCCTTTGTCGCGTTTGAGATCGCGTGGAATAGCCACGGCTGCCTTGGACGCCAATTCGCCCAGAGTATAACCGGCCAATGACTGGGCTCGATTTAACAGTTGTTGCACATTTTCGGGAGCGGCAGTTGGCAGTTGAGGTGTTGTCATCATTGAAGTTTCATGCGTTTTGTACAGAACTCACTGCGTGATTAAAAAACATACAGCTCACTGTGGGTAAATATTGACGCGGATTGAATAACGTCGAGCCAGAAATAATACCATGATTCATAAAAGAAAATATCTCAAAAATAGTTTTTACGGCAATTTCTAAAATTTGTTGTGCAAGACTAGACACCGACAATGAACAGGATCTTACACCTATTTATCCACAGATTTTTGGGATAACCCATTTATTTACCGATCACTGGTTTGATTTACAGGCTTGACGTAGGGGTTTTTTTGGGAAATTGACGCCTCAGTGTGCAAGTTTTGAGAATAAGCTGTGGATAAAATCGCCATTGGACGATCTTTAAACAAGCTAAGATCCAAAGCGTGCATAGATCACATTTCTACGCATCCGTGATAGGATTACCTATGTCTATTTAACTGATATATAAGATTAATGTCAGGATGTGTAAAGTTGGTGTTTTAGAGCTATCCAAAGGTTTACACCCTTTCCCCTGAAGTTCTACACAAATATATCCACAGAAAAAGTGAATAAAAACGACGTTGGGCACCGGGTAATGTTTATAACTATGGTTGAATCTGTGAGTTATCCCAATGTTATCCGTTTTTTACCCGATTTCATGCGGTGGTTTACCGCCACAGGGGAGTGTGAAACAATCACCCTATCTTGCGAATTTGCTATTGAGGTAGTCCAGTGATCGACGATGATGGCTACCGCCCAAACGTGGGTATCGTAATCTGTAATCGCCAGGGGCAAGTTCTTTGGGCCCGTCGCTTTGGTCAGAATTCTTGGCAGTTTCCTCAAGGGGGAATCAATCCCGGAGAAACCGCCGAGCAGGCGATGTACCGCGAACTGTTTGAGGAAGTAGGGTTGGGGCGAAAAGATGTCAAAATTCTTGCATCAACCCGCAACTGGTTACGCTATAAATTACCTAAACGTTTGGTGCGTTGGGATACGAAGCCGGTATGTATCGGCCAGAAGCAGCGTTGGTTTTTGTTACAGCTCATGTGCAATGAGTCTGAAATCAACATGCAAAGGAGTAGTACGCCTGAATTTGACGGCTGGCGCTGGGTCAGTTTTTGGTATCCGGTACGTCAGGTTGTCTCATTTAAACGCGATGTATATCGTCGGGTGATGAAAGAATTCTCACCTGTGGTCATGCCATTGCAGGAAGTGACCCCGCCAACGGCGCGGACCTCTCCTGCTTATCGCCGTAAAAGAGGTTAAGTGGCTTTAATCATGCTCACGCGTTTGCGGGAAATAGTAGAGAAGGTGGCTGCGGCCGCAAGCTTAACTGACGCATTGGAAGTGCTCGTTAACGAAACCTGTCAGGCAATGGACACCGAAGTGTGTTCCATTTATTTGGCTGACAACGATCGTCAATGCTATTACCTGATGGCGACACGCGGTTTGAAAAAACCGCGTGGGCGTGTGGTTACGCTGGCTTTCGACGAAGGAATTGTCGGGCTAGTTGGGCGTTTGGCTGAGCCGATTAACTTGGCTGATGCGCCGAGCCATCCAAGTTTCAAATATGTGCCAAAGGTAAAAGAAGAGCGCTATCGTGCTTTTCTTGGTGTACCTATTATTTATCGTCGCCAACTGTTGGGCGTTCTTGCCGTGCAGCAACGTGAATCTCGTCAGTTCAATGAAACGGAAGAGTCGTTCTTAGTGACGCTCGCGACGCAGCTAGCAGGGATCCTCTCGCAGGCACAGCTTAATGGCCTGTTTGGACGCCTACGGCAAAATAGGATCAGAGCGATCGCCGCATCGCCAGGGATCGCTGTTGGTGAAGGGTGGATGGATGTTAGTCAGCCGTCACTCGAGCAGGTTTTTCAAGCCTCCACGCTAGATAGCGCAAGTGAACGTGAGCGTATGACGCAGGCGTTGGAAGATGCCTCCGCCGAGTTTCGTCGCTTCAGCAAACGTTTTACGGCGAATTCCCAGAAAGATAGCGCAGCGATTTTCGATCTTTACTCTCACCTGATCAACGACGCTAGACTGAAACGCGAGTTGATGAATGAGATCGATGCCGGATCCGTCGCCGAGTGGGCCGTGAAGCAGGTCATCGAGCGTTTTGCTGAACAGTTCGCCAATCTACAAGATCCTTATATGCGCGAGCGTGCGAGCGATCTGCGTGCGCTGGGGCAACGTCTGCTCTTCCATCTCGATGATAATGCAACGGGCATCAACCAATGGCCTGAACGCTTCATTTTGGTTGCCGATGAACTCACGGCCACTATTCTGGCTGAGGTTCCTCAAGAACGTATGCTAGGCGTCGTAGTGCGTGACGGTGCGGCCAACTCGCATGCGGCGATTTTAGTGCGTGCGATGGGGGTGCCTACGGTAATGGGGGCTGATATTCAGCCGACGTTGCTGCATGAGCGTCAGCTGATTGTCGATGGTTACCGCGGCGAAGTGTTAGTCGCTCCCGATCCTGTATTGGTACATGAATATCAGCGCTTGGTGAATGAAGAGATTGTGCTAAGCAAGATGGCGGAGGACGACGCCGAAAAACCAGCGCAGTTGAAAAGTGGTGAACGCGTACAGGTGATGCTTAATGCTGGCCTCAGCGCCGAACATGAACAGCGTCAAGACAGCCGAGTGGATGGCGTTGGGCTGTACCGCACTGAAATTCCGTTCATGTTGCAAAGCGGTTTCCCTTCTGAAGAAGAGCAGGTGGCTCAGTATCAAGGAATGCTGCAGATCAATCCAAACAAGCCAGTAACGCTGCGAACTTTGGATATTGGTGCAGATAAGCAATTACCTTATATGCCGATCAGCGAAGAGAACCCAAGCCTTGGTTGGCGTGGTATTCGGATCACGCTCGATCAACCTGAGATCTTCTTGGTTCAGGTTCGAGCCATGTTGCGAGCCAACGCGGCAAGCGGCAACTTAAATATTCTTCTGCCAATGGTGACCAGCCTGAGCGAAGTGGATGAGGCGAAACGACTGATTGAACGTGCAGGACGGGAAGTTGAAGAGATGATTGGCTATGCACTGCCCAAGCCGCGCATTGGCGTAATGCTGGAAGTGCCGTCGCTGATTTTCCTACTGCCATTTTTGGCTGAGCGCGTGGATTTCATTTCCGTTGGGACGAACGATTTAACGCAGTACCTGTTAGCGGTCGATCGGAATAACACCCGCGTAGCTTCACTATACGACAGCTTACATCCCGCAATGCTGCGCGTATTGCAGCAGGTGGTTCAGGAGTGTGGCCGCTTGAATCTACCGATTAGCGTATGTGGGGAAATGGCGGGAGATCCGATGGGGGCGCTATTGCTGGTGGGAATGGGATATCGCAATCTCAGCATGAACGGCCATAGCGTTCCACGTATTAAATACCTGCTGCGAACTATTGAACTCGAAGATGCAAGCTTCTTGGCTCAGCGTGTATTGGAAAGCCAAATGTCGACAGAGGTTCGTCATCTCACCGCTGCCTTTATGGAGCGCCGTGGGCTTGGCGGCTTAATTCGTGGTGGTTTGTAATTTTTTTGTTTTATTTTCCATCTCTTGATAATGATTAATCCTAAACTATTCACAATAAAGAGGTCTTGTTATCCGCATTTACTAAAGAGAAACCTGTATTACGCAGTAATTTTCCCTCTAGTGTGGAGTCTCATTAAAAGTTGTGGGATGATTGTGCGGTTTTTCAGGGGGCGTGAATGGGTAAATTAACGCTATTATTATTGATACTGTTAGGCTGGTTGCAATATTCATTGTGGATTGGCAAAAACGGTATCCATGATTATGTGCGCGTAAAAGAAGATGTTGCGGCTCAGCAAGCTAATAACGGCAAGCTGAAATCTCGCAACGATCAGCTATTTGCTGAAATTGATGATCTAAATGGTGGGCAAGAAGCCATTGAGGAACGCGCACGTAACGAACTTGGTATGATAAAACCTGGCGAAACATTCTATCGTCTGGTGCCTGATCAGTCGAAACGCAATGGTGGTACGACTCAGTCTTCGCCAATGCCTTCGTCCTCATCGTCTACAGCACGAAATTAGCCCCCGTCAGTAGTATCTGCCAATGGTGCCTGTCAGCGATAACGTTGAGCCTGATTTAATGCGTATGCGTTTCATGACAATGGCTTAAACAGTTCGAATCCTAATATTAATAACTACAAGCCAAAATGTATGAGTGCTCCTGACGAATCACCACTCTTTTCTGTCGTCGCCGTTGTGCCAGCCGCTGGTGTTGGCAGCCGGATGCGCTCGACCTGCCCAAAGCAATATTTGTCTATCGATGGTAAAACGATCCTCGAACATTCGGTAGCGGCGTTACTGCGTCATGCCGATGTTGAGCGGGTGGTTGTGTCCATTAGTCCTGATGACGGCTATTTCTACAATTTACCGCTGGCAAACGATCCGCGTGTACAGATGGTGTACGGCGGCGCGCAGCGCGCAGATTCGGTTTTCGCAGGTCTACAAGCGGCGACGGATGCGCATTGGGTGCTGGTGCATGACGCCGCCCGCCCTTGTCTGCATCAAGACGATCTCAGCAATTTGCTGGCCCTGCGGCACACATCTAAAGTTGGCGGGATCCTCGCGGCTCCCGTTCGCGATACCATGAAACGAGCGGAAGCGGGGATCAACAGCATTGCGCATACGGTCGATCGCGAAGCGCTGTGGCATGCATTAACTCCCCAGTTATTCCCTCGTGAGCTGCTGATGATGTGTCTGGAGCGTGCGCTTAATGAAGGCGCTAACGTGACGGATGAGGCATCGGCGTTGGAGTATTGCGGTTATCATCCCCTGTTGGTGTCTGGCCGTTCTGATAATATCAAGGTCACAAGGCCTGAAGATTTTGCGTTAGCTCAGTTTTATCTGTCGCAGCGCACGTAGTCTTTTCTGCGTTGATATACCCCTTTGTTTTACTCTTTTTCGTTTTAACACAGCCTCCAAAGGAGAATGCTTGATGAGAATTGGCCACGGTTTTGATGTTCATAAATTTGGTGGCGAAGGCCCTCTGATCATTGGCGGCGTGCGTATTCCTTACGAGTTTGGTTTGCTTGCGCATTCAGACGGTGACGTGGCGCTCCATGCGGCAACCGATGCGTTGTTAGGTGCTGCAGCTCTGGGCGATATTGGCAAACTGTTTCCCGATACCGATCCGGCGTTTAAAGGTGCTGACAGTCGTGCGTTGCTGCGTGAAGCTTATCGTCGCATCCGCGCCAAGGGATACCGCTTAGGTAACCTCGATATCACTATTATCGCTCAGGCACCGAAGATGGCTCCGCATATTCCTCAAATGCGCGTTAACTTAGCCGAAGATCTCGAGTGTCATATGGATGATGTTAACGTCAAAGCGACGACAACAGAGAAATTAGGCTTCACCGGTCGTGGCGAAGGTATTGCCTGCGAAGCGGTTGCATTGTTGATTAAGGAGTAACGCGTGGATTTTGATGCACTCCATTATCTGCATGGGCGTCCTCAGGGCACCGGTGTTCTGAAGGCTTTCCCAGAGGATTTCTTCGTCTCTGAAGATTTGGGTTTTGAACCCGATGGCGAAGGCGAACACCTCCTAGTGCGTATTCGCAAGGAAGGCTGCAATACACAGTTCGTCGCCGATAATCTCGCACGTTTCGCAAAAATTCCCCAACGTTCGGTCAGCTACGCTGGATTAAAAGACCGTCATGCGGTAACCGAACAGTGGTTCTGCCTGCATCTGCCGGGGAAAGAGTCACCTGATCTCAGCCAGTTTATTTTGGAAGGTTGCCAAGTGGTTCGCAGTGCGCGCCATTTGCGTAAACTGCGAATTGGTACGTTGAAAGGCAACACTTTCCGCTTAGTACTACGCCATATCACTGACCGCGACGACGTTGAGCAGCGCTTGCAGGCGATTGCGACAGAAGGCGCGCCAAACTATTTCGGTGCCCAGCGTTTTGGCCGTGGTGGTAATAACCTGATTCAGGCGGCCAAGTGGTCGCGTGGTGAAATTCAGGTCAGAGAGCGAGCCAAACGCAGTTTCTATCTTTCGGCTGCACGTAGCGCTATGTTCAATCAGATAACGAATATGCGTTTGGCGCAGGACTTGCAGCGTCAGGTGATGCTGGGCGATGCCATGCAACTGACTGGGCGCGGCAGTTGGTTTGTCGCCAATGCCGAGGAGTTAGACAGTTTGCAGCAGCGAACTGACGGCGGCGAGCTACAGATTACGGCGGCGTTGCCAGGAGATAACGATCTCGGTACGCGCGATTTAGCGGCCCAATTTGAGCAGCAAGCTATCGCAGACTATGCCGATTTACTGGCATTGGTTAAGCGTGAGCGGGTGGAGTCTGCGCGCCGTGCAATGCTGGTGAAACCACAGGAGATGAGCTGGTCTTGGTGGGACGATGCGACAGTAGAAGTTGAATTCGCACTTCCTGCTGGCAGTTTTGCGACCAGTATTGTGCGTGAGTTGTTCAATCAGGAAAACCCTAATGCGGATCTTGCTGAGTAACGACGACGGCGTAATGGCTCCGGGCATTCAAACGTTGGCGGTAGCGCTACGTGAGTTTGCTCAGGTACAGGTTGTGGCGCCTAATCGTAATCGCAGCGCCTCATCAAACTCGTTGACGCTTGAATCGCCATTGCGTATTGAGACACTGACGAATGGTGACATCAGTGTGATTGACGGTACGCCAACCGACTGTGTCTACCTTGGCGTTAACGCCCTGATGCGGCCGCATCCCGAAATTGTCGTTTCTGGCATTAATGCGGGGCCCAATTTGGGAGACGATGTGATTTACTCCGGTACCGTCGCGGCGGCAATGGAAGGACGTCACTTAGGTTTTCCTGCGCTGGCGGTTTCACTTGATGGTTTCCAGCACTATGATACTGCTGCACAGGTGACGTGCCGTTTGCTGAAAGCATTGGCACAATACCCGTTGCGTACGGGACGAATTTTGAATGTTAACGTTCCAGACTTACCTCTGGAACAGGTTAAAGGCATTAAAGTGACGCGTTGTGGTAGTCGACACCCTGCTGATAAGGTGATTCATCAGCAGGATCCACGTGGGCGAGATCTGTACTGGATTGGGCCTCCTGGGGAAAAACAGGATGCTGGGCCAGATACTGATTTTGCCGCCGTGGAGCAAGGCTATGTCTCGATAACACCTTTGCAGGTGGACTTAACGGCATATCACGCGCAGGATTTGCTTTCTTCGTGGCTTGAACAGACTAAGGTCGGTGAGGAATGGTAGATAGACGTGTGCTGACCTTATTGCAGCAGTTGATGCAGCAAGGGATCGGTGATGAGCGAGTGCTAAAGGCATTAGCCGAAGTACCGCGTGAAAAATTCATTGATGAGGCCATGTCTCACAAGGCCTACGATAATACGGCCTTACCTATAGGTTTGGGGCAGACTATTTCGCAACCTTATATGGTGGCGCGAATGACTGAGCTATTACGAGTGGGGCCAGAGGCTAAAGTGCTAGAGATTGGCACCGGATCGGGGTATCAAACCGCGGTGTTAGCACACCTTGTTCAACATGTTTTCTCGGTTGAGCGGATTAAAAGCCTGCAATGGCAGGCGAAAAGACGCCTCAAGCAGTTGGATTTACACAATGTTTCAACGCGTCACGGTGACGGCTGGCAGGGCTGGGCGTCGCGTGGGCCGTTTGATGCGATTATTGTGACCGCGGCACCGCCTGAAATTCCAGAAGCATTGTTGGCGCAGTTGGCCGACGGTGGTCGTTTAGTTCTACCCGTCGGCGAGTTTGATAAAACCCAGCATCTGCGCTGTGTACAGCGCCGTGGTCATGATTTCTTGGTGGAGTCTATCGAACCGGTAAGATTTGTTCCTTTAGTTCAGGGAGAACTAGCCTGATTTTTCAGCTAGCTGCTAAGCTGTATCCAAAATAACTGGCGTTGTATGACTGAAGATTCTGACTTTTTGAATAACGCTTGTGCTGTCTCTTCAGGGAATGTCCTTTAAATAGGGATAGTCCTAGAAATAGGGTGAATAGTGAGCGTAACCAGCGCCGATATAGCTTTAAGTATGAAGGGTATAATTCTGTAAAGGGATTATTCTTACTGATTCGTATTTGACCCGCACTCTGCTTTTAGTGTCCAATTCATTACTTCTTGTCGTATATGGCTGGAAACTAAATGCAGCAGGCGAGACTCTATAGAGGAGTCTTACCTGATTTTTATCTTATTTGATGTTTTTCGCTAACCCTATGGTTGGGTTAGTCGGTTCAGAGCACGTGATGCTCTTATTACTTGTGGCGGTTGCTCCTCGTAATGTAGACGTATAAGAGACTGAATATGTTGGATATCGCTGATTTTGCTGTTGTGGGGGAAGCATAAGCATGGGAAGCACGATGATGAAGTGGCGCCAAGTAGCGGCGTGTACTTTGATAACTTTGTGGTTAGCGGGTTGTACGTCAGACAATAGCTCTGCACCAATAAGCTCCGTAAATGGAGGTGGTAATGACCGCATGCTGTCGAACGCCGGAAATAATAATGGCGGGGCACAAACAGGCGACGGCGGTCGTATCATATACAATCGCAGTTATCAGAATATTCCGAAGGGAAGCTATAACGGCGGTACTTATACCGTAAAACGTGGTGATACATTATTTTATATCGCGTGGATTTCGGGGAACGATTTCCGCGATCTTGCAGAGAAAAACAACATTCCAGCCCCTTACAGCCTCAATGTTGGCCAAACTATTAAATTAGATGCCAATAGCAATAGTGGTGGAATGCTCGCAGCTAACGACGGAACCAGTGGAGTGCCAACTCAGCCGTCAAGTGGTCAAATTAAGAGCACAGGTGTTGATTCTCAATCAACCACAGCGTATTCTGATAATTCGGGTAAACAGAATGTTGGCAAAATGTTGCCTGCATCGACAGCGACGGCAACGACGACTGCCGCAGCAACCGTTCCGAACTCGTCAGCCAGTAGTGTAAGCAGCAGTGCTCCAGTTGGAACCTGGCGTTGGCCTACTGACGGTAAAATTATCGACAACTTCTCTTCTGCCGAAGGTGGAAACAAGGGGGTTGATATCGCGGGTTCACGCGGCCAGTCGGTGGTCGCCACGGCTGATGGCCGTGTGGTATACGCCGGCAACGCCCTGCGTGGTTACGGAAATCTGATCATCATTAAACACAATGATGACTACCTGAGCGCCTACGCCCATAACGACACGATGCTGGTCCGGGAACAACAAGAGGTTAAGGCGGGTCAAAAAATTGCAACCATGGGGAGCACCGGAACCAGCTCAGTAAGATTGCACTTTGAAATTCGTTACAAGGGGAAATCCGTAAACCCGCTGCGCTACTTGCCGCAGCGATAGTCGGGGCAGAATCGCCGTATTCTGCCCGCAATATCACGGGTAGGGTACAGCTATGAGCCAGAATACGCTGAAAGTTAACGAGTTAAATGAAGAAGTAGACTTCGATGAGAACGGGGAAGAAGCGTTTGACGAGAAGGTACTCGTTGAAGAACCCACCGAGGTTGACTCATCCGATGAATTGATGGCACAGGCCGTTTCGCAACGTGTTCTTGATGCTACTCAGCTTTATCTGGGTGAAATCGGTTACTCTCCGCTGCTCACTGCAGAAGAAGAAGTCTTTTTTGCACGACGGGCGCTGCGTGGTGACGACGCGTCTCGTCGTAGAATGATCGAAAGTAACCTGCGACTGGTCGTGAAAATCGCCCGTCGCTACAGCAATCGTGGTCTTGCACTACTAGATCTGATTGAAGAAGGCAATTTAGGTTTAATCCGTGCGGTTGAAAAGTTCGATCCTGAACGTGGATTCCGTTTTTCAACCTATGCCACATGGTGGATCCGCCAAACTATTGAGCGGGCTATCATGAATCAGACGCGAACCATCCGTTTGCCGATTCATATTGTCAAAGAGTTGAACGTTTATCTGCGTACCGCACGTGAGCTTTCACACAAACTGGATCATGAGCCGAGCGCGGAAGAGATTGCTGAACAGCTGGATCGTCCGGTCACAGACGTTAGCCGTATGCTACGTTTGAATGAACGCATCACCTCAGTGGACACTCCGCTGGGAGGCGATTCGGAAAAAGCCTTACTGGACATTCTCACCGATGAGAACGAAAGCGGCCCGGAAGACACCACGCAAAGCGATGACATGAAGCAGAGTATTGTTAAGTGGTTATTTGAGCTTAACGCCAAGCAGCGCGAAGTATTAGCGCGTCGTTTTGGTCTGCTGGGTTATGAAGCCGCTACGCTGGAAGACGTTGGGCGTGAAATAGGGTTAACCCGTGAGCGCGTGCGTCAAATTCAGGTTGAAGGCTTGCGCCGCCTACGCGAAATACTGCAAGCTCAAGGTCTTAGCATTGAGGCCCTGTTCAGAGAATAAAGGTTTTCATCATTATTCTTTGAATGAATCAGGTTTTCTAAAACGCGTAAAACAAAAAGGTGAAGCTTAGCGGCTTCACCTTTTTTACATCTACAGGCTAATGATTACATCATCCCTTTCAAACGATATAGCCAGTCCAATGCCTGACGAGGTGTCAGCGTATCAGGATCGAGCTCTTCTAATGCTTCCACGGCTGGTGAAGATTCTGGCTCAGCCAATAGCTGAAGCTGCGAACCATCAATTTGGCTATTGCCGGTTTGCGCCGACAGTGTTTCTAATTCTTTGAGCTTTTGGCGTGCTCGTTTAATCACATCGCGCGGCACACCGGCCAGTGCGGCAACGGCTAAGCCGTAACTTTTGCTGGCTGCACCATCCTGTACGCTGTGCATAAAGGCGATGGTATCGCCGTGCTCTAACGCATCCAGATGCACGTTGTATACACCTTCAAGTTTTTCTGGCAGCGTAGTTAACTCGAAGTAATGGGTGGCAAATAGCGTCATGGCTTTGATGCGGCTAGCCAGATTTTCAGCACAGGCCCACGCGAGCGATAATCCATCATAGGTTGATGTACCACGACCGATCTCATCCATTAACACCAAACTGTTTTCGGTGGCGTTATGCAGAATGTTGGCTGTTTCGGTCATTTCAACCATGAAGGTGGAACGGCCTGAGGCCAAGTCATCTGCTGCACCAACGCGGGTGAAGATGCGATCGACAGGGCCAATAACGGCTTTCTCTGCAGGGACAAAGCTACCAATATGCGCCATCAGCACAATGAGCGCTGCTTGGCGCATATAGGTACTTTTACCCCCCATGTTTGGACCGGTGATGACCAACATGCGACGCTGCGGGGAGAGCGACAGCGGATTTGCGATGAAAGGCTCTTTCAGCACTTGCTCAACGACCGGATGGCGACCACCTACGATCTTGATTCCCGCTTTATCGCTCAGTTCTGGGCGTACGTAGTTGAGAGTGTCCGCACGCTCAGCCAAGTTACTCAGCACATCCAGCTCAGCCAGCGCAGTCGCGCTCTGTTGTAGGTCAGCCAGATGCGGCAACAGCAAGTCGAACAGCTCTTCATACAAACGTTTTTCTAACGCCAGCGCTTTGCCTTTAGAGGTCAGAACCTTATCTTCATACTCTTTTAGCTCGGGAATAATATAACGCTCGGCATTTTTTAGCGTTTGACGGCGCACGTAGTGAATGGGTACTAAATGGCTCTGGCCGCGACTGACCTGAATGTAATAACCATGCACGCCGTTGAAGCCAACTTTCAGCGTATCTAATCCCAGCTTTTCGCGCTCGCGAATTTCAAGTCGATCCAAATAGTCGGTAGCGCCGTCGGCGAGTGCGCGCCACTCATCCAGTTCATCATTATATCCTGGCGCAATAACGCCACCGTCACGTACCAGTACTGGCGGAGTTTCAACGACTGCTCGCTCTAATAGTTCGCGCAGTTCTTCAAACTGACCAGCCTGTTCGGCCAGTTTTGCGATATGCGGTGTAGCATGGCCGCCGATAAGCGCCTGAATTTCAGGTAGCTGTTGGAACGCGTAACGCATGCGCGCCAGATCGCGTGGGCGGGCGGTTCGTAGAGCCAAGCGTGCAAGAATACGTTCAAGATCGCCGACTTGACGGAGAAGCGGCTGTAGATCGTCGACCAATGGCTCAAGTGCTTCAATTGCCTGCTGGCGATTATTCAGCGCTTTGTGGTCGCGACTGGGCATATGTACCCAGCGCTTTAGCATGCGGCTGCCCATCGGAGTTACGGTGCAGTCCAGAATGGCGGCTAGCGTATTTTCTACCCCGCCGGATAGATTCTGTGTGAGCTCTAAATTACGACGTGTGGCGGCATCCATGATGATGCCGTCCTGCTGGCGCTCGATAGTAATACCGCGGATATGGGGAAGCGTTGTACGCTGCGTATCTTTGACATATTGCAGTAGACAACCAGCAGCACGCAGCGCCTGAGTTGCTTGCTCTACGCCAAAGCCGTTGAGGTCGCGGGTACCAAATTGCAGGTTAAGCTGCTGGCGAGCGGTATCGAGCTCAAACTCCCATAACGGCCGGCGGCGTAGACCACGACGATTTTCAATGAGCGCCATGGAGGCGAAATCTTCTGGGTACAGCAATTCTGCTGGGTTAGTTCGTTGCAGTTCGGCCGCCATTGTTTCAAGGTCGGCCGGTTCCGCAACGCGAAAACGCCCAGAGCTGATATCGAGTGTCGCAAACCCAAAGCCACGAGCGTCCTGCCAAATGGCAGCCAGTAGGTTGTCTTGACGTTCTTTGAGTAATGCTTCATCACTGATGGTGCCTGGTGTGACGATGCGGACAACCTTACGCTCTACGGGACCTTTGGTGGTGGCTGGATCGCCAATCTGTTCACAGATCGCGACAGATTCACCAAGCTGCACCAGCTTAGCGAGATAGTTCTCCACTGCATGATGCGGAATACCCGCCATTGGAATGGGTTCACCGGCTGAAGCACCACGTTTGGTGAGAGAGATATCCATGAGCTGGGATGCTCGTTTGGCATCATCGTAAAAGAGCTCGTAGAAGTCGCCCATGCGGTAAAATAACAGGATATCTGGATGCTGAGCTTTCAGCTTAAGATACTGCTGCATCATGGGGGTATGTGAGTCTAGGTTTGTCATGTCGCTCATAGAATTTCTATATCTAATATGTTGAATTCAAAGATAGTCGTGGTTTTTTAGGTTCTGATTAAGCACCACGAAACCGTTCGGTTAACGGCTGCGTTTGGAACGGATTTTTATGCCGCTATACTAACGTAGCGACTTGCAAACTGACATAGCTAATATCTGGAAGTGCTTCGCAAATACGGCATGTATATATGCAGTGCTATACATGTATACGGCGAAAAGACGGGGAGGTTTAATATGGAGACACCTGAGATTCCAGTTTGCACCCTCCAGACAACGCGCTAACATATTGATCACTTTTTCTTGCATTGCTATGGATATTCGATGCGTTATTTAACCGCGCTGCTGCCTATTGTTGTCTTGCTATCTGCTTGTAGTAGCAAACCCAAACCGTCTAACGACGTGACTGAAACCACTCCACCGACTGCCAAGGGGGGATTTTTACTCGAACCTTCCCACTCTGGTCAGGTGCAACTGGGGGATTTTGCCTACGATCCAGCAATGAATCGTTTCGTCGACAAAATGGTCAGCGAGCATGGTTTTGACCGTCAGCAATTGCATGACGTATTGGCTCAGACCAAGCGTCTAGATTATGTATTGAATCTAATGGATCGTCAGGCACCGACCACACGCCCACCTGCGGGGCCAAACGGCGCATGGCTGCGTTATCGCGGTAAATTTATCACGCCTGATAACGTGCAAAATGGCGTAGTATTCTGGAATCAATACCAAAATGCGTTACAGCGTGCCCAACAAGTTTATGGCGTACCACCAGAAATCATTGTGGGTATCATTGGCGTCGAAACTCGCTGGGGCCGCGTTATGGGAAAAACCCGTATTATTGACGCTTTGGCGACGCTGTCGTTTGCCTATCCACGCCGTGCTGAATACTTCTCTGGTGAGCTGGAAACCTTTTTATTAATGGCGCGGGAAGAAGGCGATGATCCTCTCAGTCTAAAAGGGTCGTTTGCGGGCGCAATGGGATATGGGCAGTTTATGCCGTCTTCATTTAAAAGCTATGCGGTTGATTTCAATGGTGATGGACACATTAATCTGTGGGATCCGGAAGACGCTATTGGCAGCGTAGCAAATTACTTCAAAGCGCATGGCTGGCAGTCGGGTAAAAAAGTTGCAGTCCCAGCAAACGGTCAAGCTCCAACGTTAGAGAACGGTTTCAAAACCAACTATACGATTTCTGCATTGGCGGAAGCGGGGCTGAGCCCACAGAGTTCATTAGATGGCTATCAGCAGGCTAGTCTGTTGCGGCTTGATATGGGGACGGGCTACCAATATTGGTACGGTTTACCGAATTTCTATACGATCACTCGTTATAACCACAGTACTCATTATGCAATGGCAGTGTGGCAGTTAGGTGAGGCTGTAGGACAGGCTGCTCGTCAAGGTAGTGTATTCCAGAACTGATCCTTATTGTCTCTCCCTATGGGGAGAGACACCTTTCTTTCTTTGCTTGTACTTCTTAATAATAGACTTATTTCTATTATCATTATTTTAAATAAAGATTAGGATTTTTCTTTTCTCGGCGGCGAAGTGTTGATTTTAGCTATTTAAATATAAATAATAGCGCCCCCAAAAAATGACAACCATTACTAGCATCGCAATTGATAGTAAACCGATTTGAGTTTATATATCTGTTTATTATCAGCATAAACAATATCCATTTGATGGAGTTTATTTATGAAATTACGCTGCCAAGAATGCTGCGCAGTTGTGCTGACAACACAAAATACCGAAATCAGTATTAATAATGAAAAAATCACTGACGTTAAGGAAAATAGCCTTATTTTACTTTCCTGTAAAAATAATTCACTCGAAATTAATCACTTTGATAACCAATGTGTGGCGTACATTAGTCGAGAGACGATAAATAATTACCTCACCTTCCTGAAAAGAGATATTACTAAAGTTTGTCATGAGGCTAGGCGATCACCTGATTATTTCGTTGAGCCATGTCGTGCGCCTAAGATTTTTGCAGAAGCGGCGAGCCTGTCACAGCAAGAAGACTTAGATGATATTAGCCGAGTACGGAAAAACTCGCTGCTCTTCACTGTACTTTCCGTTTTTCTCGCTCATCGTCGCTTTCTGCCTTTTTTGATTAAAGTGAGTCAGAACGATGTGAGAACGCAGGTGTATACCATAATTCAGAGCAATATTTCTAAAGGATGGGCGCTTGGTTCGATTGCCAGTTCTTTATGTATGAGCGCTAGCGTTTTAAAAAAACGTTTGCGTGAGGAAAATACAAGCTATACCAAAATCATTACAGATTGTCGGATGCGTTTTGCCGCTGAACAATTGACAATTTATCATCAGAGTATCGCTCAGGTATCGGCACAGTGTGGCTATAGCAGTGCGTCTTATTTTATTTCTGTGTTCAAAAAATACTACGGTACTACACCATTAAACTATATAAGAAAATATTCTTCTAAAATGCAAGGCTAGTCACTTAAGCTAATTTTTAACGATAATTATTCATCCCTTTGATTGTAAATCTATGTTTGTTTATCGAAGGGATTCTCTATTTTTATATTGAATGTAAATAACGCGCCGGATGTTTTTCAATAATGTCTAATACCTAAATATTAAGGTCTGTTACCTGCATTGTTTCATCATGATTAAATTATAATAACTTTTCATTAATTCTTAATTTATCCAATGAGACGAGTGGTTTTTTTATTCACGTATTTATCTTTGTTGGTACCTATCAACATTCATCCAGTTGAGCGTTCGCGATGTTTATCAAATCTCTATTTGTCAGGTCGATCTGTACCTCTCGTTATGCTTTTATTTTGGCGCTTTCAGCGGGTTTCCTGCTTGCTGGCTGTCGTGATGATAATAAGACCGCTGTATTGCCCGAAAGGCCCACCGTCGGGGTGGTGACGCTGAAAGACGCGCCGTTACAGATAACCACTGAACTTCCCGGTCGAACGGAAGCATTCCGTGTGGCAGAGGTCAGGCCACAGGTGGGTGGCATTATTCTTAAACGCCATTTTGTTGAAGGAAGCAATATTACCGCAGGGGCGTCGTTGTATCAGATCGATCCTGCGCCTTATCACGCTAGCTATGATAGCGCCGCCGCCGATTTAGCGCAGGCAAAGGCCGCTGCACATATTGCACAGTTAACGGCTAACCGTGACCGTTCTCTGTGGGCGAAAAAATATATCAGCCAGCAACAGTTGGATAGTGCAGTCGCTGATATGCGCCAAGCGAATGCGACGGTAACCGCCGCTCAGGCTGCGTTGGAACTAGCTCGTATTAACTTGGCTTACACCAAGGTGATTGCGCCCATTTCTGGACGTATCGGTGGCTCTCGCGTAACCGAAGGGGCACTTGTTACGCCGGATCAAAGCCAAGTGTTAGCGGTGATTCAACAGTTGGATCCTATTTACGTTGACGTCACTCAGTCCAGCAATGATTTCTTACGCCTGAAACAAGAGTTGGCCAGTGGCTCATTGGCACAAACGGATGGCAAAGCGAGCGTCACGTTGCTTCTGGCCAACGGTAAAACGTATCCACTTACTGGAACCCTTGAGTTTTCAGATGTCACCGTTGATGAAAGTACGGGGTCTCTGACTCTCCGTGCCGTATTCCCTAATCCCCATGGTGATCTCTTGCCTGGTATGTTTGTGCGCGCTCGTTTGGATGAAGGCGTCCGCCCGCATGCGTTATTGGTCCCTCAGCAGGGTCTGACTCGCAATGCGCGCGGAGAGGCGACGGTTCTGGTGGTGGGCGTTGACGATAGGGTCGAAAACAAAATTGTGAATGCTGCACAGGCTATCGGGAGTCATTGGTTGGTGACTGGAGGATTAAGCGCAGGCGATAGGGTGATTGTGAGTGGTTTGCAGCGGATCCGACCGGGTATGCAAGTGGTGGCTCAGGAAGCACATTTGTCTGATACATGGGGCGAAAGCCATCAGTAAATCACGAGAAGACGTTTTTCGCTTCCGACCGCACTCATCCGTTTTTAATAAGGAGCCAGTTAGCAGATGGCTAAGTTTTTTATAGATAGGCCAATTTTCGCCTGGGTCATTGCCATTATTTTGATGATGGCTGGGGCACTCGCCATTTGGAATCTTCCCGTTGCACAATACCCCACTATTGCGCCGCCATCGGTGGTGATTTCGGCTAACTATCCCGGCGCGGATGCTAAAACCGTGCAGAATTCGGTGACGCAGATTATCGAACAGAATATGAACGGGATTGATAATCTGATGTATATGTCATCGACGAGCGACTCTTCCGGTAGCGCGTCGGTGACGCTGACTTTCCAATCAGGAACTGACCCTGATATTGCTCAGGTTCAGGTGCAAAACAAGCTTCAGTTAGCAATGCCACTTTTGCCTCAAGAAGTCCAGCAGCAGGGGATTAGCGTTGAAAAATCTAGCAGCAGTTTTTTAATGGTTGCCGGATTTATTTCTGAAGATAACACCATGTCTCAGTCTGATATCGCTGACTATGTCGCTTCTAATATTCAAGACCCACTCAGCCGTACTGAAGGGGTCGGAGACGTGCAACTGTTTGGTTCTCAGTATGCGATGCGTATTTGGCTCGACCCACATAAGCTGAATAACTTTCACCTAACGCCCTTGGATGTCATTGATCAAATCAAAGTACAAAACAATCAGATTGCCGCTGGGCAGTTGGGTGGGATGCCCGCGGTTGCAGGACAGGAGCTGAATGCCTCTATTATCGCGCAAACTCGCCTTCAATCGCCGCAGGAATTTGGCAAGATTTTGCTTAAGGTTCAGCCAGATGGCTCACGGGTGCTATTACGTGATGTGGCAAAAGTTGAGCTAGGGAGTGAAAACTACAGCACGCAGGCTCGCTTTAATGGTAAACCGGCGGCTGGGCTGGGGATTAAGCTTGCGACCGGCGCGAATGCGCTGGATGTGGCGAATAATATCAAGGCTGAATTAGTGAAGCTGCAGCCTTTTTTCCCGCAGGGGCTGAAAGTGGTGTATCCCTACGATACAACGCCTTTCGTGAAAATTTCCATCAATGAAGTGGTTAAAACATTATTGGAAGCGGTGGTTTTAGTCTTTTTAGTGATGTATCTGTTTTTGCAAAATCTACGCGCAACGCTTATTCCTACCATTGCGGTGCCGGTGGTGTTGCTCGGGACTTTCGCCATTCTTGATGTGTTTGGTTATTCGATCAATACCTTGACGATGTTTGCAATGGTGTTGGCCATTGGTCTGCTGGTGGATGACGCTATCGTTGTTGTCGAAAATGTTGAGCGTGTGCTGGAAGAAGAGGGGCTCTCTGCCAAAGAAGCGACCAAGAAATCGATGGATCAAATTCAAAGTGCTCTCGTGGGTATTGCTTTGGTTTTGTCAGCCGTGTTTGTTCCGATGGCCTTTTTCGGTGGTGCAACCGGTGCAATTTACCGTCAATTCTCTGTCACGATTGTTTCGGCGATGGTGTTGTCGATTCTCGTGGCGATTATTTTAACTCCGGCGCTGTGTGCCACTATTCTTAAGCCGGTTACCCCTGGAACCTCACACAACAAAGGCGGGTTCTTTGGCTGGTTTAACCGCCTGTTCAATAAATTTACCCATCACTACACCGATAGTGTTGACCATATGCTGGTGAAAACCGGCCGCTATATGGCGATTTACCTCTTGGTCGTGGTGGGGATGGGCGTGCTCTTCATTCAACTGCCAACCGGATTTATTCCTGAAGAGGATCAAGGTATTGCGTTGACATCGGTGCAGTTGCCCGCAGGGGCGACTCAGCAGCGAACTGATAAGGTGCTGGCGCAGGTGACCGATTATTTCCTAAAGAAAGAGCAGCGAGACGTGGAGTCGGTGTTTACGGTTAGTGGCTTTGGCTTCAGTGGGCAGGGGCAAAATAACGGTTTAGCTTTTGTCAGCCTTAAGCCTTGGAGTGAGCGTCAAGGCGAAGAGAATCGGGTGACGGCAATTCTCGCCCGTGCGGCTGTGGCTTTTGGTCAGATAAAGGATGCGCTGGTATTTCCTTTTAATCTGCCGGCTATTTCTGGACTTGGCACTTCTACCGGTTTTGATTTTGAACTGATCGATCAGGGCAATTTAGGGCATGAAAAACTGACTGAAGCTCGTAATGAACTGCTGGGCATGGCTGCGCAGCATCCTGAAATGCTCACCGGTGTTCGTCCTAACGGTATGGAGGATACGCCGCAATTTAAAGTGACTATTGATCAGGAAAAAGCTTTAGCGCAGGGTGTTTCGTTGGCAGATATTAATCAAACGCTGTCATCGGCCTTTGGCGGCACCTATGTGAATGACTTTATTGATAATGAGCGCGTAAAGAAGGTTTATGTGCAGGCTCAGGCGCCTTATCGCATGCTGCCGGAAAATATCGATAGCTGGTATGTACGCAGCGCGTCTGGCCAGATGGTACCGTTCTCCTCTTTTGCGTCAGCTCATTGGGAATATGGTTCTCCACGTTTGGAACGCTATAACGGTTTGCCGTCAATGGAGATTCTTGGCGAAGCGACCCGTGGTAAAAGCAGCGGTGAGGCCATGGCGATGATGGAGGCGCTAGCTGCAAAACTGCCGAACGGGGTGGGCTATGATTGGACTGGAATGTCCTATCAGGAAAGATTATCGGGAAATCAAGCGCCTGCGCTGTATGCGATTTCACTGGTGGTCGTGTTCCTGAGTCTGGCCGCGCTTTATGAAAGCTGGTCGATTCCGTTCTCGGTGATGCTGGTGGTGCCGCTGGGAATTATTGGCGCGCTTTTAGCCGTCACACTACGCAGTATGAATAACGACGTCTATTTCCAAGTCGGTTTACTGACAACGATTGGTTTATCGGTGAAAAACGCAATTTTGATCGTTGAATTCGCCAAAGATCTTATCGATAGGGAGGGCAAAAATGTTCATGAGGCAACGCTTGAAGCGGTGCGTATGCGCTTACGTCCAATACTGATGACGTCACTGGCCTTTATCCTTGGGGTTTTACCGATGGCGATAAGCACGGGAGCGGGCTCAGCGGCACAAAATGCTGTGGGGACCGGAGTTATTGGCGGGATGATCTCAGCCACTGCGCTAACGATTTTCTTAGTTCCGGTCTTCTTTGTGGTCATAGAGCGTCGGTTTGCCAGACGATCTTAGCGATCTCATCGTTTTTCTGGTTTTTCAATGAATTGCCTTCTCCTCTAATGGAGGAGGCAATATTTTCTTATTATTGGTAAATGGAATCCTCTACGCATTTTCAGTTTTCCCCACCGCACATCTGAGCACATTGTTTGAAGGAAAGTGCTAACATCAAAAACCGATTCTCACCGTACAAAGGAATAATACATGACGGACGATGTGTTACTTGAATTGAGCGTGACGCTGGGGGAGCGCCTAAAGGGGATCGGTGCTACGTTGACCTGCGCCGAGTCTTGTACCGGCGGATTAATCGCCAAAGCGATTACGGATATCAGCGGCAGTTCTTCCTATTTTGAGCGCGGTTACGTCACCTACAGTAATGAGGCTAAGCACGAGATGCTGGGCGTCACTCATGAATCATTACAGCTTTATGGTGCGGTCAGTGAGGCCGTGGTGAATGAGATGGCGCAAGGGGCATTGAAAGTGGCCCATGCCGACTTTGCTGTTTCTGTCAGCGGAATTGCGGGCCCTGACGGTGGTTCGGTGGCTAAGCCTGTGGGAACCGTTTGGTTCGGTTTTGCAGCTAAAGACGGGCGTGCTTATGCTATTCGCCAATATTTCCCCGGAGGACGTTTACAAGTACGTCAGCTGGCGGCAGAGTTTGCTCTTCGTGTGTTAATTGAAAAATTTCTTTAATCACACTTGATACTGTATGACTATACAGTATAATCAACACCAATTTCAGGTTCGCTATGCATGGAGTAACAGATGGACGAGAACAAACAAAGGGCTCTAGCCGCTGCGTTAGGCCAGATTGAAAAG
>Ga0308156_1000467_pt1 | contig 83050 bp, 76 predicted proteins | sample PhyAR2_FD_201041 | JGI IMG/M metagenome (GOLD analysis project Ga0308156, IMG submission 201041) | Phyllosphere microbial communities from UC Gill Tract Community Farm, Albany, California, United States - DLSL A.R2 | ecosystem: Host-associated > Plants > Phyllosphere > Unclassified | place: USA... | reverse complement strand
TCTGATGCAGAATACCGGGCGACTGATCGTGCTGCTGGTGATTACGCTGAATCTTTACCTGCTGGTGGGTGAAGCGCTGGGGCTGTAGCGGTTATGGTAAACAAGAAAACGCCCGGCTATGCCGGGCGTTTTTATTAATGGCGATCGTGTCCGTGATGGTCTGGACCGCGATGGTCAGGCCCACGACGGTCATGATGATCCCAGCCACGATCACGATCGCGGCGATACTGATGTTCCCAGCGACGCTCACGGTCGCGCTCATGCCAGCGGCGTTCGCGCTCCCACTGCTGCTGACGACGCCACTCTTCGTGTCGCCACCAGCGGCGTTCGTTGTAAGAATAGCGGTCGTTCCACCAGCGCGGTTCACGCCAGCGGCCACCATCCCAGTAATAGCCACGGCGATCGCGATCGCCAAGATTCAGGGTGACGCCGGGGGCCAGAGTAATAGAGGCACTGGAGGCCTGGGCTGTGTGGTGTGCCAGCGGCGACAACAGGGCCAGCAGGGCAGCAAAAATAAGGGCTCTTTTCATTTTCTTCTCCTCATCAACAGTCTGACGCTGTTGCGGCGCAGCGATTATGCCTGCGTATTACTGTTGTTACCGCATCATTGTGTCGGAAGATTGTGAGGAAATTGGGGAGAGAAAGGGGTTTGAGACTATTCTGGCGCAGAAAACGCCCGGCCTCAGCCGGGCGCTAAAACCGTTACATCAGCGCCGCGTCAATCGCAGCTAACTCGCTGTCGCTGAACTGACGGCGAGCGAGCATCGCCACCGCGTCATCTATCTGGGCCGTTTTACTGGCCCCGATCAGCACTGAAGTCACACGCTCATCGCGCAGCACCCACGCCAGCGCCATCTGCGCCAGCTTCTGTTCGCGCTGCTGCGCAATAGCATTAAGCTTGCGGACTTTCTCCATCTTCTCATCCGTCAGCTGGTTCTCATTCAGGAACTTGCTGCCGCTGGCCGCGCGCGAATCTTCCGGAATGCCCTGCAGATAGCGATCGGTGAGCACGCCGCCTGCCAGCGGAGAGAAGGCGATACAGCCGACGCCCGCATCGCCCAGCGTCTGAATCAATCCCTGCTCAGGTGTGCGTTCAAACATCGAATAGCGCGGCTGGTGAATCAGACAAGGGGTGCCGAGATCGCGCAGGATAGCTATCGCTTCGGCGGCGAGATCGGCCGGATAGTTAGAAAGGGCAGCGTAAAGCGCTTTGCCCTGGCGCACCACATGATCCAGCGCGCGCATCGTCTCTTCCAGCGGGGTTTCCGGATCGGGACGGTGATGATAGAAAATATCCACATACTCCAGCCCCATTCGCTTCAGGCTCTGATCCAGACTGGCGACCAGATATTTACGCGAACCCCAATCCCCATAAGGCCCCTGCCACATGGTATAGCCCGCTTTAGTGGAGATGATCAGCTCATCACGATGGGCACGAAAATCTTCCCGCAGAATACGCCCGAAGTTCTCTTCTGCTGAGCCAGGGGGTGGACCGTAATTGTTGGCTAAGTCGAAGTGCGTGATGCCAAGGTCAAACGCATGACGCAGCAGCTCACGGCTGTTATCGACCCGGGTACTGTCACCAAAGTTATGCCACAGTCCCAGCGAAATGGCGGGCAGTTTGATTCCGCTGCGGCCGCTGCGGCGATATTCCATCTGTTGATAGCGATCGGGATGAGGGAAAAGGGACATTCAGCGCTCCTGGGTAAAAACGGGGATATGTGCCAAAAGTCTATCAGTGTATACGGTTACACTCAGTGACAGCGCGCTGCAATTCGCATTTTTACAGAATATTCCGCCAGCGTAACGTCGCCTTTCCAGCCATTGCGGCTGGCTAAAATAGCGGCACGCCTCGCTAATTTCATCCTGTGTCAGATACTTAACCCGACTCATCCCTGAAAGGAATGCGCAATGTCCACTTTTACTGTTGGAGATTACCTGCTGACCCGTCTGCAGGAGATTGGTGTAAAGCATCTGTTTGGCGTGCCGGGCGACTATAACCTGCAATTTCTTGACCACGTCATCGCCCATCCGGCCATCAGCTGGGTAGGCTGCGCTAATGAGCTTAACGCAGCCTATGCGGCAGACGGTTATGCACGCTGCAACGGCGCGGGAGCGCTATTGACCACGTTTGGTGTGGGCGAGCTCAGCGCGATTAATGGCATTGCGGGCAGTTATGCCGAGTATCTGCCGGTGATCCATATCGTTGGCGCGCCTGCGACGCAGGCCCAGTTGCAGGGGGATTGTGTTCATCATTCGCTGGGCGATGGCGATTTCCAGCATTTTATTCGCATGGCCACAGAAGTCAGTGCGGCAACGGCACAGCTTACCGCCGACAACGCCACGGCTGAGATTGATCGGGTGATCGTCAGTGCGCTGCAGGCCCGTCGTCCCGGCTATTTGTCGATGGCCGTCGACGTGGCGGCCATGGAGGTGCAGCCACCCGCGCAGCCCCTGAACAGTCATCAATCCTCTTCGCCCGCTGCGCGTCGCGCTTTCAGCGACGCGGCGGAACGTTTGCTGGCACCGGCGCAGCGGGTTTCACTCCTGGCCGATTTTCTTGCGCTGCGCTGGCAGCAGCAGTCCGCACTGGCCGCGCTGCGTGAACAGTGTGCGATTCCCTGTGCCAGCCTGCTGATGGGCAAGGGGGTTCTGGATGAACAGCAGCCGGGTTACGTCGGTACCTATGCCGGTGAGGCCAGCGCAGGTCAGGTGTGCGAACAGATCGAGCAGGTGGATGTGGCGATCTGCGTCGGGGTGCGATTTACCGACACCATTACTGCAGGCTTCACGCAGCAGTTTAACCCTGAGCGGCTGATTGATCTGCAGCCCTTCAGCGCCAGCGTGGGCGGTGAAAATTTTGCGCCGCTGTCGATGGCGGATGCGCTGAGCGAGCTGCTGCCGCTGTTTGAACGCTATGGCCAGCAGTGGCAACCCGGCGCCACGCCGCCCGCCGCGCAGCCTGCAGAACCGGCGGCGGTGATCAGCCAGCAGGCGTTCTGGCAGGCGATGCAGGCATTCCTGCAACCCGGCGACCTTATTCTGGCCGAGCAGGGGACAGCCGCCTTTGGGGCCGCCGCGTTAAGATTGCCCTCGCAGGCGCAGCTGGTGGTTCAGCCATTATGGGGATCAATCGGCTATACTCTTCCGGCAGCATTTGGCGCGCAGACTGCCGATCCTGATCGCCGGGTTATCCTGATCATCGGGGACGGTTCGGCGCAGCTGACAATTCAGGAACTGGGTTCGATGCTGCGTGACCAGCAGCGACTGATACTCTTTTTGCTGAATAATGAAGGCTATACCGTCGAACGGGCGATTCATGGCGCAACACAACGTTACAATGATATTGCCCAGTGGAACTGGACGGCCTTACCGCACGCCCTTAGCCTGCAGGGCCAGGCGCAGAGCTGGCGTATCAGTGAAACGGTGCAGTTAGAGGAAGTGATGGCGCGACTCTCAGAGCCGAAGTGGCTCTCTCTGGTTGAAGTCGTCATGCAGAAAGAGGATTTGCCGCCACTGCTACGAAAAGTCACCGCCTGCCTGAATCAACGCAACGGCGGCTAAGATTCAGATAGTTGCCGCTGTGCAGGGTGGACTATCGCGGTTAGGCTGTAGCACACCTGAGTAAGACGCTCACCAATCGCACCGGTGAGCGTTGTTGTTTTATGGGCAGAATTTTATAGTGTCCTCCAACTCTTAAGACCCCAAGCGGAGCAACAGAAGAATGACAACCTATGCCTTGGTCGGCGATGTCGGCGGTACTAACGCACGCCTCGCCCTGTGTGAGGTGGAAAGCGGCAGCATCACCCAGGCCAAAACATTCTCAACATCAGAATACGACAGCCTCGAAGCCGTCATCCGCCACTATCTTGATGAACAACAGCAGGACGTTAAAGATGGCTGTATTGCCATTGCCTGCCCGATTACCGATGACTGGGTTGAAATGACCAACCATGACTGGGCGTTTTCCACGCGCAAGCTCAAAGAGAACATCGGTTTTGAACACCTGGAAATCATTAACGACTTCACTGCGGTATCTATGGCGATCCCGATGCTGACCGCCGAAAACGTGATTCAGTTTGGCGGTACAGAGCCAGTCAAAGATAAACCTATCGCGATTTATGGTGCCGGCACCGGATTAGGCGTCAGCCATCTGGTGCATGTGGACAAGCGCTGGGTCAGCCTGCCAGGTGAGGGCGGTCATGTCGACTTCGCTGCCAACAGCGAAGAAGAAGATCAGATCCTGGAAGTGCTGCGCGAAGAGCTGGGCCATGTTTCAGCGGAACGTGTGCTGTCAGGTGCCGGTCTGGTTAACCTCTATCGTGCGATTGTTAAAGTGGATAATCGCGTGCCGGAAAACCTGAAGCCGAAAGATGTCAGCCAGCGTGCGCTGGATGACAGCTGCACCGACTGCCGTCGCGCGCTGTCAATGTTCTGCGTCATCATGGGCCGTTTCGGCGGCAACCTGGCGCTGAATCTTGGCACCTTTGGTGGTGTCTATATTGCCGGTGGCATCGTGCCACGCTTCCTGGAGTTCTTTAAGTCGTCGGGTTTCCGCGCGGCGTTTGAAGATAAAGGCCGCTTCCGCGACTATGTTGCCAGCATCCCGGTTTATATGATTACGCACGACCAGCCTGGCCTGCTGGGCGCGGGCGCGCATCTGCGCCAGACGCTGGGTCGCGAAATCTGATTCTGCTTTACCTCGCGCGCACTGCCATTCTGCGCGCGAGCGATTTTCCCGATCGCCTGCTTCAGCGGGGCAGGATCGGGAAAACCCCCGGATTTTTTGCTGCTGCTCTCCTGCTTCGCCACCCCCCTTTCTGAACAGGCCTTTAACCCTCCTGCGCTACAGGCGCATCAGCTGTCGAAACTGCTTCACCTTACTGCGGCTGACCGGCACCTGAAACTCCAGATCGCGCAGCTTCAGCAGATAGGTGTTGTTAAACCACGGCTCGATTTCACGAATCTTGCTGAGGCTGACGCAGAAAGAGCGGTGGCAGCGGAAAAATTGCTGTTCCGGCAGGCGTGAACAGAACTCGGTAATATTCATCGACATCACGTAGGATTCGCGCCGGGTATAAACAAAGGTCAGCTTCTCATGCGCCTCAACGTAGTAAATATCATTCACGTCAGTGACGATAATGCGCTCATCTTTGATCAGGTTGACCGTCTGCGGCGCGGGCGTGGCGCTGAGATGGCTGACCGCCTGCTGCGCCTGCGCTGTGGCTTCGAGCTTGTTCAGCATGGTAACAATCCGCGACTCCTGATAGGGCTTGAGAATGTAGTCAAACGCCTCCAGCTCAAACGCTTCCACCGCATGCTCTTTCCACGCGGTAATAAAGACAATCAGTGGCTTGTGGGCAAACTGATGGATATTCTGTGCCAGCAGCATGCCATCCAGCGAGGGGATGTTGATATCGAGGAAAATCACATCAACCCGATGCTGTTGCAGGTACTTCAGCACGTCCAGACCATCGTCAAAACAGGCTTCAATCTCGATTTTGCTGTGATGCTGAATCATCCAGCTCAGCTCCTGCTGCGCCAGGAATTCATCTTCCACAATAATGGCTTTCATAACAGATTCTCCGCCAGGCGCTGGCCATTCTTACTCAGCGTAAAGGAAATCTCGGTGCCCGGCTGATGCCGCACGATATTCAATCCCTGACCCGACAAAAGTTTTACCCGATGATGCACATTGAGCAGGCCGATTTTATTACCGGGCATCTCGTTGCGCGCCACCCGTGCTATCACTTCGTCACTGATGCCCTGGCCGGTATCCCGCACCGAGATCCGCACCTGATCGCCCAGATCCCGGACGCTCAGCGTCACCACGCCTTTGCCTTTACAGGGCTGGATGCCATGGACAATGGCATTCTCCACCAGAGGCTGGATCAGCAGACTCGGCAGCAGAAAATGGAGATCCTCATCGACGTCATAGATCATCGTCAGCTTATCGCCAAACCGGGCCTGCTCGATGGCGATGTAATCTTTCACCTGCCACAGCTCTTTACGGATGTCGATTAGCTCATCGTCGTTCAGTTCCAGGTTGTAGCGCAGATAGCGTGACAGATTTATCACCAGCTGACGGGCGGTATCGGGATTGAGCCGGATAGAAGAGGAGATAGCATTCAGGGCGTTGAACAGGAAATGAGGATTTATTTTACTTTGCAGCGCACGCAGTTCCGCTTTATTAGCCATCTCGCGCAACTGCTCGGCACGCGATACTTCAAGCTGGGTTGAGATGATTTGTGACAGGCCGATCGCCATCTCCTTCAGCGAGCCGGTAATACGGTGTGCGCGGCGATAGTAGATTTTCAGCGTGCCGGTGACTTTGCCTTTCTCCCACAGCGGGATCACAATCATGGAGTGAATATCTTTGGTGCGATGCGCTTCATCGTTGTTCTTAATGATAATTTTACCGCTGGCGATCGACTGCGCCGTGGTGGGGCTGATGCCATCATCCCCATGTTTATAATTATGTTCGCCATAGCCGACGTAGGCCAGAATCTGTTTTTTATCGGTCATCGCCACCGCATCGGCTTTGATCTCCCGTCGGATAATGTCACAGATGTTGCGCAGCGAGTCGCTGTTCACCTGACGGAACAGCGGCAGGGTTTTATTGGCGATCTCCAGCGCCAGCTTGGCCTGGCGGGCGGCAATCGCCTCTTTTTCCCCCTCGACGCTCTGCACCAGCAGTACAATGATGCCGATACTGGAGGCACCGAGGATCATCGGCAGGGCAATTTCCGACACAATCGCCAGCCCGAGTGAGGTGGGGCGCGCCCACACAACAATCAACAACATCGTCAGGGCTTCACAGAGCATGCCGCCGACGATACCGGCACGCCAGCGGTGCTCTTTCAGTACCCGGCGATTAATACCGCCCGCGACGATACCGGCAATGATGCTGGTAATCAGGCAGGGCACGGAGGTTACGCCGTGAATATCGATCAGAAAACGGTGCAGACCGGCGATAACCCCGGTGGCGATCCCGACCCAGGGACCAAACAGAATGCCACCCGCCATCACGGCGATGACCCGCACATTCAGCAGTGAACCATCGACATCGACACCCGACCAGGTACTGAACAGCGCAAACAGGGAAAAGATGGCAGTAACGGCTACTTTCTCCGCACGGGTGTGTTCATCTTTTTGCAGCAGCTGACGAAACGGGCGGGTGCGTGTCAGGAAGAACAGGCAGATCAGCATCAGGGCGGCGCGGTCAAATACTGCCAGTAACATCGTGAAGTGGGAGGACACAGGCGACTCGTCGGCAATGGAAAGTGCCTCTATGATAAAAAATGTGATCGCGAACCGCTAGCGTCCCGATCAATCACGGCGGGAGTTAGTGCTTCAGATCAATTTTTATGGCATATGGGCAAAAAGAGGAAAGGTTGAGTGCATTAAAGGGGAACAGTTTTTCGCCCTGCAGAGGCTGGTCGCTAAGGTGTCGTTTTGCTATGTTGCGCGATGAGGTGCGCCAGTGACCGCTGGAAAACCGCGCCCATCGGGAGCAGCAGATGCAACTAGTCACCGCCAGATTAACCCTGAGTAAATTACAGCCAGAAGACTGGCAACTGTTTCGTGCCGTCCATGAAGATCGCGACACCATGACCTGGGTGAGCGAAATCCCCGATGAAGCGGATATCCGCCAGCGCTTCACCGAGCGTCTGGCCCCCTGGCAGGCGAGCAGTTTTCATATGCTCTGCCTGGTTGCGCGACGTCGTGACAACGGTGAGCCGATTGGCCTGTTTGGCTGCAGCCCCGAATGGGAGCCATACCGTCAGGCGGAGGTGGGCTATATGCTGCTGCATCGCCACTGCGGTCAGGGATATGGCAGCGAAGCCCTGGCGGCGCTGTGTCAGTTTTTGCTTGAAGCCGATTTCCACAAACTCAAAGCGATGGTGATTGAAGGGAACTGGGCGTCACGCCGTATTCTGGAGAAAAACGGCTTTCAGCTGGAGGGCACGCTACGGGATAATTATCTGCTGAACGGCTGCTGGGTGAACGATTGGCTGCTGGGGCGGCTGAATCCGCAAAAATAAAAATATTTTCCGCCACCCTCGACAAAATGATCCTCGCCACGTTATGTTCGTAACGGGTCACCACAGTGACCCGCGTCGCTCGGACGGTCCGGGCGCTTACGTAATCCAGAGGACATCATGGCTGATAACAGCACACCCCGTCGTTTCTCGCGTATCGAACGTTTACCCCCTTACGTTTTCAACATCACCGCTGAACTGAAGATGGCTGCGCGTCGGCGCGGCGAAGATATCATCGACTTTTCAATGGGCAACCCGGATGGTCCGACTCCGCCACACATCGTCGAAAAGTTATGCCAGGTGGCGCAGCGTGACGATACCCACGGTTATTCCACTTCTCGCGGTATTCCGCGCCTGCGCCGGGCGATCTCGCGCTGGTACGCCGATCGCTATCAGGTTGAGATCGATCCTGAATCAGAGGCGATTGTCACCATCGGTTCCAAAGAGGGGCTGGCGCACCTGATGCTGGCGACGCTGGATCACGGTGATACCGTGCTGGTGCCCAATCCCAGCTATCCGATCCATATCTACGGTGCGGTGATTGCCGGGGCGCAGGTACGCTCGGTGCCGCTGGTGGCGGGTGTCGACTTCTTCAATGAGCTGGAACGCGCCATTCGCGAGAGCTATCCCAAGCCAAAAATGATGATCCTCGGCTTCCCGTCCAACCCCACCGCACAGTGTGTGGAGCTCGACTTTTTCGAACGGGTGATTGCGCTGGCGAAGCAGTACAACGTGCTGGTGATCCACGATCTGGCCTATGCCGACATCGTCTACGATGGCTGGAAAGCGCCATCGATTATGCAGGTGCCGGGCGCGCGTGATGTCGCCGTCGAATTCTTTACCCTGTCAAAAAGCTACAACATGGCGGGCTGGCGTATCGGTTTCATGGTGGGCAACAAAGAGCTGGTCGCCGCGCTGGCGCGAATCAAAAGTTATCATGACTACGGCACCTTTACGCCACTGCAGGTGGCGGCGATTGCGGCGCTGGAAGGGGATCAACAGTGCGTGCGCGACATCGCAGAGCAGTACAAACGCCGCCGTGATGTGCTGGTCAAAGGATTGCATGAAGCGGGCTGGATGGTGGATAACCCGAAAGCCTCAATGTACGTCTGGGCAAAAATACCGGACCATTACGCACATCTTGGGTCGCTGGAGTTCGCTAAGCAACTGCTGCAGGAGGCGAAAGTCTGTGTCTCGCCCGGTATTGGGTTTGGCGACTATGGCGACACGCACGTGCGTTTTGCGCTGATAGAGAACAGCGATCGTATTCGTCAGGCGGTACGGGGAATTAAAGCGATGTTTCGTGCCGATGGCATATTGCCAGGCAGCATAAAAATGGAAGAAGAACGCTGACAGCCAGCAGGGGCGACTCAAGGGTCGCCCCGTGGCGGCACTGTCACGCCATTACTTCAGCAGCAGAACAAAGGTTCCGAACCAAAGTAACGCGAAAAAAGATATTCCCATCAAGGCATATTTCACAAAGCAACTCCTCTGAGCGGTTACGATGATGGCGATCCCAAACCAGTGCAACGCGAACAGATGTGGAAAAGAGATCGCCATTTACAGTCATGGTCTGCTCTCTTCCGGGTTGATCTGAATAACTCAGAACAGGATCGAGCGCTAATTTACGCGTAATCCTCCCCAAATGAAATAGGTCCGTTCTGAGATATTGCTCACAATTTTACGGCACTTCGATTTCAGGGATCGCCGACATGCCTACACGTAACTGAGCCAGATGCTGTTGGTCGCCATCCAGCACAATTTTCACCGGCAGACGTTGAACGACTTTAGTGTAGTTGCCGGTGGCGTTATCGGGAGAGATCGCCGAAAAAGTTGCGCCGGTGGCCGGTGCGATGCTGTCCACATGACCGGTAAAGGTCTCGCCCGGCAGGGCGTCCACCCGGATCCGCACCCGCTGGCCGGGACGCACATCGCTTAACTGCGTCTCAAGATAGTTAGCGGTAATGTAGGTTTGCTGCAGTGGCACCACCGCCAGCAGACGGGTGCCGGCTGATACGTACGCGCCGGTCCGCACCGAGCGCTGACCTACCATGCCGTCAACGGGCGCAGTAATGCGCGTGTAGGAGAGATTCAGCCTGGCCTGATCGACGCTGGCCTTCGCCGCTGCAACATCCGCTTCCGCAGAACGCACCGCCGCCTGTAACACCCCCACCTGTTTTACTGCCGACGCCAGCGCGGCCTGACTCTGATGCACGGCTGCCAGCGCCGAGCGCTGGTTTGAGCTGGCTTTCTGCTGATCGTCGGCTGCCACGGTACCGCTTTTATAGAGGCGGTTATAACGATCGGCGCTCTGACCGGCATACTGCGCAGAGGCTTCGCTGGCCGCGACGCTGGCTTTCTGTTGATCAATCACCGACTGCTGCTGCTCCAGCTGTGCCTGACTGCTCAGCAGTTTCGCCTGGCTCACCTGCAGGTCAGCCTCCGCACTTTCCAGCGCCACACGATAGTCACGATCGTCCAGCGTCGCCAGCAGCTGACCCGCTTTGACCTGCTGATTATCCTGCACCTGCACGTGGCTGATGTAGCCCGAGACTTTCGGTGCCACCAGGGTGTAGTCCGCATTGACGTAAGCGTCGTTGGTGCGGTGATCGTTGCCGGTCATCAGTGACCAGACCACAAAAGCGATGGCCAGTAACACCAGCAGCAACAGACTCAGCAGCAGGGTTCTTTTCATTTCGAAAGCACGCATATTCAGTTATTCCGGGAAGGGTTTTGAATCAAAGTTTGAGGCGGCCACACCCGTTTTGGCAGGATGGCGGTAAGCAATAACAGGCAGGCGGCAAAGCCGGTCAGCATCAGCCAGCTGTCGCTCAGACCAAGGATCGTGGCCTGATGCCTGACCAGGGAAGCGAATCCGCTGAGATTATCGGCGGCGCTGATGCTGCCATCCGGCAACAGCGGCAAGCTGCTGCTGGCCTGACTGGCCGTCGGCGCTGTCATCAGCCAGCTGCGACTGGCCGCCTGATTAATCAGCACACTGGAGTGAAACTGCTCACGATGCGAAAGGAAAACCTCAACCAGCGTAGAGGCAGCGATGCTGGAAAAGCCGCGCACCGTATTAAACATTGCCGAGGCAAACGGGCCTTCTGGCGGGGCCACAACGCTGGTGGCGCTCATCAGTATCGGCAAAATGATCATCGGTTGTCCGAACGCCTGCAGGATCTGCAGCAGCCAGAAATTCTGTCTTGCCCAGTCACTGGTGATCTGTGTGCCCAGCAGACAGGAGGTCACCAGCAAGCCGACGCCCGCCGTCAGCATCCAGCGGCAGTCGATCCAGCGGATATTCAGCAGGGCTGCAATCAGCGGTGCGATCAGCAGTTGCGGCAGGCCCACCGCCAGCGCCAGCGGGGCAAACTCAAGGGTGCGAAAGCCGCTGACCTGAGCAAAATAGGCCGAAGGCAGCGCGGAGCCAGAAAGCCCAAGGATGAGCACGCAGGCCAGGCCCAGCAAGCCATGCGCCAGATTTGGCCGTCGGAGCATCTGCAATTTAAACAGCGGCAGCGGGTGAAACCACTCATTAATCAGGAAAACCAGCAGCAGCGGCAGCGCGGTGAGCAACATACCGGTAATCAGTGGCGAGTTCAGCCAGTCGAGGCGCTCACCCTGGGTCAGCAGCAGAATCAGCAGCGCAACACCACTGCAGCCGGTCACCATGCCGAACAGATCGATCTGCTGAAAGCGTTCCGGTCGCAGCGGATCCTGGGGCAATCCCCATCCTGTCAGCAGCATAGCGATCAGCATCAACGGCACGACCTGCCAGAACACCATCATCCAGCTGACGTGATCGGTCCACAACGAGGCCAGCGAGGCCGCCATATTGGGGCCAAACGTCGCGGTCAGGGCATAGCCCGCCAGGCCAAAAAGTTTAAAGGGCGGCGGCAGAAAGCGCAGGGCGACCGTCATCAGCATTGGCGGTAAGGCGCCGCCAAACAGGCCCTGCAATACGCGCAGGCTGATAAACAGCGTCGGATCCCGCACCAGCGGCAGCAGAATGCCGGTCAGCATAAATCCCGCCGACACGCCTAACGTAAAACGCCGCAGCGACAGGGTGACGGCAAACCAGGGCGCAATCATCATGGCGGCCACTTCTGCCGCCTGATAGCCAGAGATAATCCAGCTACCCTGATCGTAACTGATGCCGATCGCGGCACGGATATCGGCCAGCGCGATATCACTGACGCGATCGTTCAGCCCGGAGGTCAGGGCGGCGATGAGCACGCCGACTAATCCCAGTGCCAGTCGCAGTGTAAAAGGATGAGGGGCCGGCGCGGCGGCAGGCTTAGCGTTCATTGCAGGCGATCTCGTTATTATGATGCAGTGTACTGCGATGTGATACAGGTCGTAATATTACATCCCGGTATACTGTATTGCAATGTGGTACAGGCTGTAAAAAGTGCGGCATTCGCGCTACAGTAAGGCAGCTCAAACAGGACGACGCTATGGCACATCAACCCTCCAGCCGCGAGGATGAAAAAACGGGCGGTATACAGGTCATCGCCCGTGCGGCAAAAATTCTTAATGCGCTTGGCGAACAGCCCGGCGGCATGAGCCTCGGTGAGATCGCTCAGGCGGTCGAACTGCCGCGCTCAACGGTGCAGCGTATTGTTGCCGCGCTCGACAGCGCAGAGCTGGTGCGCAGCAGCGGGGCGGGCGGACTGCGTCTGGGGCCGGCGCTGTTAAAACTGATCTCCAGCGTACATACCGATGTGGTTGATCTGGTCAGTCCGCTGCTGGAAAAACTCTCTTCCGACACCAATGAAACCGTCTCGCTGGCGCGCGCCAGCGGCAGTCAGCTGGCGATTATTCACCACGTGGTGGCGTCGCGTGAGCTTCGGGTGGTTCCGCATATGGGACTCAATCTGCCGCTCTACAGCACCTCCGGTGGACGGGCGTTGCTGGCGCTGGAGTGTGAAAAAGATGTACGGACGATCGTTGGCGACGCCTGGCAGGAGTTAACCGATATGACGGTAAAAACGCTGCCTCAGTTGCTGCAACTTATCAGGGAAGTGCGCGAAACCGGTATCGCCGTGGATCGCGGTGAAACGCTGGAAGGTATCTCTACCATGGCGTTTGCGCTGGATACGCTGTTTGGTCGCTTTTCTGTCTCTTTGCTGGTGCCCTCTGCACGTTTTCTGCGACACGAAGCCCGTTTTCGTGACGAGATGCTGAAGTGTAAAGAGGCACTGGTGCGTGAAATCGGCAAAGTCGCCGCGATAGAAGGATAAGCATTCGATGAAAACCCTGCTGATGGCCATTGATCACTCTCCGGTAGCGGAAAAAGTGGTCGCCTTAACCATTGAAGAAGCGCTGGCGCATCGCGCCGAGGTGGTCGTGCTGTGCTGCGTCGATCCCGCTTACTCCTCCTGTAATCAGCCAATGGAAATTGATGCGGGTGAGGATCCGGCCGATTTTGTGGCTGCGCAGGATGAGCAGAATACGGCAGAAATGGTGGTGCGCCATGCACTGGCTCCGTTACTGCGTGCGGGCATTAATGCGCGGGGCATGATTCTGGCGGGTGACGCGGCAGATACTATCGTTGCCCAGTCGCAACAGCTTAAGGCCAGCATGATTATCATGGGACGTCGCCATCTCTCCTCTTTGAATCGGCTGTTAAAAGGCTCAGTCAGCGCATCGGTTATTGAGCGCGCTCACTGTCCTGTGCTGATCGATGTGCGTAAGGATTAATCCCGCCGCATGAATGCTCTGCTTTTTATTACGCTGGCCGCGTTTACGCTGCTGGCGCTGATTGTTATTGTGCTGATCAAAACCACCCGGCTGCGTTTGTGGCAGGGGCTGATCATCTTTCTGCTGCCCCTGATACTGGCGAATCTGCTCTGGTTCAGCTGGGTTGCGCCGCATCAGTTGCAGGCCAGTCAGCGTGAGCAGGCGGTAAATCAACTGGCAAAGATGCCCGGTTATCGGGTGCTGCAGACTCAGGAACCGGCGTTATGGCTGTTGCTGACCCAGGAGCTGACCCGGCGCATCCGTGCGGGGGAGCCAGCTGAGAAGGCGACGGGCGAGCTACGTGGCTGGCTGATTGAGGTGATTAATCAGCGGCTGATGCGCGGAACTGACGCGGCGGTGGTCAACTATATCAGCGTCTCAGTTGAAGAGATGCGGGCGCTGAACCAAATCGATCCGGGCCTCTGCTTCCGTTATCTCTATCCGCAGGTGAGTGGCGGCATCAATCTGCTGACCACACTGCCGCCGTCGCTGAATCGCAAAGAGGCGGATGCCATGGAGCAGCTGCTGCTGAACAGTCCATTGCCCGATCAGCCACTGGATAAGGCGCTGGCGCAGGATGATCTGCAAAAAATTGTCGCCCGGCTCTATCAGCAGTGGGGGGATAAGCTGCAGCAGCTGAATATGCCTGCCGACACGGCGGTTGATCGCTCATCGCTGTGTGCCATGTCGATTGATCTCTACAGCGCGATTCTGGCATTACCTGACAAGCGCGCCGCTAACCTGTTACGTAGAATGATTGCACTGACTGGCCAGTAAGCGGCAGCGGAGCAGCGGAATGGCGGGCGAAAAAAAGCCCGCTAAGCGCGGGCAGGGAAGAGAGGAACAGATTTTTATTTTTGGCATTTCCTGGTGTGGTGCAGTCTTCGTTTTGTCTGAATGCATCTTGTCACGCCGTGCATGATAGTGATAGCCGTTTAATCGTATTACATTAATCGGTAAAAGCTTCTCAAGTTTTGAACTTTCGCGCATTAATCCTATGGATGCGCGGCATGCTGCGTCATAAACTGCGCGGCAACGTGAGGATAACTAAATGAAAAAACTAATAACCGGCGCACTGGCGCTGATTTTGCTGAGTGGATGTACTGCCAGCAAACCCGGGGCATTTGAACGTGTAGATGAAGATCCAGGCTCAAATACCGTGCAGTACCGTTTTGACCCGGTAAAGGTCAATCGTGATGCAATGAATATTGATCTGGCGAATTACTGCAGTAATAAAGGCTTTGATAAAGTCGAGGCGTTACCTGCGCAGGAGAGTCATATTCCGGGACTGCAGAAAGCGTGGTTCCAGTGTAATTATGCTGTGAAAAGCTAAATAAAACGGGCGGGATAATCATCCCGCCCTTAAAGTTTAATGCTTTTATTTTATGCTGTGTGACATCTTTGCCCGTTAGCGGCGATGGTGACCGCCATGATACCCACCGTGATAACCTCCATAGTAGCCTCCATGATATCCGCCGCCACCCCCGCGGTGCCAGCCATTGTCGTGTCTGGGGCTGATGATACAACCACTTAATAAGGTCATCAGCGCAACCACCGAAGCGACTTTAATTAATCTCTTCATCGGAAGCTTCTCCTCTTTTCCAATGACTATGACACTACGCTGGAAAAGTGGAGTGAAGATGCAGGCTTTGTAGAGTTATTTAAGAAGGTATGACGGAATATTTCAGAGTGCTGCGTTTTGCAGCGGAGAATAATAAAGAAATAAGAATGAACTGAATAGTAAATACTATCAAAGAGAATAGTCTCAAAATCAAGCGAAAATAATTCTCATTTGAAAGTTTTTACAACTACATTATTAGCATGTCAGTTCAACGGGAGAGAAACATGGCGCATGACGTTAAAAATATTCTGGCTTTACAGGCTGAACTGGGCGAATGCCCGCTCTGGTCAGTGGAAGAACAGGTGCTGTACTGTGTCGATATTCTGGCACCCGCCATTCACCGTTTTGATCCGGTCAGCGGTGAACTGCAAACCTTCCCGCAGGCGGAAGAGGTGGGATGCATCGGTCTGCGTGAGCAGGGCGGTCTGATAGCAGCATTGCGTGGCGGTGTCTGGCTGCTGGATGCGCAGGGCAAGCCAGAGAAAAAGATCGCAGAAAATCCCGGTGAGGCTGCGCAAAGCCGATTTAATGATGGTCGCGTTGATCCCTGGGGAAATTTCTGGTGCGGCAGCCTGTGGGAACCGCAGGACAAAAATGGCGGGCTGCTGTGCCGCGTGACGCCTGACCTGAAGCTGGAGGTCAAAGCGCGTGACATTAAAATTTCCAACGGGCTGGCCTTCTCTCCCGACCGGCGCTGGATGTATCACAGTGACACGCCGAATGAAGCGCTCTATCGCTATCCATTAAACGCGCAGGGCGAACCGGGCAAACGCACCCTGTTCCGCCGTTTCGACGCGAAAGGTGGATTGCCGGATGGTGCCGCAGTGGATAGCGAAGGATTTTACTGGTCCGCACAGTTTGATGGCGGACGCGTAGTACGCATCGATCCCCAGAGCAGCGAAATCGTCGATGAGATCCTGCTGCCGGTGAAGTGGCCAACCATGGTGGCCTTTGGTGGCGCCGATCTTAAAACGCTGTTTATTACCAGTTCACGGGAAGATCGCACCGAAGAGGAGCTGGCACGCTATCCGCAGTCAGGCGATATCTTTGCGGTGGACGTCTCGGTGGCGGGCATGGCAGAGCCGCGATTCCGCGGCTAAACGTGAACGGGCCGCTCTGGCGCGGCCCGTCGTGATGGTTAATGACGTTGCAATACAGGTGTTGCTGTAACAGAACTCTGTGGTAAGCGGATGGTGAGTGACAGGAACAGGGAGATGACCAGCAGCGTCATAATCAGGCTGAAGGTGACGGTGAACCCGCCAAACAGCGAGGCGACCAGTGAGCCCAGCACGCTTCCGATACCAAATCCGAGATAGAGCAGACCATAGTTTTTTGTCAGGTTGTTGAGGCCGAAAAAGTCACTGACCAGCGACGGGAATACCGTGATGGTACCGCCAAAGCTGAAGGCTACACAGGCGAGTGACAGGAAGAAGGTGATCTCATTCATTCGGGTAAACAGCAGCACGCTCATCCCGATCAGCGACACGATTTGCGCCAGTGAAATAACCCGGATGCGCATCATTTTGTCAGACAGTATGCCCAGCACCAGACGGCCACTCAGGTTGGCAATCGCAATCACCGTTACCGCACTGGCAGCGGTCTGCGTAGTCAGATGCACCAGCCCTTCGCCGATATCTTTGGCAACGCCTATCACATAGAGACCGCTCATGCAGGCTGTCAGGAACATCAGCGCCAGCATCCAGTACTGAGGCAGACGCACCGACTGTGCCAGCGTGTAATCCCGCGCATGTTGCTGACCATTCGTGCTGCTCCCGGTATCCTGAAGGGGGGCATCACGCATCAGAAGTGCACCGAGGATAATCATCGACATCGCGAGCACGCCCCAGATCATAAAGGTCTGCTCCAGACCCACTGTTGCCAGCAGCGCCCCGCAGATAAATTTGAATCCCAGACTGCCAAGACCGTAAGCGCCAATCGCACAGGCAGAGATCATCCCTTTGCGCTCCGGAAACCACTTCACGCAGTTTGAGAGCGTCATCAGGTAACCTGCGCCATCCGCCAGACCCACCAGCAGTCCGGCGCTGAAATAGAGCATCATCAGGTTATTAGCATGCGCGGTAAGCCAGAAACCCAGCGCCATCAGCACACCCGCCCCGATAGTGACGCGGCGTACGCCAAAACGTTCCTGTAATTTACCGGCCAGCGAGGAGGCAATAGCCAGCCCCAGACTCAGCAGACCAAACGAAAAAGCAACCTGACTGACCGTCGCATCCAGCTTCTGTGACAGCTGGCCGTTGAACAAACTCCATGTGTAGACTGACCCCAGTGCGAACTGAGTGATTACCGTTCCGAACAATGTAAGCCAGCGAGCACGCTGGTAAGAAGCCTGTTGAGTCTGGTTCATAATTTTTCTCTCCCATCCGGGAATCTGGAAACTGCGGTCAGAATAAAGCAGTGATTCGCGCGCGTGAGCAGTAAAGGCATGAACGGAACGGATCGGGGAATGAAATGCCATTCAGGCGGTATGAATGGCATCGGGAGAGGTTAGCGACGTCGCGTCAAAAGTAAGCAAAACGGCAGCTTAATGATTAAGCGTAATTAGCCGTAAGATAATGTTTCATTCAGATGATTCTGTGAGCAGGTTTACAGATTATTTGCCAGGCTAAGAGTTCACTTATCAGGAGGAAATATGAAAGACCGGACATATGAATCCAGCACCAGTGAGGATGAAGTTTGCTGCATCATCGGTCAGGCGGTGATTGAACTCAGTACAGAACAACAGCCTGTGACCAAATCGACGCTGGCATTAAAACTGCTGTCGATGGCCGATCGTGATAGTGACGATGAGCGTGTTCTGCTCTACTGGATTGCGCGTAAAGCGATCAATAAACCACAGAAACTCCTTCAGCAGCAGTGGGCATAACGCCCATCCGGACGCGGGCTTCAGCCCGCCTCCGCGTCAGATGATTATCCGGCGGCGACTTGCCGGCCAACGGGCAAACATCACGACATTGCCCAGTAAAATCATGACAAGGCCAGGGATGGCGCTGGCATGCCACTCATATCCTTCATAACGGGTAGAGAGTGCCAGCGCCACCAGCGGAAACAGCACCGTTGTATAGGCAGCCCGACTGGCTCCGATACGTCCCACCAGCGTAAAATAGGCCCCGAATCCCATCACCGATCCCACGATAGCCAGATAGATCAATGCCCCAAACCACTGTGTATTCCATGTCGGCTGCAGCGAAACACCCTGCAGCAGCGAGACCAGTGCCATGATCAGCGCACCGTATAACATGCCGTAACTGTTGGTTGTCAGCACGTCACGTTGCAGACGCTGATGCCGCTGACTGATCATATTGCCGAATGAAAATCCCAGGGTGCCCAGCGCACTTAACCCAATGCCCCACATCAAGCCGGTCGAGGCCTGAGTGCTGCGCAGATCGTGCCAGAACAACGCAATAATGCCCGCCATGCCGAGCACTATCGCCGGAATCAGACGTGCGGAAGGGCGCTGACGGAAAAATATCCAGCTATTAATGGCGTTATACATCACCGCCATAGAGAAAATGACCGACTCCAGTCCGCTGCTGATATAGCCAGAGGCGTAATAAAAGCAGACAAAGTTGAAGCCAAAAACGCAACAGCCCTGCAGCACACAGAAGAGGTGATCCTGCAGCGTCAGCCTGTGCAGACGCTTTATCAGCTTAAGCAGCAATAACATCACCAGCGAGGCCAGCAAAAAACGCCAGAAGACAGCGACAGTTACGGCGCTGATGCCTGCAGACTGTTGCGCATAAATCGCAATCCAGGTCGTGCCCCAGATCAGCACGACTGAGAGATACAAAAACAGGTTCATTGCCAGATTCTCCACCGCAAAACGCCGAGTCTGCACCCGCAACGCTCCCTGGTCTTGCAGCGGATTGCGCAGGGTTTGCAAAATCTTGCGCATTTTTACTCTCTGTCCCGATGTGCTCTGTTTTCTGTCCCGCGCAATCCGTAAACTGGCACTCTGTTTATCTGAACTGATACCCCGATGAGTCGCTTCCAGACCTTTGACATGCTGCAACGACACAAAGCACAACTGCGCGATCAGGTGCAGCTTCACAGCGGCATTCAGCTGGCAGCCTGGTTTAATAGTGGCGATCGCGTGACAAACCTCAGCGACCATCACACGCTGAGCCTTTACGTGGCGGGCGGCTACGATACCTGGCATAAAACCCCGAATGGCTGGCGTAACGGTGGCGCACCGGACCGCTTCTGTCTGATGCCGGCAGGCACGGAATCAACCTGGGATCTGCGTGCCGATCTCGCCTTTGTTCATCTCTATTGCAGCGAGAACCAGCTGCGGCAACTGGCCGAACGGGTCTGGGACCGCAGTCCGGCGCAGTTAAACCTGCATGAGAAAATCTTCTCTGTTGATGACCGCATTACCCAGCTCTATCGACACTTTCTGCTGAGCAGCGACTGGCAACAGCCCGCCAGCCAGCTGACGCTGAGCAGCGCATCAACACTCTTGCTGACCCATCTGCTGCAGCACTACAGCGAAGTTAAGTGGCAACTGCCCCAGGTGCGGGGTGGACTGGCTCCCGCTGTATTACGGCGGGTTCTGGAATTTATTGAAACCCATCTCGATCAGCCTTTAACCCTGTCTGTGCTGGCGCAGGAAGCGGCATTGAGTGAGTTTCACTTTGCCCGCATGTTCCGTCACACCACTGGCGAGGCACCACACCAGTTCGTGATGCGCCGTCGTATGGATCGTGCAAGGATATTGCTTGAGCGGCCCGATCTTACGCTGACCGATATTGCCCTTCAGTGTGGTTACCACTCTTCAGCCCACTTCAGCCATCGTTTCCGGCAGGTTTATGGTATGACGCCCTCGGCGTGTCGTCGGGAAAGTCGATGAACTTCTTAGCGGCAACAGGCACATTAGCAGCGTATAACAGTGCCACAAATCATTAACATAACTTATTATAAAAACTAACCCGTTTGGGCTGGTTCTCGTTTTCACTTTCTGCCGCTATCCTGTAAAAAAAGCATGAACCGCACTTTTTAGCATTGGGTAATTTCTCTGCTCAATCCCGCAATGAACTATTCACTGAAACATTTTTTAGTCCCAGCTATCATGCGCCCCACAGCCGAAATCTTAAGAAAAATCTTATATATCAGATCAGTATAAGATATTTTCTGGCAAGATTACTTTGTTACATATGGTTACATATTATCATTTCCTTTAGCTGACCCACTATTTCTAAACTCGCGCCATGGGTGTTTATCTGAAAAATAAATTCAGGATTTACGCTCTTTCATCACGTCATATCGCCAGTAAATGGAATGTACTCGCTTCTGACCGCAGGTCCTGCTTTTCATTGAATGTTTAATAGCAGGAATGTTTTATGGCAGGGTAAGCCATTCTTAATATTTGACACTGGCTGTGGCGGTTTCTATCACTCCATAGAACAGGGACAGCCATGTCTAACTCTTCCTTTCAGTCCGAAATACCCAAGGCACGTATCAATTTAAAACTTGATTTGCATACGGGCGGGGCGAGCAAGAAAACCGAACTCCCCCTGAAATTACTGGTGGCGGGCGACTTCAGTAATGGTCAGGAGTCCGCGCCACTCTCTGAACGCAAAAAAGTTAATCTGAACAAAAATAACTTTGACTCAGTACTTTCCGAATATTCCCCAAAAGTAAATCTCACCGTTAAAAACACGCTTGCCGGTGACGGTAGCGAAGACAATATCAATCTGACATTCCAGAGCATGAAGGATTTCACCCCTGAGCAGGTTTCCCGGCAGATCCCTCAGCTGAAGGCGATGCTTTCCATGCGTAATCTGCTTCGCGATTTAAAAGCTAACCTGCTGGACAATCAGGCTTTCCGGAAAGAGCTTGAAAAAATTCTGCTCGACCCGGCATTAAGCGCAGAACTCAGATCTGAGTTGTCTGCTCTGGCCCCTAAACAGCCATAACGGTCAGGATGTTTTAACGGATTAATAAGGAAGATGTTGATGTCTGTAAAAAATGAGAATGCCGCGGGTGGCGAGAGTGTGGTGCTGGAACGTCCGGCCGCTGGTGGGGTTTATGCGTCTCTGTTTAAAAAAATCAATCTGAACCCGGTCTCCGAACTCAGTGCACTGGATATCTGGCAGGATGCGCAGGCGATGTCGGATGCGACTGCGGATGAGCGTTTAACGGCCGGAATGCAGGTGTTCCTGGAGTGCCTGACAAAAGCGGGCTCAAAAGTTGAAAAACTCGACAAAAACCTGATTGACCATCATATCGCTGAGCTGGACTACCAGATTAGTCGTCAGCTTGATGCTGTCATGCACCATGAGGACTTCCAGGCGGTAGAAAGTCTGTGGCGCGGCGTGAAATCGCTTGTCGACAAAACCGATTTCCGTCAGAACGTGAAGGTTGAACTGCTGGATATGTCCAAAGAAGACCTGCGACAGGACTTCGAAGACTGCCCGGAAATTATCCAGAGCGGACTGTATAAGCATACCTATATTGATGAGTATGACACCCCGGGTGGAGAGCCGATTGCCGCGCTGATTTCCGCCTACGAGTTTGATGCTTCCGCTCAGGATGTAACGCTTCTGCGCAACATATCTAAAGTGTCTGCTGCTGCGCATATGCCGTTTATCGGCTCCGCTGGCCCTAAATTTTTCCTCAAGGATTCGATGGAGGAAGTGGCGGCTATAAAAGATATCGGTAACTACTTTGACCGTGCCGAGTACATCAAGTGGAAATCGTTTCGTGAGACGGATGATTCCCGCTATATCGGTCTGGTGATGCCGCGTGTGCTGGGCCGCCTGCCGTATGGCCCGGATACCGTACCCGTGCGCAGCTTCAACTATGTTGAAGAAGTGAAAGGCCCGGATCACGACAAATACCTCTGGGCCAACGCATCCTTCGCCTTTGCATCCAACATGGTGCGCAGCTTTATCAATAACGGCTGGTGTGTGCAAATCCGTGGCCCGCAGGCCGGTGGTGCCGTTCAGGATCTGCCTATCCACCTGTATGACCTCGGCACCGGCAATCAGGTGAAAATTCCCTCTGAAGTGATGATCCCGGAAACCCGCGAATTTGAGTTCGCCAATCTCGGCTTTATTCCGCTCTCCTACTACAAGAACCGCGACTACGCGTGCTTCTTCTCGGCGAACTCGACCCAGAAACCAGCCCTGTATGACACCGCGGATGCGACAGCCAACAGCCGCATCAATGCGCGTCTGCCGTACATCTTCCTGCTGTCGCGTATTGCCCACTACCTGAAGCTTATTCAGCGTGAAAACATCGGTACCACCAAGGACCGTCGTCTGCTGGAGCTTGAGCTGAACACCTGGGTTCGTAGTCTGGTGACTGAAATGACCGATCCGGGCGACGAGCTGCAGGCTTCTCACCCGCTGCGCGACGCGAAAGTGACGGTGGAGGATATTGAGGACAACCCAGGTTTCTTCCGTGTGAAGCTCTATGCCGTGCCGCACTTCCAGGTGGAAGGGATGGACGTCAATCTGTCGCTGGTTTCCCAGATGCCGAAAGCTAAATCCTGAGGCGAGGGAGAGCAGGGATGAAAATTTACCGCCCACTTTGGGAAGATGGGGCCGCTCTGGCCCCGCAACAGTTCCAGCAGCAGGCCCGTTGGAATGAACGTGTTGCAGACATGGTCGCCCGGATGGGTATTTCTCATCCCTGGGGCGTGGTTGCGGCAGAATTTGATGATGCAGTGCTTGCGCTCTCGCGCCTGAATGCCACACGTCTGGTGGTGCGCTTTCAGGACGGGACCCTTGTTGATACCGACCTGGCAGACACGCTTCCTCCGGTCTGTGATTTGTCTGTTGCCGCCGGCAGTGAGGCTGTTGACGTGGTTGTCGCGCTGCCACTGCTGAGTGCCGGCGGTGGCAACCTCGATAACGGTCAGGACAGTGAGCGGCCGCGCCGCTGGAAAGCGGAGCGTGTCGTCGTGCAGGAACTGGCCGGCCATGAAAGCGGGGAACTCGCGATCCTCCGTCATGCGCTGACCCTGCGTCTGTCCAGCCAGGAAAACACGGCATACCTGACCTGTCCGGTAGCCCGTCTGGTGCGTAATGCGCAGGGGCAGTGGAGCCGGGACCCAGCTTTTATCCCGCCGATGATGTCCGTTGCGGCCAGTCCGTGGCTTACTACCGAACTGAATGACCTGCTGGTGCGCCTGCAGGCACGCAGGAAGCGTTTGATGTCCATGCGCCGTGAAAGTAATGAGCGGATGGCCGACTTTGCGGTCGCCGATGTCTCCCTGTTCTGGCTGCTCAACGCCCTGAACAGCGCTGAACCCGTACTGACGGAATTGTTGCAGACCCCGTCTCGTCACCCGGAACTGCTGTACCGCGAACTGACCCGCCTGGCCGGCAGCCTGCTGACTTTCTCACTTGAGCACGACGCCGGGGATATTCCTGCTTATCAGCACGATGCACCGGAACGGGTATTTCCGCCGCTGCTGGCACTGCTCGACAAGCTTCTGGAAGCGAGCCTGCCGTCGCGGGTGGTGAGTATCCACCTGGAGCATCAGGATCAGATCTGGAAAGGTGCCCTGCACGATGCGCGCCTGCGCGAAGGGGCAGACTTCTATCTCTCCGTTCGATCCTCCATGCCGAATCATGAACTACAGACGAAATTCCCGCAGCTGTGTAAAGCGGGCAGCTTTGACGATGTGTCGGATGTGGTGAATGTGGCCCTGAGCGGGATGGCTATCAAGCCGCTGGCCCATGTTCCGGCCGCTATCCCTTTACGTCTTGAGAACCAGTATTTCTCGCTGGATCTGAGTACGGAGGCGGCACGGGCAATGCTTGAGATGGGCAGCTGCACCTTCTACACCCCGCGCTCACTGGGGGATGTAAATCTGGAACTCTTTGCGGTCCTGCGCTCATGAATAAATCCGAACTCAGCCAGATAGAACGTATTTTCTACCCGGGCTGGCTGATAGCCAGCCAGCTGCGGGGCGGTCAGGAAGTCCGGGACGGGGAAGGGCTTTATCGCCGTGCCTGCCGTCTGGTGCAGGAGGCGAAAGCGGCGCTCACGGAGGCAGGTTACAGCGACATCAGCCGTGACCATATGGTGTATGCCCTGTGTGCACTGCTTGATGAGAGCGTGATGAATCGCGGAACCACTGATGATGGTTACCTGACGTGGCGTCGTGATCCGCTGCAGGCCCACTTCTTTGGTACCCTCAATGCCGGTGAGGAGCTGTGGGAACGGATCCGCAACCTGCTGAAAGAAACCGCCCCTGACGCCGCCGTTCTGACCTGCATGTACCGCACTTTGCAGCTGGGCTTTGTCGGTCAGTATCGCGCCCAGGATGATGAGCGTCGGGAAGATATCGTTCGTGCGCTCGCGGAACGGGTGCCGGCCTTCATGCTGGCACAGGACGCCCCCATTGTTGCCCGGGTATCACGCCTGCGCAGCGATCGTCGCTGGTACTGGCTGACATGGGTTGTGGCCGCTGTCGCCCTGGTGGCGCTGTGGTTCTTCCTTTCGTCTTCGCTTACCGAGCTGGTGAGCCAGACTGTCAGGCCGGGGTAAGCGATGCGGGATGCGTACCGAAGTCTGTTAACTGCCCTGGGTGCCGTACTGGCGCTGTGGCTCATTCTGGGATTCTGGCCACTGTCCACGGGCAGCCGCGTGGCGCTCAGTCTGCTGGTTGTTCTGGTGTCCGGGGTGATGTTCTGGCGTCAGCGTCGGGCCTCCGGGGCGCGGGCGACCGCTGTCCGGGAGATTGTGGATGAAAACCTGCCGCCGGAAGATTTTCAGGGGGCGGTGATCCTCGTCTGCGGCGACAACACCCCACTGTTTGTGTCCGGTTTCCGTCACCGGGAAACCCGGCAGGGCTGGTATCTGTGGGTGAAGGATGCAGAACAGCTGCCACTCCTGGCACAGCACCTGAGCCTGGTGCGCCCGGCCCTGGCGTCGCAAATTTCCGTCATGCTGGCGGTGGTACCTGAACAGCACATCTCCGGGGATGATTTTACCCAGAATCTTCGGGGCTGGCAGCGGGCTGTCGTCCAGTGCCGTGCGGCATTTGGCACGATCCCCCCGCTGTGGACCGTGACCTGGGTATCGCCCCCAGTGGCCTGCGCGGAGGCCGAACCCGTCTGGTTTACCACAGTAAGCCAGCGAAGCGGTATTCAGGTGTATCAGCCCGGTCAGGGCAATGTGTCATTGACGGAGTGGACCCGGGAGAGTGGATCTGACGGGAGACTTTCTCGTCTGAGTCAGGGTCTGTGGCTGGACAGCCTGCTTGCCTGGCAGAACAGCGCGGTGAATGACCTGCTGTCGGTACGCCAGGGCGAGCTGCCGGTGATGAAGCCTTGCGTACAGGGCATGTGCATGGTGCCGGTGAGCGGTATCGCGGGGAATCTCTGGCAACAGCACATTACTTCCGTGACGGCGCTGCCACCGGATGCCGTTGTGACGACAGAGCCACTGCCGCTGCCTGAGCTGCTGCTGCCAGCGTTACCGCGCCGACGCGGTGTCAGTCGCAGAATGGTGTTCTGGCGCTATGCCGGATTACTGGGCGGGAGTTTCCTGGCACTTGCCATGCTGGCGTCCTGGATGAACAACCAGCGTCTCATTCGTAATGTGGGCGATCACCTCGCATTGTATCACCAACTGACGGGGAAGCCTGTTGCCCCGAAACTGCGGGCGCAGCAGCGCCTGCGAGCCGATGGCGCATTGCTGGACGACTGGGCGCGTCGCGGGGAGCCACTGCGTTATCGCCTGGGTTTGTATCAGGGGCTGCGCCTGGTGCCGCCTGTTGAGGCTGCCGTCAGTGACTGGGCCCCGCCGCCACCGCCTCCACCTGTTATCAAGAAAATCATTCAGGGTCCGAAAACCATTCGCCTCGACAGCATGTCGCTGTTCGATTCCGGCAAATCCGTGCTGAAGGCTGGCTCCACCAAAATGCTGGTCAACTCCCTGGTCGGTATCAAAGCGAAGCCGGGCTGGCTGATTGTGGTCGCCGGGCATACCGATAACACCGGCAATCCAAAACTTAACCAGACGCTTTCACTCAAGCGTGCCGAAGCAGTGCGCAACTGGATGCGTGATACCGGTGATGTACCGGAAAGCTGTTTTGCGGTGCAGGGCTATGGCGAGAGCCGTCCGATCGCAACCAATGACACCCCGGATGGGCGCGCGCTCAACCGCCGTGTCGAAATCAGTCTGGTACCGCAGGCCAATGCCTGTCAGATACCGGGCCACACCCAGGCGTCATCGCAGGATGATGGCGCATCACAACACAATGGAGAGTAATTCCATGGCAATTCCTGTTTATCTTTGGCTGAAAGACGACGGCGGCGCGGACATTAATGGGTCTGTGGACGTTCAGGATCGTGAAGGCAGCATCGAAGTGGTGGCTCAGGAGCATAACCTGTACATCCCGACTGACAACAACACCGGCAAGCTGACCGGTACCCGTATCCACACCCCGTTCCTGTTCACCAAGGAAATCGACTCGTCCAGCCCGTACCTGTACAAGGCTGTGACCACTGGTCAGACCCTCAAGTCTGCGGAATTCAGGTGGTACAAAATCAACGACGCGGGCCAGGAAGTGGAGTACTTCAACACCAAACTGGAAAACGTGAAAGTGGTGAAAGTGAATCCTGAAATGTATGACATCAAGGATCCTTCCAAAGAGAAGCACAACCACCTTGAGCGCATTGAACTGCGTTACGAAAAAATCACCTGGACCTACAAAGACGGCAACATCATTCATTCCGATTCCTGGAACGAACGCGCCACCGCCTGATTACGCGTCATATTTCGCGCCACAGGTGCGTTGGCTGCGTTCGCTCGCTCCGGTCACATAGTTATCTATGTTCCCGGAGACTTACGAACTTGCCGCCTTCCTGCGACACGAACTCTTAAGCGTAATCCTCGTTTTTAAGCGGAGGGGGATGACCTTTCCGCTGTTTTGCTGAACGTCTGCAGCTCGCGGGCTTTCAGCAAAGAAAATCACAAACTGCCAGCCTGACCGTATGCGCTTTGGTCCCCTTAACGGGAACAGCGATGGGCGGTAGCGTGTCCAGGAACCGACAAAGAGAGAGATTCATGGAAAACCCAGCCATCCTGTTGCGACGTCTGAACCCTTACTGTGCCCGTGCGATGGAAGGGGCGGCGTCGCTCTGCCAGACCCGCGCCCATGCGGAAATTTTGCCGGAGCACTGGCTGCTGAAGCTGCTCGAACAGGGGGAAGGTGACCTGACGGTGCTGGCCCGCCGCTATGAGTGGGATATGGACCAGCTTTGGCAGGATTTGCTTGCCTGGCTGGATAAACAGCCGCGTTCAGTACGTCAACGTCCACAGTTGTCTGATGCCATTCAGACGCTGATGCAGGAAGCCTGGCTGATTGCTTCCCTTAACGGCGAGGAACAAATCCGCAGCATCCATCTACTGATGGCGCTGGTTTACAAACAGAAACTGGTTCGCTGTGACGGGCTGTGGCCGCTGCTGACGCTGGGCCAGAGTCAGCTGGAACGTCTGCGTCCGCTGCTTGATGGGCAGTCGGATGAACGTCCGGAAGTGCAGCAGGAAGCCGGACTGGCGCAGAACCACGGTGGTGACGTGGAATTTGTCGGCCGTCCGGTCGATGCAGAGCTGAACGTCGGGGAGCTGAACCTGGCGCTGCAGAACGCGCTGGATAAATTCACTCTGGATGTCACCGCCAAAGCGAAGGAGGGCAAGATTGACCCCGTGTTCGGCCGTGATACCGAAATCCGCCAGATGGTCGACATTCTCTCGCGCCGTCGTAAGAACAACCCGATTCTGGTCGGTGAACCGGGTGTCGGTAAAACGGCTCTGGTCGAAGGTCTGGCGCTGCGTATTGCCGAGGGCAACGTACCTGAATCCCTCAAACCGGTCATCCTGCGCACCCTTGACCTCGGTCTGTTGCAGGCGGGCGCAGGCGTGAAAGGTGAATTTGAACAACGCCTGAAAAACGTCATCGATGCGGTTCAGCAGTCGCCGGTGCCGGTTCTGCTGTTTATCGACGAAGCGCATACCATCATTGGTGCCGGTAACCAGGCGGGCGGAGCCGATGCGGCCAACCTGCTGAAGCCAGCGCTGGCTCGCGGCGAACTGCGCACCATTGCTGCGACAACCTGGTCCGAATACAAGCAGTACTTCGAGCGCGATGCCGCGCTGGAGCGCCGATTCCAGCGGGTGTTGGTGGACGAGCCGGACGATGAGACGGCGTGTCTGATGCTGCGTGGCCTCAAATCCCGCTATGCCGAACACCACAATGTACACATCACTGACGATGCGGTGCGCGCTGCGGTCACGCTGTCCCGTCGCTACCTGACAGGTCGCCAGCTGCCGGACAAGGCCGTTGACCTGCTGGATACCGCCGCTGCGCGCGTGCGCATGAGCCTCGACACCGTGCCGGAACAGCTGACCCGCATTCGCTCGCAGACTACCTCTCTTGAAATGGAGAAGCAGGCGCTGCTGGAAGATATCGCCGTCGGCACTCAGAGTCATGGTGAACGCCTGACCGCCATTGAGCAGGAAGAGAACGATCTCATCGTTGCACTCGACGAGCTTCAAACCCAGTACGGTCAGGAACTGAAACTCACCGGACAACTGCTGGAAAGCCGGCAGGACATCTCCCGTCGGAGCGAGACGCGCACGCTGCAACAGGAGCTGAAGGGCATGCAGCACAGCAACCCGCTGCTTTCCGTTGATGTGGACGCACGCACCGTTGCCACTGTGATTGCCGACTGGACCGGCGTGCCGCTGTCGTCACTGATGAAAGACGAACAGACCGACCTGCTGACCCTGGAAAACGAAATTGGCCAGCGAGTGGTAGGCCAGAATGTTCCTCTGACCGCCATCGCTCAGCGCCTGCGTGCGGCGAAAACAGGCCTCACCTCAGAAAATGGTCCGCAGGGTGTCTTTCTGCTGGTCGGCCCGAGCGGCGTCGGCAAGACCGAAACCGCGCTGGTGCTGGCGGATGTGCTGTACGGCGGTGAAAAATCGCTGATTACCATCAACCTGTCGGAGTACCAGGAACCGCACACCGTGTCGCAGTTGAAAGGTTCACCGCCGGGATACGTGGGCTACGGTCAGGGTGGCATCCTCACCGAAGCCGTGCGCAAGCGTCCGTACAGCGTGGTACTGCTCGATGAGGTGGAAAAGGCGCACCGTGACGTGATGAACCTGTTCTATCAGGTGTTTGACCGTGGCTTTATGCGCGACGGTGAAGGGCGTGAAATCGACTTCCGCAACACCGTCATCCTGATGACCTCCAATCTCGGCAGCGACCACATCATGCAGCTGCTGGATGAACAGCCGGACGCCACCGAAGGCGACCTGCACGAACTGCTGCGCCCGATCCTGCGCGACCACTTCCAGCCCGCACTGCTGGCCCGTTTCCAGACCGTGATTTACCGCCCGCTGAGTGAGCCTGCCATGCGCACCATCGTGGAAATGAAGCTCGCACAGGTCAGCAAGCGCTTACATCGTCACTACGGCCTGACCACGCAGATTGAGGAGAGCCTGTATGACGCGCTGGTCGCCGCCTGCCTGCTGCCGGACACCGGTGCACGTAACGTCGACAGTCTGCTCAACCAGCAAATCCTGCCGGTGCTGAGTCAGCAGTTGCTGACTCATATGGCGGCGAAGCAGAAACCGCAGTCGCTGCGGCTTGGATGGGATGATGAAGAAGGGATTGTACTGGAATTTACACATGACTGATGAAACGCAGGATGAGTACAGGATTAAAGAAGGTGGTGTCAGGCTACTTACGACGGGTGAGATACAGATGGCACACTCTGTATTTTTATCCACCATTGATTATTCGAAAGTATGGATCCACAGAGAGAGTTATCTCCCTTTCAATCTACAGGATAAGAATACGGCTATGACCCCAAATGGGGAGATTTATTTTCGTGACCAATACTGCGACGATTTCTCCCAGACAACTGACGATCTTCAACATATGTTCATCCATGAAATGGGGCATGTCTGGCAACGAATGAAAGGCATGAATATTATTATGAGAGGATTGGTCAGTTGGATGGTGAGTTATCGTTACACTCTTGATGGTCGCCTGTTAAGTGAATATCCGATGGAGCAGCAGGCGCAGATTATTGCAGATAATTTTACACTAGAGGCTCATGGCTATGATGGTTGGTTGCGTCTCAGGGGCTGGGAGATCGTTACTCTTGATGGTGATGCATCTGAATCAATCATCCGAGAAATGTATAGAAATTCATTGAGAGGGTTTCCATGGTAAAAATAAAGTGGTGGCATTCAGTACTGTTTCTTATTTTAGCTGTCACTTCTGCCTTTACATTAACCGGATGCCCGTGGGGTGGGATGAAATATTACCCAGCTGAAACAGCCAGCGTCTGGATGAAGAATAATGCAGTTTGTTATTACGTCCCAGATAGTAAGGATTATCAGCCTGTTTTCATCTCTATCAACCTCAGGAATAAATCGTTTAAAGAAAGGCAGTTTACCGAAAACCCGAATTTACGAATTATTGATGGTCAATTATGTATTAGTCCTTCGTTTTACCATTTTCCTGATACGTCAAAAGCCCCATTTATTGTTGAGGTTGTATTGCAGTCTAAGAGTAAAAGTAACCATCCAAGGAGCTTTGTCACCGGATTTGAAATGATCAACGGTAAGGCTCGGGATGTATCGTTGACGACACGGGAATACCATGTGCCAGCGACGGCACGCTAAACACTATACTGAATAGTAACATTCGGCTTCTATATGATGATAATCCGATGCTTTGATTTATGCCTGAAAGGAATATTCACCTTCTTTTTCCTTTCCGTGCTGACAGGATGTCCTGGCCCGGGAGACAGGATGATTCCTCATGAAACCACATCTGTCAGCAAGCAGGGGGAAAATGTATGTTTAGATATTCCAGATGCTCAGAATTATCAACCTGCTGACATGGGGATAAATCCACGAGGAACACCTTCGAAGGAGAAGGATTTTAATTTCTCTCCAGGCCTCACGATCGTTAATGGAAAATTATGCATTCCACCTTCTTTTTATCATTTTCCGGATAAGGGGAAGCTTATTATTGAGTATGTATTGATTTCAAAGAAACATGAAGATGAGCCACGGAAATTTGTCGTTGGCGTGGGGGTGAATAATGGGCAGGTATACAATTTTCCTCTGACCGATCGAGAAATAGCAAGGCCATATGGATCAATTCAAGTTTCCGAGTAGCTGGTCAATATAAGATAATGAGAACATTCACCTTTATTGCGTTGGTCGTGATAAGCGTACTCTTTCTTCCGGATGCTTTTATTTACACGTTTGTTAAGCGCTTTATCCCCATTAGTGGCGATGGCGAATACGGCATAAACAATTTTGAAATGACCATGTTGCTGATTAAAACCTTCGCCAGTGCCCTCGGGGCCGGAGCCATAATCACGCTTTTTCGTACTCGCTGAGTACCCCGATTAAACCTGCAATTTGCCCGCCGGCAAGAAAGTCATGGACTGCAGGTTATCCCATGGAGTCAATATCATGAGTCTGACAGATACGCTCAAGAACACCCTGTCTGCATTAACTGAAAGCGGGCTGAACCGCTACCGCCTGGATATTCCATCCTGTACAGCATCACTGGATGTGGAAAGTTTCAGCGGTAAGGAGTTCATGAGTGAGCTTTACTACTATCAGGTTATCTTTACCAGCAGTGACCAGAATATCAGCTCAGCGCAACTGCTGACTAAGCCTGCCACGCTGACCATGGGAACCGGGTCTCTGATGGGGCTGACCGGGCTGAAAGTGGTGCATGGTGTGGTGACGCAATTTAAGCGTATCAGTGGTTCACGTGACCAGGCAACGTACCAGATTATTATTGAGCCGTTCTTGTCTTTGCTGCGCAAGCAATTCCGTACCCACCGCTTTTTTGTCAATAAGTCGGTACCGGAAGTTGTCGCCGAAGTGTTGCAGGAGCATGGCCTGAAAGGCTGGGAGTATGAGTTCACCCTAAAAGCCGACTATCCGAAGCGTGAACAGATTAACCAGTACAAGGAAAATGACCTCGCGTTCATTGAGCGTCTGCTGGCCGAAGTGGGGATTTTCTACTTCTTCACCTTGCAGCCCGATACCCAGACCGAAGTGGTGCATTTCGCAGACAAACAGAGCGCATGGACGTTCGGTAAGTCTCTGCCGCTCAGCAGCCCATCGGGAATGAGTGACAGTGCAGCGGACTCGATCTGGGGGGTTAACGTCCGACAGAACGTGGTTGAGCGCTCTGTCACCGCCAGTGATTACAATCACCGTGAAGCCCAGAATGTCCTGACCTCTGTACCGGCGGACATGACCTGCGGCGACGGTGACGGTGTTACCTACGGTGAGGTTTATCACTATCTACCGCGTCATCTTGAACGTGGCGACAAAATCACACCTTCAGCGGAAACCGGCAATTTCTGGGCACGCCTTGAGCATGAGCGTTTTCTTTCCGGACAGACGATTATCAGCGGGTGCAGCAATGATGCCCTGCTTTCTCCGGCCCAGGTGCTGACCATCAGTGAAAGTGTGGTAACACCGACACTGCCATCAGAAACGGACAACGGCATAATCATCACCCGAACGGGCTATATAGCCAGCCGTAAAGATGCCCTGATCGTGATGTGGGAAGGGATGCCGTATTACGAGAACCGCTGCTGGCGTCCTGCTGCTAAAAAACGCCCGGTGGTCAGCGGCACCCTGACGGCACGAGTGACCAGCGCTAAAGATAACGACATCTACGCCTGGCAGGATGCATCCGGCATGTACCGGGTGAAGTTTGATGCCGACCGTGATGATAAAAAACAGGGCATGGAAAGCATGCCGGTGCGTTTTGCCAGGCCTTACGGTGGTGATAAGTACGGCTTCCACTTCCCGCTGATACAGGGCACGGAAGTCGCCATTGCGTTCCACGAAGGTGATCCAGATCGTCCGTATATTGCGCACGCGCTGCATGACTCGCGCCACGTTGACCACGTCACTGAGGCCAACAGCACGCGCAATGTTATCCGCACAGCTGGCCTGAACAAGCTGCGGATGGAGGATAAGCGCGGCGAGGAACACATCAAGCTCAGCACAGAGTATGGCGGTAAAACCCAACTCAATTTAGGTCACAACGTCAATGCTTCCAGAGTTCTTCGTGGCGAGGGGGCGGAGCTGCGCACTAACGACTGGGTCAGCGTTCGTGGTGGTAAGGGAGTAATGCTTACTGCAGATACTCAACCTGATGTCGGCAGTAAAATGCTTGAAATGGACAGGGCTGTAGAACAACTTGAACAGGCACTCACGCTGGCAAGAAGCCTCCAGGCAGCTGCGAAAGGGGCACAAGCAGCGGTATGTGATATCGACAGCCAAAAGACGCTTAACAGCTCACTGAAATATCTGAAAATGCCAGGTATGCTGGCCAGTGCACCTGCTGGTATAGGCATTCTCAGTCCTGAGGCTGTCCGGCTTGCTTCAGGTGGGGCAAGTATTGGCCTCATGTCAGGTAAAAACACAGATATCAGCACCGGGCAATCGTTCACTGTAGCGGCAAGCGAGGCTGTAAGTTTGTTTGCACAGGCTGCAGGAATGAAAATGTATGCCGGGGCAGGTAAGGTTGATATTCAGGCACAAGCTGACGCCATGAATGTCTCAGCATTACAGGACATCACTGTCGCCAGTGGTCAGGGAAGCGTGAAGGTAAATGCCAGCAAGGAGCTGATTTTAAGTTGCGGTGGTGCTTATATAAAGCTTAGCGGTGGGAATATTGAACTGGGATGTCCGGGGAATATTTTGCTGAAAGCGACCAATGTTAATCAGACAGGTCCTGCCAGCTTAGATACACCACCAGTGACTTTCCCGAAAGGATATTCAGGTTCCTTCACTATTAAGGATACGGAGACAGGTGAAGTTAAACCCTTCACTAAATATAGGGTTACCTCTCCCGAAGGAGATATTTATGAAGGAATATCGGACTCGTCAGGAAAAACCGCACCTCTTTATTCATTAACTCCCGGTAATATGGAAATCGAATTTCCTGATACGCTTAGCGATGAGCAATTCAAGGCAATCGATAAATCGACAGGGGCACCTGTCTCAGGATATGCATATTTCATTACTTCAGAAAGCGGTGAATCTATATCAGGGTACACTGATAATAATGGATATACTCAACGAATTGAAACAAAAGATGAGTCGACTGTCGAGGTTCTGTGGGGGGAAGATGCTATAGAAAGAATGAATGGAGGTGGATATAATGCCTAATAGCAAAACAATGGCGAAAACGAACACTATTCCGAACTCTCAAAAAAGTGTTCCACTAAAAGTCATTACATTTGACGAGTTATGGTCGGCTTATCCTTCCCGAACAATCGAGCATATTGATCCGTCGAGTAAAAAAGATGTATTTTCAGATCATTGTGCAATAAATGTAAGCAATGCTCTTTATCAATGCGGGATCCTTATGAAAACCTTCAGCAAGACACGCTGTTGGAATTGCCCAACGCCTGACCCAACGACGAAAAAGGGGATACACGCTATCAGGGCTGAAGAGCTAAGTGAGTATCTAAAAAAGCAACCTTTTGCTGGGTGCCCTGTTCCTGTAAAATTGAGTGGAAAAAATTTCCAGGAGAATGTTAAGGGGAAGACCGGTATTATCTTTTTTAAGGATTACTGGTTGAGGGGGAATGAAAGGACTCCGACGGGTGATCATATCGATCTATGGAATAAAAGTAAGTTAGCTGGAAGTGGGGCGCTAGCTTCGTATCTTAGGGTTAACTTTCCAAATGCAACGGAGAGTATTTCTGGTCTGTTTGGCTCAGATACCAGAATTACATCACTTGAGAAAGCTGCTGAGGTATTATTTTGGGAAATAAAATGAAAAATAAAATAATAACTGGTTTTGGTTCGGTGATAGCTCTTTTGTATACGGTGTTAATTGTTTTGGCTGTGGATGGGCTTGGCCGGGCTGGAATTATTAATGGCGTTATGGATTTACTTGGTTTTGAAAGTGGAAGTATTTACGGAGTTATCCTGTTCACCGTGTGTTTGGTTATATTAGTATTTTACTACATTGTAATCATTAAGCGTAAGAGTAATGCAATAGCGATGATGCTAATAGCTTCTTTTATTATTGGTGCTATATTGTTGGGGTTGATTGCTAAAGTTACATCAGTGCGAAATGATTTATTTAGCTTCTACATTTCTTGGTTTTATCATGGCGTTTATTATGAAGGTGAAGAAAAAGTACAACAGGTCTTTTCATACATTTCACGCCTCGTAGTTCTTTGCTTCTGCTGTGGCGGTATCATTTCGACCATTTTTATGAAACTCATCAAGCGAAACCTGATTGAGGTATGAACTAAATACACGACGTTATTTACGCTCTAACATAGTAAAATTCTGACGAGCGTAAACTAAACATTTGCAAGGATAGAGGTTTAGTTTTATGGCAAATAATTCACTGGTTACTTCCATAACGCATAGTAACGCTGATGTCATGGCTGGAAAGCAGAAACCCTACTGGGTCGAATTTCAATTGGTTGATGAGCAGGGTGACCCTGTGGCGAATATGCCATGGACTACTGAAAGCTCTCATCCAGTATCAGGTCAAATTGAAGATTTCACTCATTCTGGTCAAAGCGATGCGGACGGGCTTATCCGTATTGATATGCCGCATGGTCTGGAGTTGGCTCTGAAATTAGAATCAACTGCTTTAGTAAATGAAATGGAGAAGAGATCGCTTCGCCCTGGTAGAGATGCAGAAACCGATTCTTTAGTTAGACAGCCTGCAATAGATGCTGGTCATATCTGGCATTACGCCGTAGTCGGTGAACTTAGTTCAGGCTATCCTAATGTAGAGTTGCATAAAGGCGAAATCTTACCATCCTTCCATTTTCCAACGAACAAGTCTTTCAAAGGGCTTACCGTCCGGACAAATGAACTTGAAAAACGGCATATTATTGAAATTTGCCCTTTTAGAGCATGGGAGTTGGTATTGCATCACCAGGATGAATATTCAATGGCAAATGCCATTAACCTCGGAGCAAGTGCCTCTCTAGCTTATGCCGATGATAAAGCACTCCAGCCGGAATCAATAACACGATTTTATATAAACCAGTGCCAAGATTTATCGCGTTTACCTCAGCTCCATAAAGGCGGTTTTAGTTACAATACACTAGTGCAGGATGTACCATTTAGCGAGCGATATAATCCTCCTGTTTTCATGGATACCTCTAGAGACACCTCGAAGACTGATAATAAAAGTGGCATCACCTCTGGAGGGGTGAATTCAGCAAAACCAGAAGGCGATACTCAACTGTATTATGTTTTCAATACAGATAAAGTCATTGTCGCATGGAGAGGGACTGCAGGGTTGTACGATGTCGGAACGGATCTGGCATTTAGTCCTGTTAGCACTGAGGTATGTGATGTAAATAAAACTATGTGCACAAACCTGAGTCCTGCTGGAAAAGTGCATGATGGATTTCTAAGTGGATATAGTAAATCTGAACGGCTTTTTTCTTCTGAGTTTGATAAGCTCTTAACTTTAATTAGAGCACGAAATTTATTTGTATGCGGCCATAGTTTGGGTGGCGCGCTTGCATTAATTTACTCTGCTGCACTAAAGTCTGAAAAACCTTTGCTCTACACATATGGTATGCCCCGTACCTTTACCAAGGAGGCAGTTCAGCAGTTATCAGTAATCACCCATTTCCGTCATGTAAATGATAATGATCCCGTTCCAGCAGTTCCACCCGAAGCGAGTCTAGATAATGCGTTATATAACCTCTGGGGACCACTTGGGAAAACTTTAGGGATGCTGTGGTCTGTTGGAGAACTTCTGGCTTACCAAGCTATATCTTGGGGGGATTGCTTCTGGCACCATGGTAATCCAGTTGTATTTCTGACTGCGACACAAAGTCGTGAGTGGCAAGAATGTAAAACAAGTTTGCCCGTACCTGCTGGTTGCATAAATTTAAAAAGGCTTCTTCCGATAAAAGCTAAATTATATCTTGTTCCTTCTTTGTCGGACCAAGAGATGCAAACTGCAGGCCGTAAACAAAAGGAGTTCAGAAAGTCACTAACGGCTAGCAAGTTGGAAGAGATTTTTCCTGACGGACAAAACCCCGACCGTGGAGTAGATTTAACATTTGGCGATCATTTCATGACTTCGTATATGCCTTACATGAATAATAAATTATTGGAACTAATAGATAACGAAGGAATGGTTGAGAGCCGGAATTTTACTGAGCATTTATATAATGTAGATCGTTTTAAAGAACAAATGTCGGAGCATAAAGATGAAATCCCTGAAAAGGAATATGAAAGAAATGAGATGTTCCTTGACATTGAAGGGTTATTGAAAGCATCACTATCACCCACTCTGTCTGAATCTTATGGGAATGATGCGCTAGTTCGATTTGCCATTTATGGTGATGAGGTGATTGAAAATGCTTAATAAAAATAAATTCATTTTTTTACCGCTTGTCTTTTTTATAGTCGGAGGTTGTAGTCATGCCACAAGCAATGCAATTTCCCCTCCAGCGGAGACCAAATGGGTGACTGTTGAGGTTAGTAATCCTTCAAAATACACAAGACCATTCCCTCTTGAAGTTAGATATATTTCACGTGAATGCCAGAAAAAAAGAGTGAACGGATTTGATGGTTCTGTGGATGCGGAATCAAGCTATAACGTTATTAAAATACCTTTGCAACAGCAGAATGGTGATAAATGGAAAGGTACAGTCGCTATGACTGGCGGGGGGGGGTGTGTATGGAGCTTAAGCGCAATCAATGTGGGTATTGAGTATATAGATGCTACACATCTTGGGGATGATTTAGTACCTGGAACTGCGGTTGGTGTAACTATTGCTTTTGATGCTGATGCTGCGAGGAATGGACAATTTGATACAGTGGCGGGGAATGATTTTAATTACACTCCAAAATACTATCCTTTTATAAAAAAATGGAATGATAGCCCACAATCTACTATGCGGGATAAATTATATCTTTTCGGTAAGGAAGATGCGTTTTGGAAAGTGAAGTTGGACTATAAATCTAACGAAAATGTTTTAATAAATTACAACCCCTCTATAGACGAAAGTAAAAAAGTATTGATGATATTCCCTAATAAGAAGGGGAAAAATGCTATGTACTCTTTTATCTATCCAGACGGGAGCGTCATTTCATCAAAAAACACAACACCTGATTTTAGAAAAGTCAACGGATCTGGTGGGAAATAATCAGCTAATCAGCTTTTTTTTCTCTTTGAGGGAGACGTGATTTTGCTTACTAGGTAGGATAAAGTTAATGATTCTGCTTCTGGCAGTTTTTATGGCTAGAGGGTGCAGTCGAGTGACCAATTGAGCACTCTCGCAGCCTGTAGATGCCAATTTTATAGCTATAGAAGTTCACAATCCCTCTCATTACACTAAACCGTTTCCGCCTGAGGTCAGATACATCTCGCATGAATGCATGAAAAAAAGAATCAGTGGATTATTTGATTGCTCAATTATCACAGAGCCAAGCTATAACGTTATTGGGCCTCATGCGGTAAGATAGTGGGGATATTTTGAAAGCAAAAGTTGCTATGGCTGGTGGTGGTTCATGTAAATGGACGTTGTGTGCGGTCAATTTCGGTATCGAGTATATAGACATGATACATCTTGGCAAAGATCTTGATCCTAGCACGGTGGTAGGTGTGACTCTCGCTTTTGATAATTATGCTTCTTGCAATGGATAATTTACCTTGTCACTGAAAATGTAGATTTATCCCCTAAATATTATCCTTATATAAAAAAGAAAAGTTGAGGGGGAGAATAGCTTATCGCTATTTGATAAGAGAGACTTCCTGTCATTGAGTGTTGGTGACATTAGTTCTGTGCCCCCCCCCTTAAATAGATGAGGGGGAAATGAAAAGGTTTGTTGGTTAGAAAAGAAAACAAAAGGTGAATATCCAAATGTTATTTGTCCGGATGGAAGTGTTGCTTCTGAAAGAACGTTTTTCCCTGATTTTGATAAGGTCGATGAACTGAAAGTTAAATGATTTTTATTTATTTTTTTTCGAGGGTTCAACATGACAAAAGGCTTGGTTTTGCTTGGTGACAAAACTTCTCACGGCGGAAAAGTGGTCTCCGCCTCTTCCAATATTACCGTCGACGGGAAAAAAGCCGCGTTAGTGGGTGATATGGTGAGTTGTCCGGTAGATGGGTATGGAACTAATCCTATCGTGGAAGGATCACCGCACCGGACATTTAACGGTCGGGCTGTTGTCGTCGATGGCTGCAAATGTCAGTGCGGTTGTACTGTAATTTCAAGTGCTCAGAATAGCACAGTAGGATAATCAATGGGGTGGGAAAGGACGAAAGCAACAACTATGGAGTTGCCTCCTAAGCCATCATTTATGGGATGGCTGTTAGCAGGAGGTGTTGCCGCAGTTTTGGGGGTTTTGCTGTTTATCCTGCATGCGTCAGGCATGGTTAAGGCTCTGGCTGCATTCAATATCTGGTGGCTGGCATCCAGCCCGGTTCTTGGCTGGTTTTTCCTGTTTTGTTTGCGGGGATGGCTGTGGGGCAGAACAGTCAATGAATATCAGTTTTTGCAGAAGGAAGCTGAATACGGACAGCAACAGTGGGAAGCCTGGGCTGGGCGCTATCTGGCCGTACTTGGAAGCAGCATACTGCTACCTTCCGGAGTGACCTCTGACGCCATTGCTAAATCAGATGCTGCAGATGCGCCGCAATTTCTTTCACTGACCAGCCATTTTGATGCGCAATCGGTGAATTCCACCTCCTTGCTTGAACTGGGGCTGGCCGGTGTACAAAACGCGATCGCGATGTTGCCTGCGACAGTGCCGTTCAACGTCACCATTATGAGCGACATGATTTCGTCAGACTTCGAGACCCGGTTTCGCAAATCATGGGGGAAAATTTACCCTGGGCGTGCGCTGACAGGTTCGATTTCATGTTGTGAAGCCTTTTCTTTTGTCTGGCTCGAGGAGCGCCTTAAAAATCCCGTTTTCGATATTGATTTGATCCTGATATTGCAGAACCAGGGTGCTGAACAGTATTCCGATGCACTCGCAGCGATGGTACTTACCAGCGATGATGTTGCTGAAAAATACCAGCTTTCGCACTCTGCCCGCATATTGCGACCGATGCCGCTGGACATGACAAATTTCAGGGCTGATATAGGTTTGTTCCTCGAAACACAAACAATCGCCTGTCAGACATCAAACGTGTTTTGTGACTGCGGGCACTGGAATGACGGGTTTGCTGATCTAATGACCGCGTCTCAATCACATCTGACGCCGTGGGTGCCGCAGGAAATTGATGTACTGGAAAAATATAACGGTATTCCAGGTGCCGGGAGTGCGTGGCTTTTAGCCACACTCCTGGCCGACATCGTGTCTGTGAGCAACAAACCTGTTTTAGGGCTGTTTACTTCAGGTACTGATCGTTTTGTCAGTACTGTTACCTCAGGGAGTGGAAATAATGATGCCGGGTAGTACATGGAGCAGAGGGGGGCTTGCCGGCATGATAGCCTGCATCTCAGCGATTATAGTAGCCTTGATCCTGCATTTTGGTCCCTCGTATGGCCTTGATACCCGACTGAAGCAAGTGCTTGCATTTGTTGCCGTATGGATAGTATTGCTGATTATTTTCTATACGCCGTTCATGTTCCGGTACATGCGGGAAAAGTATCACCGCTGGCGGGAACAGAAGAACAATGCGTTGCCTTCTGATGAATCAAGAGTTGCCCGGACTCCGCCATGCAATGTCACCGTCGACTCCATCCGCCTCGCCATGCGTAACCTCTACGGTCGGCGCTGGGGCCGTAAAACACGTATCCTGCTGATAACTGGTACTGCTGCAGAAGTGGAGCAGCTCACACCCGGCCTCACCAGCCAGCTCTGGCAGGAAGATCGCGGCACGCTATTGCTGTGGGGCGGTGACCTCAATACGCCAGCAGACAGCGCCTGGCTGACCGCGCTGCGCAAACTGCGCCGCCGTCCGGTGGATGGGCTGGTGTGGGTCACTTCGGCTTTTGACCAGCTCTCAGTACCTGGGCTGGAGCAGCCGCTGCCGGTACCGTCTGAAAGCACCATGGACTCCCTGTCTCATGCCATTAGCGCGCGTATGGAAACGCTTGGCTGGAAACTCCCGCTGTATGTCTGGTCCCTGCACCCGCGCGCCGATAAGCAGGAAGGGCGCATTACGCAGGCTACCGGCTGCCTGTTACCTGTCGGTTGTCGTACCGAAGGGCTGGCAGAACAACTCTCTGCCCTGACGCCGGATTTGACTTCACAGGGTCTGCAGCAGACCTGCGGTGAGGTGAAACATAACTTCTTACTGACGCTGGCTGACCAGCTCATTCGCGAACCAGAAAGTGTGACTGCACCGCTGTCGGTGATGCTCAATCCGTACCGACCGCTGCCGCTGGCCGGCGTGGTGTTCAGTCAGCCTTCTGCCGGTGCTGAACGTGCTGTTACGCACCACTGGGGCATGGATAAGCGCTGGGATATTCTGCCTGAATCCGTCCGGACGCTTCCTGCCGGGCTGCGTCCGCGCAAACCGGGCATTCCATGGCGCAAAGTGTTTGCGTCAGTTGTCGCCCTGGCGATGGTGGGCTGGGCTGCATGGATGAGCATCGCGTATGTCACCAACCGCAGCCAGATTGACGGCGCGAATATCCAGGCCGCACTTGCCGCCCGACAGAATCAGCCGCTGGAGCAGCGCCTGCACGCGCTGTCTGAACTCCAGAAAACCCTGGCTCGTCTGCAGTACCGCTCTGAGCATGGCGTGCCGTGGTACGAGAAGGCCGGCCTGAGCCAGAATAATGCCCTGCTGGCAGCACTCTGGCCACGCTATCAGGACAGTGCACTGCCGCTGTTGCGGGATGCGGCCGCAACCCATCTTCAAAAGCAGGTCAGCGCCTTTAACGCGTTGCCGCCGGGTAGCCCGCTGCGTGAGCAGATGGCAAAAGCCACCTATGACCAGCTCAAGCTCTACCTGATGCTGGCGCGTCCGGAACATATGGACGCGGCCTGGTTCAGCCCGGCGCTGCTGCACGACTGGCCAAAACGCGATGGCGTGAAAGACGGTGTCTGGCAGGGTGTGGCGCCGTCACTGCTGTCGTTCTATGGTGCGCAGCTGGTTGCGCACCCTGAGTGGAAATTGCGGGCAGATGAGAACATGGTCAGCCAGGCGCGTTCCCTGCTGGTTCGCCTGATGGGCGTACGTAACAGTGAGTCGACCCTGTACCAGAAGATGCTCTCCCAGGTGGCGCATCTGTATGTCGATATGCGCCTTGAAGACATGACCGGCGATACCGATGCATCCCGTCTGTTCAGCACTACGGAAATCGTGCCGGGCATGTTCACCCGTCAGGCCTGGGAGCAGGCCGTGCAGCCCGCCATCGAAAAGGTGGTGAAGGCGCGCCGGGACGAGCTTGACTGGGTGCTGACTGACAGTAAGCGTCAGGTGAATAAACAGGACGAAACCTCGCCGGAAGCACTGAAAAAACGTCTGACCGAGCGCTACTTCGCTGACTTCGGCGGAGCCTGGCTGGAGTTTCTCAACAGCCTGCGCTGGAACCGGGCCACCACGCTGTCGGACTCTATTGACCAGCTGACTCTGATGGCTGATGTGCGTCAGTCACCTCTGGTGGCGTTGATGAACACCCTCAATGTGCAGGGGCGCACGGGTCAAACTGGCGAAGCGATTTCCGACTCGCTGGTGAAGTCAGCGAAGAACCTGCTCGGTGGTGACAACAAAGATGCCATTGACCAGAGTGTCGGGGTTCATGGCCCGCTGGATGCGACCTTTGGCCCGGTGCTGGCGCTGATGGACAAGATCCGCACGGGCGCACAGGAGTTGAGTCTGCAGTCGTTTCTGACCCGCGTGACGCAGGTGCGTCTGCGACTGCAGCAGGTGACCAATGCTGCTGACCCGCAGGCTATGGCCCAGACCATTGCCCAGACCGTATTCCAGGGCAAGGCTGTGGATCTGACCGAAACCCGCGACTACGGCAGCCTGATTGCCGCGAGTCTCGGTCAGGAGTGGAGCGGCTTTGGGCGTACGGTGTTTGTGAACCCAATGGAGCAGGCCTGGCAGCAGGTGCTGACCCCGGCGGCCGACAGCCTCAATGCACAGTGGCAGCAGGCGGTGGTGGCTGAGTGGAACAGTGCCTTTGGTGGCCGTTATCCGTTCAACAACTCCAGCAGTGATGTTTCTCTGCCGCTGCTAGCCAAATACCTCAACGCAGATTTCGGGCGTATCGCGCAGTTCCTGCAAATCCGCCTCAAAGGCGTGCTGCACAAAGAGGGCAACCACTGGGTGCCGGACAGCATCAACTCGCAGGGCCTGGCCTTTAATCCGGCGTTCCTCAACGCCATCAACACCCTGAGTCATATCTCGGATGTGGCCTTCACCGAAGGCAATGCCGGCATGAACTTCGAACTGCGTCCGGGCACGGCCAATGGCGTGATGCAGACCGACATGATTATTGACAGCCAGAAGCTGACCTATGTGAACCAGTTGCCAGCGTGGAAGCGCTTTTCGTGGCCTGCGGATACCGAAGCTCCCGGCGCGAACCTGAGCTGGGTCAGTACCCAGGCTGGCACCCGTCAGTATGCCGACATTCCGGGAGCATGGGGCTGGATACGCCTGCTCGATAAGGCTGCCGTCAGTGCCTACCCGGGCGTGGGAAGCAGCTACAGCCTGAGCTGGAAGGCACAGGACGGTCGCATGCTCAATTACACCCTGCGTACCGAAGCGGGCGAGGGGCCATTGGCGCTGCTGAAGCTGCGTAATTTTCGCCTGCCGGAAACTATCTTCAGCACCACCGGCGTCATACCGTCAGACCCGGCGACAGATACGGCCAGTGACGACGGGGAGGCGTACTGATGAGCACACTCAATGCCTTACTCAGTGCCTGCCAGGCAGAGCAGGAACCATTACTTTTAGAAACCCGTGAGCGTGTGGCGCAGTGGGGCAGCTGGCTGCAGCCGCTATCCGGTTCATCACCCGTGGGCGAGGATCCGGGCTATAACGATGACTTCCAGCAGATGCGCGAGGAGGTCAACAAGCTCTCCGGCGCGGATACCGAGCTCATCTGCCGGCTGGCAGAGAAGCTGCTGACCACGACCGCCAAAGATATCCGTGTGGCGACGTACTACTGCTGGGCGAAGCTGCACCGCGAAGGTGAGCAGGGGCTGGCGGAAGGGCTCGAACTGCTGGCCGGTTTGCTGGAGCGCTTTGGACCACAGCTGCACCCGCAGCGTGACCGCAGCCGTAAGGCGGCACTGGAATGGCTGGCAGGGTCGCGCATGACCGACTCGCTTTCCCTGTACCCGGAAGTGGTCAGGATCGATGCGATGCGAACCACTGGTGCGCTGCTGCTGATATCACAGCTTATTGAGAATGAGCCCGATGAAACCCGTCCTGAACTCAATGCGCTGTACGGTGCCCTGGAAAGTCGTTTGCACAAAGCGGGGGGTGTGGATGCCGTGGTACCGCAGAACGCCAGTACCAGCGAAACCCCTTCACCTGCCAGTCACAACGATGCACCGGCTATCGGGCGTATCACTTCCGGCCAGGATTTGCTGGCCCAGGCCCGCACCCTCACCGAATATCTGCGTGAGCAGCCGGACGGCTGGCTGTCAGCACACCATCTGATGAAAAGTCTGCGTCATGACACCCTGCGGGCCATCCCGGCCCCGGATGCGCAGGGGCGCACGCGTATTGAGCCGCCAAGGGCGGATCAGCGCGCGTTACTCAAACGCCTCTACCTGCAGCAGAACTGGGCTGAAATGCTGGATACAGCAGACAGCACGTTTTCCCGCGGTGCCAACCACCTGTGGCTGGATTTACAGTGGTACATCCACCAGGCGCTGACGAAATCCGGCAAGGAAACGCTGGCCGACATTGTCACGGCTGATCTGAAAGGGCTGCTGTCGCGCCTGTCCGGGCTGGAGACGCTGGCGTTCAGTGACGGCACGCCGTTTGCGGACGAAGTGACGCTGAACTGGATCCAGCAGAGCGTGCTGGACACCGTCGGCGGTTGGGGTAATGACACGCCATCAGCCCCGGTCACCGCCGGTAACGATGACATTCTGTCGCTGGAGCCGGAAGCCGTAGCGCTGGCCGACAGTGAAGGCCCGGATGCGGCGCTGGGCTGGTTGCAGACCCGGCCCGGCATCGCCACCGCGCGCCAGCAATGGCTGTTGCGACTGCTAATGGGCCGCATTGCTGAGCAGTACGGTAAGAATGACCTGGCGGTGCACCTGTTTGCAGAACTGGGTGAGCGCGCCAGAGAAGTGACCCTCAATGACTGGGAGCCAGAGCTGCTGTTTGAGGTACAGGCCCGTCATCTGAAACTCCTGCGCCTGAAAGCCGGTCGCAGTGAGGCTGATAAGACCCGCCTTACGCCGGTAATGGACCAGTTACTTGCCGGGCTGATCGCCGTCGATCCCGCCCGTGCCGCCGTGCTTTGCGGTTAAATCCACAGGAACAGAAATAAATGGAAGATTTGACCCTGCGTTATTACGACGCGGAAATGCGTTACCTCCGTGAAGCGGCCAAAGAATTTGCTCAGACCCATCCGGATCGGGCCGCGATGCTGGATCTGGATAAGGCCGGCACACCTGATCCCTATGTCGAACGTCTGTTTGAAGGTTTTGCTTTTTCGATGGGGCGGCTGCGCGAGAAGATTGACGACGACCTGCCGGAACTGACCGAAGGGCTGGTCAGCATGCTCTGGCCACACTACCTGCGCACCATTCCTTCACTCTCAGTAGTGGCGTTCACACCTGCGCTTCAGGCCGTGAAGATGGCGGAAGTGATGCCAGCGGGTCTGGAAGTGTATTCCCGCCCGGTGGGGCCTAAAAATACGGTCTGTCGCTACCGTACTACCCGGGATGTGATGCTCAACCCGCTGAACATCTCAGGGGTGACTATGACCACTGAGCCTGACGGGCGTTCGCTGCTGCGGATGCGCTTTGCCTGCAGCACCCAGGCAGACTGGTCCCATGCTGACCTCAGTCACCTGAGCCTCTATCTTGGGGCTGACGCGCCCGTCAGCAGCCAGCTGCACCTGATGCTGACCAGAAGGCAGGCCGCTCTGTATATGCGCCTGCCCGGGCAGATCGACCGTATCCGGCTTGACGGGTATTTCTCACCGGGCGGGTTTGCCGAAGAGGATGGGCTGTGGCCGAAAGGCGACACCGCATTCAGTGGCTACCAGCTGCTGCTGGAGTATTTCACCTTCCGCAACAAGTTTATGTTTGTCCACCTCAACGGTCTGGACGACATTACGCCGCCTGCCGGGGCTGAGTACTTCGACATCGAAGTGGTCTTCAGCACGCCGTGGCGATCAGACCTGCCGGTCACCGATGATGCGGTTCGCCTCCACTGCGTGCCGGTGATTAACCTGTTTACGCTGGAGGCTGACCCTCTCACCATCACCGGGCTTGAAAGTGAGTACCTGCTGCGTCCTAAGCGGCTCCAGGACGGGCATACTGAGATTTATTCGGTGGATTCGGTTACCGGTTCAAACCGCACCAGTGATGCCGAATACGTGCCGTTCAGCAGCTTCCGCCACAAGGGCGGGATGATGCGCAGTCATGCGCCACCTCGCTATTACCACACCCGCGTTAAGCGGGGTGTCACCGGGCTGTATGACACCTGGCTGATTCTGGGCGGGCACCAGTGGGAAGATGACCGCCTGTTTGAGCGCGAAGCCGTATCGCTGCAAATCACCGGCACCAACGGTCAGTTACCGCGCCGGGCGCTTCAGAGCACGCTGCTCGACCGCAGTGAGCAGGTGGTCAGTACGCCGCTTTCAGTACGCAACCTCTGTAAGCCCACGCTGCCGGTTTACCCGCCTGCGGAAGACCGTTTCCACTGGCGGGTATTGAGCCACCTCGGCTCCGGGTTTCTGAATATGATGAGTACTGCCGAAGTGCTGCGCGGGACGCTGGCACTCTATAACTGGCAGGAAGATGAACTGAATACCCGGCGTCTGGCGGCGATTCAGCAGGTGGAGCACCACCGCCTGCAACGTTTTGAGCAGGGCTACCTGCTGCGGGGGCTGGATATCGAAGTGACCCTCGACAGCAACGGCTTCACCGGCGAGGGCGATATTCACCTGTTCGGTGAAATGCTAAACCGGTTCTTTGCTCTGTATGCCGATATGAACCAGTTTAACCAGCTCACCCTCATTGTTCAGCCAGAAGGAAAATGCATCCGGTGGAAAGAGAATCACAGTCCGCGCCTGCCCGGCTGATAGCGCAACTGGGGGACCGGCTGCCATATATCAACTTTTACCGCTTCTGCCAGTTGCTGGAGCAGAACCAGCCGGACAAACCGGTTACGGGCAGTACCTGGCAGGTACGTCATGAACCTGTACGTTTTCGGCCACACCCGGGGATGGGTTTTCCGGCTTCAGAAATTAAAGGTATTGAGCAGTCTGAGCATTCGCATCTGCCGCCGACTGTGCGCATCACCTTTATGGGACTCTACGGCGTGGAGTCCCCGCTGCCGACGCACTATATCGATGACATTACCCAGCGACGGGAAGGGTATGAGGCCACCGCGGATTTCCTCGATATCTTCAACCACCGGCTGATTGCCCAGTACTACCGTATCTGGCGTAAATACTCATACCCGGCGACTTTCGAAGAAGGCGGTAAGGACAACACCTCGCAGTACCTGCTGGGACTTGCCGGGCTCGGGATTAACGGCTGCACGGACAGTATCGCGACTCCGGCTTCACGCTTTCTGGCACTGCTGCCGGTCATGTTGCTGCCGGGGCGTACCGCAGAAGGCATGGCCTCGCTGGTGCGCCTGCTGGCACCTGACACACAGGCGAAAATCTGGCACCACGATAAACGCCGCGCGCCGCTGAAAAAGCCCCTGACCATGAGCGTCAGCCAGCCCGTCACCCTGACAAACCGTCCGGTGATGGGCAGCTATGCCACCGACGTGAACAGCCGGGTGCTGATGCGCCTGACTACCTCTGACCCGGCTGAAGTACAGGGCTGGTTACCGGGCGGGGAGCTTCACACGGATTTAATGGCGCTGCTACATGTCTACCTTGGCTCCCGCCTCGATGTGCGTTTACAGCTGTGTGTCGACCGAAGTCTGCTGCCTGACGCTACCATGAGCAGTAAACCGCAGGCAGGTGCCGTGCAACTGGGCCGTACCGCCGTGATGCGGCCGCTGAATGCAGCGAACACCGTCATGCACCCCAAAACCATAACCATCAATCTTGGCCGCTATGAGCGGGTACAGGAAAATATTCACCGCAGGGAGACCGATGAAGATGGCGATTACCGCTGGTAAATTTCCTCTGGTTGCACTGGCCGCGGGCATCACACTGATGCTCGCTGGCTGTGGGCTGACCCAGAAAGTGACGGACGGCACCGTTGCCGTGACCAAATCGATTTTTTACAAGCAGGTAAAAACCCTGCATCTGGATATCCGCGCCCGCGAGGCCGTTAACAGCAATGCAGGCGGGGTGGCGCTGTCGACGGTGGTGCGTATTTACCAGCTCAAAGACCGGAAAACATTCGACACGACGGACTATCCGTCACTGTTTAAGGCTGACAGTCAGGCCATCAAAGCAGACCTGGTGGCGGAGAAAGACATCCGCCTGCAGCCGGGTGGGGCAGTGACGGTTGATATGCCGATGGAAGAGAGTGCGCAGTATGTGGCGGTGGCCGGGATGTTTATGTCACCGGACCAGGAGAACAACACCTGGCGTGTGGTGCTGAGTCGTGACGATCTCGATCCGGATAAAGCCCGCGTCATTGAGGCGGGGAACAACCGGCTGACACTTCAGGCGCTGAAAGATGAGTGAGTTATCCCGTCCTTCATTGTATGAAACACTCTACGGCAACTTCACCGGCGGCCTCGATCTCCATCAGGTCAGTGAACAAAATCAGGTGATTTTGTCCGTGCTCGATAATATGCAACGGATCCTTAACTGCCGTGCGGGCACGCTGGCGCATTTGCCGGACTATGGCCTGCCCGATATTACCAAAACACTGCAGGGCATGCCGGGTACCGCGCATCAGTTGCTGAAGACGTTTTCCGACGTGTTGCTCAAATACGAGCCGCGTCTGAAAAATATCAACGTCATCCTGCTCGACCAGCATATCCCCGGCGAGCTGCGCTACGCCATAGATGCTGAACTTAGCGGTGTTGGCCTCGTACGCTATGGCACCGAGTTTATGCCAGAAGGGCGGGTTCTCCTGCGACACCTGAAGCAACAGCAGTATCTTGACACAGCAACCCGTCTGTAAGGCCAGTTAATACCATGTCAGTAAAATCACAGTTCCTCGAAAAACTACAGGCCAGAGAGCCAGCCCCGATCTTATCTACCAGCAAGACTCAGGCCGATATTGCAGAGTTTCGCCTGCGAATGGTGCAGCTTCAGGAGCAGATGGATGCGTGGCTGGTGGGTACCGGATTGAATGTGGAAACATTTACCGTCGCTGTTACGGACCTGCTGGTGGAGGACAGGACTTTTGAGATTGCCGCTATCACCCTGCGTTACGACGATCGCTCTGTAAAATTTACACCGGTATTTTTGTACGGTCAGGGCGTGACAGGATGCGTGGAAGTGACTCTTCATGCAGAAGGCAGTGTGACGTCTGTGGGGCGCCTTTTCATGCGGGCAGGTCATTTCAGTGACTGGTCCTTTACTCCGCCGGGAGCATTATCCCGTCCCGGACAGAGTTTTGATGAAAGCACCTTTTTTAGTCTGATTCTGGCGCTTCTGCCATAACTGCTGGTATTGCAGTACCCGTTCCTCTGAATATGCCCGCATAAGCGTTAATCCTCCATATTTCCGTACGCGTCAAAATGGACAACTGGTCATGAATCACATCCCCCCACATAAAATCAAAACCGGTGGTGACCCGCGCACGCTACCGGATTATGCCGCCCTGCGTGATGAACTGAGTAAGCTGACACATCCGGCTCGCCCGGATGTGAACTGGCGTTATGCCGAAAAACGCTGTCTCTCACTGTTTGAGCAGAATGGTGTGGAGCTACAGACGCTGTCCTGGTACACGCTGGCCCGAACGCAACTGGCTGGTTTATTGGGGCTCAATGAAGGTCTGGCGATACTCGAGGCACTGATAAGCCATCAGTGGGGCGCACTCTGGCCGCAGCCTGTCCATGCCCGCATGAAAATCCTCAGCAGTCTGAGTCAGCGTTTACAGCAACTGATTCGCTCGCTCCCGCTAAATCACAGCGACCTCAGCCAGCTGTATCGGGCGGAGCAACAGCTTACCGCTCTGGGTGAGGTGCTGCAGGGCCTGGAGCTTAAGCATCTGAGCCAGCTCGATACGTTACGTACCTTGATGCACAACAGTGCTGCCAGGCTGGAACACAGCGATGGCATAACCAGCACCAGGCCGGACATTCAGCCAGGTATCAGGTTGCCTGCCACCGCGATGAATAGTGCCGCAGCATCCACGAGGGACCTTGCTGGTAGTCCGCCTGAAGATACGTCAGCAAGCGTAGTGAAGTGGGTTTATGCGGCGCTGCCGGAACACCAGGCGAATGCAGAAGCAATGGCGGCAATGCCCAATCAGGTAAAAAAATGGAAATTCTTCGCTGCCGGGATGTGTACCATGCTGGTGGTAAGCACAGTCACACTATGGAGCTGGCAGTTTCTTAATCGGCCAGTCCCGTTGCAGACTCAGCTTGCAGCCTCACTGGCTCCATTGCCTGCATCTCTCACGCCTGAACAACTGGATATGTGGCGTCAGCAAGCTCCGTTACCACAGGTTTTAATAACACAAACACAGCAGCAGCTTGCCCGGCTGGGTAAATTGCCTCCTGACTGGAATATTGAATACAGTCGACAGTTGCTGGAACAGGTCCGGGTACTTTGGCCGGAGCAGGCTAAGCCACTAATCCAGCAGTGGCAGCAACAACTTAATGCTGCCGCATTGCCAACAGAACAGCTGAATGGCTGGTCTCAGGGAATGGCGACACTACAAAAACTGAGTGACAGGCTGAACGAACTGGATGTGCAGAAAGGAAAATACCTGACGGTCAGTGAGCTGAAGTCAGTCGTTTTTTCCGCTATGCAGTCCTTTAATCAATCCATACCGGCTGAAGAGCAGCTAAGGGTATTATCACAAAATCCAGCAGGCGAACCTTTGCCTGCGGCTGTCAGAGCTCAGCTGGAGATGCATCTGAAGCAACTGATTGCCCGTTATGCAGAAATAAAACAGGATTCATTAAAATAAAAAAGATATTCGAAGCACAGGTATCCAGCTAATAATCCAGACCTGGCAGGTCATAATCACAACTCATTCACTGGTGTTGATGGATTTGACCAAAGAACATAGTCAGGGCCGGCAAATGATTATTGATTCTGAGAAGAAAAAGGGCAAAGGGGGATAGCCGTCAGTAATGGCTTGTTATTGATTATTAAGAGTTTTAATTGACTGGGCGGGTTTAAGTACAGGGCAGGCCTGGTGTCCCCTGCAGGAATCGAACCTGCAACTAGCCCTTAGGAGGGGCTCGTTATATCCATTTAACTAAGAGGACAGCGGCGCGCAGTATAGCGCAAACAGGCCGTGAGATTCACTACGTCGCCGTCCGTTTGCTCATTCCGCCAGCAATTCCGGTTTTCTGCACGCGCTAACGTTACGTGCAGAAAGCGGAAACAGCTGTACTGAAGTCCGGGATGTCATCCAGACTGAAGCGGCACCCCGACTCTTAAATCTTCACTCCCTCTTTACAGCAGCCACTTCCAGTAAACGTTTTTCAGACGCCCGCCTGGCAAATCGCCTTCAGCAAACAGACCAGAAAGGCAGACAGAGCGGTTCAATCTGCTCTGCCTGCCCTGGATTTACTCAGCCTTTTCCTGCTCTTCGCGCTGGCGACGTTTCTCCTGCTTCTTCTTCTCAGCCTTGGCTTTAGCCACGGCCGCTTCGCTCATGTCGTTGCGGATCTGCGCGTGGCTGATCAGGGCAAAAATCAGCGTGCCGCCGGTAATGTTGCCGAGCAGCGTCGGCAGGGCAAACGGCCAGAAGAATTCATACCAGCTGATGCTGCCATTAAAGACCAGATAGAGCACTTCCACCGATCCCACCACGATATGCGCCAGATCACCCAGCGCAACCAGCCAGGTCATCATCACAATCACCAGCAGTTTGGCGCCCCCCGCCGAGGGGAACATCCAGACCATGGTGGCGATAATCCAGCCGGAGATCACCGCATTGGCAAACATCTCGCCGGGCGTATTTTCCATCACCTTCATACTGATGTTGGTAAACGCCTGACGGGTAGCCTCGTCAAATATCGGCATCTCATTAAACGCCAGCGCACCCAGTGCCGTCCCGATCAGGTTACCCAGCAAGACGATGCCCCATAAACGTAATAGCAGAGCGCCATTACTCCAGGTCGGTTTGTGCATCACCGGCAGGACTGCCGTGACGGTATTTTCGGTAAACAGCTGCTGACGCGCCATGATGACGATAACAAAACCAAAGGTATAACCCAGGTTTTCAAGCAGGAATGCCCCTGGTACGCCATCCAGATGCACCTGAAATATCCCCTTCGCCATCAGCGAGGCGCCCATGGATAAGCCCGCCGCAATGGCTGACCAGAGCAGCGCCATACCGTCGCGCTCCAGCTCTTTTTCCCCATCCTGGCGTATCTCTTCATGGATGGCGGCGGCGCGGGAGGGTAAAGCCTCCTCATCGACTTCGATGTCAGTGCCCTTATCCTTCTCTTCACTCTCGACGTCGTTAGGACCCTGTTCATTACCTGATGAAGGCTTCATATTTTCTCCTGGTGATAGTGCTGTCGCGTAATAAGCGTAGCCGTTTTTTATTTGCCGATAATGTAACGATCGATGCGAATAAGCGTAACAACGTTTTTCGGAACTGCATTTTTATTCAGACTGCGGGCGATACCGCACGAATAAACCCATGGCATCGAAACTGAGCGGTGGCTCACACTTCGGCCCACAGCAACATTGTGGTAATATCCCGGCCACTTTTAGTTGGTGCGATTCTCCCCTCGATGTTGGAAATCATTACGCTCACTTGTGCATACGACGAACGTGCGCTGTTCCGGCAGCTCTCATTTCGCGTCTCTGCAGGCGACATTGTGCAGATTGAAGGCCCAAATGGTGCCGGTAAGACCTCACTCTTGCGGCTGCTGGCTGGCCTGAGCCGTCCTGAACAGGGTGAAATACGCTGGCAGCAGCGGCCAATCCTGCGGCAGCGCGAAGCCTGGCATCAGGCGATGCTCTATCTGGGCCATCATCCCGGTGTTAAAGGCGTGCTTACGCCGCTGGAAAATCTGCGTTTCTACCATCCTGATTGCAGTGATGCGCAGATCTTTGCTGCGCTGGAAAGCGTCGATCTCACGGGCGACGAAGAGGTGCCGGTTAGCCGGTTATCGGCGGGTCAGCAGCGTCGGGTAGCGCTGGCGCGGCTGTGGCTCAGCCAGGCCCGCATATGGATTCTCGACGAGCCGCTGACCGCCATCGACAAAGCGGGTGTTAAAAAATTAATGGCGAAATTCGCCCGGCATGCCGATAACGGTGGCGCAGTGATCCTGACAACCCATCAGGATTTGCCCGCGGATGCTGCGCGGGTGCGTAAAATTCGCCTCGGCGACGGGGAGGAAGGCTGATGCTGTTTCGCCTCATCCAGCGTGAATTACGCATCGCCTTTCGCAGCGGGGCTGATGTGATCAATCCGCTCTGGTTTTTCCTGATTGTTATTACCCTGTTTCCGCTGGGCATCGGACCTGACCCGCAACAGCTGGCGCGCATTGCACCGGGCGTAGCCTGGGTTGCCGCGCTGCTGGCGTCGCTGCTGGCGCTGGAGCGGCTGTTTCGCGATGACTTCAGCGATGGTTCGCTGGAGCAACTGGTACTGCTGCCGACGCCGCTGCCGGTAACGGTTATCGGCAAAGTAGTGGCGCACTGGCTGGTCACAGGCGTGCCGCTGATAATCCTGTCGCCGCTGGCCGCGCTGCTGCTGTCGCTGGATTTTAATGGCTGGCGGGCGATGGCCCTGACGCTGCTGCTCGGCACGCCAACCCTGAGTTTTCTCGGTGCCATTGGTGTAGGTCTCACGGTGGGTTTACGGCGCGGTGGCGTACTGCTTAGCCTGCTGGTGCTGCCGCTGGCTATTCCGGTCTTGATCTTCGCCAGTGCGGCGATGGAGGCGGCCAGTCAGGGGTTGCCGATTAATGGCTATCTGGCGATTCTCGGCGCGATGCTGCTGGGCAGCGCCACGCTCTCCCCGTTTGCCACGGCGGCAGCGCTAAGAATTACTTTGCAATAACAGCCGTTGAAATAACCGCGCGTAAAAGACGCGGCAACACTCTTTTATCGTTAATGTGAGCATTTGATATGTGGAAAGCGTTACATCAGCTGGCCAGGCCCGAACGGCTCTATCAGTTTTCGGGGCGACTGGTGCCGTGGTTCGCCATCTCAGGGCTGGCGGCGTTGCTGCTGGGCTGGGCCTGGGGCTTTGGATTTGCTCCCGCTGACTATCAGCAGGGCGACAGTTTCCGCATCATGTACATTCATGTGCCCGCCGCGATGTGGTCGATGGGCATTTATGCCTCGATGGCCATCGCCGCCTTTATCGGCCTGGTGTGGCAGATGAAAATGGCCGATCTGGTTTCCGCCGCCATGGCACCGGTGGGCGCGGTCTTTACCTTTATTGCGCTGGTCACCGGATCCGCATGGGGTAAGCCGATGTGGGGGACCTGGTGGATCTGGGATGCGCGCCTCACTTCGGAGCTGGTGCTGCTGTTCCTCTATATGGGCGTGATTGCGCTCTGGCACGCTTTTGATGACCGCCGCACCGCAGGCCGGGCCGCGGGTGTTCTCATCCTGGTCGGCGTAGTTAATCTGCCGATCATTCACTTCTCAGTGCAGTGGTGGAATACCCTGCATCAGGGCTCGTCGGGCATTCTCCAGCAGGCGATTGCGCCAGTGATGCGAACACCGCTGCGCTGGGCAATCATCGGTTATCTGCTGGTATTTATCACGCTGACCCTGATGCGGCTGCGCAACCTGATTCTGTTAACCGAACGTCATCGTCCCTGGGCGATTGATGTGGCGAAGCGGGGAGAGCAGGCATGACACCCGCCTTTTCCTCCTGGCACGCCTTCTTTGAGATGGGGGGCTACGCCTTCTATGTCTGGCTGGCAGTTGCCTGCACGCTGATTCCGCTTGTCGGGCTGACGCTGCATACCCTGTTGCTGCGCCGCCGCCTGCTGGCTGAGATCCGCCAGCGCGACGCGCGGGAACGCCGCATCCGGGCAGCGAAATCTAAAAAAGCCGCGGCTGAAGCGGCAGGAGAGACATTGTGAATACCCGTCGACGCAACCGCCTCTATGCGGCAGTGGCGATTCTGCTCGGCCTCGGCCTGGCCACCGCGCTGGTGATGTATGCGCTGCGCTCAAACATCGATCTGTTCTATACCCCAGGTGAAATCCTTTACGGCAAAGGCGAAGCGCACGAGAAGCCCGAAGCGGGTCAGCGGCTGCGCGTCGGCGGCATGGTGATGCCCGGCAGTGTCCGGCGCGATCCGAATACGCTTGCCGTGTCGTTCAAACTTTATGATGCCCGCGGCGTGGTCAGCGTCAGTTTTGAAGGCATCCTGCCGGATCTGTTCCGTGAAGGGCAGGGCGTCGTCGCGCAGGGCGTGCTGGCGGCGGGCAACCAGGTGATCGCCAAAGAAGTGCTGGCGAAACATGATGAAAAATATACGCCGCCGGAGATTGAAGACGCGATGAAGAGTAATCACAGCGGCCCGCAGTCGCTGTATCAGGCGGGAAATAAATCATCATGATGCCCGAGATTGGTACTTTTCTGCTCTGCCTGGCACTGGGACTCTCCCTGCTGCTGAGCAGCTATCCACTGTGGGGCGCAGTGCGCCAGGATGCCCGCCTGATGGCGATGGCGCGTCCGCTGGCTTGCGGTCTGTTTATCTGCATCGCGGCGGCTTTTGCGCTGCTGGTCTGGGCCTTTATCAGCAACGATTTCACCGTTGCCTATGTCGTTACAAACTCCAACAGCCTGCTGCCGGTTTACTATCGCATTGCTGCCACCTGGGGCGCGCATGAAGGATCGCTGCTGCTGTGGGTGTTGCTGCTCAGCACCTGGACATTAGCGGTGGCGATATTCAGTCGCGGTATGCCACAGGATGCGCTGGCACGCGTTCTGGCGGTCATGGGCATGATCAATCTCGGCTTCCTGCTGTTTATCCTGCTGACCTCGAATCCGTTTGGCCGCACGCTGCCGGACTTTCCGATAGACGGGCATGACCTGAATCCGATGCTGCAGGATATCGGCCTGATCTTCCATCCGCCGCTGCTCTATATGGGCTATGTCGGCTTTTCGGTGGCGTTTGCCTTTGCTATCGCCTCGCTGATGGCCGGACGGCTGGATACGGCCTGGGCGCGCTGGTCGCGTCCCTGGACCACGGCGGCCTGGGTCTTTCTGACGATTGGTATTGTCCTTGGCTCGGCCTGGGCCTATTACGAACTGGGCTGGGGCGGCTGGTGGTTCTGGGACCCGGTTGAAAATGCGTCGTTTATGCCGTGGCTGGCAGGCACCGCCCTGATGCACTCGCTGGCGGTCACGGAAAAGCGAGGCACCTTTAAGGCCTGGACCGTGCTGCTGGCGATTACCGCGTTTTCGCTGAGCCTGCTGGGGACGTTCCTGGTGCGATCCGGGGTGCTGGTGTCGGTGCATTCCTTCGCCTCGGATCCGGCGCGCGGGATGTTTATCCTCGCGTTTCTGGTGATTGTTATCGGCAGTTCGCTCCTGCTCTACGCGATTAAAGGCGGGCAGGTACGTGGCCGGGTGCAGAATGAAACCTGGTCGCGCGAATCGTTTTTGCTGGGTAATAACGTGCTGCTGATTGCCGCGATGCTGGTGGTTCTGCTCGGCACGTTGTTGCCGCTGGTGCACAAGCAACTGGGCCTGGGCAGCATTTCGGTCGGTGAGCCGTTCTTCAACACCATGTTCAGCTGGCTGATGGCGCCGTTTGCGCTGCTGATGGGGATCGGGCCACTGGTGCGCTGGCGTCGCGATGAGCCGCAGAAGCTGGCAAAGCGGCTGGCGCTGGCGCTGATCGTGACCCTGGCCTGTTCCGTCATCATTCCCTGGTGGCTGCAGGATCGCATTGAGGCGATGACCGTGGTTGGCCTGCTGATGTCACTCTGGATTATCGTGCTGACGCTGCTGGAACTGCATGAGCGCGCCACTCACCGTCATCCGTTCTTTGCCGGTTTACGTCACCTGTCGCGCAGTCACTGGGGCATGGTACTGGGCCATCTTGGGGTAGGGGTGACGGTGATCGGTATTGCATTCAGCACCCAGTACAGCGTGGAACGCGATGTGCGGATGAAGGCGGGTGATAGCATCGATATTCATCACTATCACTTTGTCTTCCGCGGCGTGCAGAATCTGCAGGGGCCTAACTACAGCGGTGGCATGGGCATCATCGATGTCACGCGCAACGGCAAACATGAAGCGACGCTGCAGGCAGAGAAACGCTTTTATACGGCCGCCCGCACCATGATGACCGAAGCGGCGATTGATGGGGGTTTCAGCCGCGATCTCTATGCGGCGCTGGGCGAAGAGCTGGAGGATGGCGGCTGGGCCGTGCGCATCTATTACAAACCCTTTGTCCGCTGGATCTGGTTCGGTGGCGCGCTGATGGCGCTGGGTGGGCTGTTCTGCCTGTTTGATCCCCGTTATCGTTCGCGCAAAAAAGCGGGAATTGAGGAGCGGACATGAACAAGAAAATCCTGTTTATTCCCCTGATGCTGTTTCTGTTGCTGGCGGCGGCGCTGCTGTGGCAGCTGACACGTAATGCCGATGGCGACGATCCGACCCGTCTCGAATCCGCTCTGATCGGCAAGCCGGTGCCGCTGTTCCGGCTGGAAGCACTCGATCAGCCAGGCAAAACCTACGACCAGCGCGTGCTGACGGATGGCAAACCGATATTGCTGAACGTCTGGGCGACCTGGTGTCCGACCTGTCGCGCCGAGCATCAGTATCTGAATACGCTGGCGGAGCAGGGCATTCGCGTCGTCGGGCTGAACTACAAAGACGATCGTCACAAGGCGGTTAACTGGCTGAATACGCTGGGCAACCCCTACGCACTGAGCCTCTATGATGGCAACGGCATGCTGGGACTGGATCTCGGCGTCTATGGCGCGCCGGAAACTTTTCTGATCGACGGTAAGGGGATCATCCGTTATCGCCACGCGGGCGATCTCAATGCGCGCGTCTGGGATCAGGAAGTGAAACCCTTGTGGGTGAAATACAGTGCGGAGGCGGGATCATGAGAACGCTGTTACTGCTCTGCGGCCTGCTGTTCAGCATCAACCTGTGGGCAGGCATCGACACGCTGCAATTTGACTCGGTGGCCCAGGAAGAACAATACCGCGACCTGACCGCTTCACTGCGCTGTCCGAAATGTCAGAACAACAGCATCGCCGACTCAAACGCCATGATTGCCGCCGATATGCGGCTGAAAGTCTATCAGCTGATGAAGCAGGGCCAGAGTCGCCAGCAGATCATCGACTATATGGTGGCGCGTTATGGCAATTTCGTCAGCTATTCGCCACCGGTCACGCCCTCAACCCTGGTTTTGTGGGCTGGTCCGGCGCTGTTTGCGCTACTGGGCGGTGCGGTGATTATCCTGCGCAGCCGTCAGCGCAAAACCCGCAGCGAGCTGGATGAAGATGAGCAACAGCGTCTTAATGCGCTACTGAAGTCAGACAGGAAGCCGTAATGAGTGCATTTTGGATTACCCTTTTTCTGTTACTGCTGGTGGCCTGTACGCTGTTTCTGGCGGCGGGCTGGCGGCAACGACAGGCCAGCACAGGCGATCGCGATCGCCTTAATCAGCGCTTCTACCATCAGCGGATAGATGAGCTGGCACAGGATGAAGATCAGGGCGTCGTCGCTGAGCGTCCACTGATGGAGCGGGAGTTACAGCAGACACTGCTGGCGGATATTCCACCGGCACAGACGATGAAATCACACAGCAGCGGTCGCTGGATTTTGCTGCCGGGCCTGATCGTGCTGATTGGGGTATCGCTGGGGACTTACCTGAAAACCGGTGGCCTGGCACAGCTCACGGGCTGGAAGCAGGTGCAGCAGGCGTATCCTGAGCTGCGTGCCCGACTGATGGACCCTGGCGCTAAACCGCTGAGCATGGAGGAGCTGGCGCGTTTACAGCTCGGATTGCGTACCGCGTTGCAAACGGAACCGGATAATCTGGCTGACTGGACGATGCTGGGACGGCTCGGCATGGTGCTGAATAATGCCGATACCGCCAGCCAGGCATTTGAGCATGCGCTACAGCTTGCTCCCAACGATCTGGCGCTAAAACAGGATTATGCCGAAGTCCTGACGCGATCCCCCGACCCGCAGGATAACCGTCAGGCGTCACTGCTGCTGCAGGCATTGCTAAAAGCGGATCCGCAAAACCTGCGTACGCTGAGCCTGCTGGCATTTAATGCTTACGGACAGCAGCAATATGATCAGGCTATCGACGCATGGCAGACCCTGCTGGGTCTGTTGCCGGCCGGTGATTCGCGACACGCGATGATCGCCCGCAGCATCGAAAAGGCCAGAAGTGCCGCCGGGCAACAGAGTCGTCAACTGGCACTGACCGTGACGCTGGCACCTAAGGCAGAAAAAATGTTACCGCAGGACGGAGTGTTGTATATTTCGGTTTCTGACGGTGCTTCACCGGTGCCGGTGGCTGTTAAGCGGATGCCGCTCAGTCACTTCCCGCTGTCGCTGACGCTGGATGACAGCAACGCCATGATGCCGGATCGCCTGCTTTCGGCGCAGCATCAGGTCGAGGTCCGGGTGCGTATCTCCCGTGACCCAGCCAATCCCCGGCCGGGTGACTGGCTGGGCCTGAGCGCAGTGACGCCCTGGGATGGGCATCAGCCGATCGCGGTAGAGATTAATCAGCAGCTTCCCTGAACGCATCAACTGACCGCGTTCAGGATGATGCGTGCCATTGCCTGCTGCCTCTGGCACAAAGTCAGCTATGCTCATCGGGTAAGTCGATACGATACCGGGCTGTGACCTGAACGATGGGTAGACCTTTTTCATCCGCACAGGGAGATTGGAATGAATTATCGCCTGACCAGCCTGGCTGTCGCCAGCGTCCTTCTGGTAGGTTGTGCCAGTTCAAAGCCGGCGAATAGCGATCCTGCTCAGCGCAGCGATCCGTTCGAAGGCTTTAACCGCACGATGTTTAACTTTAACTACAACGTGCTGGATCCGTATGTATTGCGTCCGGTCGCTGTGGCCTGGCGTGATTATGTGCCGGTGCCGGCACGTACCGGCCTGAGCAATTTCCTCGGCAACCTGGAAGAACCTGCCAGCATGGTCAACGCCATCCTGATCGGTAACGGACGTGATGCGGGTATTCACTTCACCCGTTTCTTCCTGAACAGCGTGCTGGGACTGGGCGGCTTCATTGACGTTGCCGGTAAAGCGAATCCGGAACTGGCGCGTGAAGAGCCGCACCGTTTCGGTACCACGCTCGGTCACTATGGCGTCGGCTACGGGCCTTACGTTGAGTTGCCTGCTTACGGCAGCTTCACGGTGCGTCAGGATGGCGGCGACTACGTCGATACGCTTTATCCGATCCTTGGCTGGCTGACCTGGCCAATGTCGATTGGTAAATGGACGCTTGAAGGGATTGAGACCCGCGCGCAGTTGCTGGACTCTGATGCAATCCTGAAACAGCAGAGCGATCCGTACGCCTTCATCCGTAACGCTTACTTCCAGCGTCACGACTTCCTGGCGCGCGGCGGCAAGCTCAAGCCGGAAGATAATCCTAACGCAGCCGCGATTCAGGATGACCTGAAGGATATTGACGCCGAGTAATCGCCCGTGCGGAGCCGCCAGGAATGGCGGTTTTGCGTCTTTGCGCAGGGCGTATGCTCCCTGAGCCATTAAGCGATCCACGGCCACAAAAAAGGGCGACTCACCAGAGTCGCCCTTTTTGATCGTAACATCAGGTCAGAACTTATAGTTAAAGTTCGCGCCGTAGAGCCAGGCCTTGCCTTCAGAGGTAAAGGTATAAGGACCTTCTTTCACCGTCACTTTCTGTCCGTGCATATAAGAGATGCCTAAATCCACCGAGGCATCATCGTTAAAGGCATACGAAGTACCGGCACTCAGCCATAAACGATCCTGGTCCGGGATGGAGATAGAGCGCTTATCGGCCGGAACCGGGCTGTCATCAAACGCAATACCGGTACGGAACGTCCAGTTCTTGTCGTAGGAATAGGTCGTACCCAGTGCAATGCGGTAGGCATCGTGGAAGCTTTCATCTTTATAGAACAGCGTCTGGCCGTTAGAGCCAGTGGCTTTCAGCTCCTGGAACTGGCTCCAGCTGGTGTAAGCCATGCTGTAGTGAACCGCCCACTGCGGTGCCACTTTATGCCAGCCCGACACTTCCCACATCTCTGGCAGATTCAGCGTTAACGCGCCTGGAACGGTGGTGCCGTTGGTGCCAAAAGGTACGCCTGACACTTCCGGATTATTCACCGCATTTAGCCGGGATGAGAGATTACTTTTGTAATCGCCATCAAAATCAACTTTCACTTCTGAACGATAGGTAAAGCCGAAGCGGTTATTTTCATCCACTTCATACAGGATGCCAGCATTCCAGCCGTAGCCCCACTCATCGCCTTTCAGATGGGCAACCTGCGTATCAGCCGGAACCCCCAGACGCGCGCCTGACTCACCGGCATAACGCTCAATTTTGGCTTTAGCGTAAACCGCATCAAAACCGATGCCTGCACTAAAATGTTCATTAAACCGATAAGCGGTGCTGAGATTTAAATTGCCGGTCATCAGGTCAGTTTTACCGCCGTAACCGCCAGCGGTGTAGCCATTATTAAACTCTGTTGCTAAGCCGTAGTTTGAGGTTGCAGATGCGCCAATCCACCACTGATCGTTGATGGGCTGGACGTAATGAATATTGGGTACCCACTGATTAGGGGCAATATTATTCGCATCCAGGCTGCGGCCACTGGGACTGCGACCACTGATATTTACATCCGGCGCAATATAGACAGCCCCGATAGAAAATTCCGGGCGATCCATTAACGCCATTGTCGCCGGGTTACGGCTGGCAGACGCCGCGGTATCACCCATTGCCCCTTCGCCTGAATATGCGCGACCTAAACCAATCGAAGAGAATTCATTTAACTGAAACCCAGCAGCGTAAACGTGGGAAGAGACAAGCGCCACTGCAGCCGCCACGGCTGACTTTGCAAACAGGTTTTTATGGTTCATGACCACAACCTCATGTGAATTATTATTTAACGCTATAACGTCGCGTAACAAAGGACGGCGGATTGTAGGGACTGATGTAAAGCGCACATATCAGACCAGTGCGGAGAGTATAGGTCCGACCTGTGTGCATGTTGCAATATTGTTTTTAAAATATTTCAGGTTTGATCGCTTAAAATTCGATCTGCATAACAAAAAGCCCCTGATCCTGGACAGCATAACCATTCCAGTTTGTTCTGGATCAATTTTTATTGTGATATTCGTCACTTAGCAACAGGTGCGTGGCGCATCTTTCAGCGAGCAGGTAAGATTTCGTCCATAAAATCGCTCAACCTATGCAATTGCTGGTCTGGAGAATGAAATGACTGATGCCATTAAAAAATGCAGTGCGACCGAAACCGCAGCCTGTTGTTGTGTTGATGTCGGCACGGTAATGGATAACACCGATTGCACCGCCAGCTGGTCAGAATGGTTTGCTCAGCGTGCCGATGCGGAAGCGAAATTAGCGCAACTGACCGAACGTGCCCGCGAGGTTGAATCAGAACCCTGTCTGATTGAATCGCGCTTCAGCGAAGTGGATCAGGGAGTGCAGCTGGATATCGATTTCACCTTCAGTTGCCAGGCTGAAACCATGATTTTTCAGCTCGGTTTGCGTTAAGTCCCATTACGCCGCGTCACTGCGGCGTTTTTCATTTTCGTGTTTCCCTTCGCACTTTTTCCCTTCCGATATTGGCGGCTCACCCGCTTGTGGTTAACACTGATCAGGTCAGACCTCTTCAGGCAATGATGCCACAGTCCCAGCCACAGGTGAGAACAATGAGCAAAGCGCAGCCGCTGCTGACGCGTGATGGTGAACGCATCGCAATAACCCACGGATTACGCACCCCTTTCTTACGCCAGGCGACCGGCTTCCATGGCATTACCGCCATTGAGCTGGGACGCATGGTGGTCAGCGAATTAATGGCGCGCAGTGAACTGCCGGCTGAGGTGATCGAGCAACTGGTCTTTGGGCAGGTGGTGCAGATGCCGGAAGCGCCGAACATTGCGCGTGAAATTGTATTAAGCAGCGGGCTGAGTGTGCATACCGACGCCTACAGCGTCAGCCGTGCCTGCGCCACCAGCTTTCAGGCGGTAGCGAATGTGGCAGAAAGTCTGCTGGCGGGCACCATCTCTGCTGGTATCGCCGGTGGCGCAGACTCTTCGTCGGTGTTGCCGATTGGGGTCAGTAAAACGCTGGCCCGCGCGCTGGTGGATCTCAATAAAGCCCGCAGCTTCGGTCAAAAACTGCACATCCTGCGGCGTCTGCGTCCGCGTGATCTGCTGCCGGTCCCGCCCGCAGTGGCGGAGTATTCGACCGGCCTGCGCATGGGCGACACTGCGGAGCAGATGGCTAAGAGTCACGGCATCACGCGCGAAGCACAGGATGCGCTGGCGCTGCGATCCCATCAGCATGCCGCAAGGGCCTGGCAATCCGGGGTACTGAATCAGGAAGTCATGGCAGCCTTTGTGCCGCCGTGGAAAAGCGCCATCGATCAGGACAATAACGTGCGGATGAACGCCAAAGCGGAGGATTACGCCCGACTGCGTCCGGCATTTGATCGCCAGCACGGCAGCGTCACCGCGGCCAACAGCACGCCTCTCACCGACGGCGCGGCGGCAGTGATTCTGATGCGCGAGGGCCGCGCCCGTGAACTGGGCATCAGGCCGCTGGGCTATCTGCGCAGCTACGCCTTTACCGCCATTGGTGTGCAGCAGGATATGCTGCTGGGCCCGGCTTACGCTTCACCACTGGCACTGGATCGCGCCGGCATAACCCTGGCCGATCTGACGCTGATCGATATGCATGAAGCTTTTGCTGCCCAGACGCTGAGCAACCTGCACATGTTTCGCGACGAGCGTTTTGCCCGTGAAGTGCTGAATCGCCCACACGCGCTGGGCGAAGTGAATGAAGAGCGCTTTAACGTGCTGGGCGGATCGATCGCCTATGGTCATCCTTTTGCCGCCACGGGTGCGCGCATGATCACCCAGACGCTGAATGAATTACGCCGTCGCGGTGGCGGGTTAGGACTGGTCACGGCCTGCGCGGCAGGCGGCCTGGGTGCGGCAATGATTCTGGAGGCCGAATAATGGAGCAGAATGCGTTTCATCTGAAGATGCGACTGGATCACGTCGGCATCATTACGATCGATGTCCCTGGTGAGAAGATGAACACCCTGAAAGCGGAATTTGCCGGGCAGATCACCGCCATCATTGCGGAAGCGCGACGCGATCCGCAACTGGCTGGCCTGGTGCTGATTTCCGGCAAAGCGGACAACTTCATCGCGGGCGCAGACATCAGCATGATTGACCGCTGTAAGAGCGCGCAGGAAGCCGAAGCGCTGGCAAAACAGGGCCAGGAAGTAATGGCTGCGCTCGACGCGCTGCCGTTCCCGGTGGTCGCGGCAATCCACGGCGCCTGCCTCGGTGGCGGGCTGGAACTGGCGCTGGCCTGTGATGCCCGTATCTGCTCGCTGGATGATAAAACCCGCCTCGGTTTGCCGGAAGTGCAACTCGGCTTACTGCCAGGCTCTGGCGGCACTCAGCGGCTGCCACGCTTAATCGGCGTGCAGCAGGCGCTGCCACTGATTCTGACTGGCAAAGCCCTGCGGGCGAAACAGGCCCGTAAGCTGGGCGTGGTCGATGACGCGGTGCCGCAGGCGATTCTGCTGGAGACCGCCATTGCCCGGGTGAAAAAGGGCAAGGTTAGTGGACGAACGCTGCCGCTGCGCGATCGTCTGCTGCATGGTCCGGTTGGCCGTCAGGCGCTGTTTGCGCTGGCGACCCGACAGACCGCAGCCAAAACGCAGGGTAACTATCCGGCAGCAAAACGCATTATTGAGGTGGTGCGCATCGGGCTGGAGCAGGGCAGTCGGGCCGGACATGAGGCTGAAGCGCGCGCTTTTGGTGAGCTGGCGATGACGCCAGAATCTGTTGCGCTGCGCGGGATCTTTTTCGCGACTACGGCTATGAAAAAGGAGCGGGGCGGTGAAGCGGAACCCGGCACCGTTAAGCGTGTTGGTATCCTCGGCGGCGGCCTGATGGGCGGCGGCATCGCCAGCGTCACTGCAATCAACGCCGGGTTGCCGGTACGCATTAAAGATATCAGCCTGGAAGGGGTGAACCATGCGCTGAAAACCAGCTGGGAGCTGCTGAGCAAAAAGGTTAAACGGCGCCAGCTCACTCCGGCACAGCGTCAGCAGCAGATGGCACGTATCACGGGCGGCATCGATTATCAGGGCTTCTCACAGCGCGACGTGGTAATTGAAGCCGTATTCGAAGATTTAGCCCTGAAGCAGCAGATGGTCAGCGAAGTGGAGGCACACTGTCAGCCGCATACGCTGTTTGCCTCAAATACCTCTTCGCTGCCGATTGAGGCGATCGCCGCCGGCGCCCAGCGTCCTGAGAACGTCATCGGGCTGCACTATTTCAGTCCGGTAGAGAAAATGCCGCTGGTGGAGGTGATTCCTCATCTGAATACCTCTACCGCGACGCTGGTGACGATTGTGGCGCTGGCGCGCAGCCAGGGTAAAACTCCGATTGTGGTGGCGGACAAGCCTGGCTTCTATGTTAACCGCATCCTGACGCCCTATATAAATGAAGCGATGCGCTGCCTGCTGGAGGGCGAACCGATTGACCATATTGATCGGGCGCTGGTGAAGTTTGGTTTCCCGGTCGGCCCGATTCAGCTGCTGGATGAGGTCGGTATCGACGTTGGCAGCAAAATCAGTCCCATCCTGTATCAGGCTTATGGTGAACGCTTTGCCGCGCCAGCCGCTTTTGATGCGGTGCTGAAAGATGGCCGCAAGGGACGTAAAAACAGCAAAGGCTTTTATCGCTATGACCAGCCGCGCTGGCAGCGTAAAAAACCGGACGCTTCGCTGTATACGTTGCTGAAAGTCTCGCCGCAGGCCAGGCAGAGTGAAGCGCAGATTGCTGAACGCTGCGTGATGATGATGCTGAACGAAGCGGCACGCTGTCTTGATGAGCAGGTGGTTCGCTGCGCCCGCGATGGGGATATCGGTGCGGTGTTTGGCATCGGCTTTCCGCCTTTCTTAGGCGGCCCGTTCCACTACATGGACAAACTGGGCGCGGCGGACGTGGTCAACAGATTAACCCGGCTTGCGCAGCAGCATGGCGAACGATTCACACCCTGTGAGGCGCTGATTCAGGCGGCTGCAAAATAGACGAAATTTTACATTTCTGCTGAAAATGGAATAACCAATCCGATTCAGCGGCTTAGAAAAGCGCCGCCAGAGTGTGCGGCGCAGCATGATTCTGAGAAGTGCTTATTTAATAAACAACCGGTTGACTATACTAAAGCCATTAGGGTAAAACACAGCGTTCATTCGCAGAGTGAAGAGTCAGGCGCTACGCGTCGGGCGATGTCGACAAACAACAGCGGTGCTTTATGCAAGTTTTTATCATGCGTCACGGCGATGCGGCTCTGGAAGCAGCCAGTGATTCAGTCAGGCCTTTAACCTTATGTGGCTGCAATGAATCACGTCAGATGGCCAACTGGCTTAACAGCCAGACGCCGGACATTGAGCGTGTCCTGGTGAGTCCCTATTTACGCGCGCAGCAAACGCTCGCGACCGTGCGTGAAGCCTTTCCCCTGCCGGAAAGCCAGGACGTTCTGCCGGAATTAACGCCGGGCGGCGATCCGGAGATGGTCGGGTGCTATCTGCAGGCCCTGGCGAATGAAGGCGTGAAATCGGCTCTGGTGATCTCACATTTACCGTTGGTGGGGTATTTAGTCTCTGAACTGTGCCCGCAGGAAGCACCGCCAATGTTCGCCACTTCCGCTATTGCCTGCGTGGAATTCGATCCCGCAGCGAGTGCCGGTAAACTGCTGTGGCAGGTCAGTCCCAAAAAGCTGGCTAAAGCAATCTGACGTCTGTGGGCCGATCATTCCGGCCCCTCTCAGGGCAATTCAGGCGGTTGCCACTCCTCAATCTCAATCAAAACCAGCAGCGCGGCGTCACCGCCGAACATTTTGGGTGCCTGATGAAAAGCCATCACCCACGGATGCTGGGCCAGCCACAGCGGCGTCTGCTGCTTCAGAATATGCTTTCCATGACCGGTCATGACGCTGGCGCAGAACAGATGTTCACGGCGGCAGGCGGCGATCAGTGCCCCCAGTTCCTGCTTGGCCTGCTGCTGCGTTAAGCCGTGCAGATCGAGGAAAATCTCTGGCGTATAGTCGCCACGACGTAATTTTTTCAGCTCAAAATGGCTGACATCGGCGCGCACATAACGGGTGGCACCTTCCGTTGAGAGCAGTGGCTGAAACTCATCCGAAAAGTAATGACTGTTGTCCGCCTGCTCTGAAAGCAGACGCTTTACCGGGATGTGGCGGGTTTTAACCGGCGCTTTGTGGACAAACGTGTCCTGTTTTAACTGGCGTGTACCCGTCATCAACTGGCGAAACAGCGCCTGGTCATCCGGGCTTAGTGGTGTTTTTTTACTCATGGCAGGTCAGTCATATCAGAAAAGGCTGTCACACAGCAGAGCCGATACCTTACCGTTAAGCGTCATTAAATGTCAGCTTTTTCACCTCGCTGCGCTGAATTCTCCCCGGCTTCATGGCACACTACTGGCCGATTTAGCAAAAGGCCTGCGGAGGGCTACGTGGACAAAATTTTCGTCGATGAGGCAGTGAACGAACTGCACACCATTCAGGACATGCTGCGCTGGGCGGTCAGCCGCTTTTCCGCTGCCGGAATCTGGTACGGACATGGCACAGACAATCCCTGGGACGAAGCCGTTCAACTGGTCCTGCCGTCACTCTGGCTGCCGCTGGATATTCCTGAAGATATGCGCAATGCGCGTCTGACCGCCAGCGAACGTCTTCTGATCGTCGAGCGCGTCATTCGTCGCGTTAACGAGCGCATTCCGGTCGCCTATCTGACCAATAAAGCCTGGTTCTGCGGCCACGAGTTCTTTGTTGATGAGCGCGTGCTGGTGCCGCGTTCACCGATTGGCGAACTGATTGAGAACCGCTTTGCCGGTCTGGTCAGCTCGCCACCCCATCATATTCTGGATATGTGTACCGGCAGCGGCTGCATTGCGATTGCCTGCGCCTATGCCTTCCCGGAAGCGGAAGTGGACGCGGTGGATATCTCCACCGGTGCGCTGGCGGTTGCCGAGCAGAACATTGAAGAACATGGCCTGATTCATCAGGTTACGCCGATTCGCGCTGACCTGTTCCGCGAATTGCCACCGCTGAAATATGATCTGATCGTCACCAATCCGCCGTATGTTGATGCGGAAGATATGGATGATCTGCCGAACGAATATCGCCACGAACCGGAGCTCGGGCTGGCGGCAGGCAGCGACGGCCTGAAGCTGGTGCGTCGCATTCTGGCCTGTGCACCGGATTATCTCAGCGAGCAGGGCGTACTGGTCTGCGAAGTGGGCAACAGCATGGTGCACATGATCGAGCAGTATCCCGACGTGCCCTTTACCTGGCTGGAATTCGACAACGGCGGTGACGGCGTCTTTACGCTGACGCGCCAGCAGATTGTCGACGCAAAACACCATTTCTCTTTTTACAAAGACTAAAAGTGGGGCGAAGCATCGCCCGCCGAACCCTGAGAAGGAAATAGCATGGCCGGAAACAGCATCGGGCAATTTTTTCGAGTAACGACCTTTGGCGAGTCCCATGGGCTTGCGCTGGGCTGTATCGTTGACGGCGTGCCGCCAGGCATCCCGCTGACCGAAGCGGATATTCAGCATGACCTCGATCGCCGTCGTCCTGGCACATCGCGCTATACCACGCAGCGCCGCGAGCCGGATCAGGTGAAAATTTTGTCCGGCGTCTTTGAGGGTGTGACCACCGGTACTTCGATTGGCCTGCTGATTGAAAATACCGATCAGCGTTCGCAGGATTACGGCGCTATCAAAGATCTCTTCCGGCCGGGCCATGCTGATTACACCTACGAGCAGAAATATGGTCAGCGCGACTACCGTGGCGGTGGACGCTCGTCGGCGCGCGAAACCGCGATGCGCGTGGCGGCCGGTGCGATTGCCAAGAAATACCTGCAGATGAAACACGGTGTCGTGGTGCGCGGCTATCTGTCACAGATTGGTGACATCGCCTGTGAGCTGAAAGACTGGAGCATCGTGGAAGAGAATCCTTTCTTCTGCCCGGATGCGGACAAGCTGGAGGCGCTGGATGAACTGATGCGCGGCCTGAAAAAAGAGGGCGACTCCATTGGCGCTAAAGTCACGGTCATGGCAGATCACGTGCCGCCAGGCCTGGGCGAGCCGGTATTTGACCGGCTGGATGCCGATCTGGCACATGCGCTGATGAGCATCAATGCCGTTAAAGGCGTTGAAATCGGCGACGGCTTTGCGGTGGTTAACCAGCGCGGCAGCCAGCATCGCGACGAGATCCGCCACGATGGTTTCCAGAGCAACCACGCCGGGGGGATTCTGGGCGGCATCAGCAGCGGCCAGACCATCAGCGCCAATCTGGCGATGAAACCAACCTCCAGCATCACCGTGCCGGGTAAAACCATTACCCGCGACGGCGAAGAAGTGGAGATGATCACCAAAGGCCGCCACGATCCCTGCGTCGGGATCCGCGCAGTGCCGATCGCCGAGGCGATGATGGCGATCGTCCTGATGGATCATCTGCTGCGCCAGCGGGCGCAGAACGGTGACGTTAACAGCTCCGTACCGCGCTGGTGATGCCATGAAGGCTCTTCTGCTTACCCTGAGTGCGCTGTTGATCAGTGCCTCCAGCCTGGCGGCGACGCCGTGGCAACGCATCCAGCAGCCGATTACCGGTGCACCGCAGTCAATCGGCGGCTTTGCCAACGGCTGTATTGTTGGCGCCGAGGCGCTGCCGCTGAATTCACCCCACTATCAGGTGATGCGTCAGGATCAGCGGCGCTACTTTGGTCATCCCGATCTGATTCAGTTTATTCAGCGTTTCAGTACGCAGGTGCATAACCTGCAACTGGGCAACGTGCTGATTGGTGACATGGGCATGGCAGCAGGCGGGCGTTTCAGCAGCGGTCACGCCAGCCATCAGACCGGGCTGGATGTCGATATCTGGCTGCAACTGCCGAAAACCCGCTGGAGCGCCCAGCAACTGCTGAAACCGCAGCCGCTCGATCTGGTCGGGCCGGGTGACAAAAATGTGATTGCGCGTCACTGGCAGCCAGAAATTGATAGCCTGATTAAACTGGCCGCCAAAGATGATGATGTGACACGGATCTTCGTCAATCCGGCGATTAAAAAGCAGCTTTGTGCCGATGCGGGTAACGATCGTGACTGGCTGCGTAAAGTGCGCCCGTGGTTTGCTCACCGTGCCCATATGCATGTGCGCCTGCGCTGCCCGGCGGGCAGTATCGGCTGTGAAGATCAGCCTGCACCGCCTGCTGGCGATGGCTGTGGCGCAGAGCTGCAGAGCTGGTTCCTGCCAAAACAGCCTGGCTCGGGCGCGCCGGTGAAACGTGAGCCGCCGCCATTACCGCCTGCCTGTCAGGCCCTGCTGGATAAACATCTACTGTAAGGGATTCCATGGATTGGTTTGTGGTCAGCCCGCTGCTCGTCGGGCTGCTGTTTTTAATCGCCATGCTCGCCGGTTTTATTGATTCAATCGCGGGTGGCGGGGGATTACTTACGGTACCTTCGTTGCTGGCGGCGGGCCTCTCTCCGGCCCAGGCGCTGGCGACCAATAAACTGCAATCGGTCGGCGGATCGTTTTCCGCCAGTCTCTACTTTATCCGGCGTGGTGCGGTCAATCTGAATGAACAGTGGCTGAACATTGCCATGACGCTGCTGGGTTCCGTGCTGGGCGCGATACTGATTCAGCGCCTGCAGGCGGATTTCCTGCGCCAGATGTTGCCGCTGTTTTTAATCGCTATCGGTCTGTGGTTCCTGCTGATGCCGCGACTCGGCGAAGTGGATCGCGCGCGCCGTCTGCATGGTCTGGCCTTTGCACTGGTCGGCGGCGGGGCAGTGGGATTCTATGACGGATTTTTCGGACCGGGCGCAGGATCTTTTTATGCGCTGGCTTTCGTCACGCTCTGCGGCTACAACCTTGCCAAAGCGACCGCCCATGCCAAGGTCCTCAACTTCACCTCGAACCTCGGCAGCCTGCTGTTCTTTATGTTCGGCGGCAAAGTAGTGTGGGGAACCGGCCTGATCATGATGCTCGGCGCTTTCTGCGGCGCGCGTCTGGGCGCAAGACTGGTGCTGAGCCGCGGACAGAAGCTGATCCGCCCGATGGTGGTGATTGTGTCTGCCGTCATGAGCATTAAATTACTGTGGGACAGCCATGGCAGCGCCGTTATGGCCTGGCTTGCCACGCTGCAATCGTAACCTAAAACCTGATACCGTCATGAACCCGACTCATCATTATGAACAGCTGATCACGCTGTTTGATCGCTGTTTCAGCGATGAATTTCAGACCCGTCTAATTAAAGGCGATGATGAACCGATCTATCTTCCTGCTGATGCTGAATCGCCGTGGAATCGTGTGGTCTTTGCTCACGGCTTCTACGCCAGCGCCCTGCATGAGATCTCTCACTGGTGCATCGCCGGTGAAGCGCGCCGCAAACTGGTCGATTTTGGCTACTGGTACTGTCCGGATGGCCGCGATGCGCTGACCCAGAGTCAGTTTGAAGCGGTGGAAGTGAAGCCACAGGCGCTGGAGTGGATGTTTTGTACGGCGGCAGGCTTTCCCTTCAACGTGAGTTGTGACAATCTCGACGGGGATTGTGAGCCGGATCGCATTGCGTTCCAGCGTAAAGTGCATGCTCAGGTCATGAGCTATCTGACGTCGGGCATTCCCGACCGTCCCGCGCGTTTTATTACCGCCCTGGCGGAATTTTATGGCAGGCCTTCATTAACAGCATCGCAGTTTCCCTGGCCGGACGATCTGTGATGCAGAAAGGCATTATTAAAAGAGGAATTGAGATGATCGCAGAATTTGAAGCGCGTATTCTGGCCCTGATTGACGACATGGTCGAGCATGCCAGTGACGATGAGCTGTTCGCCAGCGGTTATCTGCGCGGGCATCTGACACTGGCCGTCGCTGAAGTGGAGCAACTGGGCGAACATACGCCAGAAGCGCTGCAGATTCAGGTGACCCGCAGTCTGCAAAATGCCATTGCTGCCGGAGAACTCTCGCCGCGCGATCAGGCATTAGTGGTCGGGATGTGGGATAACCTGTTTGTTCAGGCACGCCAGCTCTCCGCGTAATGGTGCAGGGCGGCGTGCCGCCCTTAGCGTCCGCTAAACGGCTTTTCCCTTCAGTAATTTCCTCACCCAGTAACGATTCGGATTGAGTGCTGCCAGGGTACTGGCATCCAGAGGCTGCGGCTCGCCCGCCAGCTGAGCTGCCAGCACTTCGGCCGCCAGCGGCGCACTGCACAGGCCGCGCGATCCCAGCGCCCCAAACAGATACAAGCCCGCAAGATCGGGTGCGTCAGCGATATCGCTGCCTGCCGCCTGCTGTGCCGGTAAATCAGCATACTGCGCCAGCGTAGCAGCATAATCCGGCACGCCGCCCACCATCGGCAGGTGATCCCGGGTGGCGCAGCGCACCCCCATTCTTGCCTCTCCGTCACTGACATCCACCGTTTCGGCCCAGCTGCTGTCAGGCAGGCAATGCAGCAGGCGGCTGCGGTTCTCCTGCTGATCCTCCTCCCGATACGCGGTTGCGGTATCGCCACGGTGATAGCTGGCCCCGATACAGTGCGTACCAAACTGCGGGCTGACAGGCGTCAGATAGCCGTCGTAACAGAGCACCGTTTGCAGCGCGTTGAGGCCCGGCGTGGAGGGAACATGGCTTACCTGACCGGCCACCGGATAGGTCGGCAGCGGGGCGCTTTGCGCAAAGTCAGCAATCGCATGACCGTTTGCCAGTACGACGGTCGGATGACGTACCGCCGGACGATCGCTGAACGTCAGCATCCAGTGATCATCCTCCCGGGAAAGCGCGCTCACCCGGTGCAGCCAGTGAATGCGCAATCCCTGGGTTTCGCCATGCGCCAGCATCGCGGTGGTCAGCTCTGCCGGTGAGAGCCAGCCGCCTTGCGGATAGAAAATGCCGCCACAGCCATGTTCAACATTTGCCAGTTTTTCAGCTTCTGCCACATCGACGCCACAGGCGATGATTTCAGGCAGGTCCATCGCCAGCATCTGATCGATCTTCTTACGGCTTTTCTCATCCCAGCCCAGCTGCAGCACACCGCTCCAGTGATGCTCATAGGTGACGGTTAATTGATCATAGAGCCGCCGGGCAAAGCTGAAGGCCGAGGGGAAAAAAGTGGCAAGTGCCGGGTCGTGCTGATTGAGCAGCGGATAGAGCGCTCCCTGACGGTTGCCGGATGCGCCCAGCGCGGGCGCCTCATCGGCGCAATAAAGCGTTACCCGCCAGCCGCGACGCAGCAGCGCCAGCGCCAGGGTGGCACTGGCGACGCCGCCGCCAATCAGGGCTACATCACGCTGCTCCGCAGCCTGACGATGATACCAGGGCTGTGCGGCGGGCAGCGGAGGCGCATCCTGCAACGGCCCGCATAGCATTTCGCGCTTCGGACCAAATCCTTTGCGGCGGATGACCGCAAAGCCCGCCTGCTGCAGACCGCGCCGGACAATACCTGCGGCGGTAAAGGTCGCGAAGGTCCCCTGCGGCCGCGCCAGTTTTGCCATCATGCCGAACAGCTCCGGCGTCCACATATCCGGGTTCTTTGAGGGCGCGAACCCATCCAGGAACCAGGCATCTACCTGACGATTCAGGCTCTCATCCAGCTGGCCCATCAGCAGGTTAATATCGCCCAGCCACAGGTCGAGCGTGATGCGGCCGCCATCAAACAGCAGACGCTGACAGCCGGGCAGGGCAGCGGGCCACTGCGCCTGCAGCGCCTCCGCCCAGGGGGCCAGTTCGGGCCAGTGCTGCTGCGCCGCAGTTAAATCTTCACGGGTTAACGGAAATTTCTCAAAGCTGATGAAATGCAGACGTTTTAAAGTGGCGTCGGGCTGTTCGCGCTGAAACGCATCGAACGCCTGCCACAGCGTCAGGAAATTAAGACCGGTGCCAAAACCGCTCTCCGCCACGATCAGCAGATCGCGCGGATGCTCAGCAAAACGCTGGGGAAAACCGTTGCCGCCAAGGAAGACATAGCGTGTCTCTTCCAGACCGTTGTCATTAGAGAAATAGACATCGCCAAACGCTCGGGAAACAGGTGTACCCTGTTCATTCCAGTTTAGCTTTGCATGTTCAACCGGGGTCAATTTCACGGTAAAGGCTCGTTTTTCAGGCAGTGGCGCGATTCTAGCGACCCGCGTGACATGACGCAAATTTACAAAAGGAAATAGCTGATCGGACTTGTTCGGCGTACAAGTGTACGCTAGAGTGCATGCCAATTAAGAAGAAGTGGATGAGGAAGATTGAATGAAACGTGCTGTGATTACTGGCTTAGGGATCGTTTCCAGTATTGGTAATAACCAGCAGGAGGTGCTGTCATCTCTGCGTGAAGGACGCTCTGGCATCACCTTTTCTGAAGAGATGAAAGATTCCGGCATGCGTAGTCACGTCTGGGGTAACGTTAAATTAGATACCACCGGCCTCATCGATCGCAAAGTTGTGCGCTTTATGAGTGATGCGTCCATCTATGCTTATCTTTCCATGGAAGAAGCGATTAAAGATTCTGGCCTCAGCGCTGAAGCGTATCAGAGCAACCCACGTGTGGGTCTGATTGCGGGTTCAGGCGGCGGCTCCCCACGTTTCCAGGTATTTGGTGCTGACGCAATGCGCAGCCCACGCGGCCTGAAAGCGGTTGGCCCTTATGTTGTCACCAAAGCGATGGCCTCTGGCGTCTCTGCCTGCCTCGCAACGCCATTCAAAATTCATGGCGTAAACTACTCGATTAGCTCCGCCTGTGCCACCTCTGCGCACTGTATCGGTAACGCCGTTGAGCAGATCCAGCTTGGCAAACAGGATATCGTTTTTGCGGGCGGCGGCGAAGAGCTGTGCTGGGAAATGGCCTGTGAGTTCGACGCCATGGGCGCGCTCTCTACCCGTTACAACGACACGCCAGAAAAAGCGTCACGCACTTATGACAATGAGCGCGACGGCTTTGTTATCGCCGGTGGCGGTGGCATGGTCGTCGTTGAAGAGCTGGAGCATGCGCTGGCACGTGGTGCGCATATCTATGCCGAAATCGTCGGTTATGGTGCCACTTCAGACGGTGCAGACATGGTTGCTCCATCAGGTGAAGGCGCAGTGCGCTGCATGAAGATGGCGATGCACGGTGTCGATACCCCGATTGACTATCTGAACAGCCACGGAACCTCTACCCCGGTGGGTGATGTGAAAGAGCTGGGTGCGATTCGTGAAGTGTTTGGCGATAACACGCCATACATCTCAGCAACGAAAGCGATGACCGGCCACTCTCTGGGTGCGGCTGGCGTGCAGGAAGCGATCTACTCGCTGCTGATGCTGGAGCATGGCTTTATCGCGCCAAGCATCAACATCACCTCGCTTGATGCGGCAGCAACCGGTATGAACATCGTCACTGAGCCGATGGAAAAAGAGCTGACTACCGTGATGTCTAACAGCTTTGGTTTTGGCGGCACAAACGCCACATTGACCATGCGTAAATATCAGGCGTAATTATTACGTCAGCACTCTGAAGGGCCGGCTTGCCGGCCCTTTTTGTTTTACAGCCCATCCGCTTTACCTCATTCAACCCTCCGTTTTAGCCCTCCCGCTGCAGCAGCCGCAGCAATGTATCGCATCCTGCCACAATCTCGTCAGGCGTCAGTGCGGCAAAGCCCAGCATCCAGCCTTGCTGAGATGAAGGCCCGGCATAGAGCGGACTCAGACGCGGCAGCAGCAAACCCTGTTGAGCCGCCAATGCGCTTAATCGCGCTTCATCCTGTTGCAGTCTGACAGTTACCTGTAATCCGCCGCTGCTGACAATCGGCGTGATCCACGGCGACAGTTGCTGAGCGATTAGCGTCAGCAGCAGATCGCGACGGCTGTGATAGAGCTGACGCATCAGCCGCAGATGGCTGGCGAAATGTCCCTGTTGCAGAAAGGCGGCGGTGACAGCCTGCGGCAGCAGGGCGCTGTGTCCATCCAGCACGCTGCGTGCCTGGCCTATGGGGGTAATCAGCGCAGGCGGGACCACCATCCAGGCCAGCCGCAGGGAGGGAAACAGCGACTTCGAGAAGGTGCCCAGCGTAATCACCCGCTGATGGCGATCCAGTCCCTGTAGCGCAGGGATAGGACGTTCGTCGTAGTGAAATTCGCTGTCATAATCGTCTTCGATCAGCCAGCACCGGTTGCGCTGCGCCCAGTCCAGCCACGCCAGGCGTCGCGTCAGGCTCAGCGTCACGCCGGTAGGGTAATGATGCGATGGCGTCAGATACATCAGTTTTGCACTGCCGCTGGCGGGGATGGCACCTTCGGCATCGACCTCAATCCCGCGCACCTGTGCGCCGGCAGCCAGAAAGGCGTTACGCGCACCAGGATAGCCCGGCTCCTCCATCCATACCTCATCACCGGGATCGACGAACATCATTGCCAGTAACTGCAGTGCCTGTTGTGAACTGGTCAGAATGATCACCTGTTCCGGCTGGCATGCCACGCCCCGGGAAAGTGCCAGATAATCCGCGAGTGCGCTGCGTAACGGCAGGTAGCCGCAGGGATCGCCGTATCCCATTGCGGCACTGCCCAGTGAACGCTGCACGCTGCTGCCGAGGCGTCGCCACGTGTCATGGGGAAAAGCGCGTAACTCCGGTGAACCGGCGGCGAATGCATGGGGAAAAGGGGGATCCTGACAGCCACCGGTTGCCAGTACCTGCTGGCCCCGCGCCGAGAAACGGACGGGCTGAGGCCGGGCCGGAAATGATGATGAGTGGGTGGGGATGATGATGGCAACAAAAGTACCGCGACCGGTCTCGCGTCGCAGATAGCCTTCACTTTCCAGCTGTCCGTAGGCCGCTTCCACCGTCACACGTGACAGACGCAGATCCTGCGCCAGCTGCCGACTGGACGGCAACTGCTGACCAGCATGCAGATGGTGCCGGTTGATCGCCAGTCGCAGGGTAGAGCAGAGCCGCTCGCGCACGCCGCCATTGGTCTGATGCTGGAAAAGTTGTAATAACGGTGAAGACATATGGGTCTTATACCTGATGGGGAATGGGTATCAGTAAGCAGTCCACTTTGCCGTAAACTGCAGACTCACCACAACAGGAGAATCGCTATGTCATCGGTTTTACGAATTCCGGCTGCCACCCCGCAGCAAAGCCTCGACTATCTGCAGGCAAAACTCGCTTTTTACACCGACGCCTGGGATCTGGCGGAAGATCTGGAACGGCAAATCCCGGATATCGTGGTAATCGATGCTCGCGCGCCGGAGGCTTATCGCGCCGGGCATATTTGCGGCGCGATCAACTTTCCGCATCGCGAGATGGATGCCACTACGACGGCCCGGCTCGATCGCAGCAAAGTTTATGTCACGTATTGTGACGGCATTGGCTGTAACGGCTCGACGAAAGCGGCCTGGAAACTGGCCTCGCTGGGATTTCAGGTGAAGGAGTTGATTGGCGGGCTGGATTTCTGGAAACGTGACGGTCATCCGCTGACCTGGGGTGATGCACCGGGCGAATGGCCAGTCGCCGCGCCCAAAGCATTCTGTGGCTGTTAACTCAGAGGACCACCCAGAGTAAAAGGGTGATGACGACCAGTGCGACAAAGAAGCCCAGCAGGGGGCGCTCTGCCAGAGGCTGAATCGCGGGCGGCAGCGACGCAACAAAGGGCGACCAGATCGGCTGCGGTTTAATCTCGCTGGCAGCCAGCGGCTGTTCGAGAAGTTTTTCTGCCCGGTCGGCGCGCCGGCTGAACAGGAAGTTCAGCAGATCCTGGGTCTGCGTTACGGTGAGCACCGTCTGCGGTGTCGCCTGGAAACGCTGCTGGCTGTAATCCTCCAGTTGCTGCCGCTCCTGCTGATCAAGCGGCTGTTTCAGGGACGCTTCCAGCAATTGCAGCGTCGGTGCGCTGTGCTGACTCAACGTCTGACGTACCTGCAGATACTGTGTCAGCAGTGGGAAGTGGCGCGACGGGATGGGATCACCGCTGGTCAGATTGACCAGTTTCAGCGCAGCCGTCCACAGCTTACCGGTGGATTCGCCAGTGGCAGCGGCCAGGCGTACCACCTGCTGATTCAGCGTATGGTGCTCGGCAGGCAGCAGCGTGCGATCGCTGACGCGGATCTGCTGCGGCTGAGGAATCGTCATCTGCCCGTTCTGCAGCATCGTCAGCACCTGGCGCAGCTGATCCTGGCTCAGCGCGCTCAGTACGGTCTGACCAAATTGCTGACGGATAAAGTCGCTGACGGCCTGACGGTTATTCCCTTTCGGCAGCAGATCGGTGAGCTGGGTCATCAGCTGGCGTGTGGCATGCCCATTTTGCGTCTGCGTAAGGCGGCCATTAAGGTACTGTTCCGCTGCCGGAAAATGACGCGACTGTAATTCCGCTTCACTCTTTACGCCCACTTCATGGCGTACGCCCGCCCACAGTTCAGGCGCTTTAAGATTACTGAGCGATGAGATACGCACGATCAGGCGTTCTAACGTCGTGCGCTGCGCAGGGGAGAGGGGCTGTTCACCGGCCACTGAACCGTGACGCGTTACGCCAGTTTGCGGATTGACAGATGAACGATCGCCGACCGGCACACCGGGGCCGCTGAGTGGTTGCATGGCGGATTCCTTGGGAAAACAGAACAGCGTGGGGTGCGCCGGAAAATGAATAGGCCATGATAGCAAAAGCCCCCGGGAAATCCCACGGGGGACATGCGTTTCGGCGCGAGATTTACGCTTCAGCTGTAGCCTTTCTTCACTGCCATCCTCAACAGCACCCTCACTCGCCACAGCCGCTACCCGTAATCTGCCGGCCGCGCTATTCAGGGCAGCGGGTGACTCACCGGTTTACGGCGGGTTAAGGGGGTACGCAGCCGCTGCGCCAGTATCACACCGCCAAGCGTCAGACCGCCGCCAATCCAGTGGTAACTGTGTAGTTGCTCATGCAGAAAAATCACCGCGATCACCGCGGTAAATACCGGGATCAGATTCATAAAGATACTGGTGGTGCTGGCACCCAGACGCTGCACACCGTGGATCCACAGGAACGGCGCGATGATCGAAGCAAACAGACCGGCAAAGGCCACCAGCGGCAGGTTGTGCCGGTTAAGCGCCACCTCGGGGGCCAGCAGAAAACCAGGCAACAGCAGTACGACACCAAATAAAATCTGCACATACAGGCTTTGCCAGATCGGCAGCGGCAGCGCCCAGCGGCGTGTCAGCACGCCATACAGCGCATAGGCGGCGGAGGCGGCCAGCATCAGCAGTTCACCTTTGCCCAGACCGTGATTCAGCAGCTGCATCACGTTGCCCTCACTGACCAGCCACACCAGACCGGTAAAGGAGATGATGCTGCCGAGCAGGATGCCCAGCGTCGGCGCAATCCGCAGGATCACCACGCTCAGCAGCACGGTGAGCAGGGGGATGAGGGCGCCGATAATGCCCATAAAGAGTGCGCTGACACTTTGTGCTGCGTAGTAGGCGAGACTCTGATAGAGCACCATGCCGAGCAGGCCAAGGATCGCCAGCCGCCAGAGGTGCGGTTTAATGACCTGACGCGTGCGCCACACGCCGGGCAGCACAAAAGGCGTCAGCACCAGCAGCGCCAGTAACCAGCGGTAGAATGAGATTGCCGCCGGATCGATCGCATCCGCCGAGAGTTTGCTGACAATTGAGTTGATCGACCAGATTATTACCGCAAAGAGCGGGTACAGGAAAAACATGCTGACTCTCCACACGCCATAATGAGGCGCAGTGTACGCTTGTCCGGATTTATTCAGATAGTTAATATCGGACAAAATTAGTTGTGGAGCGGACAGAATGACCCTGAAAGTGATCTACCAGCCGCCCCTTGACGCGCCGCAGCTGCGCTACTTTATGCGTTATGAGCAGGCCAATGCCCGCACCGAATATCTGCCGCATGCGCATGCCTGGGGTCAGCTCATTATGGTGAAAAGCCACGTACTGGAGATGCAGGTCGAGGGTGAGCGATTGCTGACACCGGCAGATATTCCGGTCTGGATCCCACCGGGTCAGCTTCACAGTAGCTATAACCATCGTCAGGCACAGTTCCGTACTTTTAATCTGGCGGCTCCGTTATGCGCCGATCTGCCCCGGCGCGCCTGCCTGCTGCTGGTCGATCCCATTGCACATGCCATTTTGGATGAGTTTGCTGAGCAGCAAATCGAGCAACCCGAAACGGATGCGCAGTGGCGGCTGTGCGAGGTGCTGCGCGATCGCCTGCAGCTGGCGCAGGTACAGGAGAGTTATCTGCCCACCTCTGACGATAAATTTCTGGCGCCGGTGTTACATGCGCTGGAAGCGCATCCGGGCGATAACACCACGCTGGCAGGCTGGGCGGCGCGGGTCTTTACCACCGAACGGACGCTGGCGCGTCGCTGCCAGCAGCAGCTTCATATGACCTTTGGCGAGTGGCGGCAGCGGCTGCGGTTTCTGCGCGCCATTGTGCTGCTGGAGCAGGGGGAAAGCGTGCAGAGCATCGCCCATGAGCTGGGATACAGTTCAGCTTCGGCGCTGATTGTGATGTTCCAGCAACAGGCGGGAACCACGCCCGAACGCTACCGTGCACGGTTAGGCTAACGCGTCGCTTTGTGCCAGAATAATTGCCTGATATGTAACTGACAGGAAAGCCGTGGTGAAAATTCTGGTCGATGAAAATATGCCTTATGCCCGTGAGCTATTCAGCCGTACCGGCGACGTGGTCGCGGTGCCGGGGCGTCCGCTGCCGGTGGCTGAACTGGCCGATGCCGATGGCCTGATGGTGCGCTCAGTCACCCAGGTTAATGAGGCCCTGCTGGCAGGAAAGCCGGTGAAATTTGTCGGAACCGCCACGGCGGGCACCGATCATGTCGACGAGAACTGGCTGCAGCAGGCGGGCATTGCGTTCTCTGCCGCACCCGGCTGTAACGCCATTGCGGTGGTGGAATATGTTTTTTCTGCGCTGCTGCTGCTGGCGGAACGCGATGGTTTCCAGCTGCGTGACCGCACTGTCGGCATCGTTGGCGTCGGTAACGTCGGTGGGCGACTGCAAAAGCGTCTTGAGGCCTGGGGCATCAAAACCCTGCTGTGCGATCCGCCGCGCGCCGATCGCGGTGATGAGGGGGATTTCCTGTCGCTGGAGGCTGTGACAGAGCAGGCTGATATTCTGACGTTCCATACGCCGCTGTTTAAAGAGGGCCCGTATAAAAGCTGGCATCTGGCGGATGCGGCGCTGCTGATGGCGCTAAAGCCTAATACTATTCTGATCAACGCCTGTCGCGGCCCGGTGGTGGACAACAGCGCGCTGCTGGAGGTGCTGAAAATGCGGCACGATCTTAGCGTCGTGCTGGATGTCTGGGAGCCGGAGCCGGATCTGTCGCTGGCGCTGCTGGATAAGGTCGATATCGCCACGCCGCACATCGCGGGCTACACGCTGGAAGGCAAAGCGCGCGGCACCACCCAGGTGTTTGAAGCCTGGTGCGACTTTATTGGTCAGCCGCAGCAGGTGCCGCTCAGTACCTTACTGCCGGTGCCGGAATTCAGTGAAATCACCCTGAATGGCCCGCTGGATCAGCCAACGCTGAAACGCCTGGCGCATCTGGTGTATGATGTGCGCCGCGATGATGCCCCCCTGCGTAAAGTGGCGGCGAAACCCGGCGAGTTTGATCGCCTGCGCAAGCAGTATCAGGAGCGCCGCGAGTGGTCATCGCTGCAGGTGAACTGCGATGACGCCACAACCGCTGAGCTGCTGAACCAGCTGGGCTTTAACGCAATCATCTCCCCGGAATAGCGGGCGCTGCAGGTCAGGCGCCCTGGCGCGGTTTCCGCACTGAATTAATCAGTGAACGGAAGGCGCGCGCTGCTGGCATGTCTGCATGACGGCGGGTTCTGGGGGGATATACCCAATGGATTTCGGGTTGCATTGAGGCGGCAAGAGAACGAATCCCGATGCGCTTACTCAGGTAAGTGATTCGGGTGAGTGAACGCAGCCAACAAAGATGCAACGTGAAAGACGACGGGGATAAATCTGAATCCCTGGGCGGTGAATATCACCGCCTTCTGTTTTTATGTCATTGTCTGGAGTAAACCAACATGTCTGACGGCTGGAATATTGCGCTACTTGGCGCGACAGGCGCAGTAGGGAACGCTGTACTGGAACTGCTGGCGGAACGCCAGTTCCCGGTTGGTGAATTATATT
>Ga0308156_1000465_pt1 | contig 83242 bp, 66 predicted proteins | sample PhyAR2_FD_201041 | JGI IMG/M metagenome (GOLD analysis project Ga0308156, IMG submission 201041) | Phyllosphere microbial communities from UC Gill Tract Community Farm, Albany, California, United States - DLSL A.R2 | ecosystem: Host-associated > Plants > Phyllosphere > Unclassified | place: USA... | reverse complement strand
TCCTATCTCAAAGATAAGACCAAATATTCTTTTATCCAAAAATGATGGCAATCTATCCATGGTACTCAAATGTTTAAGTAAGTACAACCACTGATCCATAACTGTCTTTAGTTCTTCTGGCTGTTTGTTAAATAATGGAAGCGAAATCATTTTATATCCCAATTTATCATAAAATATTTCTTTGGTCATTTTGTCACACAGCGCCACATCATAGAAATAAGGCCGCCCTGTGACACGGGATACACCAGAGCTTCCATTTCTATCCATGTCAAACTCCAAAATACCAATAAAGTAAACCTCTGGTAGGTAATAATCACTGTCCTTCTTACCTCGTGCTAATTGTTTATTGACAAAATTTCCAACCGAAATCGGTACGTGGATCTACATACCTACCCAAATGTTTTTTTGATCTAGCCATATTATTTATTAATTGGTTATCGAGTAAATATACAATAATAAATTGAAAAATACTAAAATAATTAGCACAAAAAAAGATTGGTTACCATTGCTATAGTGCGTGTGAGATTTGTCCCATAATCGATCTCTTTCGAATTAAAGAGAATTTTAGCTATTGATTGATAACTTTATACTCGGAAATTATTTTAATGGTATTTTTCCCTGCAGATTGAAACTCAAAGAAATATGCATAATTTACTTCTTTTGCTTTATATTTAATCGTTCCATTACATGCACCATATTTACCGTGGCTTAGAATTTCATCTATATTCAGTTCGACTACATTAATAAAACTATGTAAGTATTTTACAAATTCATCATCAGTTTCTATATTTCTATTGCCGATAATTTTGAAAGTAAATTTGTCTTCAAGCATTTCATTAATTTTTTGCCAATCTTTTTTATAAAAGGCAACTACAAAATCCCTAATAATTCTTCTTTTAGGGGAATTATCGCAATCTTTAGGTATATTCAGTACAATCTCTTTTTCTGATTTCATTTTGTTGATTGATATGATAAAACTCTTGAGTTTTAACTAAATTAAGTGAAATATTCCTTTCATAAACTTAAATTGGAATGAGGCTGCTGTTCTCATCCCTTTTAAATTAGTAATTCAAGTCCGAATTCTCTACTTTTAAATGCTCCATTTTTGCAGGGGGGGTCACAAATTTTAAACAGCAAGAACTTTACGATAATGTATTAAAGTCGATCAATAGCTTATATTCAAATCCCAAAGAAGGCCTGACTTTGGTTCCCGGGCAGGCGATAACTTTAGCAGCTTACCAACATAGAGGACTTAAAACATCCGCTATTGCCATCATACCAGAAAGTAATACCATAGCTCCTGCTAAAATTAGGCGTTCCTGTTTTTTTGCATTCTTAAACTTTTAAAGCTAACATCAGAAACGGTATTGCGGTTGTCAATACTACTACGGATGAGTGGATGAGTTAGACATAACGTTGGATTTCGGCTTATTTTTTCGTTAATAAAAGAGCTAAATCCTGTTTTGCAAGCAAATGTCCTTTATTGACGATGTTACTCTTGAGATACAGAAAACACTGATTGCTATGATCGAGTTTGCCAATGATTACCTTAATAGATTTTATATCCAGTTCTTCCATTTCTGCAGGAGCTACTTTATTCGGATCTGAAATTAGTTTTCCGTCTTTCTTAACTTCTTCGAGTTGCCAGGAGTAACCTACCCAAGGCCCTGCAACCAATGTTGTCCGTTTGGCATCCATAGTGATCTGCTCTTTGTATTCCAAGCCCACATTATCAACTCTGAGTCTGTGGTCTTTTAAATCGACGACTAGGTATTTTAAATAGTCTCCGAAGTCTTTCGGTTCAAAATGTAAACTATTTTCCTTACGCACAATCTTGACCTCCATAACCCCTATTTTGTCTAATTTGACAGATTGGGAGAAAGCTATAAATATAGCATACTCCTCTTCGCTAATACCTAGATTTTTGTGATACGGTATCGTTTCTCCTGGTTTTAATTCCTTCATTGTTTTAAAAAACCAATCTTCATTGGCTCTCATCGCTTGTTTCATTTTCTCAACAATTGCGCCCTGCGCTGCGTTGGGTCGGGGAACACCCAACACCGCCGCGGTATAGTCGCCCTCAGGAAGTTGTCTTTCAACGAATTGAATTGCCAACGCATTGCTGTCCACTCCTGATTGTTTTTGCGCAAAAACATGGAGAGAAAATTGGAATGTAGCTAGCACCGCAAATACACGAAGATATTGGTATAGAAATGTCATGTTAAAGCTGTTTGATCGATGAAATTACGGTTTTATTCTCACATTCTTACGTTTTCCGCGCCAAACTGATACTACTAGCGGGCGGAATGATCTTCTGGTGACTTCCTATAAAAAAAGGCCGCTTGGACAGTATTCGAGAGGCCGTAAAACCTGATATGTTATATGCTTTACTTTCGCTATGTCTGTTTTTTCCCGATGAGAAAATCCGTCCTACTCACTCCGCGGATCGGGCTTTAGCGGCATCTTGGCACAGCGTATTACCTCGATCGATGGACAGCCGAGGTTATCCGGAGGCAATTGACTGCGGATATGGAATTTCCAATGGGGAACGCCTAAAATCGGTATATCGCTGAGCTAATTCGAAAGAATGAAGGCTTATGACTTAGAATATGTAGGGAATATCAGAACATGTTTCAAAAAACTATATGACATCCATTATGGACGAATTTCAAATGCGAAAATTGGGTATAGAAAAGCCGACCTTTAAAACTCGGCTTTTCTATAATTGATACAACCTGTAAAAAGTAATCTTTGGATCATTTTTAAATCACACATACTTATTATCTTTCCATTTCAGCAATAATAGCTGCAATCAGTTTTTCCGCATCATGATATTGGAGAATAGAGGCTGCCTGACCTGCCCAAAACGATTTCATTTCAGGATTCGATTCGGAATTTGCAGGGTACGCTCCCAGTTTACCAACAATTTTTCCCTGCAATGGATAAGGGGCAAGACTATTCTGAAATTCTTTTAACTCCTCTGTCAAGCGGTTTTTCAACCCTCGCGATAGCCTTCCAGTAAAAACTTTGGTCAACGTTGTATAGCGGGCTTCTTTAGAGAATAATTTTTCACGATGTATTTTACTTGCTCCTGATTGCCGGGTAGCCAGAAAAGCAGTTCCTATTTGCACAGCATCGGCACCTAATGCCATTGCCGCTTTTACCCCACGGGCATCGGCAATACCGCCAGCGGCTATGATAGGAATTTTTACGGTATCCGCGACTTGCGGAATCAATGAAAAGGTTCCTATTAAGCTTTCCTCAGGTTTATTCAGAAATGAAACCCGATGCCCACCTGCATCAAATCCTGTGGCTACCACGGCATCTACCCCGGCATGTTCTATAGCGATAGCTTCATCTAAAGTAGTAGCAGCTCCTATCGTTATGATTCCAAACCGCCGACATTTCTCCAAAATAGCTTCAGAGGGTATGCCATAAACAAAACTAAAAACTGCTGGCTTTATCTCAAAAATAGCTTCAATCTGCTCTTCAAACTTAGGACCGCCTGGCAAAGGAAATGTGGGTGGTTCTGTACCGACCTCTTCAAAGTACGGTTCCAAAAGTTTGATAACTTGCTGAAACTTACTTTCATCAAAATCTCTTGCCGTAGCGTCTTGATCATTAACCCAAAGATTAATGTTAAATGGTTTTGTGGTTAATTTTCTGATGCCGCTAGCAATAGAAATTAATTCGGCAGCATCATACGGCTGTCCACCGTAAGACCCTAATCCACCCTTATTTGACACGAGTGCTGTAAGGTCCTCTGAGGATAATTTTCCACCAAAGGGTCCTTGAACGATGGGTAAATCTATTCCAAGTAATTTAGTGAAATTTGTTTTTGTCCACATATGAATAAATTTAGCGTTGCCCAACTAATTTGAACTGTAGTACAAACTCATCGTAAATCAATTTGTCGCCCAAATTCGGTATAAACTTTCCGGAGCCATACCGAATATTGTACAATGTACGGTCAATTTTGATTTCGCCCAATGCATGCAAGAAATCGTTAAATAGTTCTACATTTGCCGCGAAATGGATGGGCTGTGTAATCTCCTTAATGGTCAAATCGCCACTAATGATGTAATGCGTATTTTCCTTTCTTCCATTGTTGATTTTCAAAGATGCCGTCTTAAATTGATCGACCGAGAAAAAATCATCGTGGTTTAAATGATCAAAAAACTCCTTGTAAATAGATTTGTCAGAAATATCGGTGATGACAATTGAAGTCATGTCAATATGTATTTCTCCATCAATGATCTCATCGTTTTCGAAACTCAAAAAACCATCTTTGATTTGAATAGTTCCCGTGTGTAAGCCTAGAACTTTCTTTCCTGTCCAGTTGACAGTGCTGCTTTCTGTTTGAATGTTAAATTTTGTCATTGCTCTTGATTTTTAATTTGACAAAACAAAAATCAGGGTATTCTTTAAAGATATAAAGGACATACCTCACAAAAAAAATGTGAGGTAGATCAATTGTTTGGCGAGTATAAACGACTCAGTGTTTCCCTTGTTACACCAAGATAAGCAGCTACAATGTGCTTGGGCAACTTTTGCACCAACGATGGATACTCCTGTACAAACTTTTCATAACGTTCCTTTGCAGAGCTACTTAATAACGATAGGATTCTGTTTTGCAACGCCACGTTCCTGCGGTTTGTTTTCTTTCTGAAAAAATGTTCGACTTGATGGTATTCCCGGCAGAGCTTTTCTCTGTTTTCATTACTAAGGCATAGCACTTCGGTATCTTCCAGACAGTCAATATTTACTTTTGCTTTCTTTTTATCATAATAGGCTTCGTAATCTGTTATCCACCAATCCTGAATAGCGAAAAGAAGAATATGTATTTTCCCAATTTCGTCAGTATAATATGATTTCACGCAGCCAGAAAGCAAAAAATAATCATTTAATACGGACTGACCTTCCTGTATGAGGAATTGATGCTTTTTGAATTTCTTAAAGATGAAATGACTCAAGATATAATCAAACTCGACATCTGTTATCTCGATATATTTTCGGAACTGTTCTCGTAGAATTTTACTCATGTCTAAATTTAAATATATATCTTTCACCGTCTTGTCACGACGATGAATAACTTATTATTTCGCCATAAATTTGGTCCAGTTTCTATTTTTCTAAATAGTTTTAATACGGCTATTTTTACTTTATTTAAAAAAGTAATATTCCATTATATTGAAAAAAAGAATCATGATGATGATGCCTATGGATAAGATCATTGCAATAACCTGCCAGGGTTGCATCTTGTTGATGATGCTGTATTTTATTTTTTCACCTTTTCTTACAAATACTCCAAAATTTGGAATAACGTTGGGGTTTATTGCATTCTTGAGCACCTTTGTATTAAAATTCTGATCGATATAAGGCCTTAGGTAATCTATAAATGCATCCAGCTTATTAATATCTTCGTCGCTGGAAAAGGGAGCGAATCCGGTGTGGCCGACCCTTATTTTAAGAAATTTATCGCTAGTTTTAATAGTTAAATAGCGGACCCCTTCATTACCCATATTTTTAATCATCACGATATCAGTCATATTAAAATTATATACATAATTTCTAAATCTTGCGGTGATAGTTTCTTGATCGTTGATTCTGATGATCCTGATGATCCACTCCTTCTCTTTTATCCTATTGGTCATGATCTTCAGTAGTGTTATACTTCCTAAAATTGTAATCAGTGCAGCAATAATAATTGGGAAAAGAAAAAATGTATTAGAAACAAACAGATGGGAAAGATACAGGGTTCCGATCATCATAATTAATGCGGGAATAACAAGCACCAATGAAATGTGTAGTTCAGTTTTAGCATCCAGTCCTTGAAATCTAAATTCTTTGTCTTCCATGTTTTTTACGGTGAATATACATTCGTCCCTCATTAGTACAATCTTGGAACCTCTCCTTTGTTGCGTTTGAATTGCTTATCAACACGAACACCTATATTTAATCCAAGTTATGGACCTCGTTTACTCCGATTAATACTGCATATTTGGCCATTAAAGGCTTTTAGTATTATTGTTCAAAATACAGATCTTTTCTTTATTCAGCAACTGTTTTTCTTTGCTATTAGCCGCTACTTTGATAAAAAGTCGCGGTCATAACAATCTTCCAGTAGATTCTAAACTCTTATTAAACTACACTCAAAGCATATTTGCAGCATTCCTAATCGTATGCATCCATTGTTGAATTCACAAAATTCAAATAGTATTTTGGAGTATAGGTATATTATTTATATTTGTTCTAAATAAATATTAAACACAACCTTTTAGTCATAATTATCTATTTCATTGACATGCAACAGAAAATCAATTTTAACTTTAATAATCCCATAGGGATCTTTTTTATTCTACTTATGATTTTTTCGTCACACAAAGCTGTCTGCCAAACAGCAGCAGTGCGTGGTACAATAAAATCGCAAACTGGGGAACAAATGCCATTTGTAACGGTGTCGCTTTCCGAAATCAAAAAATCTGTCCAAACGGACAATAATGGAAATTACAGCTTTACTAAGCTACAAGCTGGAACCTATATAGTCTCTGCAAAATATTTGGGCACAGATATGGAGTCAAAACAAATCACATTACTTAACGGCCAGGAAATGGTATTAGACTTTGTATTAAGTTTAAAAGAAAGGGTACTGGACGGCATCGAAATATCGGGATACCGCAGGTTTGGAAAGAAAGAATCCGAACAGGTAGCGAAGTTGCCTTTGAAAAATTTAGAGAACCCTCAGGTATACAATGTTGTGCCCAAGGAAATTTTGCAAGAACAGGTCATCGTTACCTATAATGATGTGCTAAAAAATGTAACTGGTGTGAGCCAGGGTTTGGTCAATGGAAGCAACTCTTTTTATATGCGCGGTTTTGAGAACAACAGTTTTATCAGGAACGGTATTCAGGATAGAAAAGATAATAGTTTGGAAGTCGCTAATATTGAACACATCGAAGTATTGAAAGGCCCGTCCGCCACCTTATTTGGAAATAGTTTGACCTCCTTTGGCGGATTGATCAACCGGGTAACAAAGAAACCTTTTGACATAGCTAAGGGTGAGATTTCATATACATTGGGCGGATTTGACCTGAATAGAATTACGGCCGATATTAACAGCCCCCTGGCAAAAGATGCCGGACTTCTGATGCGCACAAATATTGCTTACCACGATGAAGGCAACTACATGGATGCAGGCTTTACCAAACGTCTTTTTATTGCACCATCTCTCTTGTATAAGGTAAATGATCGTTTAACAATTTCGATCGATGCGGAGATTTATCAACAGAAAGCAAATGATTTCCATCGTCTATTTCCCGAAATGTCATTTACAAAAACAAGTACAGAGAGCTTGGGTATCAATTGGAAGAGATATTATCATGGGAACGACTTAACGGAGTCTAAACCATCCGTTAGCATTTACGCTGAAGCCGCTTATCAATTGTCAGATAAATGGAAATCACAAACGCTGATCTCGCAGACAAAACACTCCAGTGTCGGCTACCGCGTATGGAATGAAATTATGCAGGACAGTGTGAATAGAAATATCCGATATAGTAACTCAAATTATAATAGTATTGAAATTCAACAAAATTTCACGGGTGACTTTGAACTTGCTGGCCATCGCAACCGTTTAGTAGTGGGGCTGGATTATTATAACGCCCGATCGAATGAAAACTTCATTATTGCCTACCCGTTCGACCGTATTGCACTAAAAGGAAAAGATCCAGCTTATACTCATATTTCGAAAGCTACTGTAGATGCTTTTTTAGCCACACTAAGTCCCATACGTACAATCAGTGAACAAAGTACTTATAGCGCCTACTTTTCTGATGTTTTTAATATTTCTCATAATTTTTTAGCCATGGCCAGCCTTCGCATTGACCACTTTGCATCTGGGGGATCACACGATCTGGCGGCTGATACTGTTACCGGAAAGTATAGCCAAACAAACCTTTCGCCGAAATTTGGACTCGTGTATCAGCTTATACCAGATAAGATATCTTTATTTGGAAACTACATGAACGGATTCGCAAACAATGGCCCTGCTATACAGCCCGATGGCGCACGAACGGTTTTTAAACCAAGTAATGCTAATCAATGGGAAACCGGTCTTAAACTTAATGTGCTTGATGGCAAATTAAATTCGACAATAAGTTATTATGATATTAAAGTGAACGATATCCTCCGACCTGATCCTGCCCGTAATGGTTTCACCATACAGGACGGCGGCCAAATCAGTAGAGGACTTGAAACAGAATTAATAGTTAACATGGTCAAAGGTTTCAATGTTATCGCTGGATATTCTTACAATAAAGCTTACTCCATAAATACAAACACCGATATCGATGGATTGCGTCAGTGGACGGGACCGGCACAAACGGCCAATTTATGGGTCAACTATGCATTTCAGGCTAAGGCCTTGCAGGGATTTTCTATTGGTGCAGGTGGTAATTATAATAGCAAAGCCTACATCAGTCAATCGCGTCAGTTTGGTGAATTTTATATTCCGGAATATGTGGTCATGAATGCTGTGGCGGGTTATGAGACCAAGAGATTTCGGATAAGCTTTAAAGTGGATAACCTCACAAATAAGCTATACTGGGGTAATTACGTGAACCAGATGATGCCCAGGCGTCTTTCCGCTAATTTAGCCGTCAAATTGTAATATCGGTATTTGGGAGTAACTTTCTTTTCAGAATATTTTCAGGTCTGTTTGGCTCAGAAGATTTTTATTAAAAAAGTGAATCTTAAAAGTAGATGCAATTCTCTTCGCAATAAAGCCACCGAAAAAAACGAATAATCAATGCCAACTAATTGTTGATAATGTTGTTGTCAACAATTAGTATATTTACGTAGCATAGGCCATCTAATCCAGTCTTTTGGGAATAAAGACCAAGTTGTAGGCAATTACAAATAATACATGATGAGAAAATCATTTTTATTGATACCAATTGTATTGATAATATTCAATCATACCTTTGCTCAGTCACGGCAACATAAGCAGCTTGACAGTTTATTCAATACTCTTTTTAAGCAGAAAGAGTTCAACGGAAATGTGTTGATTGCAGATAAAGGAAAAATCTTATTTGAAGAAAGTTACGGTTTTGCGAATGAGAAAAACGGCCAAAAACTTAATAACCACACCATATTTGAGCTGGCATCTGTTTCCAAACAATTCACTGCCATGGGGATCGTTTTGTTAGAGAAAAAAGGAAAACTAAACTATGATGACACAATGTCAAAATATATTCCTGAATTGGGTTTCTATGATAATATCAGCATCCGAAATTTACTAAATCACACGAGTGGACTTCCTGACTATATGGAGATTTTCGAAGAAAAATGGGATAAGGCAAAAATTGCTGTCAACCAGGATATTGTTAACGTCTTCGCTAAGTACAGACCGAAATTGATCTTTCAACCAGGCGCAAAATTCCAGTATAGTGATACAGGTTATACGCTATTGGCTCTGATAATAGAAAGAGTATCTCATCAAACTTTCGAGAAGTTTTTGAGTGAAAATATATTTCAACCTTTGAACATGAGAAACACCTTTATCTATAGGAGTAGATTTAAACCTAAAAAAATAGAAAATTATGCTCTTGGATATGTTACAGATAGTGTTGGTAACAAAGTGCTTCCAGATAGCTTCGGCAAAGGATTTTATACCTATTATTTAGATGGAATCGTGGGGGACGGAACAGTTAATTCTACTACAGAGGATCTATTAAAATGGGACAGAGCACTATATGGCAATAAATTAATTGATCCAAAAGATAAGGATCTGATATTTAATTCTTTAAAAACCAACGATGGAAAAGAAACAAATTATGGCTTTGGTTGGTTCGTAGTCAATTCGAAAAAATATGGTCGAATAGTTTATCACACTGGAGGTTGGCCAGGGTATTCCACTTATATAGAAAGGCATTTGGACAGCGACAAAACAATTGTAATTCTGCAAAATCATTCAGAAGCTAAAATAAATTCATTTTTACAAAAAGTAAGAGCGATATTGTATAAACAATAATTTCAAAAGCGAGGTGTTTTAATTTGTTTTCTGTAGATTATATTGGTCGCAGAGAGATCTGACACTCCAACCTATTCCGATGACTTGCGGTCTGGTAGGATAAACCAAAATGTACTGCCCTCATTGAGGACACTCTCGGCTCCTATCTTTCCATCGTGTTTTCTGATGATTTCCGAACAGATGTATAGCCCAAGCCCCAGTCCAGAATATTCTTTGCCAGAATGACTTACTCTGTAATATCGGTCAAATAATTTAGGCAGAGCTTCTTGCTCGATGCCTATGCCAAAATCACGGACAGAGACTTTTACGGATTGATTTTCCAATACCTCGACATTTAGATGGACTTCTTTCGACATCGGCGCATACTTAATTGCATTATTGACAAAATTGATAACAACCTGATCGATCCTATGCTCATCGGCATATACCCTCGCAGTTTGATTTCCCGAAACAACCAATTGATATTCATCCTCAAAGCAGACATGGTCACAAGTACGCAGAAGAAGATCAAACATATTAAACCAATCTTTTTTGATTTCAAGCTGTCCCTCGGTAAGGCGGCGAATTTGCAATAGTTCAGCAACCAAATCGTTCATCTTCTCCACGCTTCTTAAGGACTGGTTGATCATTTTCGAATGGATATTACTATAAGGTTTATCCTTTAAAAGTTCAAGATACTGCAGGGAAGCTTTTAAAACTGTAATTGGAGTCCTTAACTCGTGGCTCACAATACTTAAAAAGTCATCTTTCTGCTGTTCAAAAAGCTTTCGATCTGTGATATCCAATGTCATGCCTACCATGCGGTCTGCGACTCCCAAATCATTGTAACGAGGACGTCCATGGGCCTGAATCCAATGCGTAGAGCCATCGCGCCATTTGACAGGATATTCTGTGCTATAGATTCCATTGGTGCGAATCGCCTCCTGCACCAGTTCTTTTACCCTGTCACGATATTCCGGATACATTGCCTCAAAAAGATCCGAATAACAAAAATCCTCCTCCGGCATAAATCCATAATTCATCTTAAACCGATCCGTGCTCTGCATCTTCCCCGTAGCTAGCTGCACCTCGGTAGATCCTAATCTGCTGGCGTCCATCGCAATTTCCAGTCGGGTATTTATTTCATTGATTGCTCTTCTGCTATTGACCTGTTCTGTCACATCCGTAGCAACAATAAGAATAAGCTTCTCCTCCTTTGAGAGACCATTCGTAGGCTGGTAAACGAAATTAAGATAGCGTTCCAGCGTTTCTCCGTCGACAGTAAGCAGGGCCTTGAGTTCTTTTCCGTAAAAAGGTTCGTCAGTTTCATAAACATTTTTCAGAATATCAAGGAATTGCTGATCTTTCAGTTCTGGTAATGCCTCAGCGAGTCGCCTCCCTAATACAGAGCGATCTTTGCCCCAGATATCAAGAATATGCTGATTTACAACATCCACAATAAAGTCAGGGCCTTTCAAAGTAGCCATAGCTACGGGGGACTGCTCGATCATGATGCGGAAAAGCTGTTGCTGTTCATGCAACAGCGAAAATAGTTTATGAAGATTGTCTTCTGAAGTGATGAGTTCCTCGTTTTTAGATAGCAGATCGGCATTTACTACTTTAAACTCCTCATTTATGGCCAAAAGCTTTTCGTTGAGATTTTTTTCCGCAAGGGACTTTTCACCTGCAAGTTTTAAGGCATTCATACGTTCTGATACTTCCGAAGCAGTATGAAGAATATATGCAGTTTTACCGTTTTGATCTAAAATCGCTTTATATTCAAAATCGAAGAAAAATTCCTGGAGTACACCATCTTTTTGAAGAAATGCGGAACAGTTTTTTGCAATGTAAGTCTTACCAGAATACCAAACTCCTTTGAGAATATCAACAAAAGGCTGTCCTTTAAGTTCGGGAACGGCATCTTGTAGGTTTTTACCCACAACCGATCTATCCTTTCCCCAAAAATTGAGCATTGCTAGGTTGGCAGTCATTATTTTTATGTCTTCTCCCTGATAGACTGCAGTGGCATTGGGTGAGTGAAAAAGTACACTGAGCAATGACTCAGAATCAATATTTTTGGGAGAATTCATACGATAAGATCAATAAAACAAATGTAATCAATTTATTTGCTATAAACCGATAATGCTTTAAATAGTTCTCACCCTAACGATTTTGACCCATAAATAAATGATGCTACGGACATAAATATTTTTAATAGATAAGTCAGTAACATTTAATGCTACTGACTTATCCCTTTGCTGATTACCCTTTATACTCACCAATAAGAATTACTGGTTTAATGGTCTTTCCTGATTCTGAATCTTCTATAGCTTGATTGATATCTTCGAATTTATATTTCTTAATTAATTTATCAAATGGGAACTGTCCATTCAGATACATCTCTACCATCTCTGGGATAAATTCGGTCGGTACACTGTCCCCTTCTACAATCCCGATCAACTTAATTCCTTTAAGTACATATGTATTCATTTCAACTTCAAGGGGCTTTGTAGCCACACCAACAATACCCATTTGTCCCAAGGACTTCAAACTCGATAAGGTATTATTAATAACATCATTACGACCGGTGGTGTCAAACCCAAAATCAAATCCTTTCGGGGAAATCTTTTGTAAAGATTCTACCACATTCTCATTACGGCTGTTAATGGTATGGGTTGCACCGAGTTTCAACGCAAAATCTAGACGTTCTTGATTGATATCGACTAATACGATCTCCGCAGTCGAGCATGCTTTTGCCGCCAGCAAAGCAGCCAATCCGACAGCGCCGGCACCAGAGATAACAATTGATTTTCCCGGAGATACTTTCAACGAGTTGATGATTGCTCCTGCCCCAGTCTGAATACCACAACCTAACGGTCCCAATAATTCTAACGGCGCTTTTTCAGAAACTTTTATAGCGTTTCTTTTATTTGCTATTGCGTATGTTGCAAACGAGGATTGAGAAAAGAAATTATCGAAAATATCTTGTTGGTTGTGTTGGTGACTATGAGAGCCATCCATACGTGCTCCCCCAAAATTCAAAGCCGGGAAATTTTCGCAGTAAGTGGGTTTACCACGCTGACATGTGTAGCACTCTCCACAGAAACCGAAAGTTAAAACAACATGATCACCCACTTTAAGGTTTTTCACACCATCTCCTACTTTCTCGATAATTCCAGCACCCTCATGTCCTAATACGATGGGAAAAGGAGTAGCGCCCGTTTGTTGATCTCTTGCAGCCATATCAGTATGGCAAGTTCCGGTTGCTACAATTCGTACTAGTACCTCATCTTGCCGAGGTTCTTGTAGCGTTATTTTTTCCAATTCGAATTTTCCACCTTTTTCTTTTACTAATGCGGCTGTTATTTCCATTGTATTATCTTTTTGTTAGATTAAATTTATCACATTACAAGATTTTTTTTCTTGATCTAGATCAAGAAAAATCAGCCTACTCAATTGCTTTATTAGGTAATTCGAATCATTTCACCTTATCTTCGGAAATATACTCTTCAGCTCTGTCTCGCTTCATGTACATATCATACCATATATATGCGATCTTGTCCTGTACAGCGGAGTCTTCCTGCATCCAAATACCAATACCGATATGACCTGCGTAAATACCTTTTCCAGATAACTCGGTATTCAGATTAAGAACATAATTGCGAAGACCAGCCATCGCTATTCCTACGTTACCCATCATGGGTACAGGCGAAAATGAAGCACCTCCGTTTGTGAATAATAACGCTCCTGTATTTTTAGCCAACATATCCGGAAGCACTTCACGGATGGATGAAATTGCACCAAGCACATTGAATTGAAATTGATAAAGTGCATTTTCTTCATTAACATCTAAAGTTGCTGCCAAATTATGGACACTTGGTATTGGGCTGTATTCAAGAACATCTATGAAACCGTATTTTTCTTTGATAGCATCAAAGGCAGATGCGATCTGAGCTTTATCCAAGATATCTGCCGTGAAAGCCGCTGCTTCGATTCCTGATATATTCAATCGGCTGACTAGGTCATTCAGCTTTTGCTGATTTCTTGCAATAAGGGCTATCAGAAAACCATTTTCACCAAATTTCTTTGCGATGGAGAGGCCCAGTCCAGCGCCTGCTCCAACTATTGCTATTGTTTTCACTTGTACTGATTTAATGAATGTATTTTATGGTTTTTAATTGCACTCGCCGTCAATTGAATAGTTTTTTCCTTGTATTACTTCTAATGTTGCCTGCGGATTCTCTTTCCGCCACTCAAAGAAAGAATTTTCAAGGGTTTGTAAAATATCATTGGGCTGTTGTGCACCAGCGATGGCATATTTGCTGTTGATTACGAAAAAAGGAACACCTTTAGCGCCTAATTTCTGTGCTTCTTGGCCCTCATGTGCTACTTTTCGCATATAGATAGGGTCTGTCAGTGCAGTATTGATCTCGCCTTCCGTTAAACCGATTTCTTGTCCAAGTTCGACCAGTGTTTTCTGATCATTAAGATTCTTGCCTTTTGTGAAATAGGCATTAAATAAAATCTCTTCAGCTTTCTCACCGAAACCTTTGGTTTTAGCAAACTGTATGATTCGGTGACCCTTCATTGAATTGGTGACCAATGCTTTATCCAAGTTGAATTGAAGACCTACAGTTTTAGCATACTCGATCAGATCCTGATGCCCCTTTTTTGACTGCTCATAACTTAATCCCTTCCGGTCGGCCACAAACATATACATATCGTTTTGATATTTAGGTGTTTCGGGTATGGCTGGGTCAAGCTGGAAGCTTTTCCATTCTACTTCTACCAGGTCCCTATGGGGAAACTGAGCTAAAGCTTTCTCGAAATTACGCTTTCCGATGTAACAGAAAGGGCACATAATATCCGACCATATTTCTATTTTCATTTTTTTTCCATCGTCCTATTTTTTATTTGTTTTAATTGCATTTGATTCTTTTCCTGACCAAACGTCATAATGAAGAGCAGGGATAATAGTACCGCTAGTGTACTATTTTTCATAGTTCAGTTTACGGAAATAATAATAAGATACAGCCAACAATGCAAACGGAATAAGCGGGGCAATACCTTTCGCCAGCCCATCGACAATACCATGTGCTAGACTTGCGGAAAGCAATAGAATCCCGAAACCTACATAAGCCCATTCTTTGAGCATCGTCGGGATAGCTGGAATGAGAATGAAGATGGCTCCCACGATTTTTAAGATATCCAGTTCAAGTGGGAAATAATCTGGAAACTGCAAGTTTTTCGTCGTCTGGATGAGGTATTCTCGTGGCGCGAAGTAGGATGGCAGGATGATTAACGCCATGGTAATACCGGTGATGATCCAATAGCTACGTTTTGTTCTTGCATCTGGATTCTGGGAAAAATCATTCTGTTTTGTCATTTTTAATTTACTTTAATTGTTGAAATAGATTTTTATAAATCAAAAATACGTACATTTGCTTACATTTTGTAAGCAGTTACCCTAAAGTAAGCAGTTACCTTAAAGTAAGTAAAATGAAAGATCAATTTCCAAAAAGCACCGAATCCGACTGTATGGCGAGAATGCTAACCGTTCGTGACACCCTTGACGTTATCAGCGGGAAATGGAAAATCCTCATCATTATTTCCATTATGAGTGGCCACAAACGTTTTAGAGAAATAGAAAGAAGTATTCCGAAAATTTCTTCAAAGGTACTTGCTAAAGAACTAAAAGATCTGGAAGAACACCAGCTCGTCAAACGTACCGTTTATGATGAGTCGCCAGTGCTGGTAGAATATACGGCCACTGATTATGTCTTTACGTTACAAAAAGTCATTGAAGAGCTACACAACTGGGGTGTGAATCATCGGAAAAAGATATTAGGGAAGTAGTGTTACGACCATAGTTCAAGGAAAATATTTTTAGACAAATAACTTGTTTTTATTAAAACCATTGTGTACCTTAGTGAAATAATCAGGCTTCTGCCATCGCTTCTTCTGAACTTTTGAGTTTACTCCATCTTATCAGTCTTCGCTTTTTCAGCCGCTAGTTTTTGTTATCAGCAGATCAGGTAAAGTTCCTTTCTTCAAATTGATATTTTCAATACGATTAAAATACCATCCTCATTTTTTGTTTACAATTTGATTTAACTGCTTTATGCCTAGCGCTATATATTAAGTACTCGCAGACGCAGGGAGAATTTGGGTAAAATATAATTTAATAATAAATATAATGCAACAAGGAACAGTAAAATTTTTCAATGAAACTAAAGGTTTTGGTTTTATTACACCATCAAATGGAGGTCAGGATATTTTCGTCCACTCATCAGGTCTACTGAATGATGTACGTCAAAATGACGCCGTAACATTTGATCTCGAAAATGGAAAAAAAGGCATTAACGCAGTTAATGTGCGCATCGCATAATTAAGTAGAAGCTTAAACACTTCGTTAAATTAAGTTCAGCAGGTAGCAGGTATGTTATCTGCTTTTTTTTGCCTATTTTATAGCACGGTTTCATGATCAAATCAATCTTTCACCGGAATTTTTAAGTCCTTATTGTGAATAGCACTGTATTTGACAATGCGGTTACAAAGAGATAAGTAAACTTGGCTATAAGCGCTTTTTTTGATATTCTAGTATTAAAATCAGCACAAGATTGTCCCTATTTTAGTCAATCGATCGTCTTAACTGCAAATAATAAAAACTTTAAATATATGAAAGAATTTGCATTAATTTTTAGATTAAAGGACATTTCAGACTTCAAACCTTCTCCTGAACAAATGCAGGAACGTATGAATTGGTTAGCTGGAATTGCATCACAAAACAAATTGGTGGATAAGGGCAACACACTTTTACCATTTGAGGGAAGTGCGAAAACGGTGAAGCCCAACAATGTGATAACAGATGGGGCTTATACAGAAATTAAAGAATTTATCAGCGGTTATATTGTTGTGAAAGCAGATAACATTGACGAAGCGGTAGAAATAGCGAAAGACAATCCAATTTTTACCCAAGTGGGTGGAAGCATTGAAGTTCGAGAAGTTGTAAAACGTGATTAGAGAAATCCAAGCAAACTTTCCAACAGCATTTTTGTTGGAAAGTTTTGTATATTTTAATGGAGTGTGTAACAAAATTCTATACCATGGAGCTTCTACCTCATTTATTTCGCCTGGAGTATACAAAAATGACGGCGGTTTTATGTCGTAGTTTTGGTTTAAAGCATATTGAAATTGCAGAAGATATTGTCAGCGATACATTTTTAAAAGCTTCGCAACATTGGGCCGTCAACGGAATACCCGAAAATCCAAGGGCCTGGCTCTATGTGGTTGCGAAGAATAAAACCAAAGACTACTTCAAGAAATTATTGGTTTTTGAAATAAAAATTAAAAACGAAATACAGCCTGACTTTCAAGTTGAACCCAATTTCGAATTTGATTCACAGATGGTTTCCGATAGTCAATTAGCGATGATTTTTGCGGTGTGTAATCCTGTAAACTCAGATGAAAGCCAAATTTGCCTGGCACTTCAGATTCTTTGCGGTTTTAGCATTGAAGAAATTGCAAATGCGTTTTTGACAAAATCAGAAACCATTAAGAAGAGACTACAAAGAGGAAGGGCAAATCTTCGAAAAGATAATTTTCAAATTAAAAGTTTAACAAAAACCGATATTTGCTTACGATTGGACATGGTTTTAAGAACATTGTATTTGTTGTTTAGCGAAGGCTATTTTTCTAAATCAGACAAACAGCAAATCAAAATAGATCTCTGTTCGGAAGCAACGCGACTCACATTGTTATTGACGGAGAATCCATTGACAAACACACCTGAATGCAATGCTTTATTGGCTCTTATGTGTTTTCAAAGTTCACGGCTTATGGCGCGCACAAATGATAAAAACGAGGCTGTTTTATTTGACGAGCAAGATAAAAGTCTGTGGGATAAATCACTTATTGAAAGAGGAAATTATTATCTGATAAATGCAACAACAGGTAACGAACTTTCAAAATATCATCTCGAAGCGGGAATTGCTTATTGGCATACTACAACGACCGATAAAAACAAATGGCATTACATTTTAAAGCTTTATAACCAACTTATTTTAATTGAATATTCACCAATCACAGCACTAAACCGAACGTTTGCTTTTGCCAAAGTTTATGGCAACGAAGAGGCCATTGCTGTAGCCAAAAGGTTAAATTTAGTTGAAAGCAATTATTATCATGAATTGTTAGGTTACCTGTATTCCAACGTGAACATTGAAAGAGCTATTGAACATTACAAACAGGCCATTAACCTAATCAAATCCAATACTGAAAGGCAAACTCTATCAAAGAAAATAAAGGAACTTAGTCTCATTTTGAAGAAATCGGAAATATCGCATTAAATGTTATCGATCAAAAATGCGCAATCTAGATAGACCGATACGATAAAATCAGAAAATTCGGACGATAGCTATTATTAAGTTTCTTGACAAAATATAGAGCGCATTTTAGTACGATTATACATGGATATAAATTATCTTTTCCATACTTTTGCTGGTGTATGAACTCCCCAACCGAAGGCCCATTTGATAATTCCTTTAGTGCTGAATTAATTATTCAGGCTTTAGCTTCCTCCCCTGCACCTACCGCTATATATTCCGGCGAAAATATGATTATCCGCTTTGCGAATGCCGGTATGTTGGCACTCTGGGGCAAAGAATCTTCTGTTATCGGCAAACCTTTAATGGAAGCTATTCCCGAACTCGAAGGACAGCCGTTTCTAAAACTTCTACAAGAAGTGTGGCATACCGGAAAAACGTATGCTGTATCTGAGGCGCCTGCCGTATTGATCAAAAACGGAAAGGAAACACTGGATTATTTTGATTACGAATATAGAGCGCTCGTTGACCAAGATCAGAAAACATGGTGTATCTTAAATACCGCACTCGAAGTAACCTCACGCCGGGAGTTTTTGCGGCAGATAAAGCAGAAAGAAGAAATAGAGCAGGCACTCAATGAGGAGATGGCTGCTACACTTGAGGAACTTACTGCTACTAATGAAGAACTCAATAGCTATATAAAGCAGCTTGCAGATAGTCGGGAGTATATCCGAGCAATCATAGAGCAGGCGCCTGTGGGTATTGCCATGTTAAATGGTCCCGAACATCTCATTGAAATTGCCAATCCCGCTATTCTCAAGATTTGGGGGCGCAAAGAGTCAGAAATAATCGGACTTCCGCATGAAAGTGCGCTTCCGGAGCTTCAGGGGCAACCCGTAAACGATTGGATTAAGCAGGTTTACAAAACCGGACAGCCTAAAATTAATACGGAATTCACGGTGAAACTGCGCCACAAAGACGGCTTGAGAGAAGCGATCGTAAATTCCGTTTATCAGCCTATATTTTCAGAAGATGGCGATATTTCAGGTGTGCTTATTATCCTCGAAGAAATTACTCAACAGGTTTTGGAAAGAAGACGGAATGAGAATAATCAGCAGATGCTCGCGCTGGCGATAGAAGCGGGTGAGCTCGCGACTTTCTACTATCAGATCGCCACAAACCATTTTTCTGGAAATTCAATGCTCAAGACGTGGTTTGGCCTCTCAACAAATGAAAATGTGGACCTCAACCAGGCTTTATCGGTGATTTTACCAGAGGATAGAGATCGCGTGATTGCTGCAATTCAATACGCCGTTAGTACAGATTCGGATGGCTATTATTTTGTAGAATATAAGATTAAAAATAAGGTTGATAAAAAAATAAGGCTTCTTCAAGCAAATGGAAGAGTGTTCTATGATCAAAATGGTATTCCATTGAGTCTCAACGGTACGCTTAGAGATATTACAGAGCAAAAAAAAGAGGAACAGCGGAAGGACGATTTCATGGGCATGGTCAGTCATGAGCTAAAGACACCTCTAACATCGCTTAAGGCCTATCTTCAAATGTTACAGCAGATGGACTTTCATACAAAAGAGGCTGCGCCGCAAAATATGCTTGGGAAATCTATAAAGCAAGTTGACTATATGACCAGTATGATTAATGGCTTTCTCAACGTGTCGCGATTAGAATCGGGTATGATGTATATGGATAAAAGAGCTTTTGATTTTAAATTGTTGTTTTCAGAAATTGAAGAAGAGATTCGCGTTACAGCCAAAACCCATAATTTTATTTTTAAATCTTCTGGGGCTGTGGATATATATGCGGACCGAGAAAAGATAGCACAGGTGATCCATAACCTGATTGGCAATGCCATAAAATATTCTGCTGTGGGGTCGACGATAATTACAGATTATGTTGTGGATGGTAAAAATATCAATATCAGTATTCGGGATCATGGAAAAGGCATTCCATTGGATGATCAGGAACGAATATTTGAACGTTATTATCGGGTGAAGGAAATTAGCACTGGTGGAACTGCGGGCCTGGGTATCGGACTCTATCTATGTAAAGAAATAGTAGAACTTCATGATGGAACTATACGCGTAGAGAGTGTTCAGAATGAAGGTACCGTCTTTTCCTTCAGCCTTCCACTCCCCTATTAAGCGCAATAGCATTATAATCTTCAGTCAGTCTTATGCCTGGAGTGCGGTCAACTTATCAACCTTTGAAATAACATCGTTGATGTCAAATGGTTTGCTCATAAAATCATCAGCGCTATGTGGATCGTCCGTTTTCATAATTTTAGCGTGGGCGCTCATCAATAATACCGGTACATTGGATGTTATTGGGTCGCATTTAAGTTCTCGGCACACCTCGGTTCCGAGCCCATCAGGCAACATCACGTCAAGCATAAATAAATCCGGCTGAATATCCATCTCCCTACAGTTAAACTCCTTTACGGTTGAAAAGGTTACTACGTTATAATTTTGTGATGATAAAAGAAGTTCAAGCACTTCCTGTATACCAACCTCATCTTCTAGAATAAAAACAGTTTTCATATTTTCTTTTAAGGAACCCAATAAATTGACTGAGCAAAATGCCTTAAGTAACTAACCTAAGATATGATCAAATAGTTCAATTTAGTTAAACAAAAATTGTGCAACTGTTATACTGCGTGAGGGATTTTTTTAAAGAATTTTGCAGTCGATGTTATTCAAGCATGCAATCAACATTATTCATGGATAAGTTGTTCATGTAAAATTCCATATTTATAACTTACTTAACTTGGAGAATTGATCGCTGATGACTGAAATTCTCCAGGCTGAATCTACCATGGTATTTACCCATTCCCGAGGTGCCGACTCCACCGAAAGGAAGATAATGCGAACCGACGTGGATCAATGTACTGTTAATTTCGGCATCACCGCTTGTTGTTCTAGCGATCACATCCTCCGCAAATTTTTGGTCTTCCGAAAATACATAGAGTGCCAAAGGCTTTGGTCTGGAGTTAATTTCATTTATTGATTCGTCAATATCAATGTAAGTCAGGATAGGCAGTATTGGCCCAAATATTTCCTGTTGCATCACAGCATCATCCCAATTTATATCCGTCATTAGTGTAGCTTCGAAATGACGTGTATCAAGATCGTATTTCCCTCCATAGATTACTTTTTCAGGTGCCGCATCAAGATAAGAAGCTAGATTTTTGATTTGATGCTGACTTACGATCTTTCCAATTTTCCCTAATGATTTATCTTCGTAAGTTGTTTTTAAATAAGACTTAAAATGGTCTATAAACGCATCTTTGACGGATTCATGTACATAGATGTAATCGGGCGCTACACAGGTCTGCCCGCAATTGATCCATTTTCCTGAAGAAATACGCTGAACAGCTTTCTCTAGATTAGCATCGTGATGAACGATCGTTGGAGATTTCCCACCTAACTCTAATGTAAGCGGTATGAGCTGCTCAGCGGCAGCTTTCATGATGATTTTACCGACCTTTGGACTTCCCGTAAAAAAGATATAATCAAAAGGTAGAGTCAATAAGAAGCTATTTTCTTCGATGGAGCCTTGAAATACGGCAACATATTTTTCATCAAACGCTTCTTTCACAATCTCTTCAATTACCTTTGCAACATGTGGTGTGTTTTCAGATGGTTTTATAATAGCTGTGTTTCCCGCCATAAGGGCGCCAATGAGCGGACTGAAAGTCAACTGAACCGGATAGTTGAACGGACCGATGATGTAATTCACACCGTAGGGCTCGTAAATATACTTGCTAATGACTTCAGCTCCTGAGGTATGCGGTTTTGATTTGACAAAGGTCGGTTTTACCCATTCTTCCATATTTTGGATCATATCGTCAAGCTCATTGAGTACTATCTGAATTTCGGCATATTCCGCTTCTACCCTGCTTTTCCCAAGATCGATATTCAAAGCCTCACAGATTGCGTCAGTATAACTCGTAAATACCTTACGGAAATTTTGCAATTGCATTTTGCGAAACGTAATTTCTTTCGTAGTCTGCGTTCTGAAAAAGTCTTTTTGTTTTTCAAATACGTCTTTTATCTTCTTTTGAATTTCAGTTTTCATTTTATTATTATTTTTGCAGCTTCAAAATCTTTGTCCGGCATAGGTGTAGTGCGTGCATATTCTCCTTACGAATAGTAAGCAGTTGCGCGCTGCCGTTAAATTATAAAAGGCAGTACAAACTGCCTTTTACATAGTCTATAAATTATCTTTTAAGGAGTGTAATTAATTTCTCCGCCACAGCTTCTGACGATGCTGGATTCTGTCCAGTGATAAGAAGACCATCTTCCACTACATGCACACCCCAGTCATCTGTTTTGGTATAATGACCGCCCGATTTTTTCAACTCATCTTCTACAAGAAACGGCACAACCTCTGTCAGTTTAACAGCAGCTTCTTCGCTATTAGAAAACCCAGTTACGTTTTTACCTTTAACAAATGGTTCACCATTCTCGAATTTTACATTTTTAAATACTCCAGGAGCGTGACAAACTGCTCCTACAGGTTTTTTGCTATTGTAAAAATCAAGTATCAACTGTTGAGAATCGCTATCATTTGCCAAATCCCAAAGCGGTCCATGACCTCCAGGATAAAATACAGCATCAAAATCGCCAGCTTTTTGGTCACTCAATTTTTGTGTATTCGCAATAATGCCCTGTACTTCCTTATCTTTATAGTATCGCTCGGTAGCCGCTGTCTGCGCATCCGGAACCTCACTATTTGGATCGACTGGAGCTTGTCCGCCCTTTGGAGTGGCCACAGTTATTTCAAACCCAGCATCCTTAAAAGAATAATAAGGTGCAGCAAATTCTTCCACCCAAAATCCTGTTTTATGTCCTGTATTTCCCAAATCATCATGGGAGGTAACTACAAATAGTACTTTCATGTTTTTTATATTTAGTGATTTTTACTTTGTTTAAAACCTCGATTTGTAAATCAAATTTACAAATAAAATTATGTTGTGCGAAATATAATATTGAAATACATATATCGTGACTTTATTTTTACCTTACTTTACGAATACCTGTTTGAGAAAATAATTCTAACACGTATGCCTGTCTAATAACATCGAATACTATAAAATGGTTGGCTCATTACTGTTTTAAATGTTGACCGAAAATACAATTGAGTGTTTTTAATTCAGTATATTTATAAGAAATAGATCCAATTATTGAACCGGAAAGCTAAAATGGAGCTGGGCATCCAATATAATAATGTATGATAACAATTGATAATTATCTCGACAATCATTACATCCACCGTAGTAACTGGCTCAGGGCTGCTGTTCTAGGTGCTAATGATGGTATTATTTCTATTTCCAGTTTGGCCATTGGTGTAGCTACCGCCAGTGTTGCGCGAGATCCGATTGTACTGGCAACAGTTGCTGGGCTTGTTGCGGGTGCTTTATCAATGGCCGCAGGTGAATATGTGTCGGTAAGCTCGCAGACAGATACCGAGATGGCCGACATCGAGCGAGAAAAAAAAGAGTTGCAGGAAATGCCTGAAGAGGAGTTGCAGATTCTTGCCCAGATCTACGAGCGGCGCGGATTAAAAAAAGAAACTGCCATGCAGGTTGCGATTGAACTTACAGAAAAAGATGCATTGGCTACGCATATCCGAGACGAACTTGGCATAAATGAAATTAGTCAGGCAAAGCCCATACAGGCTGCACTTGCATCAGGAGCTTCGTTTACAGTTGGAGGTATTTTGCCTTTATTGGTTATTCTTTTTGCCCCCGTTACTGGAATGGAATATTGGCTTTATGGATTTACAATCTTCTTTTTGATCCTTTTGGGTGCTATAGCTGCTAAAACGGGCGGGTCAAGTATAAAGAAAGCGATAATACGCATAACAGTCTGGGGAACAATAGCTATGGCCCTTTCTGCCGGTGTAGGTTATCTTTTCGGTGTTAATATTTAATATAAATTAGAGAACTACATTTCCCCTGGTGGTCTTTTTCATGCCGAAATTATTTTTTTAAGCTAAAAGCCATCGAAATACATATAATAATTAACAGTATAATCGAGAATACAAACAACAGATCGTACAGCCATGCGCCCTGTGGGTAAAAGGCATCGTTTGCTAAAAAAAAACGCTGCTGATTGGGGTTGTGTGGGTCATAAAACAATAAAGTTTCTTTTGCTTTATCTTTCTGATTCGCCCTATTTAACAATTCCACACGCATATTTTCAAAACTCCGATCACCCCAAATTGGAAAATATGAAAATCGCTTTTCAGCCTTTTTAACTTTTTGTTCATACGAGCTACCGTTTGCAGTAAATTGGTATTCCAAATCGATATAAACGTATTTGGTCCTCCCACGTTGTATATTACTTGTTAGATCTCGAATGACTGGGGTTACTGCAGTCCAACTTGGATGAGTCATCCTAAATTCTTTCCGATCCAAATACGGACTTACTGCAAAGACCGTTACGATTAGGGCATAAATAATGAATAACAAAGTGACAAAGGCACTGAGCTTGCTTATTGACATGCTAACGGGCTTTCCGTTGATCTCATACCGCACCTTCCTATTAATGTCTGAATTGCTTAATTTGCGGGCAATTATATCTCTTAATAGAAAATAGAACAACGAAGTAATTATAAAGGCATAGATTAGATAGCGATAGCTATTCATTATAAAAACGACAACAGCAACAAATCCCGCAAGCACCAACCATTGAACGATTTTCCAGAATATTTTCATTAGGCTTTCCTCAAAATAAGATCATATACTATTGTCTAACGGCTGCTTAATTTCACTGCGTCACGATTAGGACGAGGCTGAGCAAAGAACCGAAATTTTAAAAATTTAAAAAAATAAATATAGTAGATGAGCACATCTATAATCGTGTTGAATGAATATTTCGATATAAAATTAATAAAAATTAATTTAGCGACGTTATGCTTAGCATAAGACTTCGTATATCCTGTTGAATTGATCGAATGGTCGCCTGCAGTTCATTGTGCATATTCGCCAGATCATGAAGCTCCTCAGCTGCAAACACCCCGCCATCTCTAAAGTAGAGTTCCTCCAATGAACTTTCCTGCTGATCATCCAGGCCATACTGCAACCAACGTTGGCGAGTTGTCTCGATTAAAGAGAGATTTTTAGAATTACTAAAATTCTTCTCAGATATAATGCCCCAAATGGAACTTGGATAAATCTGTGCGTTATTATTTTGATACCATATACTTTCGAGCATATTACGCTGCAGGGTCATCCGGATCTTTTTCCCTTTAGGATTTAATGTCATAAATCCTAAGGCAGCTGTACCCAGACCTCCTGCAATGCTAAGTCCATTATTGAGCTCCTTGTTGTTTACTGTCGTTGCGGTTACAGGCGTAACTGCACCTAAAAGGATGGAAGCTACGGTAAGTCGAGTCTGACTCTTTGCATTAAGACCATCTATGTAGTTCGCGAGCTTATCAATACGTTCGCCATTACAATCAAGTTCCGCTGCAATGGCATTCAATTCGGACTCAAACAAGATATATTTTTCAGTCATCATCTGTTTGGCAACAAGTTTTCTTGCAGAATCATCATCACTATTTACATAATCTAGTACTTGAGCGTGATAGGTTGAGGTATTTAATCAGAACAAAATTATGTGGAGAGAAATGCTTTACAAGTTGTAGACTATCAGAATTAGAAATTTGTTGCACTGGAATGGATTGATAGGTAACATTTGGCATGCAATAATTCTTAGTCAAGGTCTGTACCTGAACAGTATTGATTAAGGATGAACAACTTGTCAACAGCGCTAATGAAAAAAAAATCAGAGAAATCGATGAAAGGACTATTTTCATAATAGGGTCGTTTGTAATCTTCCAAATAACATCAAACGATCTAAAATGTTTTGGTACGTATAAAGGTTATTTTATGAATAATTTTTATAGCCGTATTACAGTGAGTTAAAAAGGAATGTTAAAAATTACAATATCAATGAAACACGGAAAAATCATCCATTAATGATCCCTTATAAATCCTTTCCGCCCAGAATTAGCGCTAATTGCTGGGCGAAATAATTTTATTTGACAACTGTTGCTTCGAATTCAATCTTGAGTGTCTCAAAAAGTTTGTTAACTTCCATAACGGTGGTTGCCTGCTGTAATTGGTGCTTTTTAATCCAGAGCTGAAGAACATCGAAATTTTTAAATAACTCTTCCTGTTCGGTTGTGTAAACATTAAGTCGAACAATATTCTTTATTTCAAATTGAGACTGAAAAATGACTTTTTCAAGATTTTCTAGCGCCATCAATATCTGGGTTCTCATATCGGCGTCGCTAGAAATTCCATCATCGTCGATTGCTGTCTGTCCTGAAACATACAGCGTGCTCCGTGCATTTTTAACTTCTACAGCTTGCACATAGTCTCTAGCATCCTGCCACTGCCAAGGGTTGATAACTCTCTTTTCCATGTTATTTATTTTAGTTAAAGAAAGTTCAAAGTTCGTCGAAATGAATGCATGTTTTGTGTGACATTAATCACAATAACTTGGGCTCCGAAAAAATCGGCTTAACGTTTCCCTTGAAACTCCAAGATAAAGTGCCAGCGTAGTCTTGGGAATCCGCTGTAGCAGTAGAGGATAATATTTAAGGAAATGCTCGTATTTTCCTTGTGCAGATAAGGTCATGAGAGAAAGAATCCGGTGCTGGCTGGAAATATGGCCTCTTACAGCCTTGTTTAGAAAAAAATGAGTCATTTTGGGAACTTCTTGCAGCAATCGATGGTATCCCCCGTACGAAAGTTTTAAAACTCTGGTATTTTCAATACATCTTAACGATTGCGAAGCTCTAGTTTGGGTATAGAATGCATGGTAATCAGTTTCCCACCAGGCATCCATAGCAAATGATATAATGTGCTCATTAGCGTGATTATCCATAACCGAAAGTTTTACAAGTCCCGATAAAATAAAGTACATATGTTCCACTTTATCGTTCTCTCGTATAATGAAATCTTTCTTTTTAAACGTATCGCTAACGAAGAATGTCATAATGTGTTCTATTTCCTTTTCGGAAACATCGATTGTTTGCTTTATATCGTTGATCAGAAGTTGGCTCATGTCTAGCAAATATATGAATATGCGTATTATGGATAAACTTTTTTAGTATCGTGGCAACCATTTGTACAATAGCTCCGTCAACGTTTTCTTAACAAAGGGTGTCACCGCAAAATCGTCCATGCCAGACGCAATACACCTTTCTTTCTCACCTTTAATATTACTCGCAGTCAATGCTATAATCGGTGTACGATTTTCTTGGTCCTCATTTTCTCTGATTAATTTGCTTAATTCATAACCATTCATCTTAGGCATTTGAATGTCCATGAATACCAAATCTGGCGCATGTTCCTTAAATAATTCATACCCCTTCACACCATCGGAAGCCTCTATGATCTCAGCATTAGGAAGAAGATTCTGCACAATAGTATGGGTGAGTAACATATTGAATTTATTGTCTTCTATAATTAATATTTTGTGTTTTGACTCCAAGAAAATGGTTTCTTCATCTTTGGATCTGACTGATTTAACATGCTGTTTTAATACGCCAACCAACACAGAATATAACTGATCGATCTTAAAGGGTTTATTAATAGAAGGAGTGAATTCACTGTTAATACTATCAGCGGCATGGCTTTCTACGGTAGATAACATTAAAACAATCGGCTGTTCAGTATCATTGTAGATTAGTTTTTCTCTAATTTTTTTTATTGTATCCATACCGTTCATTACAGGCAGATCATGATCAATAATAATCATATCATACCGATGTCCTTTGGCTAATAATTGGAGAACTTCAAATCCGTTATCAGCTAAAGACACATTAACTTTCTTCATATTTAACATTAATGCAGTATTAGCTCTGTCGGTATCTTCCCGAGCCACAATCAGCATATGTAAGGACTCCAAAAGTTTCCACTCATATACCTCACCTTTTAAGGATCTTATGGTTATTTCGAAATAAAATTTGCTCCCTTCCCCATATTCACTTTCTAATTTTAGTTGACTACTCATCATTTTTAGCAACTGATTTGAAATACTAAGTCCAAGTCCAGTTCCTCCAAACGTTTTGCTTATTGAAGCGTCTTCCTGCGAAAATGCTTCAAATATTTTTTCCTGTCTGTCTGGTTTAATACCCATCCCGGTATCAGTAACACTAAAGCGTAGCGTTGTGGTGCTGCTGTCGGTAGAAAGTACATCAGCAAGAAGCTCAATCTTTCCCTTCTCAGTAAATTTTAACGCGTTGCTTAGTAGATTCATGAGCACTTGTTTTAATCGAAGAGTATCAACCCAAATATAATGCGGTAACGATTCAGATAAGCTCAACTTAAAATCTAACTTTTTGATTTTTAATTGAGGATCGATCAAACTCGTTAACTGAGCAAGCATTTCGTATAAATCACTTTTCTCAACTAAAAGTTCTAATTTCCCTGCTTCAATTTTAGAAAAGTCAAGTATATCATTGATAACTCCCAAGAGAAGATTAGCGGACTGATCGATGATAGATAGATACTCTTTTTGTGTAACATCAAGTTTTGTACGACTCATTAAATCCGTAAAACCAATAATTCCATTAAGAGGTGTGCGAATTTCATGACTCATATTAGCCAAAAATTCAGATTTTGCTTCACTTCCCTGGTCAGCAAGTTTTTTAGCTTTTTTTAATTCTTCACGCTGCAAAACACTCTTCGTGATATCGGTGGCTATGCAAAGATAACCTATAATCTGGTCCGAAATATCCCGAATTGCCGTAACAGCTACAGATACATAAAGTTGGGTCAAATCCTTTTTTACATATATCCATTCTCGCTGCTCTGATCCATAACGTTCCGCATTCTCAACAAATACCCTAAATTCACTAACAGGATAGCCCAGTTCAATTTCCAATTCATTGGCGCGTCCTTTTATTTCATTGCTACTATGAAATAATGTTGGGCTAATTTTTCCGATAACTTCCTCACTGCGATATCCTAAAAGGTTTTCAGCTCCCCGATTAAAAAGTGTTATCAACCCTTCTGAATCAGTTGCAATAATGCCTACTGGAGTTGTAGCGTTTAATACATCTTCAAGCAGTTTTTTTGACTGCATCGAATCCTCCTCAGAACGCTTTCGCTTATCAACATCCTGAAAAGTCCCATATAGTCGAACGCATTTCCCATTATCAAACGCTGCATTTCCAAGGACTCTAACCCATAGTCTTTGGCCTTGATATGTTTCAATCTCCAATTCCAGATCCCAAGGTGTTCCAGTAAAAATAGCGTCATTCATAGCCCTAACAATTTTCATTCTATGTTGCGGATCCTTGTAAAAATCAATTGCTGTTTCGACAGTAGGATTATAATCCATAGAAACGCCATGGATAGTTCTAGTCATTTCAGACCAATTGATTGAGTGTTCTATTAAATCATACTCCCAGCCACCTACCCTAGCCACTTTACTCGTCATGTCTATTGTGGATTTTACATATGCCAATTCACTGCTTAGATTAAAACGGCTATTCCTATCGTAGAGCAGTTCAAGCACTTCGAGGCATAATAATGATAAGAGCGTATGTTGATTATCATCAATGTCTCTAACATTGCTATCCATAACGCTTAAAAAACCAACCGTCTTTCCATCTGGATTTTTTAGTGGTATTTCCAAGTAGTACATAATGTTATATTCTTGGAAAACCACGGAATTACGCAACAAACATCGCTCATTCTTCAGATCTGAAAGCTCTGAATGAATACCATCATCAAACATATAATCCAGGAACACTTTGTCTACACTGACATTTCCTTTAGCATCGTGGAAGTATGTACCGACAAAATTTCGATTATTATCAAATAAAGTTAATATGGCCATCTCCGCATAACTGATCAATTTAGCCTTAAGGAGCACCCGAAAGAAATCATCCTTAATCATATCAGCTATCAGCCTATAATTTTGATCAGCTACGAAGTGAAAAGTGTTTTCGTTTTTAGGATATCTTTGGTTGTGCATAAGGCCATAATATGCTAGAGAAATTTAAAATATATGAACAAAACAACCGTGTTAATCAAATGGTTTTTTAATAAAAAAGATTTAAGTTGAATTATAGCTTACTGGTGCCCTCCTAATTAAACTAGTTACTGAGTAATAAAGCTTGAGTAGAAAATAAAATTCAAGAAAATATTTGATGGCAAAACAAATTCAATACTATTTTTTAATAACTTTGTATAGGATGAAAAAAATGCTTGCTATATGCTTTTTGACGATCTATATCGCCTCTGCAACAGAAATTGCGCAGTTGTTGCGGTTTCCATTGTTGATTGAGCATTATTTTGAGCATAAGGCGAAAAATCCACAGCTATCTGTCTTCGAATTTCTAAAGATTCACTATAATGGGGATCACCTGGAAAACCATCCACATGATGACGACTTTGAAGAAGATCAGAAGCTCCCATTCATAATGCATACAGCTTCATACTATGCTGTTTTTGTTTGCCCTCCCACTATAGAAGTGGAAATGCACAATAGCTCCCAACCGAAGCAGCATACCACTACTCCAATCCATAACGATCGGTTTATAGACGATACATTTCTTAGTTCCATCTGGCAACCGCCAAAATTCTGTTAATATATTCCTCTTTTTATTAGGATAAAGACGTCCGCAGTTCAGCATCTTTCTTGACAGTAAATGCCTATAATTTCTGTATTGGAAATACGGAAGCATTTTTCAATGTCAATATATTGCTGTTCATTCATGTCTTTGTCAAAACTTACGATTTAACAGAATCAAATTGATATGCTTACGAAAATTATTGAGTTCTCTGTAAAGAACAAACTCATTGTCGTGCTGTTGATGTTGGCTTTGATCGGTGTAGGTGCTTATCAGGTGACGAAATTGCCTATTGATGCCGTGCCCGATATTACCAACAATCAAGTGCAGGTCATTACAATAGCTCCATCCTTTGGAGCAACAGATATTGAAAGGCTCGTTACTTTTCCAATCGAACAGGCCAACAGTAATATTGGTGGATTACAGGAAATCCGGAGTTTTTCGCGATTTGGCTTATCCTTGGTAACCCTTGTTTTTGATGACAATATCGATATCTATTGGGCGAGGCAACAGGTAGCTGAGCGTCTCCAACAGGCGCAACAGGAAATCCCACCTGGTATAGGTTCTCCGCAGTTAGGTCCGATTTCAACAGGTCTTGGCGAAATATACCAATATGTTATTCGCCCGGGGCATGGATATGAGGGTAAATATAATGTGACTGAGCTCCGTACAATCCAGGACTGGATTGTCAGAAGGCAGCTGCTGGGTGTTAAAGGTGTAGCCGAAGTCAGCAGTTTTGGCGGTAAACTTAAACAGTATGAGATCGCTGTAAACCCCGACAGGCTAAATGCTTATGGGATTACCATTAACGACGTCTTTGATGCCCTCAACACCAACAATCAGAATACCGGCGGTGCTTACATCGAAAAAGGACCGACAGTGCTTTACATCCGAAGTGAAGGATTGGTTGGCACGATTGAAGACATTCAGAATATTGCGATCACAGGGAAGCAAAATAACTTACCAATTTTCATTCGGGATGTAGCCGATGTCCGCACGGGCTTTGCAACGCGATATGGTGCCATGACCTACAATGACAATGGTGAGGTGGCTGGAGCCGTCGTCATGATGCTTAAAGGAGCCAACAGCAGCCAAGTGATTGCGGATGTAAAGGCCAAGGTAGAGGAAATCCGAAAAACCCTACCCAAAGGAGTCGTCATAGAGCCATTTCTAGACCGTACCAAAATGGTCAATAATGCCATCAGCACCGTGCAGATAAATCTTTTGGAAGGCGCACTTATTGTGGTCTTAGTGCTGGTCCTCTTTTTGGGCAACATACGCGCCGGATTGCTCGTAGCTTCCGTCATTCCGCTAGCCATGCTTTTTGCAATCTGTATGATGAACCTTTTTGGGGTGAGTGGTAACCTAATGAGTCTTGGTGCACTGGATTTCGGATTAATCATTGATGGGGCAGTCATTATTGTTGAATCCGTCATGCATCAGCTTATGCAACAGCAACGATTCAAAGCCCTATTCAAAGTGCCCGCTTCTGAAATGGACGATTTGGTAACAGCATCAGCCGGTCGCATGATGAACAGTGCTGTCTTTGGACAGATCATTATTCTGATCGTTTACCTTCCAATCTTAACGTTGCAAGGAATCGAAGGCAAAATGTTCAAGCCTATGGCCGAAACGGTTGCTTTTGCGCTATTGGGTGCATTCCTTCTATCGCTCACCTATATTCCGATGATGAGCTCATTCCTACTTCGGTCAAAAAGTAACAGACCTTCGATTTCGGATAAGCTGATGAAAAGACTGGAAAAGTTTTATCTACACACACTACTCAAAGTACTGCGAATTCCAAAGACAATTTTTACACTGGTGATTTTACTTTTTATAGGAGCTGTAGTGGTACTCAGTCAGCTAGGTGGTGAATTTATCCCTTCACTGGAGGAAGGTGATTTTGCGGTGGATACCCGCGTACTCCCGGGAAGCAACCTGACGACGACCATTGAAAGCACCCAGAAAGCTGCCCATGTCTTAAAGAGCAGATTTCCGGAAGTAGAAAAAGTAGTCACCAAAATTGGCAGTGGCGAGGTGCCAACCGATCCTATGCCCATGGAGGCATCGGATATGATGGTTATTTTAAAAGACAAGAAGCAATGGACTTCGGCACATACGTTTCCTGAACTTGCTACAAAAATGAGCGAAGCATTGAAAGATGTCCCCGGTATTACCGCGGGTTTTCAGTACCCCGTCCAAATGCGGTTCAATGAGTTGATGACGGGGGCACGTCAGGATGTTGTCCTCAAAATATTTGGAGACAACCTGGATTCCCTAACTTTACATGCTCAAAAAATAGGTAAAATTATCGAAACAGTCCAGGGAACCCAGAATCTTTACATCGAACCGATTGCTGGGCTTCCGCAAGTTGTCATATCCTATAATCGCCCCATCATAGCGCAGTATCACCTCTCGATTGCTGAAGTGAACAGAACCATCAATGCTGCCTTTGCTGGACAGCGAACAGGTCTGGTATTCGAGGGTGAGAAACGATTCGACATGGTCGTACGGCTTGCCGCCAGAGACCGAAATAACATTACTGATATCCGTAACCTTTTAATACCTACTCCCATGGGAAACCAAATTCCATTGTCCCAATTGGCCCGTGTAGAGATTGTACAGGGCCCTAACCAGATCCAACGGGAAAATGCGCAACGGCGGATTGTTGTCGGATTTAATATCAACGGTCGAGATGTACAAAGTATCGTTCATGACCTACAAGCTAAGATTGAAAAAGAAATCAAACTTCCAACTGGATACTCCATCAAATATGGCGGCTCTTTTGAAAACCTCAATAACGCCAAACAGCGCCTGTTGATTGCTGTACCTATTGCGTTAGCGCTAATTTTTATACTCTTATTCCTTGCATTTAAATCTGTTAGAGAAAGCTTATTGATCTATACAGCTATACCATTATCAATTATCGGTGGCGTGTTCTTACTGGCGCTGCGGGGAATGCCTTTTAGCATTAGTGCCGGAGTTGGATTTATTGCGCTTTTCGGGGTCGCTGTGCTCAATGGAATCGTATTGATATCTGAATTTAACCGACTTCGAAAAAGCGGCATCCGTAATATTGTGCGTATTGTCGTTGATGGTGGAGAAAATCGGTTACGTCCTGTTTTAATGACCGCATCGGTGGCCTCACTGGGATTTATTCCAATGGCGCTGAGCAACGGAGCTGGAGCTGAAGTACAACGCCCTTTAGCAACTGTGGTTATCGGTGGTCTCCTTATTGCGACACTATTAACTTTATTTGTGCTTCCACTGCTTTTCGTAACGATGGAAAGCGGATTTAAAACGCGTAAATTAAAAGGAAAGCAAATTGTACCGCTTGTGATAGCCTTTGTTGTTTTTGCAACAGAAAAATCCACAGCACAGACCAAGATCACTTTAGATCAGTCTATTGAACTTGCGCTCCAAAACAACCGAAACATAAAAATTGAAAAACTGCGTGTAGCCTATGCAAAGGCAATGATAGCGACATCCACTGCTGATGTTCCTCAAACGGACCTAAGCTTGGATTACGGGCAGATCAATAGCGCCTATCAAGATACAAAAATCAGTGTCAGTCAACGTTTTGGATTTCCTGCTGTCTACAGAAGGCAACGCGCACGCTATACCGAAGAATGGAAAAAAAGCCAGCTCAATGTCACTCTCAAAGAGTTTGAGCTGAAAAAGGCTGTCAGTCTAACCTACTATAACATCTTGTATTGGCAGCAAAAGGAAATACTTTTAAACGAGGCATTGTCCCTTTATAGCGGCTTCCTTGACAAAACTATACTACGTAAAAAAGCAGGAGAAAGTAATGCCTTAGAAAGCGCAACAGCGGCAAATCAAAAGGCAGCAATCACAATCCAATTGAGACAGGTGGCTGATGAACTAAAAGTCTTTCACCTCCAATTTCAATGGTTGCTAAATACACCAGAAGCCTACAGCCCTATCCAAGTGGAAAAGACTATTTTCGTTCAGTCATCGGTAGTCGATCATCCTTTACTCAAAGTACTGGAACAAGAAAAGATAATCGCAGCTCAGGCGACTGCAGTGGAAAAATCCAGGCTGCTTCCCCAATTACTGCTAGGCTACAATCTGAATAGTTTTAAAGGTGCAGGGCCTGATAACAGAATTTACGAAGCGAGTCCAAGATTTCATTCGGTGCAGTTAGGGCTCTCCATACCGGTATTTTCGAGCGGACAGCGTGCCCGGATCGAAACGATGCGCCTGGCTGAAGCCATTGCCAGCGATGAATTGCAAAATGCACAATCTGCGCTTGAAAGACGAGCCCAAGAATTTTCTCAACGCTATCAGACCAGTCTTGCTATTGTCAATCAATATGAATCCGAGGGACTCAAAAATGCAACAATAGTTTTTGAAACAGCACAGAAGCAGTTTTCCAATGGAGCAATTGACTATCTCGAATTTGTCACTTTAATCAATCAGGCGATCTCGCTGAAAAGTAGCTATACAGATGCATTGTGGCAGCTCAATGAAAATGCCATTCAACTTCATTACATCATGATAAATCAATAGAAATGAAAACAAAAAATATGATAGTCCAATACATCGTCCTTATGTTGACAACAACTGTCATCTCTTGCCAGGGTAATAAAGGAGATGTCTCACCGTCATCACCCAAGTCGAAGGACGAAACTCTTGTCTCCTTAACGGAAGCGCAACTGCACAATACCCAAATAGAAACTGTAACGCTCTCAGACCAGCCGATAGCCATCATCTTAAAACTGAATGGAAAAATTGATGTCCCGCCTCAGAACCTGGTATCGGTAAGTATTCCTTTGGGGGGATATTTAAAAAGTACCAACCTGCTGCCCGGTATGAAAGTATCAAAAGGCGATATTATTGCTATCGTCGAAAACCCTCAGTTTATTCAACTGCAGCAAGACTATCTTGCCGCCCAGTCGAAATTACAATTTGCCCAGATCGACTACAGACGTCAAAAAGAACTCAACCAGAGCCAGGCAAGCAGTGACAAAGTAATGCAGCAAGCACAGGCCGAAATGAACAGCCAGCAGATAATTATGAATGCAATCGCCAGACAGCTAGAACTTATTCATATACAACCAAGTACTATTACTGCAGGAAATATCCGTAAAAGCGCTCCAGTCTATAGCACGATCGATGGCTATGTAAGTAAAGTGAATGTCAATATCGGAAAATATGTAAATCCTTCCGATATCCTCTTTGAATTGATCAATCCGACGGACATTCATCTAAATCTGAAAGTCTATGAAAAGGATCTTGAACAATTACGTCCAGGCCAATCACTATTGGCTTACACCAATGCTAGTCCCAGTAAGAAGTATGCTGGAAAAATCCATTTGATCGGCAAAGATGTCGATCCTATAGGCATGACAGATGTCCATTGCCATTTGGATAACTATGATCAGGAGCTGGTACCAGGTGTATATATGAATGCTGAAATCCAAACGACAACGAGCTTGGGACAGGCTCTGCCGGAAGAATGTATTGTAGATTTCGAAGGAAAAAGTTACGTATTCGTCTCAGAAGGAAACAGGAACTATCGTCTGACAGCAATATCCGTTGAGGAGCCCCAAAAAGGCCTAGCTAAGGTGTTAAACGGTCGAGATTTCGAAGGTAAAAAAATCGTTAGTAAAAATGCTTATACCCTATTAATGCAGTTAAAAAACACAACCGAAGGAGAAGATTAATAAAATCACTATGAAAACATTATTAAATACGTTGGTACTAACACTGTTGTGTTATACCGCTCACGCGCAGAATCGACTGGATGTTGCTAAACAACAGGCACTAGCGCAACATGAACTTATACTGCTCAATTTTTCCGGTTCGGACTGGTGCATTCCCTGTATAAAGCTGCATAAAGAGATCATTGATACCGAGCAGTTCAAACAACTTCTAAACGAACAGATCATTGTCTTTCTTAATGCTGACTTTCCAAGAAGCAGAAAAAATCAACTGCCGGCAGAACTGAAAAAAGAGAATGCGAATCTTGCAGATCAATATAATCCTACGGGCATATTTCCTTATACGCTGTTACTGGATGCCAATGGGAAAATTTTAAAGAGCTGGGCCGGCTTACCTCGGGAAGATCGCTCTGCTTTTTGCGATGAAATCAGGACAGTTTACCAACAAATAACACGGCCATGAAAAAAGAATTTCGACGTGGACTCAAACTCATGGGTAATCATTTTGAGCTAACAGTAGTCGATGAAAATGAGGTAAAAGCTAACGCCCATATTGATGCGGCTATTGCAGAAATACAACATATAGAGCGATTATTGACCACCTTCAATGAAAACAGTCAAACGAACCTGATCAACCGTCATGCGGGCATCCGTCCGGTCAAAGTTGACCGGGAAATCTACCAACTTATCAAAAGAAGCCTGCGGATTAGCCGCTTGACGGATGGCTATTTTGATATTTCCTACGGGAGCATTGATAAGGCCCTTTGGAATTTTGATCGCAGTATGCCATGTCTTCCTGATGCAGAAACTGTTGAACGCAATTTGAGTTTAGTGAACTACAACAATATAGTACTCGATGATAAGGCAAGTACGGTATTTTTAACAAAGCAGGGCATGCGTATCGGTTTTGGAGGCATCGGAAAAGGATATGCGGCCGAAATGGGGAAACGAATATTACAGCAGCGGGGCGTAGATGCGGGTGTGGTAAACGCTTCGGGTGACCTTACCGTCTGGGGAAATCAGGCTAATGGAAAGCCATGGACCATTGGAATTGCCAATCCGGAGCAGGCAGGCCTTCCCTTTTCCTATATGAACATCACTGATACTGCTATTGCAACATCGGGCAACTATGAAAAATTCGTCCTGATAGACGGTAAAAAGTATTCTCATACCATTAACCCAAAAACAGGAATGCCCATAAGCGGTATAAAGAGTGTTACGATCATCTGCCCGAATGCTGAAATAGCAGATGCCCTTGCAACGCCGATCAGCATCATGGGTGTTCAAAATGGTATTGAGCTCATCAATCAGATTCAACAGGTAGAATGTATCATCATTGACGATGACAACCATATTTATTCATCTCATAAAATCAACTTCAAATGAAAAACAAAAGCAATAAGATATACTGGAGCCTCGCTATGATTGTACTATCGGTACTGGCCTCCTCCTGCAGTACAGTAAAAGAATACGAAAAAAATAAACTCAACGATGCTGAAATGAGGTTGGGAAACCGCCATGTCGAAAAGACTGAACTCAGCTTTCAGTCTTATAGAGAAGGTTCTTCTGGCGCAAACGCCGGAAAGGTTGGCGGCGGCTGTGGCTGCAATTAAAATGATTCCTGTTTTTTAACACACTACTAAATGAAAAAAGTATTTCTTAGCGTTGCTGCCCTTCTGGGCCTGCTGCACACAAAAGCACAGGAAAGCAAACCCACGGAAAAATCGAGGAAGCTTACTTTTGAAGAGGCAAATCTTGTCTCAAGTTATTATCATCAGGACGGCAACAATTCGGCAGTAACAGGCGGTATCGGTTCAGAAAGATTAACAGATATCTCCAATAATATCGAGGTGGTCCTCTTAAAATATGACAAGAAAGACCGGAAAAACAAATTCACATTCAATATCGGATTGGACCATTACACTTCGGCATCTTCAGATATGATCGATCTCAAGGCCAATTCCTCTGCTTCACATGCCGACAATCGAATCTACCCGTCAATTTCCTGGTCTCGGGAAAATGAAAAAAAGGGATCGACATTGATGGGTGGAATATCCCTTTCTTCAGAATTTGACTATCAATCCTATGGTGCCAATATTGGTTTTGCGCAGAAAACCAAAAACAGAATGGGCGAATTCACAGCACGATTCCAAACCTACCTCGACCAAGTAAAGCTGGTCACCCCAATCGAGCTACGCTTAAACACCAACCTTGGGTCGAATGGAAATGAGCATGATAATAACTATGGTTCAAGCGGCAGAAATACCTATGCGCTTTCACTGAGCTATTCACAGATTATCAACAGCAATTTTCAGGTGGAATTTTTGGCTGATGCCGTACAGCAATCAGGTTTTTTGAGTTTGCCCTTTCACAGGGTCTATTTTACAGATGGCACGGTGCATCAAGAAGCCCTACCCGATAGAAGATTTAAAATTCCATTGGGTGTACGGGCAAATTATTTCCTCGGCGACAAATTCATCATGCGCGCCTATTATCGTTATTACACAGACGACTGGGGAATAAAGTCCAGCACAGCAAGTCTAGAAATGCCGATAAAGCTTTCACCATTTGTTTCGCTAAGTCCTTTTTATCGGTATTACCGTCAGACTGCCGCTAAATATTTTGCAGCTTATCAGCAACACACCGGATTGGACGATTACTACACCAGTAACTATGATTTATCGCAATTCACCAGCAATTTCTATGGTGCCGGTGTCCGTTTCAATCTTCCAAATGGACTGTTCGGTATCCGTAAATTGGATCTGTTGGAACTACGGTACGGACATTACACCAAGTCAGTGGGCATGAAGTCCGATATTATTTCATTAAATCTAAGATTTAAATAAATGAAGACCATAATCTTAACCACGATGGTATGTTTGCTCTTCGCTAATTTAGCGTCTGGAATGCATCATTGTTCAAGTCGTGATACACTGTTTGGGAACGAGTCGAATAACTTGGATTCTTTGGATAAAATGTATAAGCCAAATTATAAAACGATGATCATACCATCCCTATGCATTGGATACGGTATTCTCAGTCTTACTAACCCAAGCATAAAAGAAATCAACAGTTCAACGCGTTTTGAAATTGGAGAGCACAGCCCATCGCATATTAATTTTGATAATTACACGCAATTTGTGCCTGGAACTTTAGTTTATGGCTTAAATGCCATTGGTATAAAAGGAATACATGGCTTTAGAGATCGTAATCTAATTTTGGCCACCGCTTTGCTAATTTCCACAGCGATCGTGACGCCTACAAAACACCTAGTCAGCGAACAGCGACCCGATGGTTCAAATAATTTATCTTTTCCATCGGGCCATACAGCTACAGCTTTTGCAACAGCTCATTTTATGTTCCGTGAATATCGTGCGCATAATTTGTGGCTCAGTTTACTCGGTTATCCTTTTGCCATATTCACTGGAACATATAGAACGTTCAATGATAAGCATTGGGTAGGCGATGTGGTTGCAGGAGCAGGCATTGGAATTTTGTCAACAGAGCTTGCCTATTGGTCATTTCCAAAACTGTCTGAATTATTTTCGAGCAAAAGGGAAAAAAATCCACTTGTTTTACCCTACTATCAATCAAATAAGTTGGGGGTCGCCTGTATTTTAAAGTTTTAAAAAATGAAATATTCTTTTTTGCCATTAATAAATCTACCGATTCATGATATAAAATGATCTATCAGACGGCTGAGCAAATTCAATACAAACTACCCTTAGGAATTAGATTATAATCATTAATTTAGGTCGATCATTATAATTTAGTTCCTAAAATTAGGTATAGGATGACAGCATGCTAAAACAACTGAAAGAAAATATCGCCAATCATATTGATCTCTCCGCACCGGATCTAGCGCAGTTTTGTGAACTATTTGCTCAAAAAAGCATCAAAAAGAAGGAATTCTTATTGTACGAAGGCGACGTTTGTAAATTTGAAGCTTTTGTCATTAAAGGGCTTCTTCGCGTATACCATATTGATGCTAATGGATTTGATAAGGTGTTATATTTCGCGGTTGAAAGTTGGTGGCTAACCGATATTGATAGTTTTACAAACCAGACACCGTCGCAGCTATGTATAGAAGCTTTGGAAGATAGTGAGCTATTGATAATTTCCAAAAGAAATAAGGAATTAGCCTATGAAGCTATACCTGCTGTTGAAAAACTTTTTCGGATCATGACACAAAAGACACATGTTGCATTACAACGTCGGATGATAGATAATCTAAGTAAAACGGCAGATCAGCGATATCTTGATTTTATCGAAAAATATCCTAAACTTTCACAACGTCTTACTAACTTACAAATTGCAGCGTATCTAGGAATTAGTCATGAGTTTGTGAGTAAAATCAGAAAAAAAATTACTGCCGGTAAACATTTGTAAACTTATTGAACTTGTTCAATGTTTTTTAGCCTGATCTATGCGCATCTTTGTAGTAGCAAATGAGAGAGTTAAGACACATGGGGTTTTAGCACTCTTTCTTGAAGCAAAATCTTTGAATATTTACTGCCCCTGTTTATCCCATGCGTAGGTGTTAATTTGGTAAGCCTTCAAGAATAAACAGCGGATAAAAAGAAGCAATCATTAAATTCATATTTTTACAATTTTAATCATATTCAGTATGACAACACAAGCGCAAAACTTTAGAACAATTAAAGCAGGCAATTATAACCTTGATGTATTCAATGCATCGGAAAACAGCTTTGGTGTGGCATCTATAATCGTTTCAGGAAAAACTGATGCGATATTAATTGACGCGCAATTCACATTGGCTGACGCAGAAACGGTCGCCCAAAAAATTGCAGCATCTGGAAAAAATCTGACCACAGTCTACGTATCACATAATGATCCGGATTTTTATTTCGGGTTGGAAGTTTTTAAAAAGCATTTCCCAAAAGTAACAGCTTATGCAGTGCCCGCTGTCGTTGAAAAGATTATGCAAACCTCACAGAAAAAATTAGATGTTTGGGGCGAACGTTTAGGTAATGAAATTACATCTAACGTGGTGCTGCCTCAAGTTTTAAAAGGTAATACAATTGAATTGGAAGGCGAAAAATTTGAAATTAGAGGGCTCCAAGACTTTCCGGATAAAACCTTTCTATATATCCCTTCTGCAAAAGCGATAATGGGGGGTATAAATATATTTGGCAATGGCTTCAATCTGTGGATGGCGGATGTTCAAACTGCTGAATCACGCAAAAAATGGCTGGAAATACTTGATAGCATTTATGCCTTAAATCCAGCGATCGTAATTCCTGCCCATGGCAAGATTGGTGATGCATTAGATATAAACTCGGTACAGCACACAAAAGACTATATTCTTTTTTATGAAGAAGCATTAAAAACAAACAAAACTTCAGAAGAGCTAATAAAAGCTGTTAAACAACAATATCCTGATTTAACTTTTGATACCGCATTAGCGCTTGGCGCTAAGGTTTTGACTGGAGAAATGAAGTGGTAAACGAAAAATTAATATGACTGTCCACTTGTCGATCAAAACTTCATCGACAAGTGGAAACTTTAATGATATCAAAGTTATGACAAATTTGGAAATTGTAAAAAGCACATACGAAGGAAACACTTCAGAAGAAAACGGAAAGAACCTGGAAACTCATTTAGCGCCAAACGCTGAATGGACAGAAGCTGCGGGTTTTCCTTACGCCGGAACTTATATTGGAATAGCGGAAATTTCGAAAAATGTTTTCTATCGATTAGCAACAGAATGGATAGATTATAAATTTACGCCCGAGAAATATATCGTAAGTGATAGTCATATCGCCGTTATTGGCACATACACAGGTACTTATAAGATTACATTAAAAGCAATGGCCGCAAGAGTTGTCCATGTGTGGGAATTGGAAGAAGGCAAAATTGTACGCTTTGAACAATTTGTGGATAGTAAAATTGTAGTAGATGCCATGAGTTAAATTAATGCGTCAGCCTTTCTTTCCTACATGCATACACTTATTTGTGACAATAACGGTATACTCTATCATCTGAAAAAAAATGGCATAGCTGCGCCTGCATTTGTTTTAGGAGTCTTCTCCCATATTTAAGTGTACAGTATTGCGATAACCTTTTAAACTCAACCCTTTATGCCTTTTGAAGAACTTATTGATATGGCTTTCATCTGCAAACCCAAATTCATCGGCTAATTCATGAACCCTTTTGTCACTAAACCGTAATCTATGTTCTATCAAACGAATACGATAGGAGGATATATAACTTTGGATGGTTTCGTTGCACTGTCTTCGAAAATAAGTACCGAGGTAAGTTGGAGATATACCGAACTGATTAGCAATTGCTGAAATTTTCAGTAATTCTGGCTCTCGAATATTTTCCTGTATATAATCCAGTATCTGCAATATTCGACCGTCTGATTTAGAGGAGATGCCATTAGGCTTCATCACAGCAATATTTCTTCCTGCAATGACAATTACAGCATTGACCAAATGACGGATAAGATCCTCGTTGTACATAGATTGATGGGCTATGGCCTGTCTTAAATTCTGCATAAGTAAAGAAACCATTTGCTGATCTTCTCTATTTACAAGGACGGAGCCAGCTATATGGGAAGCATAATATAATATACATTCCAAATGGTCAATACTTTTCCATTGGTATTCCTTTATATAGCTTTCCCCAAAACGCACAACCATAAACTCACATACGCTTTCTAAATCAAACTCGTGACGATCATGCGGTGCAAGAAGAAACATATCACCCGTATGGTAAGCGACCTTGTTCCCATTGACAACGTGAACTCCACATCCCGAAATAACATAAACCAATTCAAAAAAATTAAATTCTCTGTCACGCAATGGGCAGTGGTCCACCTTTTCATAAAAAACTTCTATTGATTGATAAATATTTTCCTTCGGCATACTGCAAAAATACCAATAAATACTGTAAAAGTACCTGTTTTAGGGACTTTTATCGGTCTATATTTGCCTAATAAATCGTAAGAAAATGAAAGCAATAATATTAGAAAAGTTCGGAAATACAACTGGTCTTGTTTACAAGAATATGGAAAGACCAAGTGTTAAAGCACATGAAGTGTTGATAAAGGTGAGAGCCATAAGTGTTAATCCTGTTGATGCTAAAGTCCGTAGCAGGCAAGCACCTTTAGCAGAAGATTTAGCACATCATGATCCATTGATTTTGGGGTGGGATGTATCTGGAGAAGTGATAGAAACCGGGGAGCAGGTTCAGCAATTCAAAATTGGTGATGAAGTTTTCGGGATGATCAATTTTGTTGGTCACGGCAAAGCGTACGCCGAATACGTCTCCGCACCAGCGGAACATCTTGCTTTGAAACCGCATAGCATTAGCCATATCGAAGCGGCGGCCAGTACCCTATCGGCCTTAACAGCATGGCAGGCGTTTGACAGTTATGGAAAATTGAGACCGCACGATCAGGTTCTTATTCACGGAGCGTCGGGAGGCGTAGGACATTTTGCTATACAGATTGCAAAACATATTGGTGCTTATGTGGTTGCAACATCATCTAATTCCAATCGAGATTTCGTCCTCAGCTTGGGTGCAGATAAACACATTAATTATAAAACGACACATTTTGAAGATGTACTTCATGACATAGATTTTGTACTAGAATCCATTGGAGGCGATAATTTCCAAAAGTCCGTAAGTGTATTAAAACCGTTTGGAACTATAGTGGCATTACCGTCTGGCCATACTAAAGACGATGAGCTTAAAGCGCAACAAAAGCAGTTACATGCCTGCTATTTCATGTCCGTTTATTCTAGCGGTGTTGATATGCAGCGAATTGCATCACTATTAGAAAGAGGTATTCTGAAACCTCATATTTCTCATGTGTACAATTTCGACGAGATGGCAAAGGCACATCTACACATCGAAACCGGCCGTACAGTCGGAAAAATAGTAGTCACTTTATAAAACGTTCAGCCATTTTACAACCACCCAGTCAAGTTATCCAGCAGCATTTTAAGTCAAAAGAAATGAAAAAAATAGTAGTCATCAACGGACATCCCGATAACGAAAGTTTCAACGAAGCATTAGCACAGTCATATATTAAATCTTCCTTAGCAAATGGCGCTGATATACGTTACGTAGCCATAGGAGCATTAAATTTTAACCCCAATCTCCAGTTTGGTTATCGACAAAGGATGGATCTTGAACCAGATTTGGTAAAAGCATTGGAAGATATACAATGGAGCCAACACCAGGTTTGGATACATCCGCTGTGGTGGGTGGGTATGCCTGCAATTATGAAAGGCTTTATCGATCGTTTATTTCTACCAGGATTAGCTTTTAAAACTGATAAAAATGGGATTAGTACGGGTCTGCTACGTTCAAAAACAGCAAGAATTATTACCACATCAGGCGATTTATCTCTGGATACTTATCAAGAAATTTATCATTCTTGTGGGCTCGTTCAATTGGAAAAAGGCATATTGGGATATTGTGGCGTGTCTTCCATTCAAAGTGCATTTATAGGCCCATTACACAATATGGATAGATTTGATAGGGCAAAATATTTGGAATATACAGCCTCGATGGCTTTTAATGATATGAATATAACACCCGCAACTTAGTTTACAGTTTTTTTTATTAGAGATTATTATAAATCGCTGTGCATATTTGATAGTTTAAAGTACGTTTGTACCTGAGTATATAATGTTCCACTTTTTTAGTATCTTAACTGTAAACAAACATACAATGCCTAAAAAAATTATTAGAAATCTTCAGATAGGTGTAGTGCTCTCCTTGATACTGCTGATTGCGAGCTCCGTAGCATCCTATATCAGCATACGAAACCAGATGGAGAATAGAGAAAGCTTCCTAAAAAGTAAGGAATCTATCAGTTTGATAAAAGATCTTCTAAACACACTCTTAGATGCTGAGACAGGCAATCGGGGATATCAGCTTACCGGTAGGGATAATTTTCTGGAACCTTTTAACAAAAGCAGGAAAGAGTATCCGCTGCTAGTTGCTCAAAAAGGCACATTTCATCTCAAAGATAAACAACAAATGAATACCTTAAGTGATCTGCTACAGACTTCAGAAGCAATGATGAAAGGTTATGTCTTACTGATTGAAAATCGTAAAAAGGGGGTATTAATGACCTCAGAAGAACTGATCCAAAATAAGAGGACAATGGATAAATGTCGTATGCTCGTTAACCAATTTGTCAAATATGAGGAAATTCAGCTCGCTATAAAAAATGAAGATCTAAATACGTCTTCTAGATGGACTATTCTATTTATCCTCTTTTCTGCAGTTGCAGCCATTGGTGTTACTATCTTCGTTTATATACAATTAAAATCCGACATCTTACGCAGAGATAAGCTCGAAAAGGATCTTTTTCGTACCAAGGAAATGCTTGAGGAAACAAGTGCGGTTGCACAAGTTGGCGGCTGGGAGGCTAATATGAAAACTGGTAAGCTCTTCTGGTCTCAAAGCACGAGGGAAATTCACAAAATCAAAAGCAATTTTCAACCAACTTTTGAAAATGCTCTTGGATTTTATGAAGGAGAAAATGAAAAACGAATAAGATATCTCTTTGACAGGGCTGTACAACAAGGAATTTCTTTTGATGAAGAGCTTCAGCTTTTGCGTAATGACGGCATTACAATCTGGGTAAGAGTAAAGGGTATTCCTGAATTTGAAGATGAAATCTGCAACAGAGTTTATGGAATTATCCAGGACATCGATACCTTTAAAAAAATGTTTCTGGAAATCACGCGGAAAGAGGCGATGATGCAATCTTTTGCCACTGATGTCCCTATTCCTTTAGCGATGTTCGACAAAGTCCTTAACTATGTTGCTGTAAGTAGCAAATGGAAAGAGGAATTTGATATTCATGATGTGGATCTTATCGGTAAAAATCTCTTCAGCACATCTCCGGATATTCCTGGAGAAAGAAAGGAAATCTACAGGGATGCATTGTTAGGACAAACTTACACCGATGGAGATTTTAAATTAAAGGTGAAGGGAAAGGAAGAAATGCAGCATTACGACCTTAAAGTGGGGCCTTGGTATCTTACAAAAGACGAGGTAGGCGGCGTAATTATTTCCATACAGAATATTACTAATGCCGTGAAAATTAATGAAGAGCTAAAAAATGCGAAAGAAGCCGCAGATCTTGCCAGCAAGGCAAAATCTGAATTTCTAGCCAACATGAGTCATGAAATTCGTACCCCTTTGAATGGGGTTATTGGTTTTTCTGACCTTCTCTTGAGAACACCACTGAATGAAACACAGATGCAATATCTGAATTATATCAACGAGTCCGGTGAAAACTTGCTTGGAATTATCAATGATATATTGGATTTTTCTAAAATAGAATCCGGAAAAATGGAGCTCTCAATCGAAAAAAGCAATATTTATGATATACTAAGCCAAGTTATAAATGTTATTCTTTATCAATGCCGGAAAAAAAATATCGAACTCTTGCTGAATGTAGAACCGGAATTGCCGAAAATGCTATCCATTGATGAAGCAAGGTTAAAGCAAATCTTAATCAACCTTTTGGGTAATTCCGTTAAATTTACAGAACAGGGAGAGATTGAATTAAAGGTAGAGAAATTACGTATAGACAATAATACCATCACTCTACGCTTTTCAGTAAGAGATACCGGAATTGGAATTCCTGCTGAGAAACAGAAATATATTTTTGATGCTTTTACCCAGGAAAACAGTTCTATTAGCAAAAGATATGGAGGCACGGGGCTCGGGCTAACCATCTCGAACAATATTTTGGGATATATGGGAAGTCATTTATCCCTAATTAGCCAAATGGGAAACGGTTCCGTATTTTTCTTCGATATCAAGGTCCCCTATGAAATCACCGAATGGCGAGATGAGGATGAGATATCTATCAAAACGGCTCTAATCGTCGATGATAATGAGTCCAACAGAATCATTTTAGAACACATGCTTGCCTATAAAGATATCAAGGTTACCTTGGCTTCTAATGGAATGGAAGCGTTAGATATCATGTTGAGAGGTGAACGGTTCGACGTGATCCTGATGGATTATCATATGCCTATTATGTCAGGATTGGAAACAATCGATAAAATAAAAGGATTGTTAAATCAGCGCAAAGAGACTACCCCATTTATACTACTCTCTGCTTCTTCAGAGGAAATGGATACGTATACATCCCGTAAAAATACTGAAAATATGTATCTATTGATGAAGCCTATAAAATCCGATGAATTATACCAAATACTTAAAAACATTGACAAAAGTAATGCAACAGAAAACATCCTTGACCAAGTTGGAGGACATTCACCGTTATTTGTTCTATCATCGGACGTACTATTGGTTGATGACAATCCTGTGAATATGGCCCTGAATAATAAGATAATCAGATCCTTTGCCCCTACTGTGCAACTAACAGAAGCTGTCAATGGTTTGCAGGCATTGGAAGAATGTAAGAAGAAGCAGTTCTCTGTTATTATTATTGAGGTACAGATGCCAATAATGAGTGGTATTGATGCAACCCGATATATTAGAATGTTGCCAGGTTATCAAGATGTACCTATCATAGGCCTAACTGCTGGAAATGTACATGGAGAAAGAGAAAATTGCCTTGAATGCGGAATGAATGACCTTCTTGCCAAACCTATACGACAGGCTGACCTTTTTGAAGTACTCAAAAAATATATAAATGTTGAGTAATTATTACTTAATAATTTTAAAATCATATCAGAACCATACAGACAAGCAAATTGAACCGTGTAAGAAAGTGATTATGTTACAAAATAAAGACTTTTGTCTTATTACATTAAAATCAATCAAATGTCAGAAATTACAAGAATTCAACTGGGCAAAAATGGACCTGCGGTTTCAAAACTCGGCTTGGGTTGTATGCGGATGTCATCAATATGGGGCGGTGCTACGCCCGATGAAAAGGAGAGCATCGCGACCATCCATCAGGCGTTGGACATGGGGATCAACTTCCTGAATACCGGAGATTTTTATGGCGCAGGGCACAACGAGATGCTTATTGGGAAAGCAATTAGAGAAAGAAGGAATGATGCTTTCATCAGTGTCAAATTTGGCGCGATCTTCCATAATGGACAATGGATCGGCTTGGATCTCCGCCCTGTAGCCATTAAGAACTTTATCAATTACTCCTTGACACGTCTAGGCATTGAAGCCATCGACCTATACCAGCCCAGTAGAATGGATGGCAGCGTGCCGATAGAAGACATTATCGGTACAATAGCCGACTTGGTTAAAGAAGGTAAAGTACACCATATCGGCGTATCAGAAATTACCGCTGATCAACTTCGTAGAGCAAATAATGTTTACCCCATCAGTGCACTTGAAATCGCCTATTCTTTGACCGACCGTCAGATCGAAAAGGATCTTTTGCCGGTGGCTGAAGCGTTAGGAATTAGTGTAGTGGCTTTTGCTAATACTGCCGAAGGTCTGCTAAGTGGTCAGCTAAAAGCGCCAGTTCCTATGGATGACTATCGAAACCATTTTTCCCGTTTTCAGAGCAATAACCTAATCCATAATCTTGAAAAAGTTGACATATTAAAAGAAATTGCGCATCTTAAAAATGTCACACCTGCGCAGCTTGCAATCGCATGGGTTAAAGAACAAAGCGACAATATCATGCCATTGGTGAGTATGAGCCGCAGATCAAGGCTACCTGAAAATATTGCTGCTATGAAAATCGTATTTACACCGCAGGAGATGAGCCTTTTAAACAGTACATTTGCAATAGGTGCAATCAAAGGCAGTACATACTTACAAAGATAAATGGAGAGTCCAGCAGAAATACTTCCCGGCGTTATATTCTATTCTTACCTTTCTTCGAAGCGAAAAGAGAAAGCATGCGTTTGGAATCACCATACCCTAATATTGCAGGTATCAGGTCACATGCATCTCGAAACTACTCAACAGAATATAAGCATAACTGCTGGAGAAGTATTGCTAATTCATAAAAATCAACTTGGAACGTTAACTAAAACACCTGAAACAAATGGCCATTATGAAACAATTGTTATATCCCTGCAAGAAAATCTAATGCGTCAGATTGCGTTTGAGGAAAAATTGGAAGTTAGCGGTAAATACAGCGGACCGCTGAATCTATGTCTCCCCAATAATATATATCTCACAGGCTATTTTCAATCGATTATACCCTATGCTCGAAGCGCTGGACGTGAAATGACTGATGAAATGGGACTTTTAAAAGTCAAAGAGGGACTCAAATTGATACTGATTGCAGTGCCAGCACTACGTAACTTTTTCTTTGATTTTTCGGAAAATTATAAAATAGACCTTGAAAAATTTATGCTCCACAATTTTCATTTTAACGTTCCCATCGAGAAATTTGCACAACTTACAGGAAGAAGCCTTTCAGGGTATAAAAGAGACTTTCAGAGGGCTTTTGGTATGCCGCCACGAAAGTGGCTACAGGATAAAAGATTAAACGAAGCATGGTATTTAATTGAAAAAAAGAAAAAAAAGCCCACAACTATCTATTTAGATCTTGGCTTCGAGAGCCTGTCTCATTTTTCCACTGCCTTTAAGAAAAAATTTGGAAAAGCGCCTACCCTAGTTGGCTAAAAAGCTTGTGTTGCACATGAACTTGACATCCAAAAAAGGTGGGCGATCATCCATAACTACAAAGGCTATAAAAAAATCTAAGTTTAGTTTTTTGCATAGTGCACGTACAAGATCTCCATTGATAATTATAAGATTAAACGTATGATTTTCTTTTCCTCGTCAACCGAATAATTCAATTTTCTATGAAAAAATTGCTCAAAGATCGCTGATACATCAATATAAGGATCTTCAACATCACTTACACTTCCTCCCGAGCGCCGAGACATGCCTTGATTAATGATTGTTTTTATAAATTGGGGCTGCCTTAAGGATTTTGGAGCTTCGTCGTCAGTACTGTAAGCTAACAAAAGTTGGCCATTGCGATCAAACGCACTATTTACGGTATAGTATGAACTAGCGTCAATGTATTTTCTCTCCTCCCGACAGTAAATCTTCGATTTGTCGTAATTGATAAAGGTGACGCTCCCCTGGAAAAATGGATTGCTCGGTTTTTCAGAATTGAGTTGATAGTGTTGCTCCGCTAGTGCAGAAATAAAACATACCGTGCCTGATCCTGCCTTCAAAAACACTTTCTTATCCCTAACGAAACGTTTACTGAACGCAAAAACACCTCCATTGCCGAGCTCATAGATTTTACCATTTGATGAAATCCCAATAATATAACCTCTGGCAACAAATTCCTTTTGCCACCAACCAAAAGTTTTTCCGATAAAAAATAAGGGGATTAAAAAAGGCAACACAATTAAAAATCGACCACTTTTTTGAAATATTATACTGTGTTGTGTTTCCTGCTTATTTTCGTTTTCCACCCCGTCGAATTTGGTAAACTTCTCTCCCATTTTCCATATGATTAGTTTAAGAAAAGTAACTACTCAACACCCTTGAAAGACATGATGACGCCAGAATATTTATCATGGTCTGCACCAATATATGACAGATCTATTCTTGATAAATCTTTATTGAGGGAAGCTTCTTTAAATAGTGGATAATTCATCTTTTCGATATGGTTATTCCAGTCTTCATCTGTTGTTGGCTTGATTGATTGCAAATCTTTCATTTCAAACATCGCGCGATCTGTCATTTTTTTTGACCGTTGGACGAAAATTGTATCTCCTTCTATCTTTAGAATTTTAACCCAACCGACAGGCAAACCTTCGATATTATTTCCTTCAGCGTCAGTAAAAAAACTTGCTCCATAAAGTTGACCCGCGTGTAATTGTCGAGCCGATTTCACAAGATTATCCTTTTCATTACGATATTTTTTGCCATCCAAATTTAGTTTTATACCGTAAATAATAGAGCCGACAATTGCTATTGAGGCTATCATCAAGTACCCTTTCCATAGTTTGAAATAGGGAATTTTAAGCGTCTTTTTAAATTTTTTAACCTCTTCTTTTATTTCAGGTGAATAATTTCTAGCGTGGATGACCTGTCCGTTTTGATTCACTAAACGAGACATTTTTACTAAACCTCCACCAACTGGGAATCCTAAAAATTTGGTTGCAGGTGTGATGATACTAAGATTAAAGTTCTGGGGTACGGCCTCATTTTTTAATGTTGCCAAGATATTTTTACTCCCTAGAACGTACTCGTAACGCGTATAAATGAAAAGCATAAATTGAATAAATTATAAATACTAAAATGCCAAAATTAAGAAAAAACTTTATTTGTAACAATCCTGTATCAATTAACTTATTAATACAGAAACTAATAAATTTATTTTTTGACTAATTGAATTACGACCATGTTACTTTTCAAATACTTTAGACCGTGGTATGCTAACCCGATGATATGCGATGAAATTACATTTAAAAAATAATTCGCCTCATTAAAAAGGTTGCAAGCAATTGATATATTTTAAAATTCAACATAAATTCTACCCTTAATAAATTCTCTGATAAGCATTTGAGCTTAATATTAACAAATCAGTGGTCAATTACTTCAGATGCTCTCTAAGGAAATTTTTTATTTCTGAAGCCACTTGACGATGTACCGATTTTCTGTCAATAGTTTCATGATCGTTGTAAAAAGTCGGTTCTTCATTAACTAAAAATGATTTTCCTTCATTTAAAAAAACATAATGCCCCGTTTTAACTGGAAGTACGCTATATTTTGAGCCTTTTATTACTTCACTATATTTAAGCGCATTCGATGCCAGCGGAGCAATGGAATCATCTGCGGCACCGATGATCAAAACCGAAGATTTTGTGCTTTGTTTTTCTTCCGAAAGTCCCAGTCCCAAAGCCGGAGATAAAGCTATGTTGACTTTAAATCGACTATCTTTTAAATTTTCTGGCACTTGGTTGCATGGGATTTTTTGTATGAGTTCTTGAAGATCACCCAGTTCAGGAACAACAAATTGGTTGCGATTTTTGGCTATCGATGCATTTATCTTGAGTTTATCACAATCTATTTTAACTCCAGCAAGTGCTAAAGTGGTGTATCCACCTAACGAAAATCCGATTCCCGCTATTTTACTACTGTCTATGTAACTATTATAAACAGGATCATCAAGCAATGATGAAATTAGAAAACTCATATCCAGCGGCCTATCCCAATAACGTACAAAGTTTTCAGGAATTTTATTATCGAGAGTATTTCCCCAATGATCCGGAGCTATCACAACATATCCGTCTTTAGCTAATTCAATCGCCAACCATGATAAGCTATATCGATTGCCTCCTGTCCCATGAGAAAGGACAACCAATGGATATTTTTTTTGTATAAATTCTGCATCTTTTACTGTCGGTGGTAAAACGAATGGTTGTTGCGTATTTTTAAAATTCGTACCCGTTGTTGGATACCAAATTTGGGATTTCAAAGGTCGCTCTCGAGAATGATCAGTATAAGTAACTTGCCGCTCTCCTACGTTTGTAATAGGCGTATGATAAATCATCATAAAAAGACTTAACAAAACAATACTAAATGGAATAGTCATATTTGGCACTGCTAATTTGGATCTTAACACTTTAAATAGTAAATAGAACATCTATACAACTCCCAAAGTTACCAGCGATGTTATACTTCAGTCAATGGTTATATTTAACCATATAAATAAAAATCGTTACTTTATTCAAAAAGGTTTTTCATATCGCTGCTAAAGAGACACTTTTACCAATAAATTTAAAGAATAAAAGCTATATTGTATCTGATCATTCGACCACATCAAGATATGGATTCTTTAGCAAGTATATTAATAGGACATTTCACGTTAATGGTAGAACGCTAATTGATGATAATAATTTGAAATTATAAACTTTACTATGGGACATTCAGTTAGTTATTGCAGGTACTCTCATACGTTCTTATTCATCCTTTTCATGGTAGGGGGAATAAACACAAGAGCGCAGTTATTTAATCAAGACAGCTTGAAATTAATATCTCGGGAGTTTACATTTACAGAAGGTCCTGCCGTGGATCGGGAGGGGAATATTTATTTTACTGACCAGCCAAATAACAAAATCTGGAAATACAGCACAAATGGTGATCTTTCGTTGTTTAAAGATTCTTCAGGCCGTGCAAATGGACTTTACTTTAATCATCTGAATCAACTGCTTTCATGTTCGGATGAGAAAAACGAAATTTGGTCAATCAACATGGATGGTAAGGTTACGGTCCTGCTATCAGCTGTAGATGGAAGAAAATTGAATGGTCCAAATGACCTATGGGTGGATGAAAAAGGAGGCATTTACTTTACAGACCCCTATTATCAGCGTGATTATTGGGATAGAAAGAAACCCGAGATAGCGGGGCAAAAAGTATACTACCTTCCTTTCGGAAAAGGAAAGAAGCCAATTGTGGTGGCTGATGATCTCACTAAGCCCAACGGAATAGTAGGTTCGCCTGATGGAAGATATTTGTATGTAGCAGACATTGAACGGAATAAAACGTATAGATATGTCATTGAGTCTAAAGGTAAATTAAGTAGTCAGACAGCGGTCATTGAGCAAGGTTCTGACGGACTTACCCTAGACAGCCAAGGAAATATTTACCTTACTGGAAGAGGTGTTTCTATCTATAGCCCGAAAGGTGAATTGATCGGACATATTGAGATAAATGAACCTTGGACATCGAACGTGTGTTTTGGAGGAAAAGATAGGACTGATTTATTTATTACCGCATCTACAGCAATATATTGTATTCCAATGCGCACAAAAGGAGTTAAATGAAATATCTCCAGTATCCTTAATTAAACATGTATCCATGTCGCTCAGATTCTGTTGAATTAAATCCATTTAAAAAAGTTTCCTACCGCGGTTCTTAAGAGTTAAACTACTTGAATTACCCGTGATTTATACGGTCAGCGGTATTAAAGGCATATGATTTGTAATTCTTCTGATAAGTATAATTGCCTTGTAGATACTATGCTATTATAGCCTGCTATAAGGTCGTTTATCGCCCTAATATTATAAAAGACAACGCGAATGTAAAGCAATTAAAGCAACACCTTCAACTTACACAAAAGAAATTCCCAGGCTTAGGTATTGGGTTCTATACATCCAAAGAAATCATTATGAATCATTAAGGTACATTATGGATGGAAAGGTCGGTTGATGAGGGTGCTACTTTTAATTTTACATTACCTATTATGCAAAAACAAAAAATACATGGAAGCTAAACGAATAATGATTTGTGACGATGACGAGGGAATACTTGAAGTTCTCGAGCTATATTTAGAATTGGAAGGTTATGTTGTCTTCACTGTCGCCAATAGTACCCTGTTAATTGAGCAGATAGAAATGCATTCACCTGATCTGCTCCTGCTTGACCTTTGGATGCCTTTGTTGTCTGGCGATCAGGTGATAAGCCTGATTCGCAAAAACGGTAAAATAATGGATTTGCCTATTATAGTACTTTCCGCTAGTGTTGATGGCGCCACCATAGCCAATGAAAATGGAGCAAATGGCTTTATAGCAAAACCTTTTGATCTAGATGACATTAAAGCGAATATTGATAGAATGATTAACAGGGAATAGACAAAATATATCCTCAATTCTTTTTGCGTACAGCATCTCCTGTACACCACATACTGTTCCGAATCTCCCACAAATGCTTCTAGAGCAGATTAAAAGTATTCGCGTAAATGCTGTCGCTCCAGGACCTTTATGGACGTAATTTAACGCACTGAAAGTATGATTTATGCAGACAGTGCGTTAATAGTTGTTGCTGTTAAGTTGAATTATAATTCACTCACTCATCAACACTACTTCATCAGCCAAAAGCCCCTTGCTTTTGGCTCGAAGGATGATTTTACCTTTTTCTTTGCTTTTTATCATCACCAAAGCTTTGCCGTTGAATGCCCTTCGGGCTGTTGATTGAAAACTAGTTAAGTCGGCTGTATTACCATTATCAGTGACAATAACCGTTGTGTTGGCAGAATCTGTCATAAATTCTATTTCATCAGCTGCATCCGGAACAATAGTATCATATTGATCAACAATGAAGGCCTGCACAAAGAATAGTTCATCGCTGCCGTTTTTTGCGATCGAATTTTCTGCCATTAGTTTGATTCGATATGCGCTCTCCGCAGTATGTACTGCCTTGCTGAGTACCTTCTTGTTTCCAAGGTACGATACCGCTTCGAGCTTACCAGGCTCAAATTCCACTCCTTTAAATACAAGGTCGTACCGATCTGGATCTTTGGACTGTTCTCGTATTTTTCTGTCGTTTAGATAAAGCTCTACCCGATCAGCCTGATTAAAATAGACCACCACGTCAACTCGGTCGCCTTTTTTCCAGTTCCAATGTGGTAATACATGTAAAACCGGTTTTTCTGTCCACACACTTTGATACAGGTAGTAAACATCCTTCGGAAATCCAGCTAGATCCACAATACCAAAGTACGAACTTCGCGCTGGCCAAGTGTATGGTGTGGGTTCACCGAGATAATCAAAACCCGTCCACACATACATGCCTGCAATATGGCTGTACTTCTCCATTAGCCGCAAACTCGTCTGATGGCTTGATCCCCAAGGCGTGAATACATTGTCGTAAGCTGATATGCTCCTGTCACTGTTGCCCCCATCAAAAGGAATATCCCATCTTTCAGGCCACATACGAATGGAATCGTAAGGAACCAAATCATATTTCCCGCTGCTTTCCAATGCCGAAGTACTTTCTGTTACAATAAACTTCTTTCCCGGATGATCCTGTGGGAAGCTTGCCCATTTGTGATGGTTGTAATTATAGCCAACTAAATCCACCGCCGTACTCATGAGTACGGGATTGGCTTTGGAGAGCTCATTATTGGCAATGGCGGTCGGGCGTGTGCCATCCAGGCTATCGACGATTGCGGCTAACGATATTGGAATAGCTGTACCATCAGCTTTGGAATGCCACTGCTCCTGTGCTTCATTGCCCAGACACCAGATAAACAGCGACGGATGATTCCGGTCCCGTTTGACATGATCCGAGAAGTCTCGCTTGTACCATTGGTCCCAGTATAAATGATAGTCATAGGCATTTTTACGACCTTTCCAAAGATCGAATGTTTCACTCATCACGACGAAACCCAAGCTATCGCAAAGGTCCAAAAATGCTGGGGCCGAGGGATTGTGTGATGTTCGTATCCCATTCACCCCCATTGCTTTCATCATGCGGAGCTGACGTAATGCTGCAGACCGATTAAATGCCATGCCTAGTGCGCCGAGGTCACTATGTAAACAGACCCCTCGGATTTTAAGCTGTCTTCCATTCAGTATAAAGCCCTGCTGCTGATCGAATCTAAAATGGCGTAAGCCAAATTTGGTATGCTGTTCATCCAGCACCTCACCATCCACAATGAGCTGCATTTTTGCTGTATATTGATAGGGCTTTTCAATATCCCATAAGACGGGATTTTCGAGAACAATCTGCTGAGCGATGGGATGTAGACCTGCTTTGACGGCGTTCAAAGATGTACGTTTGCTTGCGATAACAGCACCTTGAGCGGAAAGGACCTCCGTCAGCAGCGTCATCTTTTTTGATTCTTTACGGCTGTGCTCAATTTCCAGGGAAAGATCCACGACAGCACGTTTCTCGCTGAGCTGCTCAGCCCTTATGAAGGTGCTGTTCGTTCCTATACTGACTGGATTCCGGCTGATTAATTTGACATCCCGATAGATACCCGAACCCGAATAGAAACGCGAATTGGGCTGATTCTTATTGTTTACTTTTACTGAAAGCAGGTTGTCCCTACCATCCCAGTATAAATAAGGGGAAAGCTCGTATTCGAATCCGATATAACCATTGGGCCGTTTCCCTAAGAAATGCCCGTTGATCCAGACTTCGCTGTTTTCGTATATACCTTCAAATGCGACAAATATCCGCTGGCCCCGCTCCGCGCTAGGCAGCTTAAAAGATTTTTGATACCAGCCTACGCCACCATCGAGGTAAGCAGCCCCGCTGCCTGCGGGACTGTTTTCTCTAAAAGGCATTTCGATGCTCCAGTCGTGCGGCAGATCGAGCTTTCGCCAGCTTTCTCCTTTTCGTCCATCGCTATATTGCTGGTTGCTATCCAGTTTAAACCACCAGCCCCCATTAAAATCAATAACCTTTCTGGACTGTCCAATCACGGAGCCCGTGAGCGTCAATAATAGCAACAATATACCTATTAATCTGCTATACCCCATGTCAAATAATTGCTTCAACATACATTTATTTGTTCATTTTGGTATTCGACCTATTTTCGGTCAGACTCTCCTTGAAGGCCTTGCTAATAAAATTAAAGGTCAGCATGGCCGCTCCATCATTCGAAAGCACCGGATCTCGCAATACCGCTAATTGCATGGTATTCTCGGTCAACGACATAATACGGACATCACCCCAGTCGACTACGATCCCATCTTGTGGTTTTCCATGTAAAGGCGAAGCCCCCGTCATACGGATGGTTTTCTTTTCAGTATCGATATTAAAAGTCCCCTTCTGTACTTTACCCAACATGGCATGATTCACATTGATGTTTGCTCCACCTTTCAGGTCAAAGGTCATACTCCCATAATCGCCTGCAGGCATCAGCCAACTATTGCCTTTCCAGTCGGGTTCCCAGCTCCAACTATCGCTGTTAAGAGGCGCAGCTGTTTCGTTGATGCTACCCCACCAGTCACCGGTGCCGTAAAAGTACAGCGGACCTTTAAAGTAACGAGAGATACCGTCAGCATCTAGATCGAGGTACCAGGTTTTCTCTTCCCCGGCCCCGCCCGTCAATAAGGTCCAGGTCTCGTCACTGATAAATTCGGCATACATCTGATCGATTTTAAATGTTACAGGTTCACCGTAGACAATCCCGCCACGCGTCTCGACACCAAATTTAAGGGTGTATTCACCGGGAAAAGGCATTTTCAGGGTTACCTTTTTCTCTTGACTCCGCCCTTGTGGATGTTCCCACAATGGGGTGTATCTGGCATCCATCAAGCTTGTCAAATACACTATATTGGGATTATTGGCATCATGTTCAACAGTAAAGGCTTTTCCCTTCTCCAACTGTGCCGATGTGACATCGATGTCCCCCAGTGTATAATTCTCCGGAGAACAGGCTCCAAAAAGTACCATCGCTACAAAGAAGCAGATGGCATATGTGAATATCTTTTTCATGTTTGTCTAGTTATAATTCAACGGGTACCAAATTCTACTAAGATTTTGTCTAGTTCCAGCCGGCATTTTGTTTCAGTACGCCATTGGAAAGAGTAATCTGCTTGTTTGGAATCTGCATAAATCCTTTCGTTGTCAGAAAACGCTCTTTAGTTACGGTGACCTTCTCCGGTACTGAACCGCTGAGGACATCTTCTGTTGTTTCCAGTGTAGCAGCAGCATTGTTTAGCCCCTGCCGCAATACATCCCAATAGCGGACACCTTCAAACGCAAATTCAAACTTTCTTTCCTTCAGAATATTATTTTTTGAAACTGATAAGGAGACAAAATTGGTCTTATAGGCTCTTTTTCGTACCTCATCAAAGTATTTCTGCGCATTTGCGGAACCGAGTTCTGCCGCCATCAACAAGACATCAGCGTAGCGGATAACAAAGTAATCCTGGTCTTGGGACAATTGCATATCCTTATCGCCACCTGTATTGCTGGTACCGTCCGGCAATGCTGTGGGGGCGTATTTTTTTATAGTGTACCCTGTATACTCACGCTGATCTTTCAGGTCAAATCCCGTAATCTTCTCGCCATCAATATCAATAATTGAAGCAGTCTTGCGCGTATCCGTGTTGTCAAACTCATTGAAGAATTTTTTGCTTACCGTACATGCACCCCATCCCTGGCCATAAGGCGACCAATTTTTACCACGTAGGCCCAGAAAGACGACCCAGCGATTGCCATCAACATAACCGTTGTAATTCGATGTATTGTTGAATTTCTGTGCAAATACCACCTCAACATTCCCCTTACCGGCATATTTGGAGATGTCTAGCGTATTATTGCTTGCATTCGGAATATAACTGGCTGCCGGCCACAGATTTTTGAAATCGGCCACCAGCGCATACTGACCACTGCTAATGATCTCTTCTAAGCCTGCAAGGGCTTCGGCTTTGGAGATACCGATATCTTCCTTTCCATAATAACCGGAATAAAATAGATAGACACGGGCCAATAGTGCTTTTGCAGCAAAGGGAGTTGCCCGGCCATCATTGGTTGCCGCAGCTGATTTGGGGTAAGCTGTGGCTGGGATATTGGTTGCCGCAAACTTAAGGTCGGAAACAATCAGCTGATAAATCGCTTTGGGGTCCGACTGCGGGATATTCTCATTGGTTGGGCTTGTAAGCAGAGGTATGTTTTCGAATAGGCGGACGAGATCAAAATACATGGTGGCCCGCAGGAATTTCGTTTCTCCTTCAATACGTGCCCGTGCAGTTGTATTGCCCGAAAAATCAGTACCGTCCAATTTTCCCAACAGCGTATTACACCTAAAAATTCCAGCATAGTAATCCGACCAGGTGCCGTCAAAGATATTGTTGTCCGATTGGGACTGCGCAATATCAAAACGGTCTATTGCCTGAAATGAGCGACCGTCTGTTGTACCTGTTCCGCCAAAACAATTGTCTGCAGCCACCTCTGCTGTCAGATAGAAAGACTGGCTCCCATTGGAGGTCGTCCGTTGATAACCATCGTAACAACCAACCAGCGCCATGTCAGCATCGGCGACGGTTTTATAAAAATTGCTTTCCAAAACGCTTGTCATCGGTTCGACATCCAAAAAACTAGATGAACACGATCCTAAAATTAAGGACCCAAATAACATGGAATGATAGATATAGCTCGTTTTTTTCATGATTTCTTGTGTTTAGAATTTAACATTTAGGCCAAATAATACCGTTCTTGGTCTTGGATAGTAGCCGAGGTCGATACCCGATACCCAACCATCTGTTCCATAGCCGATCTCGGGATCCATCCCATCATATTTGGTGAACGTGAACAGATTTTGACCTTGTACGTAGAACCGGATCTGATTAGCATACTTCCATTTGATCAGCTTCGACAGATCATAACCAAAGGTCACATTGCTGATCCGAAGAAAGTCTCCATCCTGAATATAAAGGTCTGAAAACTGCCAATTGACATTAGTTTCCGTAACACGGGGGATCTTACTGGAAGTACCTTCTCCGGTCCATCGGTCTAATATTCGTGTGGTATAGTTTGCTTGTTTATTGGCATGATTGCGGTAAGACTGTACAATTTTGTTTCCAAGGGAACCGTAGGCATTCACCGAGAAATCAAATCCTTTATAATCCAGTCCAATATTAAATCCATAGGTAAAATTAGGCATGCCAACACCTAGATTTGTCTTATCCGAGGCATTGATAATACCATCGTTATTCTGATCTACATATTTCACATCGCCCGGTTTTACATCCGCTTGAAGGATACCTTTTCCGGCTGTTTTCCAGGCGTCGATCTCGGCTTGGTTCTGGAATAGACCGTCTGTTTTATACCCCCAGAAGTAGCCAATGGGTAGGCCGTTTGCGGCGCGGTAAAATTCTTCCGAGTTATCGTATAACATGGCTGTCTGTCCGTGGATAATACCATCTTCAGTTGGTATCTGTCCCACCTTATTTTTGTTATAGGCACCATTTACCCCAAGACGATACTTGACTTCATTGATCTTATCCGCCCAATTTAGTCCCAGTTCCACCCCTGTATTCTTCACGTCACCGCCATTGATAAAAGGGGGCAACGTTCCAGTTGTCGCCAAAACAGGCGCTGTAACCAGCCAGTTTTTCGTCTTTTTGACATAAAAGTCGGCAACAACATCCAGACGGCTGTTCGCAAATTTGGCATCAAATCCGATATTGGTCTGTTCGGAAGTTTCCCAGGTCAGATTCGGATTGGATAAGCGGCTCGGATAGGCCCCAGCGATATTATTGTTGCTCGTTCCAAAAACATAATGTGCGCCGGGGTTGGACGATGTAATGCCAGTTGAGGTACTGATGGGTGCCGCATATTGAAAATCAGCAATATCCTGGTTACCAACTTGTCCCCATGAAGCACGGAGTTTAAAGAAGTTTACAGCCGCTAAATGCTCTTTAAAAAACTCTTCAGAAGAAATTACCCAGCCCGCCGATACCGAAGGGAAATATCCCCAGCGGTTGCTACGCGAAAATTTAGAGGATCCATCGGCACGCAATGTAGCATTCAAGAGGTACTTTTCCTTATAGTTATAGCCCAGGCGTCCAAAATACGAGACCCTGCGGGTGATGTTCTCTGGTTTTCCAGACACCGTACGCGTTTCGACGACATTACCTTTTTCATCCAGGTGTGCCTGGCCTGTGGTATTGTCCAAATAGGCATGTGCAAAATCGTTGAACTGCGAAAGCAGATTCCAGTTGGCCCCCGAAAGGTAAGTTCCCTGGTAACGTAGCGACTCCATACCGACCATGGCCGAAAAACGGTGATCCGTGTGAATATCAAAGTCATAGGAAGCGGTATTTGTCCAGGTCAGCGTATGACCTTTGCTCATGTTCTGCGAGGTGGTTGTATGATCTTGGTTGTAGGTGTAGATGGAGAAGCGATATAAGGGCGTAAAACTTCTGTATTCTGAAGCATAATAGTTGAACCCCAGCAGTGAGCGGACCTTTAAGCCTTTAATCGGTTCGATCTCTGCAAATACATCGGCCAGTAATTTTTGACCATCATTGGCGTTGTTCGAATTGGTCATCATCACCCCATATGGATTGCTGTCCCCATTGTACCAGGGCGAATTGGAGGTATCATTGAAAGGACTTCCGTACAAGCCATTGTCCGAATACACCGGTGACAAGGGCGAAGTAGCAAAAGCACCACGCAGCGTATTACTGTACTGATTGCCGACACTGATGCCTCGATTCTTAATGTAGTTAAAGTTGAGGTGTTGACCTATTTTCACAAAGTTATCAAAAAGTTTATGCTCCGAGTTCGTCCGGAAACCATAACGCTGATAGTTGGAAACGTCCTTACCACCCACAATTCCCTCCTGACCAATATAGTTCATGGATAAAGCGTAGGTGGATTTCTCATTCCCACCGGTCAGGCCAAAATTGTAATTGTCCGTTTTTGCATTATCCTTGAACATGTAATCCATCCAATTGGTATTGGCCAAACCTTCCATGCTGTTAAAATCAATCAGCGCGGCTCCCGAATTCAGTGATTGCTCATTCATGATTAGCTTGTACTGATCTGCATCCAGTAATTTCGCTTTACGCGAAACATTCTGAATGCCTGTATAGCCATCAAACGATAGCACATTTTTACCCGCTGCCCCCATTTTGGTAGTGACCAGGACCACTCCGTTTGCCGCTTGCGACCCATAGATGGCAGCCGAAGCAGCGTCTTTAAGTACGTCGATAGATTGGATATCGGCCGCATTCAAGACCGAAATATCTCCTCCTGGGACACCATCAATGACATACAAAGGACCTGAGTTACCGATTGTCCCCAGTCCGCGGACGACGACTTTCATATCTGCTCCCGGCTGACCCGAAGTTGATGTAATGGATACACCCGGTGCTTGCCCCTGAAGCGACTGCAGCGGGTTCAGCTGATTGCGTTTCTGCAGTTCTTCACCCTCAACTTTCAAATTGGCTCCTGTATTCAATTTTTTCTTCTGTACACCGTAGCCAATGACCACCACTTCTTCAAGATCAGAAGCTTGCGGCTGCAGGCGGATTACCATATTGGGGCCGGTAACTTTAACTTCCTCTGTTCTATACCCCACGTAGGTAATGGTCAATACTGTCCCTGTGCTGGCCTTCAGTGAAAACCTGCCCGATTCATCACTGCTGGTTGAAATCTTCTGATTCTTTATGCTAATACTCGCTCCCACGATTGGCAAGCCTGAATCAGCCGAAACAACCGATCCGGTGAAGGATTGTGCCCAGACCAAAGAGGTCACGCTGGTCATGACCACGACGGCCACGCCCCTGCTCAACAATTGTTTGCTTATCATATGTCTTGATTTATAAATTGGTTTTCTATTATTTTAATTTGATCTGTACGGCTTTCCCTGTAAAGGTTACTGCTGTTGATTTTTTTGATGAAACATCCAGTCCGACGGCGTTGCTATCGCTGACAAAAATGATATTGAACTTTCTTTTGGTCAACATGCCCTCGAAATCTCCCCGACGGTTAGCCAAAGAAAGTGTCTGTGTCGAATTGTCGTAGCTGAAATCAATACGGCTGTACCTTCCTTTTTCATAATTATAGTTGCAGCCTTCGTCTTCATAGAGTGAAAACTGACCGTTTGCCCCTGCATAAATATAAAGATCCAGCACATCCGCCTTTTTCTCTGTCGTATACTGCATAACGGGTCCAATAGGTAATATAGATCCGGCCCGGACATAGACAGGGATACGTTCGTAGGGTGCCGCAACAAGCAGATCCTGCCCACCTGCTATCATCTTGCCATTGTATAGATCATACCAGCTGGTTCCTTTCGGAAAATGTATCTTGCGTGAAGTCGCCCCTTTTTCTGTAACTGGATTGATCAATAAAGATGGCCCCCAGAGGTATTGGTCATTGCTATCGAATCCATCTTTGTCTTGTGGAAAATCCATGGCAAGCCCACGTATCATCGTATAGTCTTCAAAAAAAGTCTTTGCGGCAAGACTGTAGTTGTAGGCGAGTAATTTATACCTTAGGCCGATCGCATAAGTCATGCTTTTATAGGCTGGATGATCTGCCGGAGCGATATTGTACGGCTCGCGGTAGGGATATTGTCCATGCGCCCTGAACAAAGGCAAGAATGCCCCGTATTGGTACCAGCGGCTATTCAGCTCGCGCCACTCCTCCAAGTCCACCGCATTAGGTTTGTGAAATCTATTTTCAACCAAAAAACCACCGGCATCCATTGTCCAGTACGGAGTACCGGACATCGAGAAATTGATGCCCCCTGCAATCTGATCTTTCATATCATGCCATCTAGAAGCAATATCGCCACTCCAGGCCGCCGCGGCATAGCGCTGTTGGCCTGCAAAAAAGGAGCGTGTCAAAATAAATACCCGTTTATTGGGGTCTGTTTCACGCTGTCCCTCGTAGATGCCCTTAGCATTTTGTAAAGGGAACGCATTATAATAGCGCACCGATGATCCTATACTTGGCTGAAAAACCGACTTTCGTTCATCCAGATCAATATTGGAATGAATATCGGGTTCGCTGGCATCCATCCACCAGGCATCGATCCCGATTTTGAAAAGGTTGTTGTCCAACAATTTCCAGAACCCATCGCGTGCTTCTTTGTTGAAAGGGTCATAAAAAGTTGAGGTATAACCCTTTCCAATCCAATCTTTACGACCATCATAGATATTGCGTGGATAGATCCATTTGTTCGCTTTAAATTCTTGGTATACCGAAGATTCTTCATTGATTTTGGGCCAGGCCGAAATCATGATCTTAAAGTGCTGATCATGCAGCTTCTTCACCATGGCCTGAGGATCTGGAAAACGCTTTCCATCAAATTTCTGACTCCCCCAGTCGTTTTCAGACCAGTAAGACCAATCCTGCACAATATTGTCGATCGGGATCTTGCGCTTGCGAAATTCGGTTGCCACCTCTTCAATTTCCGCTTGCGTTTTGTAGCGTTCCCTACTCTGCCAAAATCCAAAGCTCCAAAGCGGCATAATCGGTGCCTTGCCGGACAAGTGGCGATAACCTGCAATAACCTCATCCATGGATGCACCCTGAACAAAGTAATAATCAATGGCATCGCCGGCTTCCGAATTAAAGGAAAATAAGTTTTTACGTGCTTCTGGGATGGGGCTTTGCCAGTTTAAGGTAAAATAGGATTCGCTCCCATCCGGTATCCATTCCATTCGGATCTGGTGCGTCTTATCTTTCTGCAGGTCCTTTTCTATTTCAAAGGTACCAGCATTCCAGGATTGCCGCCAGCGGTCGGCGACCTCTTCACCATCAATCCAGACTTTCATATAACCCGAATATTTAAAATGCAGCACATGCCTGCCCGTGTAGGGCGACGAGAAATTTCCCTCATAGATAACCTTACTGTCGGCCAGATTTACTCCCTTTGGAAACTTGTGCTGATCCGTTAGATAGCCATAATCGATAATCGATTCCGGCCGGGATAAATAGACCTCGTTGACTTTGTTTCGATTTACATAGGTTGCAGTGAGCCAGCCCGGCTCACCTTCCTTGGACTGCAACTTAAAAGCATTTAAGGGCAATAATGGTCTCACATCGCCCGCTTTTGTAATGGAATAATTGTGCCATAAGATACCGTAGTTGTTGGTGGACAGTAAAAAGGGTATTCCGATTTCTGTATTGTACTGCAGCAGCGAAACCTGTTTTCCGCGATTATAGTTCATCACGGCATTCTGATGCTGGCCGAATCCATAGATCCCTTCCTCAGGATCGACAATAAAGTCTTGGTTAAGTTGATAAAAGACATCTCCCTGATAACTATTGGCTAAGAAAGAACTTGAATTCCGCTTTGCTTCTTTAAGGATGGATTGCCCCTTAAGGTCAAAAAATTCCACTTTACCATTCATCAAGGAAACTACTGCCTGCATATTGGCAGTTTGTACATGTACCGTCGAGTCGGTCGAACTTACCGCGAGTGATTTTACTTGCCGGCGCAGTGAATCGACGATCACTAAGCTTGTTTGTCCTGGTAAGGCTGCACCAGCCGGAACAGCCGTGACACGCACGATCTTATCGGTCACGACATCCAAATAGACATCCTGATCAATGGAGGTTTCCGAATTTTTGAAGCTAACTTTAATACCAGTAGGTGTTTTTTCATAATGAGCTTTATTCGTCTGGCTGAATCCCTGCTGCACGATCGCGAAGAGCATCAGACCACTTAAAGCGTACGTTAAGTTGCGCATTTAAATAAGATTTATTGGTTATTATATTCCCTTGGTTATTACACGTCCTTTCCTATTGAAAGAACTGATCAAATATAGAATGTAACCGGTTGTATAAGGGGTATATTTTGTTAACTTTTAGGGGCTCCTTTGTTAACATGTAAGGGATCATTTGAAGGTACAATAAACTTCAAACCTATGAATTACAGGCTTTTTCGGTAAAAAGACGGTAGGTTTCCAAATGCAGATTTAAAATATTTGCTGAACTGTTTCGGATTTCCGAATCCCGCTTCATAAGCAATTTCAGCTATCGATAATTTCGAGTTCTGAACTAAATGCATGGCACGTTTGAGCCGGATATGCCGGATGTATTCCATCGGCGAATAACCGGTGATGGCAAGCACCTTTTTATAAAGGCCTACGCGGGTGATGTTCATTCTTTTGGCAAGCAGTTCGACAGAAAGCGAAGAGTCACTGAGATCCTGTTCAATTTCCTTTACCAGCGCACGGATAAACTGTTCATCAGCAGATGCGATATCCGGCTGTGCCAGATTGACATTAATCTGTTTTTTATACCGTTTTACCATCGTCTGCTGCTGATGGAGTATCTGCGCTAATTTGGAACGCAGCAGGTTAATATTAAAAGGCTTGTTGATGTAATCTGTAGCACCGGACTGCAAGGCTTCCAGTTCAATTTTCTGATTGACTATCGCCGTTACAATCAGCACAGGGATATGGACCAGCTTAGCCTGGGCTTTTATATAGCGGCAAAAATCCAACCCACTCTCCCCGGGCAGGCTGAGATCGGTGATGACAAGATCAACTTGTTGCTTGCTTAAAATCAATTTCGACTCATTGATACCTTTTGCAGAGTGGATTACGTAGGTTGACCTTAGGGTCCGCTCCAGGTAATGAAGAAAGTCAATATCATCTTCGACCAATAAAATAGCGGGTTTATCCTGCCTTTTGCTTTCGACAGAGTCAGTGCTCGCTGCGACCTTATTTAAAGGTAGTTGAACATAAAATATCGTCCATTGCCCATTGCTGCTCAGCCTGATATTTCCACCCAAGAATTCTACATAGTCTTTGACAATGGAGAGCCCGATGCCCGTACCCTGATTCAGTTTTCCATTTGGCACATCCAGCTGTATGTAACGTTCAAAAACACGGGATTGTAGATTTTCTGGAATCGCTGTACCCTGGTTTTGAACTTCAATAAGCAGTACCTTTCCTGCTTCTTCTTCAGTTACTTCGGCATTGAAGGCCACAATGCCGGATATCGGACTAAATTTGATCGCATTCGACATCAGATTGAAAATAATGCTTTCCAGTTTGTTTTTGTCGAACCACGCCGGGTATGTGTCTTGGGCAATATTGACCTGTAGGGAGATTTGATTGCTTTGGGCCATTCCGGCAAAGGCATTGAGCTGTTCATGGATAAATCCCATGAGATCCCCATATTCCTCGCTCAGTTCCAGTTCACTTTTCTCTAATTTCCTAAAGTCCAGCAGCTGGTTAACCAGTTTGAGGAGGCGGTCCGCATTCTTCTTGATCAAATTTAGGTCAGCTTTTTTTTCTGGATGCTGTTCTTCCTCCAGCAACTGTTGTGCTGGAGTTAGGATCAAGCTGATCGGAGTCCTGAATTCATGGCTTATATTGGTAAAGAAACGTGTTTTTAAAGCATCCAGCTCCTTTGCCTGGGCTGCCTGCTCCTGGGCAAGGTAAAGTTGATTACGCGTCTTGACACGCAGTTTTGTCAAATAAAAATAAGCCCATAGGACGACTAGTATCATACAGGCATAAAAAAGAAAGGCCCAGGTAGAACGCCAAAAAGGCGGCTGTACATCGATTTTCAAGAGCAGTACACCCTCCGACCAGCTATTCGTATCGATGGCATGCCGAATAAATAAGCTGTAGCTGCGGGTGTCTAGATTGGTGAAATTGGCGCGCATGGTCCCCGGTTCAAAATCAAACCATTCATCACTTAGACCGGCGAGCTGATATTGGTAGAGTCCATTATGCTGTTGCAGGTAATCAAAAGTCGAGAATTCCAGCGAAATGGCATTTAGATTGTACGGAAGACTCAGTTCCTTGAGATTATTCAGGGCTTGATCGTAAATGACCCGACCCGAAAATTCCTCTCCTACTGCTACCCGCTTATTAAATAAATAAAGGTTGGACAAAAGGGGCAAGACCAGTTCATTTTCGCTGCTAATTTTTGTAGGGTCGATAAAATTGAATCCCTTTGGTCCACCAAAGACAAGTCTTCCGTCCCTAATTTTTAAAGCCGCATTTTCATTGAATACATTCCCCTGTAGGCCCGATTCCTGTGTAAAATTGCGAATGATGAATTTCTCGGCCTGCCCCTTGCCGACGATCGCCGACAGTCCTTTGTTTGTTGAAGCCCAAATATCCTCTTGGTTATCGACCAATAGTGCCAGGATCGCATCGTCGCTGAGCCCATCCTGCTGTGTGAGACAGCTTATTTTCGTCCCGTCGATTACATGCAACCCCTCTTGTGTCGCTATCCAGATGCGACCGGTTTTGTCCTCCTTGATATCATAAATCAGATCATTCATGAGTTTCATAGGCGAACTGGAGGTATTAATATAGCTGATCCTACCGTCGGGACCCAATAATTCCAACCCCGTAGCTGTGCCAATCCAGAGCCTTTTTTTCGAATCCTCAAATAAGACGGAGATATAATTGCTGTTGATGGTTTGGCCCTGCCGAGAATACGTTTTCGAAAACTGTTCTGTTTTTCTATCAAACAGGTACAAGCCGGAACTTAGGGTTCCTATCCAAAACCGATGTTGACTATCTTCATAGATCTCCCAAACACTATCGTCGTTCAATTTTCCAGGTGCCGGGTCACGATGGAAAACTTTAAAACTTTTGCCGTCGAATCGACACATACCACCTCGATAAGTTCCGATCCACAGCCTGTCTTCTGTATCCAGCAATAAGGAAACAATTACGTTGGAACTCAAACTATTGGGATCCCGAGGATCATGCAAATATTGCTTAAATGTTTTCTGACTGATATCATAATAGAGCAATCCCCCACCGTTTGTCCCGATCCAGAGATTGCCCCTGCGATCCTGTACAAACTTATTGACATCGTCAAAGGGAAGTGATCTGGGAAGCCCCAGATAGTTCTTGATTAAGGAGAATAACAACAGGTTGGGATGATAATAACTGATGCCACCTTTATAGGTTCCTGTCCATATAATGCCTGACTTATCCCGATATAAGCACGTTATACTATTGTAAGGCAGACTCCGTAAGTCATATTTATCATTGCCGATGATTTCGACACTTTTCGTTTTCTTATCGTAGACATTGATGCCACCATGGTCTGTGCCCAGCCAGAGAAGTCCTTTGTCGTCTTCCACGATATTGCCTACAAAGGGGTTGGACAGTTCTTTTTGAATATGCCGAATTACCCCGTCTTTCGGGTCAAGCCAGTATACCCCAATGGGGATATCCTTTGAGAATATCCATATGACGCCCTCTTGATCGGCAAATAGATTATAATTTACCGTTTTATTAATGAGCGGCAATAAACTGGTTTTGATACTTTGCAGCGACTTTGTATCGATATAGCCAAGGAGGCCATTTTCGTAGATTACGCAGATCGTTTGCCCTTGCCCCGCTATCACATCCGCAATTCGGCTGCTTTTGGTCAGCTGCGGCACAGTACGGTACGTTTTGGTTAGGGCGTCGTACAGGACCAGCGAACGATCGCTATACAATAGTGCAAAGGTCTGCTCTTCAAGCGGCCTTATCGTGTGTACGTCTTTGACGGGCAGCTTCAAGCTGGTGAGTATAGAATCCAGGTGCTGGCGGATAATGCCTGAGCGCTGATCATACACATTCATCCCGTTGTTGGTACGGATCCAGACATTGCCTTCCGGTCCTTCGAAGATTGCTGAAATCACATTTCCACTCAGGCCTGTGTGCTTACTGGCAGAATATCGGAAATTTGTGAATTGTACCCCATCAAATCGGCTCAAGCCCGACTCGGTACCAAACCACAGGTAATTATTCTTATCTCTAATGGCACAGTTGACGTGATTATGAACCAAGCCTTGGTCAGAAGTTAAGGTTTTAAACGCATAAGTATTGACCTGGCTCCAAGCCGAAAAATGACCTATGAAAAGGAGAAGAAAAAGGTTGAGATACGCGTATAAAAAAGACTTAAGTTGCTGCATTGGTTATGATCTTCCCAATGATACAAAAATTGAGCAAATCCAGCAAATCTGCTGTACGATTTCAGGTGTATACCTCCTACATTGACTCATTTGTATGGTTTAAGAGGAGATCATGTCAATCTAGATGTGTCATCTCTGGTAACATCAATTTAAAGTTTTTTGAACAATTTGAACTGAGGAACTGTTCAACTAATAAAAAAATCAGAGCAATGAATACACGAATTGGATTAATGATCACAGCAGCAGCGGGTGTTGCTGCATTTATTTACAGCCGTTGGAAAAGACGATTTGTAAATATCAATACGGAGAAAGACCATCAACACGAAAAGAGCAATCTATTCTATCCACCTAAATGGCACAATCAAATCAAAAACCTTCCAGACATAGATGCTGCAGATATTGTTTCGTTGCAGTATGCTAATTCATCCATATCTTCCAACAGTAATGAGGTTGCACAAAGCCTCGCTAAACATGTGCCCTACCACCAAAGAGGGAAAAGGCATCACTAGGAGGATTACATTAATGAGAATTAAAAGGGTTCTCTAAATCTCGCTTAAAAACTGACTTGCCTTCTTTGATCGTTTCTACAACGATGATATCTCTTAATTTTAGAGGATCTATTGTTAACGGATTCTGATTCAAAATAACAAGGTCGGCTAACTTCCCTACCTTCAGAGACCCTTTACTTTTTTCCTCTTGGTATTGATACGCCGCATTTATCGTAATTGCTTTTAACGCATCCCATACGCTAATACGTTCTCCTGGCCCTAATACCATTCCGCTCCGCGTTATACGGTTGACAGCGGCGTACACCCCAGTCATTAAATCAGGTGGTGTTACAGGACTATCATGATGGATAGTAAAAAGTATTCCAGCAGTTTTTGCTGATTGCGCGGGACTTATAAAAGAGGCACGTTTTGGGCCAAAAACACTTTGATAATGCCAGTCTCCCCACAAATATACATGGGATGAAAAATAAGACGGTATAACGCCAATTTTTTTTATCTTAGCGATATGATCAGGTCTGCTGTTTTGCACGTGAATTAACGTCGCTCTGAGTTCGGGCTTGTAAACCCCTTCATTTTTCAGTTTTTCGATCACCCGAATCGCCTGATCAATAGCCGCATCACCATTGACGTGGAGTTGCGCCGTAATATCGTGTGAAAATATTGTTTTCAGATCATTGTATAGAGCTTCGTCCGAAAATATTGGAAAGCCTTTATAATCTGTCGACTGGCCTTGTGGAGGAACGAGATAGGGTGCTGTTAACCACGCTGTTTTTCCCTGCGGAGAACCATCGTTTGAAAATTTAAAACCGCCAAATTTCAAACGCTTTTCGTATATCATATAATTAGATTTAAAGGAATTCCAATCTGACTTGTTGGCTTCGAAATCTGGAAAATAGATCACGTCTGCCTTAAGAAGATTTTTTGAAGCGGCTTCTTTTAAGAGTTCAATATTCCCTCCCATCGAACGCCCGTCGCAGATCGTTGTCTGACCATAACTAAGCCACTCGTCTTGCGCTTTAACAAAATCTTTAAGCGATTGAGATAGTTCGTCTTTAGCCTCTTTGGGCTTAGGCAACAAAGCTGTCAGCTTTATTAATGCCGCAAAGGAGGCATTTTCTTCCAACTTACCATTTAAGCGATTATCGGAACTTCGCCCGTAGTGTCCTCCCTCTGGATCCTTGACGTTTTCTGTAATATTTAACAAGGTCAGCATAGCGCTATTAACAACACTCGCATGACCAGAAGAATGGATGACAATAATAGGATGTGTAGTGCTAACCGCATCTAGTTCCTGACGGGTAGGATGGCGATGTTCACGCATAATAGCATCGTCATAGCCGTTTCCCAATATCGGCGCAACAGATCCGGGTTTCATCCGATCTATTACCATTTTTAATGTCTTTTGAAGATCCGGTATGGAATTTACGGTTCCATAAGGGCTTGGAGAAAGATCTATTGCTTGTTCCATCCCGGCTCTTGAAGTGATATGCCCATGAGCATCAATAAAACCAGGAAGTAGGGTTTTACCCTTTAAATCAATCCGCTTTGTATTGTCTTTTATGTAGTTATCCGCTTCCTTTTGGCTTCCAACAAAAATGATTTTACTTTCCTTTAATACTAGAGCTTCTACTTCCGGAAAATCCGCTTCCATCGTAACAATATTTCCGCCGAAATATACAACGTCTCCTTTTTGCTGATTACTCTTACAGCCTAAAAAAATTAAGAAAAAAAGGAAAATGATTACGTTTCTAACTGTTTCCATGTGACCGGTTAATAATATTTTCTAATAACAATGAAGTATCTTCATTGTTTTAATGTTATTAAAACGACCAATCTACAAACGGAAATTTAACTATTAAATGGCGATATTAGTTGGGTCCTTCAAGTTAAAAAAGTGATTTTACAACAAACGCTTAACGAGATCTATATCTTTAACTAAAGCAAGATTGGTAGCAATTGATCTAAACTGTCTATCTGTAGAAAACTACTCGGCTTTATGTCATCGCTTGATTGTTCATGGGACCACGTTACGTGATACGGAATATGTATTGCCTGTCCGCCAATTTCCAAAACGGGTAGAATATCGGAATTTATTGAATTTCCTATCATCATGAAATTCTTGGACGGACATTCAATTTTGCTTAACAATTTCGTATAATCCGCACTTTTTTTGTTACTCATAATCTCAACATGATGAAAATATTTTTGAAGAGGCGAATTCTTCAACTTTCTTTCCTGATCCAACAGATCGCCCTTTGTCGCTACAATCAATTTGTAATGTGCACTAAGTTGTACCAACGTATCCTCTATGCCATCCAATAATTCAATCGGCATTTTTAATAAACATTGTCCAATTTCTATAATTTTGTTCACTGTGCTCAAAGGCAGTTGGCCAGCAGAAATACGGCTGGCAGTTTCTATCATACAAAGAATAAAACCTTTTACGCCATATCCGTAAAGCGACAGGTTGTTCATTTCCGTCTTAAATAGTTCCTGCGAAATTGCATGCTGCGGAAGATAGTTCTCTAACAGTGCGCAGAAATCATGTTCTGCTTTTTGAAAATAGGGTTCATTTACCCATAATGTATCATCAGCATCAAAGGCAATGATTTTAATCGCGTCTTTATCGATAGTCATTTTTCTTATTCAATTAAAGCGTCCTAAATAAGCTTAGTATTGCTATACTGCTCCCATAGTCCCGTCAAGTTTACGGCTGAGTCATAGGTAGCATTAAGAGCGAAATGCTTTTTCTTTGCCACATAATCATAGATATAGAGATCGGTTATTGGCGTCGGAATAGCGGATAAATCCGCTGCTGAAATCCATTCTAAATCTCCTTCATTACAATACGGTACATCGACAAATTCGATGTCTGATACATATACGTAACTGATCCAATTGTAATTAACTGGAGAAGTTTCTGTCAAAATACCACAAAACTGTTTTGAAGTTATATGGATACCTGTTTCTTCGATTACCTCTCGCTCAACAGCCACATCAGGATTTTCAAAGGGGTCTATTTTTCCACCAACAGGAACGTACATATCCTTGTTGGGTTCTTTTAAGCGTCTTAATAATAGGAATTTATCTTTATTTCTCAAGATACATAGTGTTGCGACTCGTTTCAAACCGATCACTTCGTTCTCCATCTTTTTTCTGTTTCTAACAAAAATAGGAAAAGATGCGACAGTCTTCAAGAAATATTTCTTCCAATTTTCAATAAGCAGATCAGCCCTCTTTTTTGAAAGAATTTTGGAAATTTGATTTATATTTATATACCTAAAGTTTATATATGTTAGAAAATTTTGAATTCTATCTATTTGTGCTCCTATTGATCACGATGCTGATCTTACTGGCGAGAAAAATTCAGGTTGCCTACCCCGTTTTACTTGTATTAGCCGGACTTGTAATTAGTTTTATACCAGGAGTTCCTACTATAAAAATAGAGCCCGAATTAATATTTATTATTTTTTTACCTCCACTTTTGTACGAGGCTGCTTGGTCAACGTCATGGAAAGAACTGTGGCGATGGCGTAGGATTATATTTAGCTTTGCCTTCGTTGTGGTCTTTTTTACAGCCTTATCGGTTGCCGTATTTGCTAACTATTTTATCCCAGGATTCTCCTTAGCACTTGGATTTTTATTGGGAGGCATAGTTTCACCGCCTGACGCGGTTAGTGCTGGTGCAATTTTAAAATTCGTAAAAGTACCCAAAAGATTGGCTTCCATTCTGGAAGGTGAAAGTTTATTGAACGATGCTTCCTCATTAATAATCTTCAGATTCGCAATGATCGCCGCAGCTACAGGACAATTTGTATGGTACCAAGCTGCCGGAAGCTTTGTTTGGATGTGCGTTGGCGGTGTAGCAATAGGGCTTGCAATCGCATATGTTTTCCTTAAAATGCACAAACTTTTGCCCACCGATTCAAATACAGACTTATTGCTAACTTTCATAGCGCCTTTCTCTATGTATTTGATCGCAGAACAACTTCACGCTTCCGGCGTTTTGGCAGTGGTAAGTGGCGGATTATTTTTATCCTATCGCAGCCACGACTTTTTGAGTAGCGCATCCCGAATCCGCACCGTAACAGTATGGGAAAGCTTCTGCTTTTTATTGAATGGTATTGTCTTTATGCTTATCGGATTAGATTTACCTGAAATTGTTTCGGGATTGGGAGACACCAATATTTCTACCGCGATCGGCTACGGTGTAGCCGTAACAATAGTCCTTATTCTCGTCAGAATTTTCGCTGGATATGCTGCGGTAATCACCACTTTAGTAATGAAACATTTCATAACAGTCGCCGATGCCCAATCACCAGGTTGGCAAACTCCAATGATTATTGGTTGGACCGGAATGCGTGGTGTAGTTTCTCTGGCGGCAGCTCTGTCCATTCCCTTAACACTGGCGGATGGTACCCCTTTTCCACAAAGAAACCTTATTCTTTTTATCACATTTGTCGTCATTCTTTTAACCTTAGTCGTTCAAGGATTAACACTTCCTTTTATATTAAGAACAATCAAATTAGTAGATAGAGATTTTGTCCGAAGCGAGAAGGAAATCGATTATGAAATTCAGAATAGGCTAGCTCAAGTTGCTGTCGATAAAATTCGAAATGACTACGCCGACAAAATTGAAAATTTTCCGACCTTAAAGGATCAGTTAGATAAGTATGAAAATCAATTGCGGAGCTCTGAAATTATCATTAATTATGCAGAATATCGCAAAATATATATTGACATTCTTGAAACGCAACGCATGTGGCTTATCAATAAAAATCGTGAGGAGCTTTTACTAGACGAAGAAATTATTAAGAAGCACCTTCGTTTATTGGATCTTCAGGAAGAAAGATTAAATATGAAGAGCTAGGTCTTGTACAATCAGATCACCTAATTTTTCATGATCGGCAATAAAAATATTGACCGATCATGAATAAAAAACTGATTAATCTTCATCCAGGTAAATACCATGAACGACAAATTTAATATCCTTGTTGAAAACAATCATATCTTCAACATCTTCAGAATCTATAGGGTAAAGGGTGTCAAGCCCTCCCTCATCCAACAGTTCCGAATCTGGTATAAGTTCAAAAAAGGTGACTCCATTAACAACAGATAGTTCCTCCACTTTGATATAAGAAACATTTTGGCTTCTCCAAAGTGCCAAAATATCAGTAGAAAATAACTGATAATTACTCGCTTGATTTGACATGCATGCAAATTAAGAAAAAAGTGGCGCAATTCACCTGTCCCAAAAATTTTTCCACGTCTGAACTAATTGTAAAACAAATTCTACTAACTTTGCAATCATCAGATGATGTGATTATATGAAGAATGATGCTATTATAAGGAAATCGCTAGCAGAGGAAGTTGCTACTGCAATTGAAGAAAAAATCAAAATGGGCGCTTTTCCGGTAGAGTCAAAACTTCCCACGGAACCTGAATTAATGAAGCAATTTGCTGTAGGTAGATCAACAATTCGCGAAGCTGTTAAATACTTATGCCAGTCTGGCTATCTAAATGTACAACAGGGGTTGGGAACATTTGTGAAGAGTTCAATAGGACATCACGCCTTGGATGCCAAAATTGAAAAAGGAAATTTTGATGATATCTTTGAAGTTAGGCAAGTATTGGAGATTAGAATTATTGAAAAATCTGCCCTGAATAGGACAACTAAGGGGCTGAAAGATATGGCTTCGGCGCTAAAGAATAGACTAAAATATGCAGAGTTAAATAATCTGATAGCCTGTGTTGAAGCTGATATAGCTTTTCATAGTGCAATTGCAGAATCTTGCGGAAATAGCATTTTAACAGCACTGTATACCACATTATCGGTGCATGTCAATAAGTTCTTTATGTCCATATATAAAGACACCACTCCCTTCCTATCATCTCAAAAACAACATGAAGAGTTAATGCTGGCGATTAAAGATAGGGATGTCAAACGGGCGGTCGACATCGCTAATCGAATTATAAAACAACTATAATTACTTAATAATAATTTTCAAAATCAAATTTAACAATCCGCTATCAATTTAGCAACAAACATCTGATGACCTGATGAAAAGTCCTCTAAAAATTAAAACCTTAAACCAACGTGCTTCTTGGAATAGTTCCGGCACTGTGTACCCAATCTTATTTGCCATCAGTGCATCACATCTGCTCAACGATTTAATTCAATCTGTCATTCCCGCGGTATATCCGATGCTAAAATCGAATTATGCGCTTACTTTTACACAAATTGGTATTATAACATTGGTATTTCAACTGACGGCTTCTATCTTGCAGCCATTTGTTGGCTTGTATACCGATAAAAATCCCACACCGAGATCCTTAGCCGTTGGCATGTTATTCTCATTAATGGGGTTAATTTGTATTTCTTTTGCTTCAAACTTCCTGTATATACTATTGTCTGTAAGTCTCATTGGCATGGGATCTTCTATATTCCATCCTGAAGCTTCACGTGTAGCACATTTAGCTTCAGGTGGAAAAAAAGGTCTTGCACAATCCATTTTTCAAGTTGGTGGAAACGCAGGTGGTGCCATTGGGCCCCTCCTTGTAGCACTCATTGTAATTCCTTTTGGTCAAAATTACATTGGCTTATTCGGCGTATTGGCAATCGTTGCAGTCGTGATATTGACCTACGTTGGGAAGTGGTATCAAATTCATCTCAAACCTAAAACAGAGGTTATACCGGCAAATCAGCCAACATCGAAACTACCAAAATCAAAGATAATTTTTGCCTTGGGGATTCTATTGGTTTTGATTTTTTCCAAATATTTTTACATGGCCTCGATGACCAGCTACTTCACTTTCTATCTGATCAATAAGTTTCATGTTTCAGTTCAGGAATCTCAAATTTACCTCTTTGTATTTCTCGCCTCGGTTGCTGCGGGAACAATATTAGGCGGACCATTAGGAGATCGTTACGGTCGAAAGCTCATTATCTGGGTTTCGATTCTCGGTGCCGCACCGTTTACGCTACTTTTACCACATGCAGGTCTTGAAGCGACAATTATCCTTTCAATATCAATTGGCCTTATAATCTCCTCTGCTTTTTCAGCAATCCTAGTTTATGCAACAGAGCTCATCCCGGGGAAAGTGGGCATGATCGCTGGCTTATTTTTCGGTTTTGCATTTGGAGTGGGGGGAATTGGTTCTGCTCTATTGGGGTGGTTAGCAGACCGTACCTCCATTGAGCACGTATTTAACATTTGCGCCTACCTCCCATTGATTGGTATTGTGACCGGATTATTACCCAATATGAATCATCCTAAGAAATAACGTTAAAAAGGCCTCCATTTATAATGAAGGCCTTTCTGAATTAATATCCGGGATTTTGAATTAATTTCGTATTTCTATTAATCTCGTCCCGATGCAAAGATGTAAAATACATCTTGTCATCCCAGTTTCGGTTTTCAATTCCTGGATCAATATCCGATACAACATATTTATAGGTGTAACTGCTTGGATCGTATTTGTATTGTGTCACACTTTTGCCTGCCTTAAGAGTTCCAGTAATATTGATAATATTTGCCTTGCGGCCGATTGTTTCTGCAGCTATCATCCAACGTCTCGCGTCAAAGAAGCGATGCTCCTCATAAGCTAACTCTACACGACGTTCGTTTCGATAGCGTGCTTTTAACGCCGCTCCACTCTCACTACTAGGTATTGCAGGCATTCCAGCTCTAAACCGAACTTTATTCATCCATATTTTAGCCTCGCCTTCCTCACCTAACTCCAGACATGCCTCGACGTAGTTTAATACCGCTTCCGTATAACGAAACATCGGCCATGGAATACGTTGTCTTGTATTTTGGTCTTCCATTGTAGGATCTGGATCGGTAAATTTACGGATATAATAGCCCGTTCGGGAGCCATTCCAATCTTCAATAGGGCTCTTTCTTGTGTCGAGACCAAAATGTGTGGTTTTTTGACCTTGTGCATTAACAACCTCATATTGCCCTGTCTGAATCTGGTTTACCTTATCCCGGGCGGCAACATCAGCTGTTCGAGGTTTCCAGTCTGCACCATCATACAATAGAGTTGCCTTCAAACGCGGATCACGATTTTGATAAGGATTGGCTGCCATAGTTGGATTTGACCAATCGAACTTTTCACCGGCAATCGTCTCGTAATCATCTACCAACAATTGTATTGGCGTATTTCCAGCCCAATTGTGGTAGCCATTCGGTCCATTGTCGCGACCTACCCAACCACCGCGTTCATCTTTTTCGTCGATAAAAAATCGCCCCAAAATAATGTCTTTAGCCGCCGTAAAGTCAACTGCTTTACTCCCCCCTCCTAAGGAAAGAGCCATGTAATTAATCGCTCCATCGGAAGCCGAAACAGGCTGATTTAAATCAAGTTTATAGGCAAATTCGCTATGATCAATGACAGCCTTGGCAGCGGCCTTTGCTTTTGTCCAACGATCTGTTTGATTACCTGTGGTATACATGAGGTATTCTGGGTTTTTATATCCTGCTAATAATGTAGATTTTGATTTTGCTTTATTTGCATCGTGAAGGTCACTAGCGGCATACAACAAAACTCTTGATTTTAATGCCAGTACAGCAGCTTCGCTCGCCCGTCCTTTTACTTGAGATGCCCCTTTCAAAAGCTGAGCCGCGTTGTCAAGATCTTTAACTATGGCATCGACACATTCCTCATAGGTATTTCTAGGAACCATGTAGTCTTTATCGTTCAGCGTATAGATCTTATTATCGATCGGTATTCCGCCATAGTAACGTAACAACTGCTGATAATAATAAGCACGTAAGAAATAGGCCTCCCCTAAAAGTTTATCTGCCTTTGTTTTATCAAATTTGGCTTCTGTTAAATTAGAAATCGCAATATTAGTCGCCCGGATGCGTGTATACATGCGCCCATATTCATAAGTTTCCATAATATAGCCCTGATCGGCAGGATTCGAGCGCGATTCAGTAACTGTATTTATTCCCCGGTTTGGATGGGTGAATAGTGCTTCATCTGTCATCGAAGCCATTTGCTGTTCATAAAATCCACCTACTCCAAATCCATTATAAATTTCAATCACAAAAGCTTCTGATAAGCCCGCGTCTGACCACACCACCTCCTGTGGCACTTCACTAAGTGGCTTTGTACTTACAAAATCATCATTACAAGCGTGTAATGTTGCAGATAATACGAGTAGCATGAGTGATATATTGGTAATCTTTTTCATTTTCATCTTCTTCTTCTTTTAAATTCGGGTTGATTAAAACGATAACAACGCGCCCAGATTGATTAATCTTGCTTGCGGATAATATTGTCCTAATGCATTCACAGCTTCCGGATCATACATTTTGATTTTACTCCAAGTAATGAGGTTCATTCCATTCGCAAATAAACGCAATGAGCCTATACCAATTTTATTGCAAATACTAGAGGATAGATTATATCCTAATTCTACATTCTTAAGTCGGAGGTAATCTGTACTTCGCATCCAATACGTGTTATTATAGGAATAATATTGATTACCGCGGTCTGTTAGACGTGGATATACACTGCTCGGGTTACTGATACTCCAGCGGTTTTCGTAGAATTCCTCCACAAAATTTCCAATAGATCCAGACTCATCTGTACCGACACGGATCTCTCCGCCTGTAGCACCCTGAAATAATACCGATAAGTCAAAATCTTTATAGGTAAGGCTAAAATTGAAACCGCCTTGAAATGTCGGATCACTATTTTTATCGCGTCTAACTTTATCATCGGGTGTGATTTTTCCGTCACCGTTGTAATCTTTATACTTCATGTCACCAGGACGCAGAGTTTTTGTTATGGCGCTATAATCTAACTGATTGTTTGCAATATCATTTAAATCCCTGAATACGCCATCATAGATATAATAGATATCAGTTTTTATTGGCTTTCCTGTACTCTGCTGCCATGCTGGCGCTCCTGGTGCCTCATCCCAGAAGATGATTTTATTCTTCGCATACCCACCGTTAACACCTACAGTATAACCAAGTTCCCCGACTTTACCATGATAACCGAGATTAAACTCCCATCCCTTATTATCGACCTTACCGATATTCTCGGCTGGGAGCGTCATTCCTGTACTTTGCGGTATGGACGCATTTTTGCGCCATAAAATTGAATTACGCCGGTTTTTGAAGATGTCAAATTCCAAGTTCAACTTGCCCTGAAGAAACTGAAAATCAAATCCGAGATTGTAATTATTGGCTACTTCCCAAGTAATCATTTCATTTGGTACACGACTTTCGTAAAGAGACTTGGCTAACTTGTCATTTACGATATACGTTCCAAAAGAATACGTGGAAAAATATTGATATTCTTGTAATTTATCATCATAATAGATGTTATCATTTCCCATCTGGCCGTACGAAGCACGGATTTTGAAATAATTAATTACAGGTACATTTTCCTTCCAGAAATTTTCTTCTGACACGACCCATCCAGCCATTGCCCCAGGGAAGAACCCGAATCGCTCCTTTTCAGGAAACATGTAAGAACCGTCGTAACGCCACAAGAGTTCGGCGATATATTTACTTTTATAGTTATAACCAAACCGACCAAAATAATTTAGACGAGCGCGCTTCCATGCCGCACCGTCGTTATTTTTTTCCTGTTCCCCGCCGGCGAAAAGATAATCAATCGCATTGGAAAGAAAGTAGCGGCGATAAGCACTGAACTTATCGTTATCAATTGTTTCTCTATTGATACCCGCAATGGCATTCACTTGATGGTTTCCAAATTTCCGGTCAAAGCTCAAAATACCACCAAGCAAGATGTTTAATTGATCTTCATTGCTTTGATTCAGATTCGGATCCGCAGGACCACGCCGCCCAGGGACCAGTTGTGGTGTTTCCCCATCAGCTTCATATGCACCTTGCCACGAATATAATGTCCAAGGTATCACCCACGTTTTTTGGTTTTTCACATATTTGTCTACAGATGCATTCAGTGTTAGCTTCAGACCATCAACCCATGGATTAGTAATTTCAACCTGTCCATTCGTTTGGAAATAATAGCGTTTGTCCCTATCATATCCTGTGGCATTAGTAGTGATAACGACGGGGTTTTCACCGTTTTCTATATCTGGCCCTGGCATACCGTTTGGCCAAATTGCAGGTTGAGTGGGATTTCCGCGCATGAGCATTCTGAAGATTGTACCAGCAGTTTTTGTTGGAAAATTGCGATTTTCCTGTCTCCCTAATACGCCGAATTGCGTTTTTATATATTGACTTATATTAGCATCGAGATTAATTCGCAAATCATATTGTTTATATCCTGTGGCGGAGTTCTTGTAGTATGCATCCTGATTTTGATAGCCCAGGGACATCAAATATTTGACATCCTCAGTACCGCCATTGATCTGAAGATTGTGGCGTTGTTGCGGCGACCAATCTTTTAGGGTAGACTTATACCAATCTGTATTTGGATGGCCCCAAGGATCAGACCCGTCGCGGTATTTTTGGATATCCTCGGGTTTAAAAGGTGCATCTAATATTCCACCATCTTTTTAATATAACTCCCTTTATCCGTTATTGCGCTATATGCTGCAGACCATTCGTCGACCGATAGATTATAGATCTCAAGTTCATTTCTAATTTCAGCAAATTGAGCAGCAGTGGTCAATTTGGGGATTACTGTAGGTTGGGAATATCCCTGATTAAAAGTGTAGGAAAATTGTGGCTTGCCTGTTTTTCCTCTTTTCGTAGTGACAAGAATAACGCCGTTAGCTGCACGGGCCCCATAAATTGCTGCGGAAGCATCTTTAAGTACCGATATATTTTCAATATCACGGGGATTAAGCCGCTCGATTCCGCCTTCACGCGCCGGAACACCGTCAATTACCACCAAAGGACTGCTATTCCCTAACGTATTTGTCCCGCGGATCTTGATGTTAGATCCATCATAACCGGGTTCAGCACTCCCATTGGTCGCTGTGACACCAGGTACCCGGCCTGTTAACGCATTTGAGATGTTTAATGCTGGTGATTTGGCAAGATCACTCCCTTTAACCGTCGCAACTGACCCAGTCACAGTCTCCT